>CERE01107910.1_pt1 | contig 183288 bp, 178 predicted proteins | sample 530911 | NCBI WGS metagenome assembly CERE01 (sample SAMEA2621092, study PRJEB7988) | marine metagenome | biome: marine biome (ENVO:00000447); feature: mesopelagic zone (ENVO:00000213); material: "saline water (ENVO:00002010), including plankton (ENVO:xxxxxxxx)" | depth 800 m
TCAACTAGACCATTGATTATTAGTAATTATTTGTGGGGATAGCTCAGTGTCAGAGTGTTTGATTTTATTAAACCAGCTGTTACCTAATTTGGCGCTGGTCGATAAAACCTCTATCAATTCGTGTCAGAAAATGATGATGCGTAACGAATTAAACAGCCCAAACTAAATTAATATCTGTACATTCCCAGTAAAACCCTATACTGTGTACCCAGCTCGAAAGTAAGACTTTTATTTATACTCTCCATCTCGTTGTTTTATTCGTAATTCCCCGTCCTGAAGTTTCTAGATTCCAGCTCGTTTTCACGCTATTCACGCCTCTAGAGGCATTTTTATATTTAAAATTCAGGTAATTATTATGTCAAACACAGTTAATGGAACAGTAAAGTGGTTTAACGAAGCGAAAGGTTTCGGTTTTATCGAACAAGAGTCTGGAGCAGACGTATTTGCCCATTTCAGTGCTATTACTAGCTCAGGTTTCAAAACCTTAGCAGAAGGCCAAAAAGTTGAGTTCACTGTAACTCAGGGCGCAAAAGGACCACAAGCAGAGAACATCGTAGCTGTGTAAGCTCGTTCTCGGTCATAAAAAAGGGCAAGTCCGCAAGGACTTGCCCTTTTTTTTGGAAGTTAAATTGTCTGATTTATTGCTTTGCCCATTATGGTCGCTTTTTCTACTATGTTTCGCTCCGGTCATACACATGATGTAGCCAAAAATTTTTAAGGTCATTTACTGAATCACTGTGGCGGGCTAAAATTAAATTATTATTGTTTTGCGATAATTTTTTATTCCAAAAAATAATTTATAGGTTAAAGTCAACACTCATTTAAAAGTTTGAAGGCTTGTGCTATGAAGAATAAAACCAACCAAGATCGTATTTCATATTTTAGTGCTCAACTAAAACTTATATTGACCACTTTTATTATTCTAATTCCAACCCTTACACTCGCTTATTGGTTATTTTTTAACAGCTTGCAAGCTGCTGGTTTCGTTATTGAATTACCCGTTGAAATCACGACTGAAATTGATTTAATAACTCGATTGTTAGCTTTTTTGGTTTGTTTACTGCCGATCACTGTAGCGATATATGCCGCTGTCCAATTGAGAAGACTCTTTAGTCTCTATCAGCAAGGCATCATCTTCTCTTATGACAATGTCATCTGCTTTAAGCGTATGGGATTAGCCTTACTGGCTTGGGTGATAGTAAGCACTATATCAGATACTTTGCTCAGCTTAGCTTTGACCATTCAAAACCCTGTTGGGGAACGATTACTCACCATAGGATTTGGCTCTTCTGAGATGACCACTTTAATTACTGGCTCTGTGATATTAGTGATTTCTTGGGTAATGAAAGAGGCTGTAGAAATGAAACACGAACAGGAATATACCGTTTAATATGAGTATCGTTATTAACGTTGATGTGATGCTGGCCAAACGTAAGATGAAATCAAACGAACTGGCGAAACGAGTTGGAATTTCTGAGCAAAACCTTTCCATACTGAAAACTGGCAAAGCAAAAGCTATCCGTTTATCAACACTTGATGCTATTTGCACAGCTCTTAACTGTCAGCCTGGTGACTTGCTGGAATATCACCCTGAAGAAGAATAGCTGGGGTCATAAAGTGATGTCGTCAGTCTACTTTATATTTCTATTTGTAGGGACATTCTATGACTTGAGCATCATAGCCGTATAACCTCGTTCTCGATCATAAAAAAAGGCAAGTCCGTAAGGATTTGCCCTTTTTTATGGAAGTTTATAAACCGTTTGTGGTGAATTACTTCTGTGTATAGTTATCAAACCGAGCGATATATTCTTCAAGGTTTTGATTGAGCATTTCGGCATAACGCTGAGTGAAGTATTCAATAGCCGCTTGTTTTTCGGCTTGCAGGTTTTCTGCGTTTTCAACAGAACGGGCGACGCTGAAAGCATTAAAACGGGCGGCTGAAAAGAGAACGGCTGTATTAACGTCTTCTACAGAACTTTCAGCTGCTTGCTGATTGGCAATCGCAACGAACTCATCGACACGTTCTTGAAATGTTTTGCTTGGTGAATTTTCACTCATTCTTTTTCTCTCATTGGTTTTATAGGTTTGAAATATTTAGCTAGTAATAGGCTAATTAAGACGGATCACATCATAGCAGATAGAGAAGATGGTAAAACCGTAGCTATCTTGGGTTTTACCTAAGCCGTTAGGGGATTTTATGGGCTATATTGACGCCATCACTTCAGTGTTAGTTTCGCTAACAATCGGTTTATTGTTTTGCTATAACTGATTTGACGATACTAAATCCTATGGCCCCCAAAATAACGCCTGTGACTTTATCTATATAAAAAGAGAGTCGGGTAAACCTATTTCTCATGGTCTGTTTGGATAATACATAAATGATGGCGACATCCCAAAAAAATACGACGAGTGTCATCCACACACCTAGCAGAACTTTGAAGCTGAGGCTCACTTCAGGTGTCAGTGCCACGGTAAATAAGCTCAAGTAAAACAATAAGTTTTTCGGATTTAAAATGCCGGACATAAAGCCGGTAAGACATTCTTTTGTGAAGCTGCTTGCTGCTATGCTTGTACCGGTTTCAGGTGTGACCGTCAGCTCTTTGTAGGCTGATTTAGGGGCTTTCATGGCATGAAAGGCTAAATAAAGCAGAAATAAACCGCCGATAATTTTTAATGTCATCATGACAGAAACGGATGCCGCTAAGATTGTCCCGACACCAATTAGACAGAGCCCAATATATACAGCGTTCGCCATCGCAATACCGAGCGCTACGCCGATGGCATTCTTACGATGACCTTTAATAGCGCTTTTCACGACTAAAACAAAATCAGGGCCGGGACTTAATAAAGCAAGAAAATGAGCAAGAGCAACCGCGAAAAATATACTGAGTAATTCAAAATCCATTTATATTCTCTTTAAGTCGTGCAAAAAATGGCTAGAGCGTATCGAATTTATATATAAAATTGTTATTTATATCATAACTTTTTTACTGCAATTGCCTGAACCACAGAAGCCAAACCGGTATGATAAATCCCTTCTTTTACCTCTCTTTCCATTTCTAATAAGTGCTGAAAGCTTAAGTCAGGTAATTCATCTATCAGCGTCTGCTTGGTCTGCATCAACTCAGCAGATGAGCCACCACCTGTTTCGTAGTGAAGTTGAGCAGGTGTATAGGCTTCCAGTAAAAACACACCATTTGGCTTCAGCCCTGACATAACTTTTTGATGTAGCATTTTTCTGATGGCTGGTGGCAGCGGGCAGAATATTGAAATGATGCCATCCCATTGAGCTTCCCCAAGATGAAAGTCACTCAAGTCAGCATGAATGCATTCAATTAAGACCTGATTTTCTTCGGCCAGCCGTTTAGCTTTTTGCAAACCGACTTTGGATGAGTCCACGGCGGTAACGGAGTAACCCTGCTTGGCAAGGAATACGGCATTACGGCCTTCTCCTTCAGCGAGACTCAACACTCGCCCTTTGGGAATGGCCTGCATATGGTCTCTTAAAAAATCATTGGGCTTGATGCCATAAACATAATCATCGGTGTTGTATCGTTCATCCCACATCTTTATTTCTCCATCTGTTGCTTTGAATATGAAAGTGATGGTATTACTTCAAGTCAACTTGAAGTCAAGGCTAAAATATGAAAATAGGTGAGGTATCCAAAAAGACGAATCTGCCCACTTCGACCATACGTTATTATGAAGAAAAAGGGCTGATTCAATCCTCCGGACGAAATGGCCTAACCAGAACATTTTCACCGGACATCCTGGAGCGGTTGGCATTAATCACATTAGGCCGAAATGCTGGATTATCTTTAGATGAAATTCGTTCAATGCTGCTACCTGATACGGTCGATATTAATAGAGAGTTGTTGCTAACAAGGGCAAGTGAATTGGACGAAAAAATTAAACAGATGACGGCGATGAGAGATGGTCTACGTCATGCTGCTGCCTGCAAAGCACCGAGTCATTTGGAGTGTGGTACTTTTCGTCGTTTATTAAATATCGCCACTAAGCGATGGGGCAGGCCGACGGCACTTGAACGAGATTAAGTCAGCAGGTATGAATAAGAAAGACTTGTTGAAAATAGATATACAAAACTATTCTGAGCAATGGGCGAAGGAAATTGCTGATCTGTTTTATCAATCAGTGCATGCTATTGATTCATCTGTTTATACAGTTGAGCAAAAAGCAGCTTGGGCGCCGACGCCCATTGATTATGCCTTTTGGTCAGCACGATTAGAGGCAAAAAAGCCGTTAGTCGCTATCGTTAATAATCAAGTGGCTGGCTTTATTGAGCTTGATACTGATGGTCATATTGATTGTACGTATACGCATCCTGACTTTCAGAGAATGGGCGTGGCGTCGAAGTTATATGAGCACTTGCTTGCAGAAGCAATAAGGCGAAATATGAAGCGTCTCTACGTTGAAGCATCCATTACCGCTAAGCCATTTTTTGAGCATCGCGGTTTTGCTGTTTTCAGAAAGAATGTTGTTCAGCGACATGGTGTGTCATTAGTGAACTTCTCCATGGAAAAGTCTTTATAGTCTGGTAAGTGCAGTCATTAGTTAAATGATTAAAATGTAACGGTTTGGTCTGATCATGGAATCATGATGCCTAAAGATCACTTTATAAAATCACTGAAAGGGAGCATCTGTTGCCCGAACTAAAAATAGTAGGCTTGTTTCTTGTGACGGCCTTGGCAGAAATTATTGGCTGCTATCTGCCGTATCTCTGGCTGCGTGAGGGGAAATCCATTTGGCTGCTGGTGCCTGCTGCACTCAGCCTGTCATTGTTTGCCTGGCTGTTGTCTTTGCATCCAACGGCAGCTGGTCGCGTCTATGCCGCTTATGGTGGGGTATATATTTTCATGGCTATTTTATGGTTATGGGCTGTAGATGGTATTCGTCCTACAGTATGGGATATGGTTGGCTCTGGTGTCGCATTGCTGGGAATGGCCATCATTATGTTCGCACCACGAGGATCCTAAAGACGGAGTTTTAACTCGCTGGCTTGGCGCCTGCCTGTGTTAACGTTATTTGGCTTTATTAATCAGCAAATCAAGCATTAAAAATTCCCAAGCTAGAATCTTTGCTAGTGATTTTGTTCAAGTAAAAATATGAAGTTGAGTATCAATAACTATGACAAGTTATGCCATAAGCTCAAATATTCTGAGCGATACGCCATAACACACCACTCGGATCATAGAGAACAAAATCGAGCATACCCCAGGGTTGTTCAGTGACAGCCGATATTTCAACCTTATACTTGTCTGCTATCCCTGATTCGGTAATGTGTTGATGCCAAGACTGCACGTCTTCCACAAGCAGATGCATCATGAAATTTTCAGCCAGTGTCTGGTCATAAAAATTCTGAAGCAGAAAACTACAGTTGCCGTGATAGAAGTAGGCAACACCTGTGGTATCAGATGCCTGCGTGAAGCCAAGGTCAGTATAGAAGGCTTTAGAAAGCTCATAGTCTTTTGCTGGAATAAATGCTTTGATTTCAACGGTGTTCATATTTGCCATGGCTAGCCACTCCTTATCACTAATGCTGCGAAGGCTTATCGTTTTGATAATTTGATAGCGATACCGATGATACACATCACAAGCCAGACGATATAGCTAGGTAGCCAAGATGCATTCCAAGCTTCAGAAAAGACCATGGCTGCTGGTTGATTGAGATAAAAGTTGGCTAAAAGGTTGAGTAATAAAACAATCATTAGACCGATAAGGCCGACCATTAAGAGCACGTTTTTCCGTTTCATCACTTTCATCCTTGTAGATAGTTTATTCGTTTATCGAACGGACTTTTTGTGCGATAAGAAATGTGTGCAATTCCGGATATTGATCATATTCCAAGTGCATACATACACACCCAAGCTTCATTAATAATGCCAAAAAGCCATTTGTGCCTAAACTGGAGTAATACACTTCTTGTCCCATGAAATCATCTGTGTGTTCGCCCGGTTTAGTTGCGCCACCAAATGAAAAAATCAATATGCCGCCCTTGTTCAGGCTGTTAACCAGCTTAGTTAATACAGGCTTTTGCTGCTCCAGTGGAATATGCCAAATGCTATCCCAAGCGGTAATAAAATCGTAGCGGTTCTCAATTTCCCATTCGCAGATATCTTGCTGGTGAAATGTCACGTCAGGGTGACGCTGCTTGGCAAGCTCGACCATTTTGCTGGAAATATCGACACCTTCAACGTGAAACCCTTCAGCTTGAAGCAGATCGATAAATCGTCCTGTGCACCCACAGCCGACATCCAATGCTTTGTATTTGTTTTCAACAAAGCTGATGGCACGTTTATGTGCCTCGATGCCATTATTTCTATCAAACTCTTCACGTTCCCAAAGATGGATAATCATGTTGTAGGCTTTGCCGATATCGTCTGGATTCATATGAGAGTGAGTCACAATTTATTAGCTTTTGAGTATTCCTCAATAAACTCATCAATGAGGAATTCAACGCTCTCATACAATTCATCCATATCGGCGATATCTTTGGCGTATCGTCCCCAGACAAAACCGTCTTTTTTATAGCATTCGCCATTCACGCGATAGGACATGGTTCTGCTGAAGTCGAGATAAAGCAGATATTCTCCCGCGTGCTCCTCAACACGTAAAAACAGTTGAGCATCATCACGTGGATTTTGCTGGATATTAGCCGCGTATAACTGACCATCGATGATGGCTTCCAGCTCACTCTCATCAACGTCGTCAGGTTCGACTGTATACACCACATAAAGATGATCTGGCTTAGTCATTTCAAGGCCTGTGCCAGTGTTAGCCATGGCGGAAGAGGCTTGTAAAACAAGACAGACTAAGAATGAAAAAGGCAAGAAGCGTTGGAGTGTTGGGTTCGTCATTTTAGCGCTCAATATCAATTGATGGTATTGGATTCATTGCTGAGTTTGATGATAACAGAGCGTGCCACACTTGCGAATTTAAGCAGCTGCTTTTTGTATAACGTTATCAATTATTCTGAATCATCCATCTGTCCTGTTACGGTTTTATATATCCAGATAAGCTATCGGCTATCTGTAAAAGTCGAGTGGTTTTTTTATGAATACTGTGTGGATGTCAGCATTAAGAATATCCATCATTTATGTGATTATTGGTGGTATATGGATAATCACATCTGACCAAGCTCTGTCATATTTTTTTGCTGATAAACAAAGCGTTGTTGAACTGCAAACTATTAAGGGCTGGTTTTTTATTATTGCAACGGGCTTCATTCTTTTCTGGCTGGTTTATCGTCAGCTAAGCAATATGAATGAGGCCGAAGAACGTCTTCGCTATGCGCTGAATGCTTCTGGTGATGGGGTTTGGGACTGGGATGTACCCTCAAGTAAGGTTTGGTACTCCAAGCAGCTGCAGACGATGCTTGGCTATGAAAATGGCGAGTTTAGTAACAGCCTTGATGAATGGTCGAGTCGTGTTCATCCGGATGACATAGAATCCGTGATGAATGAGTTGCAACTACACCTTGATGGAAAAACAGATAGTTATATTAACGAACATCGCATACGTTGCAAAAATGGTCGATACAAATGGGTTCAAGATAGTGGACGAGTGATTACACGTGATGAAAATGGTCATCCAGTTCGCGTCGTCGGCACACATTCCGATATCACAACCCGTAAAGAAGCCGATGAAAAGCTCAAGCTTGCTAACACCGTCTTTACCCATGCTTATGAAGGGATTCTCGTCACAGATGCTGATAGTAAGATTATCGAAGTCAATGAGGCTTTTAGTAGAATTACTGGATACAGCAGAGAGGATGTCATCGGACAAAGTCCAAAAATCCTGCAGTCTGGTAATCATTCTCCAGAGTTTTATGAAGAAATGTGGCATTTGATAAGGACCGAAGGTTATTGGTCAGGTGAATTATCAAACAGACACAAAAACGGACAGCTATTTGTAGAAATGCTGACGATTAGTGAAATTCGTGATGAAGAGGGTAACGCTGCTAACTATGTGGCTTTGTTTTCAGACATCACGCATATCCGAGCTCAGCAGATGGCCCTTGAGCGATTGGCTAGCTATGACCCATTAACATCGTTGCCCAACCGTATCTTACTGGCTGACCGTTTAAAGCAATCGATGGCACGCTGCCAACGCCATCAACAATTACTGGCAGTGGCATTTATTGATTTAGATGGATTCAAGCAAGTCAATGATAGGTATGGCCATGAAGTCGGCGATAAACTTCTGGTGACCATTTCTAATCGTATGAAGCAGGCATTACGAGAGGGCGATACTCTCGCAAGAATTGGTGGGGATGAATTTATTGCCGTTCTGACTGAACTGAATGTATTTGATGATTGTGAGTCGGTTATTGAGCGTTTACTAGTGGCATCTTCAGAGTCGATATCTATTGATGATAAAACGTTTTCAGTCTCAGCCAGTATCGGGGTCACGTTATTTCCAGAAGACAGTGTTGATGCCGACATTCTCATGCGTCACGCTGACCATGCCATGTATACAGCTAAGCAGTTGGGTAAAAATCGCTATCACCTATTTGATGTGAATCAGGATGATGCCATCAGGTCACATAGAAAACAGTTGTTGCATATCGAACGAGCTTTGGAAAACGATGAATTTGTCATGCACTACCAACCCATCGTCAATATGCGAACGGGCTCGGTAGTTGGTTTAGAGGGGCTACTTCGCTGGCAGTCACCTGAGGAAGGCTTGTTACCACCAGGTGCGTTTTTGCCCTACATAGAAAACAATCCCATCAGTGTTAATTTGGGTGAATGGGTTATCCATGCCGTCTTGAAACAAATCAGCCTGTGGCAAGCAGCACAGGTCACTATGCCAGATATGATCAGTATTAACATTTCAGCTTTACAGATTGAGCAGGCTAATTTTGCTGATAGATTAGCCTCTCTGCTAAATGCTCATCCTGAGGTAGACCCACATAAAATTGAATTAGAAATTTTAGAAACCAGTGCCTTAGAAGACATCGAAAATGTCTCCAATACAATGAGTGCCTGTGCCCAGCTTGGTGTGAAATTCGCAATTGATGACTTTGGTACAGGCTATTCATCACTCACTTATCTCAAGCATTTACCGGCTGAGATAATCAAAATCGATCAGAGCTTTGTTCGTGATATGTTGGTAGATGAGGATGATCTGGCTATTGTGAAAGGGGTGATCGGCTTGGCTAATGCCTTCCAACGAGGGGTCATAGCCGAAGGCGTGGAATCTGCCGAACATGGAAAAGCCCTATTAAAACTTGGTTGTGAGCAAGCTCAAGGGTTTGGTATTGCGAAACCGATGCCAGCAGAGCGCGTACCCGAGTGGATAGAAGAATGGAAACCTCAGTGGTGAGTAGCTAACGTTATTTAGGTACCTTGTGCTGACGACATCGCCAACTGTTTTTATTCACTATGTAATAGTCTATTTCTAATTATTAAGGCTCTCGAACACTTAGTTTTCAATATCAATTTCAAGAAATTCAAACGAGCCGTATCACCATTTTCATACGGCTTTTTTATCTACTTATCGCGTAATCGTTCGTACTGCACATTATTTTGTCTATTCATTCATTTGCTTTAATTAGGAAATTAGCATGTTTTCTAGGCTTTAAAATTCAACTAATTCCATTCCTTGCTTTAAATAGGTAAATGAAATACCTTATTAAAAAGGCGGGATTTGATAGCTGATGATATGTTTTTATAAAGTCGTTTTATTAAATAAAAACAATTCGTTAAAAGTTTTTATTCATTGGTCAATTTGCTGACTGACGCGCAGCTATCGATGTTGTTAATGACTCGTTCATTAACGCTATTCCGTCATTTACTCGGTATTCAATAAAGCCTTGCTCAGGGTATAGGCGCCATCTCACAAAGGAGTGACTGATGACAAACGTAAAAAAACTCTGGTTGTTTCTCGCTTTCTTATTGTTTGTTTCTTTTGGTGTGCTGATATGGAGTGGTAATCAGATTTATCAACAAGCACCACCCATGCCCGAAAAGGTCGTCACTAATGATGGCCAGCTAATCTACAGTCGTGATGATATTGAGAAAGGACGACAAGTCTGGCAGTCCTTTGGCGGAATGCAACTTGGTTCAATCTGGGGGCACGGTGGTTATGTCGCACCAGACTGGAGTGCCGACTGGATGCATCGAGAGTTGATGGCCTTACTCAATCTCTGGGCAAACCGAGATTATGGTGTGGAAAGTTTTGAGCTTGCCAATGCCGAACAGCAAGCCGCTTTGCAAGGCAGACTGAAGTCCCTAGTCAGAAAAAATACATACAATCCCGACACTGGCGTCATCACTTTAAGCTTGGACAGAGTCAAAGCGATAAGTCAGGTATCTGAACATTATCAACGCCTCTTTAGTGATGAACCTTCAACGGCTGAGCTGCGTGAAGCTTATGCCATGAAAAATAACACGGTCACCGATCCAGAAAATCGTCGTGTACTTTCCGCTTTTTTCTGGTGGACGGCATGGGCCACTATGACTAATCGCATTGATGGTGACATTACCTATACCAATAACTGGCCTAATGAGCCGTTGATTGATAATAAACCACCGGCGAGTATGTTCCTCTGGTCTGCATTTAGTGTGACATTCTTACTGGCTGGAATTGGTTTAATGGGCTGGTATTACGCGGTGTCTCATGGCAAAGAAGAGGCGACCAGTAAACTGCCGGCAACCGATCCCATGCGCGATTTACGACCTACACCTTCGATGATGGCGACAGCCAAATATTTCTGGGTGTTGCTCGCTTTATTCCTGGTACAAATTCTACTTGGTGCGGTGACTGCGCATTATCAGGTGGAAGGCCAGGTTATGTATGGCTTTGAGTTATCGGAAATTTTGCCTTACTCGATAACTCGCACCTGGCATACCCAGCTGGCTGTGTTATGGATAGCACTTGCCTGGCTCGCGACCGGCCTTTATATCGGTCCTGCCGTATCGGGTTATGAACCGCCTTATCAGCGATTCGGTGTGAATCTGCTGTGGGTTTGCTTACTGGTTATTGTGGTCGGTGCCTTTACTGGACAATGGTTCGCGGTGAATCAGACATTAGGATTGGAGCATAACTTCTGGTTCGGTCATCAAGGTTGGGAATATGCCGATATTGGCCGGTTCTGGCAGTGGTTCCTGTTTATCGGTTTATTACTCTGGTTGTGTTTGGTGGGGCGCTCGCTCTGGCCGACATTACGTCAACCCTCTGAAAGTCGTTCCATTATTGGTTTACTGTTCTTATCCACCGTTGCCATTGGCTTGTTCTTTGGGGCGGCACTGGTCTGGAATGAACACACCCATATTTCCATGGTGGAATACTGGCGCTGGTGGTTGGTTCACCTCTGGGTTGAAGGATTCTTTGAAGTCTTTGCCACAGCAGTTATTGCGTTCTTATTTACTCGTCTGGGCTTAATCCCGGTCAAAACAGCAACAGTTGCTGTGCTGTTTGCCACGATTATTTTCATGTCAGGAGGCGTAATTGGCACATTGCATCATCTCTACTTTGTCGGATCACCTACACCGGTATTGGCGTTGGGTGCCAGCTTCTCAGCACTCGAAGTAGTGCCACTGGCCTACATCGGGTTTGAGGCGTATCACAATTACACATTGGGTCATGCGACTGAGTGGATGAAACGTTACCGCTGGCCGATTATGTTCTTTGTGGCCGTGGCGTTCTGGAATTTGGTCGGTGCCGGTTTATTTGGATTTTTAATTAATCCACCATTATCGCTGTACTACATGCAAGGTCTTAACCTGACGCCTCTGCATGGTCATACCGCCTTGTTTGGTGTTTACGGTATGTTGGGTATTGGTTTGACCTTGTTCTGTATACGCGGTATCAAGCCTGATCTAGTCTGGCCGGAAGGTATTCTTAAAGCCAGCTTCTGGTGTTTCAATATTGGTCTGGCTCTGATGGCTTTACTCACGCTGTTACCGCTTGGCGTTATGCAATTGTTTGCCAGCCTGAATCATGGTTATTGGTACGCCCGATCAGCGGACTTTATGCAGCAACCGGTTGTTGATTTACTGGTCTGGATGCGTGTGCCCGGGGATACCATCTTTGCTGTCGGCGCTTTGTTATTAGCTTGGTTTATTCTCAGCTTATGGATTAAACCAAAATATGAAGGTGGGCAACAACGCGGCTAAAAGCCAATCCGATTGAAGGACTGACTCAGGTGATTGAGTTCTATGATGAGGTGAGGCAAGTACACTGGTTGATGGCCTTTGCCAGTGGCGGCTTGCTCTTCATTCATGGACTCATTCACCTGAGTCAGGCCGATAATCTGCTTTCAACGTCTGTTCGTTATCTTCGCTACGGCGTTGATACGGTGTTAATCACCGCGGCGTTAATGCTGACCAATATCGTGCAGCAATTTCCTTTTATCGATGTTTGGCTTACGGTGAAGTTTCTGCTGCTGATGGTTTATCTCTTTCTCTCACACATCATGCTCTACAACACAAGAAACCAGCGGCAATATGCCACAGTTTGGGGGCTGGCTTTGATGACGTGGTTGTTTATTTTCAGCGTAGCGAAAACGCATCAAAGCGGGGGCATATTCAGCTTGCTCTTTTGACGTAAAAGATACATTTAAGCCTATAGCTGGTTCGTTGAAAGCCATTTTATAGATGCATTTAGAGGATAGTTATGTACGGGACATTATTACTGCTTCACATACTCGCTGCCACCATATGGACGGGAGGGCATATCGTCTTATCGGTGGTGATCTTGCCAAAGGTATTAAAGCATCGTTCGCCTGAAGAGCTGCTTAGTTTCGAATCAGTTTATGAAAAGATAGGCATGCCCGCCCTGATTATTCAAATCTTAACGGGTTTGTATCTGGCTTATCATATGCTGCCAGACATCACACATTGGTTTAACCCCACAAATCCCGTCTCACATGGCATCATGGCAAAATTGTGTCTGCTGCTTTTAACACTCAGCTTTGCTGTTCACGCACGATTTCGTGTGATTCCTCACCTCTCTCCAGACACACTCAAAGTGATGGCCTGGCACATCATTCCCGTCACCCTTTTTTCCATCTTGTTCGTCGTTGTTGGCGTGTCATTCCGAACAAGTTGGCTTTATTAATCACACGGCAATAACAGGAGGCATACATGAACATTAAGCTACATCGTATTTATGAAAGTGATGCACCCACAGGTTACCGAGTACTGGTGGACCGATTATGGCCACGTGGAGTATCAAAAGAAGACGCCAATCTGGATGCCGACTGGAAAGAACTCACCCCCAGTGATGAACTACGTAAATGGTTTGATCACGACCCTGATAAATGGAACAGATTTCGTAAAAAATACCTCAGCGAACTGAGTGAACATAAACAAACAGCCAAAGACTACCTAGCCGAAGTCACACAAAAAAATGTCGTGCTCCTCTATGCAGCAAAAGACAAACAACACAGCCATGCTCATATATTAAAAGAGTATCTCGAGAAGCTGGGTTAGCAAACGATTTTCACGTCAAACGCAAAACCCGTTGGTATAAGTGCCTTTCAAAAATAGGATTACCCATTTTTATTCTATGGTTTTGTATGCCACTGATAATAAATGAGTTATAGTCAGCTTTAATCAGGTAGTGAAAGAACGTCTAGTGATGACAACAAGGATTTGAGCCAGTACAGAAAGTGAAAGCTTGCCATGAAATATCCGAGTCTCAGAACACGAAAAGCTAGGCACTATTTTTCAACGTGAGCTTAAAAATTTGGCCTTATAATTCTGTAAATAAGAAATTACTTTTATTAATAAACAACAGATTAGAACTTTTGGTGAGGAATTATAAGGCCGCCTGCTTAATATTTATTATGCGGCCATTGGCCTCATAAAACACACTGTTATGAATATTTAGGAGATCACGAGTGTTTGAAAATTTAGATATGTCTACAAAAGATATAATAATGACAGCAGCTGTGATCTTGGGCCCAATTTTAGCGGTTCAGGCTCAAAAGTTCATTGAGCGGACGCAAGAAAAAAAGAACCGCCGAATGGCCTTATTCAAAACGCTCATGTCTACCCGAGCTGAGCGCTTAAACAGAGATCATGTTCAGGCCCTTAATATGATCGATATAGAATTTTACGGCCGTTTACTGCCTTTTCTAAAAACGCGCTATCAAACAAGAAAAGAGCAGGCTGTAACTCATGCATGGAAAAGCTACAACAGTCATCTTAATCAAAAAGATGAATATGAGTCTTTAGAGCAATGGATCAAAAAAGGCGATGAGTTATTTACCAACATGCTTTATGCAATAACCCAGTCTCTAAACTATGACTACGATAAAGTTCAGCTTCAAAGAGATTGTTATAGGCCAATAGCTCACGGAAACATAGAAAATACACAACTAGCCATACTTGATGGTTTAGACCAGCTTGTAAACAAAGGCCGGCCTCTGCCAATGTATGTGGTTAATTTTCCACCCCAAGAACAAGCTGATAACAATGAGCAAGATATTCATAACAATTAAAGGCACAGGACGCCAAAACCGCCGCTTCGATTTGGTTTTGTCGCCCGTGCTTTAGGCGTTACATGTTTACCGGAACAATTCGCTATGCGTTCCGATTCTTGCAAGTTTTAAAGAATCTGTATCAATTTTATAAATTAAAACTAAGTCAGGTTTAATGTGGCAATCACGATAGTTTTTCCAATCATCTGATAATGGGTGATCTAGATATTTTTCAGATAAGGTTTTGCCAAGTTGTAGTTGTTTTATGACGTGACCCACTTCAACGATATCAGTTATGGATAGTTTGGCAATTTTCTTAAAGTCTTTTTTAAATTGTGTTGAGTATTCGAGCTCAAGCATCAACGAAGCTTTCCAATATTCAAATTGCTAAATAATTCTTCAACATCTTTAGCAGAACTGGCATTGCCAGCTTCAAGCTCAGCAATAGCAGCGGCGGTTATGTCATTGGGTTGGCGCACTTTAAGTTCAAAAGGAATACCACCATAATTAACCACCGCTTTGGCAAATAGCTTTAGCGCCTGGGAGGTGCTTAATCCCATATCTTCGCATACGTTAGTAAATGCCAATTTGGTATCGGCATCAATTCGGGTGCTTAGCGTTTCTGTCTTCATAGTGTCACCAAAAGTTATTCATTGTCTTACAATGTAAGACATATTCTAGCAAGTGGCATGCAAAAATCAATAGTTTCAGAGTAATTGATTCATCAGACCGCTGGCCGCATAAAGCATACTGTTATGTGATTAAAGGAGGTCTCAGTCATGGACGTTCACAATTTTGGAATGCACGTTTTTCATCAACAAATGGAATTACAGCGAATAGAAAGAGGTGCTGTATATCACTATAGAAATCCTGTAGTTAAAGCCTGCAAAGCTCTATGAATATGTCCAAAAGTTTGAACAAGAATTAGATGATGAGCTCTTCTAACGTACCACAGAATCTAACTTCGTTACTTTTGTTGGGTTCTCAACACGGCACTGCTCAGGCCTGTGTATCATCGTTCTGTTTATATTTGATGTTTGCATCATTTTATTTGGGATCATAATGTTTGCAACATAGTCCAAAGTACAATTGCACTGAGGTATTGTTCTGGGGCTAAGTGATTGAATTCTTGGGTCACTAACACCTTTTACGCAATCGTTATAATTTCTGACAATCGGCCCTGTAAACGCCTTACCCGCGCCTTCAGGTAACATTGCCAAGATTTCAGCTTCTGTATGAACCTTGCTATCGTAAGTTTCTTGTGCGAAAGCTGCAGATGATGTGGCAAGTAAAAATAATGATGTAAATAAAATGGTTTTCATTGTGAATCCTTCAAAAGTTTTATGAAGTATGGTTTGGAGAACCCTTTTACAAAGAAAAGCTTATACTACTTTATTCTAAATAGAGTAGTAATCTTCTAAATTATCTTCTGCTATATACGAATCTGATAAATCAATAGTGTCAGCAACTGTCTTAAACTGAAAAACAAAGAACAAAACCGTTATGAAAAAAGTATCAACATGAAATTCTATTTATTGGTTGCTTTGTTCTTTATTACCAGCGATCTGTTTGCTGATCAAACAGACACCATCATTAAGTTGAAAACCGAGACAGGAATACTGGAAGGCTCTCTTGTTATCCCCACTGGAAACAGTCCTGTGCCTGTAGCATTAATCATTGCAGGCTCGGGGCCGACGGACAGGGATGGCAACAATCCTGCGATGAAGAATAATTCTCTAAAAATGCTGGCAGAGGCGTTGTCTAAAAATGGTATTGCGACTCTGAGGTATGACAAACGAGGCATTGGTAAAAGCCAACAAGCGGTCGTAAAAGAGAGTGAATTGCGGTTTGAGCATTACATTTCAGATGTAAAAGACTGGGTGGCGTTATTAAACCAAGATGAGCGCTTTAAGGGCGTCACAATCATAGGACATAGTGAAGGTTCATTGATTGGCATGGTGGCTGCTCAGGAAAGCTGTGTGAAAAACTTCATCTCTATTGCTGGCCCAGGTCTTTCGGCAGATAAGGTCATATTGGAACAAATAGAGTCACAATCGCCGCAAGCTTTAACTCGTGTATTACCCATCATTGAGCGTCTCAGGCAAGGCAAAAAGGTCAATGACGTTAGTCCCCAACTCTATGCTTTGTTTAGGCCGAGTGTGCAACCTTACATGATATCTTGGTTTAAGTATGACCCCACCAAAGAAATAGCCAAACTTAAGATGCCAGTGCTGATTATCCAAGGGTTGAACGACATTCAAGTGCGTGAATCACAAGCAAAAATACTTGCTAAAGCCAACCCACATGCACAGTTGAAGCTGGTGGATGGCATGAATCATATTTTCAAACAGACTGGGCCGCATCGGGCAGATAATCTTGCTAGCTATAATCAGCCCGATCGGCCAATTAATCCAGTCCTGACTCATGTCATCACTGACTTTTTTATGCAAAATGATAAGCAGAAATCTAATTTAGCTCATATAAAAAGCTGTGTGACTCAATAAGGCTAGCTAGATAGCTACTGAGCGATAAAGCTGAAGTGTGATCTCCTATTTTCCCCATTAACTCACTCATCATTTTAACTTCCATCAATACCTCTCCGAGCATTTCACCTTACAGTTTGTCTTAACAGTGAGTTCACAAGACAACAGGTTGAATATCGGTATGAATGATCCGACAAAAGCATCTGACAACGAAGAAACGCCTGTACCTGAACAGGATGAGATGAATCAGGTGGTGGATAATAAACCGCCTGCCACTGAGTCCTCCAAGTCTGCCAAACGCGTGCTACGTTTCTGGTTATTGTTTATTCTGTTATCCAGTTTGGTCGTATTGCTCACTACTCGTGATGACCTACGTCAAAATGTTATTGAGAGTAGTGAACAGGCTGTTGATTACATTGCCTTTGATATGCTGGGTTGGTCACCGCGTGAGCTATTTATCTGGCGTTTACGGATGGCAGGTTTATTAGAAAGTCCATTAGGCCAACGCTGGACACAGGCGGTTGACCTGGCCAGTAAGAAACCAATACAAGCAGGTGCTCAATATCGCACTACTGAGACTTTTGAAGATGATGAAGTGGAAGCTCATATTTATCAGGTCTCATTAGAACGAGGTGAAAAGCTGGTATGGCAACTCACGCGACAGGATACGGCTGATAGTCGCTTATACGCCAGCCTTGAGCGACGCAAAAGAAATGATGAACACTGGACGACAATAAGTCATCTAGATGCGGAAGGCGACACCCAGACGCGAATCGCATCAGCAGCTGGCGATTATCGCGTTGTGTTACAGCCCGAGTTATTTGCTAAAGTCGATTATTCCTTAGCCATGGCGAGTGGTGGTTCATTACCTTTTCCCGTAGAAGGAGCGAAGCAGCGAGATATTGGTAGCGTCTTTGGTGATCCGCGTGATGGTGGTGCCAGAAAACATCATGGTGTCGATATTTTTGCTAAAAAGGGCACACCGATTACGGCTGTGATTGATGGGTATGTCCGTACTGGTAATTCTGGCTTGGGAGGCAAACACGTCTGGCTATCAGGGGGACTGTTTGGTTTAGGCAGTGCCCGATATTATTATGCTCATCTGGATGACTTTGCCGTTGAATCGGGTGATAAGGTCAAGAAAGGTGAGGTTATCGGCTATGTGGGCAACACGGGTAATGCCAGAACCACACCGCCTCATCTTCACTTTGGGATATACGCTGGTGGCCCTGTTGACCCAGCACCATTTTTGAAGCCTGAGCCAAAGTTACCTGCAAGCTGAGCATGGACTGCATGGTATGCTCTATTTTGAATTTGAGATCATTTTGGGCTGGTTCCTTTGATTTTAAAATATCATTGTCTTCTTCAGCCAAGTATATGGCTACCGAATCAAAAAATGATTTTAATGCATACCAATGCTCTTTAACTCAAGGGCAGCTGATATTGCCATTGGTTTCAATTGAGCCGGTAACGGTATAGTTACTATTATTGAAATAACATTCGACGTGGTTTGATGTATTACCTGCCCCCGAGAGGTTATTAACCGTCACACTGCTAGCGAAAAAGTATGTACGCCACTTGCTCGCTGGGGATGTGCCTCCCATATTCAGCGTGTTGTTTGAAAAGTCGATATTGGCGTTATTACCGATAAAGGCTGTGGCATAGCCAATACCGCCATTGGCGATAATGTTGATATTGTTATTGCGTACGGTGACATTACGGCTGTCTCTAATCGCTAAACCGCTGGCAGTAGCTTCACTAACCGTGGTGAACGTGTTATTCAGAATGTTGACATTTTCTTTGCCATTAATTTCGACGATTCTGGCTGAATTTGAACTAGTTATTTTGGCATTCACACCGATAAGGCTGCTGTTATCTGCCATTTCGAAAAACCGTCTTCCGCCACCGAGGCCGCCATTACTGCCTGAGCCAGAGATACTGGCTGATGGCGTAGTAATGTTGACGCTTCTTCCAGATGGGGTTTTGACCCTGAGGTTTGCAGCTCCCAAAATCTGCTGGCCTGGCTGTACTATCGCTAGGGTGTTTACCCCGGTGTAATCACCGTTCAGGATAATGGTAGCGTTGTCACCCGCGTTAGCAATGGCGGTACTGAAATTACTGGCATTAACATTGTCATCAAACAGCACAATGCGTTTGCCATCGGCGGTTTCGCGAATCACCTCGGGCGCACCGTAACTGCCTCCCTGGCTGACCACATCGACATCGCGGACAACAGGATCCGTCATCCGTTGTTCCATGGCTGTCAGTGCTCGACTTGATCTAGCTTTTGTGCCCCCCAATGGAATGCTGAGTCGCAACATGGCAAAACGCTGACTGCCACGGGGATCGTCACGCTGATATTCCAGCCCCAGCGATAAACGCGAACCTCTCGACAAAAAAGGCAAAGCATTGAATTTCATTTCCAGTCGAGCGCGCGGCCCCTGGATGGTCTCTGCTTTGCTGTCGGTAAATCGGTAGCCACCAGCATAGACACGTAATTGCTTATCGTCTTCGGGAGTAAATACCGGAATACGCCAACCGATTTCAGCGTCGTAACCGCTCATGGAGCGTTCTTCACCGGCGCGGTAGGTGATAGCGGTGCCGGAAAAATCCGCAGTGCCTAAACTCTCTTCAAAGTAGCTGGTTTTCCCCACGGGAATATAGGCATTGGCACGTAAATCCCAGTCCATCGACAAGGCTTCGACACCTAAGGTCACTTGGTTGAAGAAATTGTCATAGGGGCTTTTACGACGGTCAAAATAACCATAGCCACCGAGGTTCCAACCATTGTCCAGCATGTGGCGAAGACCCACACCGATGTTGCCTTCGTAACTGTCATCGTTATCCATACGGCCGCGCAGATTCGCAAACAGCAGGCTGTCGTTGTTTTGCCAAAGCGGTATCAATAAATCTGCTTCACCCAGGCTACGTTCGTTACCCAGTTTGCCTTCGAAGTCGATACGTGGCTGCCACTTGTCAGATGAGCGTGCTGTTTCAGCTTGAACCTCAGTGATAGTGACAAAGCTGGCGGCGAGCATGAGAGAAAGCAGTGTTTTGTTCATCAATGTTCCTTACTTCTAAGTTTTCATTTGTTACTGGCTGAACATGAACATTGAGAGTGTGGAGAGTTGCATCCATGCCTTTAGCCGTGCATTATCGATAAGTAATGCAGCATATTTTTGCTTTTTCGCCGAAAGTCCTCGCAGAATTTCGACAAATCAAAGATTTTCCAAAACAAAAAAGTTGTTATTCGGTTAGAACAAACGGTTTAACAATTTGGGTGAAATGTGTTTGTTAAAGCGAAAATACAGATATGCATATTAGGAAAAGACACAACGCGGTGATAGTCACTGATTAGTGACACTTTTGATAATTAAGTTATAGAAACACACATGGAAGACGCTCAAAAACAAGCCATTCATCAGCTTTGGGATGACATGGCCGCTAGCAGTGCCTCTCGTTCATTGGAAATGCTGGATACCACACTGCAAAGACTGGCCGATCTGGTTGATGCTCAGCAGGCCTACTGGATAGGCTCGTTAAGAATTGACGCTATTGCTGAAAATGACCCAGCCTCTGGCTGGCGAGCGCGCCACAATTATTATCTGCATCATACCGCCGAACGTGAAGCTGTTCGCAAAGAACATTATCGTAGGCTCGATAGTGGACTGGTTGATCCCAGTATTCTTGCTAACCTTAAGAATGCCGGCACATTCAGAATCAATATCAAACACGAGATGGTGCCACCGGAATGGTTTGAGTCGGAGATTTATAAAAAATTATTTGTGCCTTTTGATATCCGTGATGTCATTTTCGTGGCGACGCCAATCAGCCCTGATGTGGAATCATGGATGATATTTGAACGCGGTGGTAAAGACTGGGTGAATTTTGGTGAAGCAGAACGCCAGTTATTGGATTATGCCGTGCGTCCGACAAAGTGGTTCCAAAAACAAGTCACATTGCATCATGGTATTTATCTCGCCGAAGAAACACTGACTGCAGCCGAGCGTCGGGTGCTGAGTGGCCTACTCACTGAGAAAACAGAAGCCGAGATTGCCGATGAGTTGGGCCTAAGGCATAGTACGGTTCACACGTATTGCGTTCGTATTTGTCGTAAATTTGGTGTGCGTGGTCGTAATGGGCTTATTTCATTGTGGCTTGGCGAAACGCAAGAATAAACTTTCTATCCAAGAGAAAAATCTGAACACTTTTCTTCAGTGTGTCATGTCACTGAAATCCGAGCTAGTCAGATATGATCAGAAATACAAACGTTCAGGCGTAGAGTACTACAGTCTAGTCTTATTCTAAGATCTGTTATACGCACGTCATGGCGAATCCATAATCCTATTTATTGCTATCTGACATCGTAAAATACGTACTTATCGCTCGAACACGGCTAAAGGGTGTGTCGTAATGATATGCATCATCACACGCTGACCTGGTTCTGCGATGTTTTCATGACTGCAACGAATTTTCACCGTTGCTCCAGCATCGGTTTTGATTCCATATAGACGAGCACTGCCTTCATAACGACTCCAGATAATTTCGCCATTACCCCCTTCGTCGAGCGTTAATGAGAGATCGTCAGGTCTAAGTAATAAATCCACCTCACCTTGTGCATCATTGACGGGGGAGGCTGGTGCATTACCTAAAGCAGTGGCGACAATGTTACTACCGGTATTAAGTGTGCCGGGTAGAAAGCTGGCATCACCGAGAAAACGAGCTACAAAGCGACTTTGTGGTTTGCTAAAGCAGTTTTCTGGTGTGTCGATTTGTTGTAGTTTGCCATCTTTGAGGATGCCAATCCGATCACCTACAGACAGGGCCTCTTCCTGGTCATGGGTGACCCAAATGGCTGGTACGCCTGCTTCTTTGAGTGCCTGACGAATTTCCCAGCGTAAATCATCTTTTAGAGCCGCATCCAAATTAGACAGTGGTTCATCCAGCAAGACAAACGCGGGCTCATGTGCCAGCGTGCGAGCCAGAGCGACACGTTGTTTTTGACCGCCTGAGAGGTTTGCCGGTTTGGCATCACGCCAAGGCGTCAGGCCCAGCAATTCGATCCAGTGGTTGGCTTTAGCATTGTCTTTCAGTTTGAAGCTGACATTCTCTATGACGGTCAGGTGAGGAAACAAGGCGAAGTCTTGAAACACCATACCGACCTGACGTTTTTCCGGTGCGATGGTTTTAGTGGCAGTAACGGTGTGTGAGCCCAGCTTAATTGTGCCATCGGAAATAGGAATAAGCCCAGCTAATGCTTGAAGAATGGTCGTTTTACCGCATCCAGTGGGGCCAACCAGTGTTAACAGCTCAGCGTCTCCGAGTGTAAAGCTAATGTTATCCACCACTTTTTTCTGCCCGTAATGGACAGAAACATTCTGCACTTCAATCATGAGAGAGAGGGTTCCTCTTCGATGATATCCGTCTGGTTCCAACGCTCACCATAAAACATGATGGCCATAGCCAGAGCGGAAATCACTACTAATAACAATCCGGGAATGGCTGCCTGACCAAAATAACCGGCTTCATAAACGCGCCATAAATAGGTGGCCAGCGTTTCAAAGTCGAGCGGGCTCAGGATCAGCGTTGCCGGTAATTCTCGCATGACTTCAAGGAATACCAAAGCGGCACCGGCAACGATGCCACGAATACTCAGGGGTAACGTGATTCGGCGGAACGCCTCTTTTCGACTGGCTCCCAGCAGACGTGCCGCCTTTACCAGACTAGGATCAAGACGTTCAGAAGTCGAACGAATGGAGCCGACCGCGAGAGGCAAAAAGCGCATCACATAGGCTAACACCAATAAAGCCAGTGTCTGATAAAGAAAGGAAAGCTGTAAGCCGACATAGACTAGGGCGGTGCCCATAACAATACCAGGCACACCAAAACCAAGGTAACTCACGCGTTCCATCAAGCGTCCAAATTTACCGCTGATGGCGGCCTGTGCTACAGGTAAAGCAAAGATGACGGTAGCGATGGCGGCGAAGAAAGCGGCATAGGCTGAGTTCCAGGCGTAAACCAGTTCAAAGTTACCGGCACCTTCACGCCATAACCAGATGCAAAACACAGCCAGCGGTAACAGGATAGATAAGGCAATTACAGGCAGAGAAGCCAGCAACATTGCGGATGTGCGAAGTTTACCCGGCCATAAGGTCAATGATTTACCCGGTCTTTCGTGTGTGCCTTTAACGCGCGACTCAAGAAACAGGATAAGACCCACAATCACCAGCAATTGCAGTGATAGCATCGCCGCTTGGCTGAGACCGAAGCTGTTGTATTCCACATAAATCATGCGAGTAAAGGTATCCAGCCCTAAAATGGCCGGCGTACCAAAGTCAGACAGGGCATACATAGCTGCCAGTAAAGCGCCAGCAGCAATACCATTGGTGATACGCGGTAAAACGACAGACCATAGACTACCGAGCAGCGACATACCTAACGTGCGTGCGGCATACACCAAACTGGCATCAAGACTAAGCAGAGAGGCACGCACAGTCAGCATGACAAAAGGGTAGGTGTAGAGTGCCATCACCACACTGGAACCAAACAAACCATCAAAGCTGGGTGTTGTGATACCTGTTAATTGTTCTATTTCGCCACCAGGCCCGAAAGCGGCATAAAGCGTGAAAGCCCCAATATAGCTGGGAATAGCTAATGGTGCGGCCAGTAAAACCAGCCAGAACTTACCCCAGGGGAGTCTGACATACGCAGTGAGTAATGCCAGCGGAACACCAATTAAGACAGCACCTCCAGCGGTGAACACCATCAGGGCTAACGTATTGGTAAGAATCTCGAGATTACGAGCATCAAACAGCTGTGGGCTGTCGGACGCTAATGAGATCAGCACCACCACTGGCATCAGCGCTGTCAGGGCGATGATTAATGCCAGAGGGTAAGACGGAGACCATCGCTTCATAAAACGCCGACGTTTCGCATCAAGTCGATGGTCGGACGCAAGTCACCCAGACGGGTTAAATCAATTTGTGGCGGATTAATGCTATTTAATTTTGGTAATCCCTCGGGCGGATGGACGCCTGTCACAAGTGGAATTTCACAGGCTTCTTCAGCAAGGTAAGACTGCACTTCTTTAGTTAATAAATAACGAATGAAGTTAGTTGGCAATTCGCCTTCTTTGAGTGCCAGAATGCCAGAAGCATTAACCAGACAACCCGCATCGTTATTGGTGAAAGCCAGGTCGACATTGGCATCCGGCTTACCTGCTTTTAAACGCAGTGTGTAGTAATGATTAGCCAGGCCGATATCTACTTCACCGCGTTCCACAGCCATCACTACACCGAGTTCACCTGCGAATTTTTTGGCTTTTTGGTTCATGGCTTTTAGCCAGTCAGCAGTCGCTTTATCACCCTCCAGAATTCGCATGCCGGTAATAAAAGACTGAAACGCCGCATACGCCGGGGCCCAGCCGACACTCAAGTCGGTATCGGGTAAAGCCATAATATCGTCTGGGATTTTATCGGCAGTTAATTTCTCGGTATTAAACGGAATGGTTCTGATACGACCGGTAATAGGCACCCAGTCAGGAAACTGGAATTCATCACGCAGTTGGCCTGTCAGATCGCTAGGCAGTGGCTGTGCAAGCTCGGCCGATGTGACCATACCCACCGCGCCAGAATCGACTGCCCAGAACAAGTCTGCCCGACGGACACCAGCCTTAGCTTCAGCGAGGATGGCATTGGTCAGAGAAGCCGTCGGTCCACGACGGATGCGTAACTTAAGATCAGGGTTACGCTTTTCAATGGCTTTGATGACATTTTCATACAGTCCACCCTCACCGCGTCCAAGGTAGAGGGTTAACTCGCCTTCGAGTTTAGGTAAATCCTCAACCGACATCGCATTAGCAGGATCGGCGAGAACTTGTTTAATACTCAGTGGCAATGCACCGGCAGCGGCGAGCGCTGCCAGAGATTGTATGAATGTTCTACGTTGCATTTAGAAAACGTCCTTTCTCTCTTCCGCCGATTTTTCGAGTAAATCATGCGCTGTATCGATTTTGCCTTTCATCGTGTTCACAACTTCGCGAACTTCATCCAGGCTCTGGCCTTTCTGAATCGCTTGTGGCAGCACAACATTAAAATCTTTTTCCAGATCTTCTACCAGCCCGGCATCCAGTGAAATCAATTCACCTTCGACACCTTCAAACAGGTTCAGATAGGTATCGTGCACAATGCTGACAGCTTCTTTATCTAGCTGCTCAGCATATTTGGCAACAACGCGATCCAGACGACCTTTGATAGCTTGAAGTGCTTCCAGAGAATTCGTTGGGTTGGCTTCAGTCGTGACGACTTTGTCAGTCAGGCCTTTGTCTTGGTATTGAGCCGCTAATTTTACTGCACCTAGGGCTTGCCATAAAGATTGTTCGAGGAAACGTTGTTGAATACGGATGTCTTCAATCGACTCTTGTTCTTCCAAGGCATCCTTCACACCGTATAAACCCTGCCAAATAGAAGCGTAAACAGGAACATAATTGGTTTCGATAGCTGAATGGAATTTCACCTCTTCCCAGTATTCAACGAGTAATTCAGGTTTGGCTTCTTCTACACCACCTTTCTGATAGCGGCTAATCATTTCTTCGACTTTTGTATTCAGCCACTTCACTTCTTTTGAGTAATTATCGAGGTTGTCAGATAAATGATTGACGTGTTCACCGACTGGGCCGTTAGCGAAAGTAACAGGGGCTGTAAATAAGGCAGCAGCGCCTAACAACGCTATAAGATGTTGGCGTTTGAACCAATTAATCGTCATCGTTTGTATCTCCTGGAGTTGCGATGGGTTTTTGATTTAAGGTTATTTTTTGATAATGATACTTATTTCTATTACCAGGGTAAACTAACTATTGTCTGGATGTTAGCTCAAACGGTGTGAGTTTTTTGCAAACTTGGCATTGTGTTTACACCAGATTGCAGACTTCGACCTTATTTCTTGTGAGTTGTTTCATCTTGATTCAGATATGCAGGTTGGTCATACAAAACGATAGGAAGGTGAATTACCTGATGACTGAAAAAAGAATCCATCTTTGGTCGTTAAAGCAGTCGAAAAATACGCTTTTCGATCGAGTCGTTCAGAGCGCCTTTTCATCAGCGTTGCTATTGACAGCCATGCTATAAATTTCTGAAGCAAGTAAACCCCAACACTTTTTAATGACTTCAGGATGATTAAATTAAGATGAGCAGCAAGAAACATAGATTTGATTTTCTCAGAAAATACATATGGCTTTTTAGTTTATTACTCAGCAGCACCGTTTTTGCACAATCACCCTTTGAGCTTGCTGATGTGCTGACCGAGGCAGGGGAATCACATTCCTATATGGCCAAAGAAAAAGACTTGGAAGTGCCTGTTACCATCATTCATGGTACGGAGCCCGGTCCGGTTTTATTATTAACAGCGGGTATACATGGTGATGAGTTTCCCGCTATTTTGGCCTTGCAACGGTTACGCGAAGAAGTCGATGCAAAGCAGTTAAAGGGTACCTTGATTCTCGTGCACCTAGCCAATTTACCGGGCTTTCATGCTCGTCGTGTTGCTCTGCATCCAGCGGATAATAAAAACCTGAATCGTGAATTTCCAGGTGATAAGAATGGCACGCCGACCGAACAGCTGGCTGAATTTTTCACCCGTGAATTCATCAGTAAGATGGACTTTCTTATCGATATGCATTCCGGTAGCTGGAATCAGCAACTACTGCCACACGTTTATTCCCCCTTTGTAGATAGCGAAGAATTGGATGAGCTGACCTTTGAGTTTGCTAAAGCGACAGGTATGCAACATATCGTGATGTATGGTGAACGACCACGTGATCCAGCGAATTCAATTTCTTATCCAAATACGGCGATGACGCGTGGTAAACCAGGACTGACCACTGAAATTGGTCATCTGGGTCAAAGTGATGAAGCGTTTGTTGAAGCGACGCTGGAACTGTCACGTAACGCGCTCTATTTTCTGGATATGTTGCCGGGTGAGCCGACCCCGCATCCAGCCCCTGTGATTTATGACAAACTGAAATCAGTCGCCAGCCCTGTTGATGGTTTATTTACCCCCCGCGTTGACATTGGCAGTGTGGTAGAAAAAGGCACCATCGTCGGTGAGGTGAGAGATTATTTTGGCAATGTGCTTACTGAGTTAGCTTCTCCAATAAACGGCACCGTGATGATGATTAACGAAACCCCACCTGTTAAAGCGGGTGAAAGCCCAGTGACAATTGGGATAGAGCAGGAAGTTTAAGTCAGCATTAAGCAGTCAAATAACACCTCAGCCAATTAAAGGCCTGGCTGGGGTGTTTGTCATTTTGGTTGCTGTTATTACCAGCTAAGCTCTGGGTCGATACATTGATAAATCTGACCCAAACTCTGTTCAGTCTTGAGTAGCTCATGGGCCAGTCTCGCTACTTCTTTCCGATGAATCAAACCATGAACTTCTTGATGTTGTGAGAGCTGACCGGTGTGGGTGATATCACCGTCTTTCAGACCGCCAGGGCGCAGTATGGTGTAATCAAGAGTACTGGTTTGCAGCCAGGACTCGGCCAGCGATTTCTCTCTTGCCGCTGCTCCAAATCCTTGCTTAGAGCGCTCAGACAAATATTGCCATGAGTCACCACAACCTAGTGATGTCACCAGTAGAAAGCGCTTGATATCGTGAGCTTCCATGGCATTAATCAGGTAGCGATGACCGATATAATCCACTGGCACATCAGCACGGTAACTGCCCATCGTTGATATGACCCAAGCCTCTTTTGGCAGGCTGGAAACCGTCTGTTCTACCTGTGCTTGAATGGTGGCATCACAACTTAGTGCCTGCACTTTTAGCTCGGCTAACCGTGGGTTTTTTGCGGGGTCTCTAGCGACCCCTATTACTTCAAAACCCTGATCATGAAAATACTCCACCATGGCTGCGCCTAAACCACTGGCCGCACCGAAAATAACAACCGTTTGCATACTTTCTCCTAGTTTGAACAGGTGATCAGTGTCTATTGATTCTGGAAGAAATACCAGTGACCCCATCATACAAATCCGGTAGAACTATGAATATGGAAAAAGTCATGGCTGGGAAACCATTTTGTCCTGATTTCTGAACCGAATAGGACAAAGCTTCAAACGCCAATGAACCACATGAAATTAAGTGGCTGGCATCAATAAAACAAAAATAGATTCAACATCCATAGGAGAAAGTATGAGAGAAAGAGTAAGAATGCAGTTGCTGGTTTTTATCACCTTAATATTGATGGGGCATGCTGCATTAGCTGAATCGCAAATAGAGAGAAACAACCTAAACGGTTTTTGGGTAGAAACCTCTGGCAGAGGAGTGTTAGCGATTGACGGTGATATAGCGACTTTTTCTCCAAAGGGCGATTTGAAGGCTGAGGATCGGTATCGGGTCGAGCAGAACGGCAATGATGTGACACTGACGCCAGGCAAAAGCAGTGTCACATTTCATAAAACAATGACTACCACCATTGACTGGAATAAGCCTGTGCTGAGCCTTAAACACAATCGTTATACATTCGTTCCGGCACCAGAAATAAAAGCTGCTGAGCTGGACGGTTACTGGGTTGAAAAAAGCAAAACAGGGAATACGCTGGAAATACGAGCGATGGAGTACAAAGACCAGGCGAGTCGCTATGATTTTTATTGGTGGAAGGTCAATAACGCCTATGCGAGTTATCAACAAGGCGTGGATGAAGATGTACCACTCAAAATCGTCAATGGTTTTGTTTTTACTAACCCCAACTTATCTGATGCCTATCGTCACTACGCCATAAAACGAGAAGGTGAAACTATTTATTATGTCGATAGTAATGGTGCAACCTGGTCAGAAACTAAAACCAAGACGCTCAAACAGTATCAACCACCCAAAGGTTATAGAGATATGACGGCCATCGTCGAGCAATATCAGTGATCTTCCTTCATCATGAATAACGCTTAATATTAAGGGGCTAAAGTGATGGCCCTTTTTTATTCCCCGTGGTGATAGTTTTATCCAGGTTAGTGACGTCTTTCACATTTGCAGATAAGGTAGAGCGACTTCATCATTTTCATAGCAATAAGGATGCGTATGCAGAGATTACTGACCTGGTTTGGACGACGAGAACTCGCATTTTGGATTGTGCTGCTGTTGCTATCCGGCTCTATGTGGTTATTCATGGAAGTGGCCGACGAAGTCATGGAAGGTGAGACACAAGCGATTGATGAAAGGATTTTGTTGTCTTTGCGTCATGCCGATAACCCTGAAGAACTGTTGGGACCACCCTGGTTAGAACAAGTCGGGCATGACATCACCGCGCTTGGTGGCAATACCGTGCTGACATTGCTCAGCGTTTGGGTGATGATTTTTTTATTACTGATTCATAAACGTAAATTAGCCTTGGTCGTGCTATTGGCCACCGGCGGCGCATTACTTGCCAGCTTTATGTTGAAGAGTGGCTTTGACAGGGCAAGACCGGATTTAGTGACACACGCCACCATGGTTTACACATCAAGCTTTCCCAGCGGGCACTCTATGTTATCAGCCAGTACTTACCTGACACTGGGGGCTTTGCTGGCACAGTTTCAAACCAGCTGGCAGGTGAAAATACTCATTATTTGTACATCCATTCTGTTAACAGTATTGGTCGGTATCAGCCGTGTTTATCTGGGCGTGCATTGGCCGACAGATGTTGTCGCTGGTTGGACGGTAGGTTCTGCCTGGGCCCTTATGTGTTGGTATCTGTCTCGTCAGTTTGTGCATGAAAAAATCGACACGGTGTCGAATGAGTAATCAGCTTTGAGTCACTCAACGACATATCAAATTCTGGCACGTATGGGCTATGCTGCCAGAGGGCTTATCTATGTCACTATTGGCGTGTTGGCTTTTCTCTCTACGCTAGGATTGGGAGGAGAGGAGGCGAGTAGCAAAGGTGCCATTCTCAATCTCAAAGAGCAGCCTTTTGGTCAAACGCTGTTAGTCATCCTGATTATTGGTTTGCTCGGCTACATTATTTGGCGCTTTACTCAAGGCATCAAAGATGCCGACGGGCATGGTCATTCGTTTAAAGGCCTGGTTGTGCGTGGTTCCTTAATCGTAAGTGCCATTACTCACAGTATTCTTTGTTACTGGACCATCAAATTATTGCTTCATAACACAGAGGACTCGTCAGGCGATTCGGCATCTTCCAGCCTCTCGGCCTATCTGGGATCAGACATCACGGCTTTCGTCGTTGGTATTATTGGCTTGATATTAGTTGGTGTGGGTGTTGCTCACCTGTTTAAAGGCTATAAAGCTCGATTTGAGCAATATATGGCTATCCCAGAGTCTCAATATCGCTGGATCAAGAAAGTCTGTCAGTTTGGGCTGATATCGAGAGGCATCGTCTGGTGCATTATTGGTTGGGTTGTGCTGCGTTCCGCCTTTATTTCTGGCACCAGTGAAAATAAAGGGATCAGTGACGCGTTGGAATGGTTACAGACAACACCTTTTGGCAGTTGGCTCACCATGACGGTGGCTATCGGCTTAATAGCTTTTGGTCTTTATAGCTTTCTGGAAGCGGTATATCGCCGTATTGAGCATTAGGCGATCACATACAGGGAATAATTTATGCAGCATGCCTTGATACTGATTAACCCTCACAGCCGTAACGGCAGTGAAGATGCTTTGCAAGAAGCCATAGAAACACTAAAGTCTGGCGGGTTTGAGGTTTCAGTGAAAGAAACCGAAAGCGAAGATCACTTAGTCACACTCATTGAAAATTATGAACATGAGGATGGTGTGATTGTCCTCGCTGGTGGTGATGGCACTATCAGCACGGGGCTGGAAGCGATACATAAATATCAACGCACCATGGCGATATTCCCACTGGGAACAGCCAATGACCTGGCGCGATCGCTGGGTGTGCCAGAAGATTTAATCGCCGCAGCACAAGTCATTGTTGATGGTAAACGCGAACGAATCAGCCTGGGTAAAGTAAATAACCATTTTTTTGTGAATGTTGCTCATATCGGGCTGGGCGTGGATGTCACCCGAGAACTCAGCTCAGATAGCAAAAAATGGTTTGGTGTGTTGGCCTATTTAGGTGCCTTCATCAAAGCTTTCAAACGAAACAAAAGCTTTAAAGTCCATATCAAAACCGATGACTGGCAGAGCTCAAGCCGAGCGATTCACCTTGCTGTCGGCAATGGCCGGTATTACGGTGGGGGCAATATTGTTGACCAACGCTCTACCTTAGTAAACGGTCAGCTTCATTTGTTTTTTATCAAGCCACGACCTTGGTGGCAATTGTTATTATTAGGGCCTAATTTACGTGATGGGGCATTGGCAAATGAGCGTCATATCGTGCGTCACTCTGCTCAACACTTTAGTATTCACACGTCTAAACCCAAAGAGCTGGAAGCTGATGGTGAATTTAAAACCACGACCCCTGTCGAATTTGAGATTATCCCTGAAGACATAGAGGCTATTGTCGGGGACATACCTACCGATTCTGGAGACGTTTAATATGTCGATAATACGAACAGATGCACAGGCTGATGCTCTGGAAATTCTGAAATTAATCATACAAACAGTCGATTTTTACCGTGTAATGGGTGAAGAATTAAGCAAAGAAAATATTCAGCACCAGCTATTTGATATCGCAGATGAACGTGAAGCGTTCATTACCTCTTTTCAGCAAGTCACCAAAGAACTCGGCGACTTACCTTCCACCCCCGATGCCGACAGAGAATGGATTGAAGAAATCGCTGGAAAACTGACTCAACTCTTTTCGGATGATCCTAAAAATGCGATTGAAGCAAAATGTCTTGAGAAAGATGAAGTACTGGCCAACCTTGTTAACACCACCACACTCGGTGAACAGTCAGCAGAAATCAAACAACGCTTAGACGCACTCAATCAACACTTGATAAGTTCAAAATCGCGTTTAGCTGGAGACTAGGACTGAGTTAAACAGTGCCGTGCTATTAAATTTGAATCCAAAAGCGACCACTATGCTGGCACTATTTTTCACCCTAGATTCAAATTTTTGGCCTCATAATTCTCTAAATAAAAAATGACTTTCATTAATAATCAACGTGTTAGACTTTTTAAAAATGAATTATAAGGCCGCCTCTTTAATATTTATTATGAGGCCAGTGGCCTCATAAAACATACTGTTAAATTGCTTATGAATGATGATCCAAGAACAGAGCCATTAAAAGAATGGAATCGGCTTGCTCGGGAAAATACCGAGAATGCCATTGTTTCATCCATGTTCGAGGCAGGTTCAAAATCTAGTGCGCCGATTGAGCAGTTTTCCACTTGGCTGCTGGTAGGTACTGCTGCAGTTGCATCATTTTTATTAGCCAACTCAGACAAATTAGTTCCCTTAATTACTAAAACCGGATTTCTAGTCTGTGGTGCATTTCTTTGTCTTTCATGTATGTCTGGATTAATTTCAAAAATATACGCATTAAGATGCCAAATTGGAATTAAAGTCGGTGAAGCAATACGTGAAACATTCCTAGTTCATTTAGAGAGCTATGAAAAAGAAGAAGAGAAAATTAAAAAAGGGGCAGGTTTTTGGGGTATAACACTCGAAACTGGTATCCGCATGGAAAGAGTATTAGAGGAATTTTTTAAACCTCAACCACTAATAGTTAAGTGGCTTGCTATGCGAATCCTAAAGAAACACCAAGACAATCCGCAAGTAGGCTACCTGCCACTTATATCAATGATTAATAGGCAAAGTTTCTTTGCTATTTTACAAGCATTTTTGTTTTTGGGTTTTCTTGTTTCAGGGTTTATTTATGCCGCAATTTAACAAGGCGCTCGTTCGGACGCAAACTACGCTGCGCTTCGTTTGCGCCGCACAGCTTGATCGTTAGCTGCTAGAAGTGGGTGGGGGTATGGGAAGAAAGAAGAATAAGCGCAAGCAGAGTGGAGTTTTAGCGGGTCACAAAAAAGTAGGAACGAAGTTTCTACCGCCGATGATGCAACTCCCGAATATGAAGAGTACTAGTTACGTTAATCAGCTCCTACCGGAGTTAATATGGGTAGGATTGATCAATGATAACGTCGGTTATATTCGCGGCGCTCGATTATTAGAGAACGTGTTTCTGTCTGTTAAAGCAGTATTAAATAATAATGTTACTGGAAACTTTGCTTTTTCTACTTCATATAAGCAGCTTAGTGATGCGCAGCAACTAGAGTTAGTCCGACGATTGTCGATGCTGGGGATAATCGATGAACTGAGAGAATACTTGAGTCCTTTAACGCTACTTTATGATCACTTCCCAATGAGGTTCTTAGGCCCACCTGACGAACTAATTGAACATAAGGTTCTTCTTTCAAATATATCTTCGTGCGTTGATAAGCACATGAATAAGTACGAAACACCAGGGATAGTGCTAAACGGAACCCCTTTATTATCAAGGTTGGTGACCGAAACCATATCGTTTCCATCTAACATGGATTTACCTGATTTTAACGCTGTGGTTAACTCCCCTGAATCTGAAGAGGCAAAAAGAGCTGCTGGTTTTATGAGAGCTAATGCTCTTGCTGAATTTCCAGCTTTGGAGTTAGCGGATAATTGGCCGAGATATTTTTGGAATCGAGGGTTTGAGCTTTCTCCTTGTGAGCCTTTGGGGGAAATTGACGAAGATGAGTGAAATTCAAAAGCGCTTATGGGATTTTATTAGGGACTTTTCTGAAAATGTAAGTCTAGGTTTTGAAGAAAGGTGGGCGAAAGTCAAACCAGACCTGTACGACAAGCACAAGCATGAGGCAGTTGGCGGGTTGTTGGCTCGTCAAGCGACGATGGCCATCGAAATGGCTCGTTCACCGATGATGTGGAATGGAAATGTAGCACCTTTACTATTGCGAACTATGACTGATGGCTACATCACTTTATCTTGGATTCTGGACGATATTGATGATAGATCAAAGAAATATATTGATTATGGGCTAGGCCAAGAAAAGCTTTTTATTGAGCATCTAGAGGAATCTGTTCGAGAAGACACGGATGGAGATGATGTAGATAGAGTTAAAGCCATGATTGAGTTTCGTAAATCTTGGTTAGAGTCGCAAATAGCAGAGTGGGCTACAATCGTAAATATTGGTTCTTGGTCGGGAATGTCAACTAGAGAAATGGCAAAATCGATAGGTAGAGAGTCCATCTATAAATTTGCGTATGCTCCGTTTAGTGGTCCCGCGCATAACATGTGGCAGCATGTCGGTTTGTATCATATGGAACCCTGTACAAATCCTTTGCATAAGGGGCATTTAGTACCATTTGTTCGTCCAGCGCCACATGATCCTGAATACTTATATTTAGCATCTAAATATGTATCCCAAAGCTTTGAAGTGTTTGATGAAAAGTTGGATATTTCGGTAGAAAGAGAACTTCCTATAGATTTCTTTGTGAATCATGGTTTTTGGGAGTACGAAGATGGTGAGGAAAATGACCGCAGCTAACAATTGGCTTCAAGGGACATCACTCCGCGGCGCTCATTTGTGGCTAAATGCAACAAGCCTCGCCCCGCTGCGTAATGCCCCTGAGCCTGAGCGTTAACCCGTTTAAGAGGTCCAGCTTGGATATTGAAGAAATCAATAGGGTCAGAATATTTGATTTTAGCCATTTTTACACTGACCCAAATAATTAGGGATTTTAATTTCAATCATTAAGGACAAACACTATCATGCTAAAAACTTACCTTAAGTACGCACATCGTTTTCTGTTTATTGTGCTTGCAAGTATCTCCATGCAAGCTCACGCTTCGGATCGCCTTATTCCTGAGCGTATTGAGTCGTTTGAAATTAATGGTCTTTCGCTTAACTCCTCAGTCGAAGATTTCAAGGAGCTCACAAAGAATGACTTTAAATGCAGAGTTAAGGATCGTTTAGAGGTCAATTATTGGACTTGTCGTTCTAACCAGAAACAAAAAAACAAGATAAAGCTAATAGTGGGCATTGATAACAATAAAATCGTATCAATTAACTTCTCCAGCCAAAGCACCACAAATTCATTTGCTCAGTTAAGAAGTGACATCGCGGAATTGAATCAGGTATTACTCGAAGAAGGTGTCGCTCAAACAGAGAAAAATATGAACGACGAGAACATATTTTTTTATAAAAACGATGAGTCGCCTGTCACGTCTATGACAGAAATGTTTCTTAAGACTACGCTTGAGTGTTCAATGGAAAAACCAAGTATCTATGGCTTGGAAGTCACAATAATGACAGTTGGCCAGCTTGATAACGTCGGCGTGACGATGTACAAAAAACACTGCTAACAAAACCAAGTTGGCCGCCCCTTTAGCTAGTACTGTATTTCCTGTTATCAATCTGTCTATATGAGAGGGTTTCCAATGAATTCAGCATCATTTAGTCAAATCGTCAAAACCATACTGACACTGTTGTTCATAGCCACAAATCTCGTTCCAATCGCCTCTGCGCGACAGAACTTACCTGAGTTAACAGCGGAACTGAAACAGAAGGCTATGGAGTGTCGTGCTGCACGCAGCGACTGTTTAAGAGCTTGTAATTTTCCATCGCGGGAGCTTGAGCGTGGCAGGGTGGTAGCGGATGCCGATATTCAAGCCTGCCGGGATGCCCATGCCAAGCTCGTACCTCAAACAACATCTGAACCAACATGGACGCCTGAATATGCTTCGATTCCGGATGTGGTTGGCGTCTTACGCTTTGGATCCTCGGTTAATGCAAAAGGGCGTGATGACTGGAAGCGTTACTGCCGGTCAGCCGCTATAGTCGGTGACGGTGCGCCGTTGGATATACCTAAAGGCGCCACCGTGAAGGTGTCAGGGATTCGCTATGTGACCAATCCTATTAATACCTTTGACTGGAGCAAGAACGCCTGCCGTGCAGATAGTGTTGAGGTTCTCACGCCCCCCTAATTATTGTGGAGCTTGGTACAACGGTGATGAGACATAATCAGTTGAATAGTTGCCTTTGCCAGAAGCTAGATGAGCAAGATGACCGTAGGGATTGAAGGATATGAGAGACATATCTCTCGCTTTATTGAAACCAGCCAAGCTTTGGATTTTCAAATCGTATGCAGAGATTTTGTTGAGTATTTACCCCCTGAAAAAAGTCATGTGCTGGATGTGGGGGCTGGCGCTGGCCAAAATGCAGCAGCATTAGATGAGCTAGGGTTTTATGTTACAGCCATAGAACCTATGCAGGAGTTCAGAATTGCCGCCCAGAATTTTTACAAAGCGTCATCTGTAAAATGGTTGGCTGGTAGCCTCCCTCATTTATCAATTCTGGATTCAGCGGATGCTCATAAATTTGAATTCGTTTTAATAGAAGGCGTTTGGCATCACCTAAACGACAAGGAAAGAGAGCAAGCCGCTGCCAGAATTTCTAGCATCGTAAAGCGAAACGGGAAATGCGCTATCTCATTGAGAAACGGTCCTGCCGGGATGGGAACACGTATGTTTCCTACTGATCCCATGCAGACTAGCGAGCTATTTAAAAAATACGGTTTTGATTGTATTTTTATGGCAAAAAATCAAGATAGCATTCTACCTAATAAAGAGAATGTAAAATGGTCACGCATCGTTTTACAAAAGCAGTAGATAGATGCCTAACGAGTGAGTGTTATTGACTCCCTCGACTGAGACCTTCTCTACGCTTTTATTAACTCTCAAATGCAGGCGTGACGATATTAATCTCCTGACCCTAACTATTCTGTATTAGAGAGATGGTTTGTCTTTAAACCGATCCCCCCAATAACTTTACCACTACGGTGGCGTCGGTGGTTGAGGCATAATTGGTGCCTTTTCGGCATCTTTCTGTTTTTTATCATCTGGATCGTCTGGTTGATATGTTCCTTCTGAGGGCTTTGGTGCCTCAGGCGTTTCTTCTGCTTCTTTTTCTTCTTCATCTGAGAGCTTCATCGATGTAGCGATAATACTTGAAAAGTTTGTTGTGTTTTCTGTGTTTATTTTTTGTAGTGTCATTGTATTTTTCCTTGAACTTGAATTAGTTAAAGAAGACTTCTCGCTATTACAAGAGTGAAACGACTTATTTGATAACTCTGAGTTGAGTAGAGTGATAATCACTAATGAATTATATTGCGGTAGACATACATTATTGTTGAAGAATTTTCTTTACCGCCGATGTCATTTTCACCCTAGCAAAATAGGACGCCTAACACAATTAACTGGGTTTACTATCAATAGATGCATCCTTGATTCAGAGTGAGATAAAACAGTGTGATTGAATCTGTGGCATCTGTTTACATACGGGTATAAGATGAACTTACCCAAATAAAATGCTGGGGGGGGTGAATGTGAAACGTAAAACATGCGTTTGTACTATTAAAGCTGTGTAGGTCGTCAGATGTGCCAGAGCAAATCTGACCAACCAGTTTACGTTGAAAGCGTTTTAGAACAGAAACTTAAACTGCTTTTTACGGCGAGCATTTTTTCTATCGCCATCAATGCCTCGCTAGGTTTGATACTGATTATTGTTCAACTCCCGGTGACGTCACTTTCGACCTCCTTGAGCTGGTACGGGGTGTTGGTGATTGTTTTGATCTCAAGATGTATTTTGTTGGTGTGCTGGCATAGAGATCATAACAAAGCAGAACTTAATCAGACTAGATGGCTACAGTACTTTCGTTTCAGTGTTTTGATGTCGGGCACCATCTGGGGAATAGGTGGCGTCATCCTGATGCCTCATGACAATATTGCCTATCAGGCATTTTTGTCATTTACCATTGGCGGGATAGCTTCGGGTGGTATGGCTTCACTCTCGGTGGACCGAAGATCGGTCGTGGCTTTTGTTCTTCCCACCATGGTTCCACATATTCTGATACTTTTTCTGCAAGGAGAACCGATAACATATGGTATGAGCGCCATGCTGGTGCTGTTTGTATTGTTTGTTTTTCTGGCGGCTAAAAAATCAGGCGAAACCTTCCTGGAAAATGCAAAGCTACGTATCAAAGCATTAGAAAGCGAATCACGTTTGCGAATGATGTTGGACTTTAGCCCCACTGCGGCATCCATTATTGATATCGACACACAAGAAGTGGTCTTTGCGAATAAAAGTTATGCCTCTTTAATCGAAAAGAAACATCAGGAAGCCATAGGCGTCACGCTTCGACGTTATTACGCGAATAAAGTTGAATATGATGATACGGTGAAGTTAATTGAGCATGGCCAGCATGTGAATAACCAGTTAGTTGAACTCTACTTCCCTGATAGCCAGCAATCAACGAAATGGGTTATCGCCTCCTATCTTCAAATTGAATATCACAGCAAACAAATGATTTTGGCATGGTTTTTCGATATTACAGATAGAAAAGTCATGGAAGAACACGCTCAGCATCTTGCTCATCACGATGCACTGACCGGGTTGCCAAATCGAATCTTGTTCAGAGAACGGCTGCATTTGGCGATGACAATGGCAGAACGGGATAAATACGCATTAGCCTTAATGTTTATCGATTTGGATGAATTCAAACCGATTAACGATACCTACGGACACGATGTGGGGGATGCGGTGTTGATTCAGTGTGCCGAACGAATCCGTGCTTGTCTCCGTAAACCGGATTCAGTCGCCAGACTGGGTGGTGATGAGTTTGTCGTGTTGCTGCATAAAGTCACTGATGAGCAGGCCGCCTTGCAAGTCGGCGAGAAAGTACTGGATTCTTTGCAAAGCCCCATGACATTTGAGGATTTAACTGTCAGCGTCGGAGCCAGTATTGGTGTGGCGCTCTATCCGGTGCATAGTACTGAAGAGGATGGACTATTAAATTGTGCTGACTTTGCTATGTACGATGCTAAAAGAAGTGGTCGCAACAGGGTGAGATTGTTTCAGAATGAGTATAACTAGCTTGTTGATAAGTTCGTTTATCAGCATAAAATTCAATCACTGGAATGCCATCGAGTTTTAGTGAGAGTTCAGACAATTAATGGGAATGCTTCTTAATAAATGAACTGACATACCACCAATAACCAAGCAAAAAAAAGCCCCCAAAAAATTTTTGGAGGCTTAAATGCTTGTTTTTTCTAGACTAGAAAGTTAACTAATCTTAATTACGCTATTTTTGCAGTTTTACGGCGTAATCCCATAAAACCAAGTAATGCTGGAGCAAATAAGAAGGCTGCCGCTGGAACTGGAACAGCACTAACTGATACAGCATCTAAGCTACCACCAAATGAGTCATCAAGACCATTGGCTGCGAAAGTCAAAATATCATTACCCACAGCATCGACTAAGAACGTGTAAACAACCCAGTCATGTTGAGCGCCACCGATAGCAGTAACGGTGTCAACCATCACACCATTCCAGAATATAGAAATAGCATTTGTATCAGCTGATTGGCTGATGCGACCAGAATAAGCAAATGATAACTCATAAGATGAGCCAGCCGTTGTTGCTAAAGTTTGTGTGATGCTGCTGTTGTGAGTCGTATCTAGCTCAACAAATTGATCACCATCAAAGGCTGTGCCTGCTGCGTTATCACGCACTTCTACACCGTCCTCACCTGCTTCCCAGTTGGTTAAATCACCATCATAAAGAATGGTCCATGAACCAGATTGAATATCAGGGTTTTCGAATGAGCCGTTTGATACTAAATTGACACCTGCAGCATGTGCTTGTGCAGATACCCCCAAAATAATTGCTAGACCAGCTAGTATTTTTTTCATTGCTATTTCCATAAAGTCATGCAACCCAGCCATCTTTCCAGAGGGGAAGACCTGTAGCTTTCCGTCCTTGGCTCACACCAAGTTTGGCTCTATTAAAAATAATGAAGCAACTGTAGTTTATGTTTTTGGAATTAAAATAAAAATTGTACTTTAGTACAGTATTGAGAGGAGAGAGTGGTTTTGAAGTAATTGTCCTGATTAGTGAATTTAAAGGCTTTTATTATTGAATCTGTCTAAATCTCATATCAGACGACGGTGAGTTGATAGCTGTTTTTATGTGCATCTAATCTCACATAATATTTTCCAACGCACTCCCTCACTAACAGGCATAATTTGCAGAACAATTTCATTTACCTGCGTAGGATTCTGCTTTGTTAAGTTATCGTCATTCATTCCATGCGGGTAATTTTGCTGATGTGCTGAAACATATCGTGTTGATCGAACTGCTTCAGCATATGGTGAAAAAAGAAAAAGCTTTTAGTTATATTGATACCCATTCCGGGGCGGGATTGTATCATTTACGTTCGGACCACGCTGAAAAAAATCAGGAATATCAAAAGGGTATTACAAAGATTGTTGGCTTAGATTGGCCCGAGCTACTGTCATATCAGACAGCAGTGAAAGCGGTGAATGCTGGCAATGAGCTGACGTTTTACCCTGGCTCACCACTGTTGGCAACACAGTATTTACGGTCTCAGGACCAAGCGTGGTGTTTTGAGATGCACCCAGAAGATAGTGTGTTTCTGGCAAATAATCTGCGCCCATTTAAGCAGGCACGTGTCAGAAGAGAAGATGGTCTGAAAGGTTTGCTGAGTTTGTTACCCCCAGATTCACGCAGAGCCTTAGTGTTGATTGACCCATCTTACGAGATCAAGTCCGATTATGATGACGTTTTTCAGACCGTGGTGAAAGCCCATAAAAAGTTTGCTACAGGAATGTATGCAATCTGGTATCCGGTGGTCGACAGAGCGCGTATTAACCGACTCGATAAACAGTTGATAAGCAGCGGCATCACGCATATACAACGCTATGAATTGGGGGTAGATGCCGATTCCTCCACACGCGGTATGACGTCATCGGGTATGTTTGTCATCAACCCACCCTGGCAGTTAATGGATACCATGACAGCATTACTACCCAAGTTAGTGAAAACGTTGGGCGAAAACGCCGGAGCGTTTTATCGTGCTGATATGCTGGTGGCGCAGTAGAAAAGACGTTCTTCATCAGTGCTTCAATTATGGTGATATATCGGATTTCGGCAAAGATCATAGCGCACGGTTTCTTTCGGTTCTGTCTTCAACTATTCTAGGGATAACAATTATTTAGCATGATCATGCGGATCATCGGTGGGATGGCTGACAAATTTTCAGTAATCAGCATCTCTGAAACAAAAAGTTTACGGAGTAATAACAGTGCAGAAAGTAGCCATTTTGCAGCATGCAGAGGGTGAATGGATTGGCTCGATGCAGGGTTGGTTTGCTGATAAAGCGTTTGAGTTGCATACATATCGCCTGGATTTTAATGAAGCATTACCGACCATTGATACCTTTGATTGGTTATTAATCATGGGTGGTCCGATGAGTGTGAATGATGAAGACACTTATCCATGGTTAGCTGCTGAGAAAAAGCTGATTAAAGAAGCGATTGAAGCTGGTAAAAAAGTGTTGGGCATTTGTCTGGGGGGGCAACTGATTGCCTGCGCAATGGGGGCGAAAGTGTACCAGAATGAACAGCAGGAAATTGGCTGGCATACGGTCACAAAGACCGATGATACTGCTACCTGGATGCCGGACTCGTTTAAACCATTAAGCTGGCATGGTGAGTGTTTTGAACTGCCTGTGAATGCGTTTCCCTTCGCCAGTAGCCTGATTACCCCTTATCAAGGCTTTCATTTAGGCAAATACGTGTGGGCATTACAGTTTCATTTAGAGGCAGAGCACGGTACGGTCGATGCGTTTTATGCTATCGAGAAGTCCTTGCCTGAAGGCGAATATGTGCAGAGTGAAGCGGAGTTATTTGATGACACGCCGTACCTGCAACAAAGCCGTGAAGCGATTTTTGCGTTATTACATCAGATGAATGATTAAACAAATGGTCTAGTGACGCCTTGCGTGACTAGACTGTTTCTACGACTTCAAACGTCATTCCCGCATGGATTTCACCATCACTCAGCACGTCGGCTCGTAAGCCACTTTTATGCACAAAGGCTCTCACCACGTCTTTTTTAGCTATCGAGTCATTACTTAATAACTTGCCAAGCGTAGCGCAGGGCTCACACAGCTCAACACCCTTAAAACGCACACCGCCAATCAGAAACTCTTTGCCGACAAGATCATTCAATCGGATGCCTTGGGTGATGACATTTCGTCGAGTATCGGCCAGTTGAATACGTTGCTGGTAGTTATTATTAAAAGCTTCGATTTCTTCCATTTCAATAAAGGTAATATTCTGCCCCGGCCACTGAGCACGATCAAAGTTACGGTCACCGACGATGCCTTTCCCTGTAATCAACTCAATTTTATCGACCTGAACCTGTTTTCCAAGATTGTGTTCAGCAATATAGATGGTATGAATCATTGTCATGTCCTCAATAAAAAAAGGAGTGAACACCTAAGGTATCCACTCCAAGGAACAGATCGTTTAAAAACACTCAGTTATAGTTTCAGCACAAAGTGTTTGGTTATCGGTTCGATGATTTCCCAAGTGCCGACAAAGGTGTTTTCAAACACCATGGATTCGCCAGCACTTAGAGTAAGAGGTTCACCACCTTCAGCCGTGACAATCGCTTTACCGGCCATGATGTGGACAAACTCCCAACCGCCATAGGTCGCATGGTAGGTGCCTTGAGTCGCTTCCCAACGACCTGACAGTATGCTGCCATCTTCGCTTTTGTATTCAATCCAGGTCTTCATGGTCGGCTTGCCCGTCTGTTTCACCCAGCCATCCAGATCCGACTCGATCGGCTCAACGGTTTTATCAATAATCTTGGTGACGCTTGTCATGATGTTCTCCAGTCCATATAGGTTGTTTAGGCTTCTTTCGCCACAGGAATTTCGCTCTTATCAGAGAGATAGGCTTCCAGTGAGTCATCCAGTGCATCTATCCAGGGAGTATGATGTTTAGGTGACATGGTGCCTGTCATCAGTGAACGGTAGGAGTGATCACGGAAGGTCATAATGTTTTCTTTTTTATGATGTTTCCATTCAAGGAAGGTTTGGTTGACTGCCGGAATATCGAATGACGGATAGTCGGTCATGTCAATCAGTTCCTGAATGTAATCACCTTGATAGGTATACATTTCTTCAGCGGTTTCCAGCGTCAGTTCTTTTTCACGCCAGGCCATACTATCGGCTTTCATCTCTTCTTTTGATGGTAATGGGATACGTCCCATAATCACATCACGAGCATACCAGGCTTGAGCATCAAACATATTGAAGCTATACCATTGATCCTGCATACCAATGTAGAAGAATTTTGGATTGTCTTCCCACACCACGCCTTTGTATAGGTCGAGCGGCCATAAGCGGTTATTGGTCACCAGTCGCAGATCATCATTGAGGAATGGGAAGTGGTGAATGTAGCCCGTGCATAAAATAATGGCATCGACTTTTTCAGAGGAGCCATCAGCAAAATAGGCTTTTTCCGTATCAACACGAACCAGATTGGCTCTTTCATCCCAGTTTTCTGGCCATTTATAGCCCATGGGTGCGGTGCGATAGCAGCTGATCAGTTTTTTTGCACCATATTTATAACATTGCGAACCGATATCTTCGGCGGAGTAACTGCTGCCCACCAGTAAGACGATTTTATCTTTAAATTCCAGTGCGTCTCGGAAGTCATGGGCATGCAGAATGCGACCACCAAATTTGTCGAAGCCTTCAAATTCAGGCACATAGGGTGTGGAGAAGTGGCCGGTACAACAGACCACATAATCAAACTCTTCTGAGTAAATCGTGTCAGTGCTATGGTCCTGCACAGTGACGGTAAACGTCTGAGTGCCTTCGTTGAATTCAACATGACGAACAGCGGTATTAAAACGGATATATTTTCTAACGCCGGCTTTTTCAACACGTCCTTTGATGTAGTCCCACAACACTTCACGTGGCGGGTATGAGGCAATCGGTTTGCCAAAGTGCTCGTCGAATGTGTAATCAGCAAATTCTAAACATTCTTTCGGGCCGTTTGACCATAAGTAACGATACATACTGCTATGAACTGGTTCGCCATTTTCATCTAAACCAGTGCGCCAGGTGTAATTCCACTGGCCGCCCCAATCCGCTTGTTTTTCAAAACAAACGAGTTCAGGAATATCTGCACCTTTTTCCTGTGCGGACTGGAATGCTCGTAGTTGTGCCATACCACTTGGGCCTGCACCAAGTATCGCAATGCGAGTTGCCATAGGGGTTCTCCATCAGTGTTATTTAGTCAATCATGCTGCGAAAGTCGACAGCGCTTACCGACCAAAATAGCTCGCTTTGCTAGCGGGAGAAATCCTCTTGAGTGGGTATCCCAAAAGGGTAAAAAAGGGGGTAGATTAGCTTAGAAAACATCATCTTAATCAACTGTTACGACTCTGTGGTTAACAGCAGAATGCCCTCCACACCAAGCACCATGCCACTTTCCGAATAGAGACCACGGCCTTTATCCTGCACACTGACTTCTGTGCCGTCTGCTTTGGTTAAACGGTAGTGAATATCAAAAGATGAGAATGTTTCCAATGCCTGCTGTACTTCCTCCCAGACACGGGTGGCGTCATCGGGATGAATAATCGAACCAAGTGAGACTTGCGATTGATTCAGCATGCTCTCGGCAGTGTAACCGGTGATGAGTTCACAGCCTTCACTCACATATTCCATACTCCAGCTGGCATTGTTTCTGGAGCGATACAACATGGCCGGCAGACGATCGACTAGGCTTTGTAAGCTCCGGTGACTGGCATGACGCACTTCTTCATTTCGTACTTGTGGTGTGATGTCACACAAGGTGGCTGAAAGAGGATAGAGCTGGTCTTTATTGACAGATTGAATACGCATTTCACACCAACGTAACTCACCACTCGCACTAATTAAGCGAAACCAGACTGTTTCATGCTGGTTAGGTGTGATTTTATTGAGTAGCTGTGACCAGCTAGGGAGCTCTTCTGGATGTAGAAAATCAGAAAACAAACGGCCAAGCGTTTGTTCAACGGGAATGCCGGTGATGGTTTCCCAGTACTGATTAATGAATTGCACCTGATGCTGTTTGTCGAGTAACAACACCACATCATTCAAACTATTAAACAGCTTCAGTAATTGCGCTTCTTCCGCTTGCGTTTGTGGCTGACGGCGGGGCCATTTCAACAAGGTCATTTTTACATTTCCTTGTCCAGTAGCTCTGCGGAGAGGTTGCGGTGAGCCCACGCTGCCAGTTCAAGTCGGGAGTGCAGGTTTATTTTACGCAACAGACTTTTTACATAGACTTTAACCGTGCCATCACTAATACCCAGTTCACGGGCAATCAGTTTGTTATTTAGCCCTTTAGCTATAAAAAATAGCGTTTCACGTTCACGCTCAGTGAGGTGAGACAATATAGAACTGGAGGGTGTGTCCTCATCTTCCTTATTTTCACGCAGATGGCTGGCGAGAGAGGTAATAGCACCGGCATTCATGGCGACATTCCCATGTAAAACCGACAGTAATTGCGACAAAATCTCATCAGGTGGTGTGTCTTTTTGCAGGTAACCATTAGCACCGTAGCGTAGAGCTTCGAGTAATTTATCCTGTTCATTACAGGCGGTGATAATGATGATTTTTAATTTATCGTCATGTTCACGCAGTTGTCTCAATACATCCAGACCCGACTTGCCGGGCATCTGCATGTCCAATAGTAGGATATCCGGGTAAGTATTCTCTATATTGTCGAGTAAGGCTTCAGCATTATCGTATTCAGCAATAACGGTCATTTCTTCACTGTCGTTGAGCAGTTCAACCACGCCACGACGAAATAAGGGGTGATCATCGACAACCACCACAGTAATTGGGGTATCACTCATTCATTCGCCTCCAGATCCAGGCTGAGATCAACCCGGGTGCCGCCTTCGGGACGGTTATTAATCTCTAAGCTGGCACCGATACGATCAGCCCGTTCTTTCATAATCTGCAAACCAAAACTATCACTTCGGGCGGCCTCTGGGTTAATGCCCGTTCCGTTATCTTCAATTTGAATATGTATGAGCGAGCTGGTTTTCAGGAGGAGTACCACACGTGCACGTGTGGCATGAGAGTGACGGACGATATTACTGAGGCTTTCACGAACGATATACAGCATTTGCATCGACTGCTGCGGTGACAACATATTTAGAGGCAGACGATTGTCCAGTTCGAATACGATAGCCGATTGATGTTCAAACTCTTTTATAGAATTAATCACACCCTGTGAAAGATTCTCACTTTGCATGGTCAGACGTGAGGAGGTAATCAGTTCGCGTGTTTGATGATAAGCGCATTGTGTATAGGAGGCTAAATCTTCTGTAATCGGTTTCAGTGAACTGAACTCATCCTGCTGACAGAGTTTATCCAGTTTCAGGCTTTTTAGACGTAAGTATCCTAATACCTGTGCCAGTGAGTCATGGAGTTCAGCCGCATACATCGCACGCTCGGATTCCAGGGCCTTTTTTAATTTGCTTTCCTTGTGATACCAGGCTTGTAAGCCTTTATATAAGGTGTTTTCAATGCTGGCGGTTTTCCACTTTAATTGTTTAGTACTCGGCACCGTGTCACGAAATAAAAATAAGGACCAGACGGTCAGATTGTCGTGCTCGAATAAACGGTTGGGGGCGACAGTCAGGCCATCTACTTCCATCATGTCACTGGTATCGGGTGCCTTACCGACAGTGAATAAGTGATGTAATGACTGCATCAGTTTTGCTGGTGGCGCTTGCTCCAGACCATGATGCATAAAGGTTTCAGAAGTAGACGGGTTACTGAACAAAATCAACAGCTCTGCTTGCTGTTTATGCGGAAATAGATCCTCCATCAGGGATTGGAGTGATTTTAGTACAACGGGCAGGGTTTCACTGATATGTTCAGCGGTGGCGAGTTTAAAGGCTAAGTCATTGAAGTCTAGAGAGGGTAATTCCTTATTTTTGGTGACAGCGCGTACTGTTTCACCAAACCAAGTCTGCCCATCTATCCAGCTTTTGAGTTTGATATTGATCATCTGTATTACCTTCGCAACGTCCACACCAGAAATGGAGTGGTCTGTCTTACGTTTGTTTTGTTCTGTAACAGCAGATTTTGTGCCATTTCACTGAGTATTTGCCGGGTTATAACTAATGGGATACTCCATCAGGAGGATTGAATTATGTTTACTGAAGGTAAATATTGTTAAACCTAGAGAAATTTATTTTTTTGTCAGACAGGCAGAACAATATTGTGCACTTTTCTGGTTCAGAGCCTGTTGAGCTTGCACCAGAGATGAACAAAAATCACGCCGGCTTATCGCTGGAAGACAAGGTAAAACATGTTAGAAATGATCGAAGAAGAATGGGATGAAGAACGGTTTCTTAATCTGCAATCGCCGATAGATAGCCAACAATTTCGAGTTGAGGGACAGCAAGCGATCCGCTTGTCGCTACATGTGGGGGATGTGCTTGAAATCAACAGTGTCGATGGTGAACAGCCCGGCGAGTTAATTGTGTTGGATAAGCAAGGACAAGTGGCGCCTCAGTTATTAGATACCCGCTCGCCAGTCAATGCAGAACATATTCAAAGGCAGTTGCAGCAGGAAGATCTGGCTGCGAAGGCCTTAGCTCAACAGTTCGAAAGCTGGCAGATTCATCCTGAGCAGTATCAGACGGTATTACGTGTTGAAGGTCATGAGTCTCCAAGCTTTGTTGCCTATGCTGACTTAACGGTCGTCATTGTCGCAGCTGGGGCAAGTATGTCTATCGAAGAACATACACCACCGACTGAATTACAGGTAGTGGTGAAATATGCGGATCCGTTGGCCGAAGTGCTACCTGAGCCACTAGCTGAGATCAAAAAAGAGATACGCATTCCTCGTGCATCTGCTCGCACCTATGAAGTAAAAAAGGGCGAATGGATTCAGATTATCGATGTTTCTGGCAAGCAATGTTCTGACTTTATCGCATTTGATAAGCATGCCTTAGAGAATGGTGAAGAGGTCGGATTAGACGCCACCGCGACGCGAACCGTTATAGGCTTGAGTAATCCTGTACCTGGTCTGCATTCCCGTTTTCTGGGACCGGACATGATGTCGATGGTCGAAGTCGTACAAGACACCGTTGGTCGTCATGATAGTTTCTTGTTCGCCTGCACAGCCAAATATTACGAAGACAGTGGTTATTTTGGTCACATCAGTTGTACTGAAAACTTCAATAACGTACTCAAGCCATATGGCATCAAGCCTCGTGCTGGATGGCCAGCGATTAATCTATTTTTTAATACTGGTATTGAACCTTGCGGCACGGTGTTTATGGATGAGCCCTGGTCTCGTCCTGGTGATTATGTACTGATGAGGGCAGATAAAGATCTGGTTTGTGCCTCATCAGCTTGTCCTGATGATATTGATCCGGCAAATGGCTGGATTCCGACAGATATTCACGTCCGCATTTATGGGGAAGAACACTCTTTCCCTCGTTCTATTGCCCATCGAATTACTGCTGAGGAGCATCCTCGTATGACCAAAACATCTGGCTTTCATAGCCGTACATCTGCCTTAACCAAGAAATTTATTGAATATGCCGGCTATTGGGTCGCAGCTGAGTATGAAGGTTGGGGTGCCAACGCAGAATATCTGGCGTGCCGTGAACGCGTTGCCGTACTGGATTTAACCCCCCTTCGTAAAATCGATATTACTGGTCCTGATGCAGTGGCCTTTTTGCAGTATGTGCTGACACAAAATGTACGACGTATGGCGGTGGGTGAAATTGCTCACTCAGCGATTTGTCTGGAAACGGGCGGCATGATTGATGACGGTACCATTTTCCGTATGGCTGATCAGGCTTATCGCTGGTTCTGTGGTGATAGTTACACCATGGTCTGGATGGCTGAAAAAGCCAAAGAAAAAGGCTTTAAAGTCAGCATTCGTAACGCAACGGAGCAGATTCATAACCTCGCTGTACAGGGGCCAGATAGTCGCGAATTACTCAGCCAGATTATCTGGACATCAGAAAGTCAGACCTCAGTAGAAAAACTGAAGTGGTTTCACTTCACCATTGGGCGTTTAGGTGGGCCTGATGGTGTGCCCGTGATGGTGTCTAGAACCGGTTATACCGGTGAGTTAGGTTATGAAGTCTGGTGTCATCCGGATGCGGCTGAATCTTTATGGGATGCAGTGTGGCAAGCAGGGCAACCCTTTAATATCGCCCCGATGGGCTTTGATGCACTGGATATGTTACGTATTGAAGCGGGTCTGAGCATGGCGGAATATGAGTTTGGCCCAGATGTCACTCCATTTGAGGCGGGAACCGGATTCAGTGTGCCATTAAGTACAAAAGAAGAGGATTTTGTCGGCCGTGAAGCATTGGCTCGGGAGAACCCAGAAAGCCGACACAAATTAGTTGGCCTGATTCTTGATGGTGGAGATCCTGCAGCTCATGGTGATTTGGTGTATCAAGGTCGATTTCCAGTAGGCATTGTGACGAGTGCCATTATGTCGCCTTTGTTAGGTAAACAAATTGCGATGATTCGTGTTGCCCCGGAGTTTGCAAAACAAGACACACGGCTGGAAGTAGGTAAGCTGGATGGTATTCAGAAACGTTTGGGAGGTCTGGTCACAAAACTGCCTTTTTATGACCCAAAACGTGCTCGGCTGCTTTCCTAGGTTCAGCCTTTATAACTGTTTATAAAAGGAAACGTTGTATGGGGTGGAAGCTGTTTAATACTGGGCGTTTACAGTATGTTTCTGAGTCAATTTTATCGGTTGTTGATAAGTCGATCGAATCGCCGTTTAAACGTGTGCCAGTGTGGATGCATAGTTATTTGCGAGCCCCGATAGATCGTATTGGCGACTATCTGTCCTCTTTGCAAAAGGCCCATCAGGCTGAAGTAGAGCAGTTGAACCATAACCACCAACAGCGTTTGATAGAACAGCGGCAAACGTTTGAGCACGAACTGGACGCGCTCCGACAACAATCAGATTCATTGAATCAAACCTTGTCTTCTTTGTATTCAGAAATGGATCATTTGCAAAGTGAAAACCGACGCTTATCAGGTGAGGTGGATAATAATAACTTAGCTAAGTCAGCGTTGACTGAGGGTGTTTGGATGTTAACGCTGGTAAATGGTGATCCTGATGATGAGAAAAGTGTCATTACTTGGTCAGAACAATTCCGAGAGTTGTTAGGCCACAAACGTCAGGAGGATTTTCCAGATGGGTGGGATAGCTGGTTAAATGCTATTCATCCTGAAGATATGGATGCGACCCTGGAAGCGTTCACAAAACATATCAATGATAAAACGGGCAGCACCCCTTACGTTGCCGAGTATCGTTTAAAAATGGCGTCGGGTGAGTATGTCTGGTTTCGTGAGCGAGCGGCGACCATTCGTAATGAAGAGGGAGTGGCTGTGAAGTCAGCAGGAGCGATTCGCAATATCAGTCATGAGTACAGTGCTCGTGAGCTGCATACCATGGAAATGGAGCGTGCCGAAACCCGTATGACGGAAATCCTCACTGTTGCGGATGTGATCACCGAAATTACTCAGCAAACCAATTTACTGGCCTTAAATGCCGCTATTGAGGCTGCCCGTGCTGGTGAAGCCGGACGTGGATTTGCTGTCGTGGCAGATGAGGTACGTAAGCTGGTCTACCGTACCGAAGAGGCGAATGACAAAATACGGACAATGGCTCAGGCCGAACGTTAACTTATCCGAGTTTACATAACTTTACCCAGCTTAGCTGAACTATATCTTACATAATCATGACGTACTTATGAGTCCTTCACTATTGGGATGTGAATTCATAATAAAAAGGAGAAAAAAATGATTACGTTAAGAAAAAGTTTAACTGTCATGACCTTGGCCACACTATTGATCAGTGGTGCGGCATTTGCAAAACAAACCACGGTGAAAGCGGAAGGCACAAAATTTGACCCACTGATTGTGAATGTAGAGCCTGGGGATACGGTGAACTGGACCAATATGGATATCCATAATGTGCACTTTATGTTTCAGCCAGATGGGGCAAAAGATTTCAAATCTGAGATTGGCCAAAATGTCTCAAGAGAATTTAGTAAAGAAGGTATTTATGTGTACCAGTGTGATCCGCATATTGGTCTAGGTATGGGGGGCGCTGTGGTTGTCGGCCATGCCACAAACTTAGATGACTTAAAAGCGGCAAAATTACACGGTGGATTAGGCCGAATTGCACATAAAGTCATGAAAGCTGAATCGAAATAGCTTATTTCCCTTCTGATTTTCTCTCTCGTAAAAAGGCGCTCGTTTGAGCGCCTTTTTGTATTTTGAGCGTTTATATTCCTGGCTGAGTAAACTAATTCCTTTTTTTGCTGACTTACACTCACGTCATTAAACACTTAAACGGATTCGGAATTCTGATGAAAAAAATCTTCATTGGCCTCTTGGTCACCATTTTTCTCGCAACGATTAGCTTTTATTTTCTCAACAAACAGTCTGATACGGCCAAGCAGGAAAATGTGTTGTCATACATCGAGCAGCAGGGTGTGACCATCATCGATAAGTTTGACACCCCCTCTGAGCTGACTGGCTATGTGGGTACCTATAAAGACGAAGCAATGAGTATTTATGTCACCCCGGATAAACGCCATGCCGTTATCGGCGATTTAATCGATACAGAGGGTAAAAATCTGGGGGCAGATGCGATTAATCAACTGATAACCAAACCGAAAAATGAAAAGTTATGGCAACAACTCGAAGAAATGGACTGGGTGCAAGATGGGGATAAAAACGCGCCGCGAATTGTGTATACCTTTTCGGATCCGTTTTGTCCTTATTGCCATAAATTCCGTGACATGGCTGAACCTTTCATTGCTGAGGGTCAGGTTCAATTTCGTCACATCATTGTAGGGATTCTCCAGAAAAACAGCTTAGCGGTTGCGGCGACGATTATGGGATCTGACTCACCCGAACAGGCATTTCAGCAACATCGCCAATCGGTTAGACAAGGCGGTATCGCTGTTGATAATGCGAAGGCTTCAAAAGGTAATGATGCGGTGATGGCAAATAATCAGCTGCTGGAAGAGATGCATACGCATGCCACGCCGACCAGCATATATCGGGATAAGGACGGTGAGATTCATGTCGTTGAAGGTATGCCAGTGCAGCAGGAGCTTAGTCGGATTTTTGAGGAGTAAGGGCTTAAGCGAGATTGAGGAAGAAGCCATCCATGGCTGGACGTGTTAGTTGTGTCGACGTGAGATGGTAATAGACGGATTTTCGCCAAATAACTCCGTGTAGTCGTGAGTAAATTGCCCGGCATGGGTAAACCCCCAGTGCTGAGCCACCATGGCGATGGTTTCATCTTCCTGCAAACCTTGTAATAGTCGTCGCCTGACAGCGTTTAATCGGGCCATTCGAATAAACTTAACCGGGCTGATATCGAGCACATCTTCAAAACTGTATTGCAGCGTTCGCCGGCTGACATGAGCCAGATCACAGAGTTCTGTAATCGTCACGTGTTTACTCGGGTTGGCATCCAGATAGGCCGTGACTTTTTCAACCACGGCGCGACGTTTACTAAAACTGGGCTTTTCGTTGCTGGGCCCATTTTTTTGAAGCACTTCAAGCATAGCCATCATAAGATTGTCCTCTTGGATGCGTCTGCTGATATCACTTTGAGCGGGTGAAATGACGTCGTTCAAAACATGTCTTAATTGATTAAGTTTGTGTGACTCCCACACTTTAAGGGGGGAATTGAGGGCATGGCTATCAAGCTTGATGCCTTGTTTTTCTGCAACCAGCTGCAGACTGTCCTGATTCACCACTAACCCATAAATATCAAAGTCTTCCGGGGTGATGAGCTCAAATTGGGTATTGCCAGGACGAATCATCAGTTGATTCTTTTCAACCTGATGGCCGTTGATTCGGCATGACTTCTCATCGGCTGCAAACCCCATCCATATGGCATTTGGCCAAACATTACATTGCTGACGAATAGCTCGACTGGTGTGTTCACGAAAGGCATGAACATGCTCAAACATCACCTCTTCAATACGCCCGTAAAACTGACCCATACTGATTTGATCGAATTGTTGCTGCCAGGCTTTTAGGTTATGAGCTTGTACATCGGCATCATCTGCCTCCAGTACGCACCAACGCGTAGCGGTTGCGCTCTGTTTCGGTGCAAATTTTATATTTTCCTCTGTCATTTGCTCCCCTCGTTTATTTTGTTATGTCCACATTATGTGAATAAGTTGCTGAATCACAAACTAAAAAACATTTGCCAAATTTCGATAGTCACCCGGTATAAATCTCGCAAGTTCACATTAGGAAACTTTGTTTACTTAAAGGCAAAATTTATTCCAAGTATTGGGAATTAAAGCAGTTTATGACACAGACATACCGTTACCAATTAGGCACAAAGACCTATCAGTTCGCTGATTTAGCTGAACTGATGGCCAAAGCCACGCCTGCTCGTTCAGGCGATAGCTTGGCCGGTGTCATGGCTGAAACGGCGGAACAACGTGCTGTGGCTCAGTTGCTATTGGCAGAAGTGCCATTAAAAAATTTCCTAAACGAAGCACTCGTGCCTTATGAAGACGATGAAGTCACCCGACTGATTATCGATGAGCATGATGTGGATGCGTTTGAGCCCATCTCACACATGACCATCGGCGACTTTCGTAATTGGCTACTTTCGGATAAAGCCAGCAGCGACATGCTGAACCAGATACGAGCTGGAGTGACCCCAGAAATGGCGGCGGCAGTATCAAAAATTATGCGGAATCAGGATTTGATTCTGGTCGCACAAAAATGCCGTGTAGTGAGTGCATTCAGAAACACGATTGGTTTACCCAAACGATTATCAACACGTCTGCAACCGAATCATCCCACTGATGATGTGAACGGTATTGCGGCCAGTATTCTGGATGGCCTCCTTTATGGATCTGGTGATGCGGTGATTGGCATCAATCCGGCAACAGACAACGTGGCGCAAGCAACGCGTCTGATGCAATTGATGGATGAAGTGATTTCTTTATATGAGATTCCTACCCAGTCCTGCGTGTTAACGCATGTCACCAACACGATTGAATGTATTGAAAACGGTGCACCAGTAGATTTGGTATTCCAGTCCATTGGTGGCACGGAAAAAACCAACAGCAGTTTTGGCTTTAATTTAGCCACCCTGGCTGAAGCACAACAAGCAGCATTATCTTTGAACCGAGGCACGGTCGGACAAAACGTTATGTATTTTGAAACTGGGCAGGGCAGTGCTTTATCGGCCAATGCTCATCACGGTCTGGATCAACAAACCTGTGAAGCCAGAGCCTATGCCGTTGCCAGAAAATTTAATCCTTTACTGGTGAATACCGTGGTGGGCTTTATCGGCCCTGAATACCTGTTCGATGGTAAAGAAATTACTCGTGCAGGCTTGGAAGATCATTTCTGTGCCAAGTTATTAGGTCTGCCAATGGGCTGTGATGTTTGTTACACCAACCATGCTGAAGCTGATCAAAATGATATGGATAACCTGCTGACGCTACTGGCGACAGCAGGATGTTCTTTCGTGATGGGCATTCCCGGTTCAGATGACATTATGCTCAATTATCAGACCACCTCATTTCATGATGCTTTGTATGCGCGTCGCGTCTTAGGTTTGGGGGCGGCACCTGAATTTGAAAAATGGCTGGAAAAAATGCAAATCATGACCGATGCCAGTCATGCCAAGTTATCAAACCAGTTACCGCCAGCCTTTGCCGGCACCTTGAGAGGCTTAGCCACAGGAACGAATGATGGTTAAGGAAGATAGACTCACTCATCTCAGGGTAAAAAATGATGACGCTATCGTCACCGATAATCCATGGCGTCGTCTGCGAGAATTCACGGCTGCCCGTATTGGCTTGGGGCGTGCTGGTGTAAGCACACCGACGCGTGAATCACTTGAATTCCAATTAGCACATGCTCAGGCCCGTGATGCGGTGCATACCGAACTGGACTTTGATGGTTTACAACAAGATCTCATGGCCTTAGCGGATAAATACCCGTTGTTAAACCGTGAAGCACCTTTAAAGCTGCATAGTCAGGCAACCGATCGCATGACGTATTTGCAGCGTCCGGACTGGGGAAGACAGCTGGACGAAGCTAGTCTTACAGCACTTAAACCACACCAAGCTTCTGAACCTTACGATTTAGCCATTGTGATTGCTGATGGTTTATCAGCCACGGCGATTAAAGAAAACGCAGCGGTATTTATTGAGACCTTAGCTCAAGCCATGCAAGCCAGTGAACAAGCTTACTCACTCGCACCTATCGTTATGGTGGAACAAGGCCGTGTCGCCGTGGGGGACGATGTTTGTGAAGCCTTAAACGCCAAGGCCGTTTTAGTGCTGATTGGCGAACGTCCGGGATTGAGTTCGCCCGATAGCTTGGGACTGTACCTGACCTGGGGGGCCAAACGTGGCCTGACCGATGATAAACGTAACTGTATTTCCAATGTAAGAAAGGCGGGACTTTCTTATTTTGCTGCGGCTCAGAAAAGCCTTTATTTGCTGACTGAGGCCCGCAGACTCCAGTGTTCTGGCGTTGCTATCAAGGATCGCTCTACCGATAAGATTATTGATAGCAACGCCGTTCAAACCAGCTTTTTGCTGGATAAGTAAGCCAACCAACAAGGTGGATAGGTATTAATGTTAACTAATAAGAGGATAGAAAGATGGACAATGCGCCAACGCTAGAATCCTTGCAGGCAACGCTCGACGCCCAGCAAGCGGTTTTTCAAATGCATCAGTCTATGAATGTCGAAGTGTTCTACTGGTGGTGTACCGCCATTATGATCATGATTCATGCTGGTTTCTTGGCCTATGAAATGGGGGCCTCACGTAGTAAAAATGCTTTAGCAGCGGGTATTAAAAATATTCTTGCTTTAGCGGTCATTATTCCCACGTTTTATTTGTTTGGCTGGTGGATATATAACGCTTTCCCGAATGGCTTTATTCCTATTGAGGCAGCGGGTGCCTTACCTTGGGCACAAAGTATGGGACCTGATGTCACCGATATGGGAACCGGTATTTTCTGGGCAGCGTTTGCCATGTTTGGTGCCACCACCGGTTCGATTTTATCCGGTGCGGTTATCGAACGGATTCGTGTCAGTGCGTTTTTGATTCTGACCGTGTTCTTGGGTAGCGTGGTTTGGATACTGGCTGGTGCCTGGGGTTGGCATCCAGATGGTTGGTTACTGACTGACTTGGGCTATCATGATGTCGGCGCATCTGGTGTTGTGCATGCTGTGGCTGGTTTCTTCACTTTGGGTGTACTGATCAATTTAGGCCCACGTGTAGGTAAATTTATCAACGGTGTGGCACAGACTATTGCTCCACATAGCTTACCGATGACGTTAATCGGTTTGATGATGATCATCTTCGGTTTCTTCGGATTCCTGGGCGGTTGTATCATCTTTAACGGTGGTGAAACAGGTTGGACAACCATTTACGGCAACCCAACTAACTTATCAGCATTTGCTTTCAATACCCTGATGGGCTTTGCGGGTGGTGTGATTGGTTGTTACATCGCTAGCCGTGACCCATTCTGGACAATGTCTGGCGGTCTGGTGGGTATCATTTCTGTTGCAGCCGGTTTAGATCTTTATGATCCTGAATTAGCGTTCATTATTGCTGTAGTAACAGGTGTCTTAGCCGTTAAATTCGCTAAATTGATCGAAAATTTCGGTATTGATGATGCGGTAGGTGCTGTTTCAGTTCATGGCTTCACGGGTGTTTGGGCAGTATTCTTAGTCGGTGTGTTTGCCGACGGTATGCCTAACGTGGGTGACTTGCCTGAGATTTCATTAATGGGGCAAACCATTGGTGCCATTGTCATGGCAGCAGTGGGCTTTATTCCAGGTTACGGTATTTCATTGATTCTGAAAAAAGCCAATGCATTACGCGTACCGAAAGAAGCGGAAGAGCTGGGCTTAGATGAAGTTGAAATCATTGCCAAGCCTTACCCAGAAGTGAATGGTGTCCCTGCGGTGACATCAAGTGACGTGCCAAATAAATTGGCTAACTCAGAACCAGGAGTGTAATTATGGGAACATCAATTAGTTCATGGGAAAACGTAGGGGCTTATTTTACTTTTGCTGATAATCCACTTGCTCTAGGCCTGTTCACTGTTGGTGCTGCAGCCATCATAGTGGGTCTGATTATCTCGATAGCAAAACATGAAAATGAAGCGTTCGAGAAAATTGAAAAATAAGCCAGGCTTAAACATGACCTAGTCATGTATCAAACAATAACCCCGATCTTGTATCGGGGTTATTTTTTATAAGCAGTAACTTTTTGTGGCATTCAAAGCAGTGTGACCCGACCTCTACCACTGATACCAATGAACTAGCACCCAGACTGAATACCATAATAAAGATTTCACTTAATCACATTTTTAACAGTCAATATGGCCATTGTTTCTAGCATGGCTGATTTTGAAATTATTCTTCTCCAAATACCTTTCGATATCAAAAATAAGCGGCATTTTGATTCTATTGATCGACTATCCAACATCTGTCTGAAAATAAGAGTGAAGACTGATAATCAATAAATCTAAATGCATATAATTATTATTTGATGGTAATATCTACCTTTAAATTAATCCAGCTTTATAAAAAGTGAAAAATTGCACTTTTTATCTGCTTTAAACGACATAGATAGAGAGTACACGATTGTTCTCTTATTTTACGGTCAGTCCTCTCATGTGAGTTGAGGACAGGCGTTCATGTCTATCTGCAGTTAAAACTATAATTAGATCAGCCATTTGAGAGTTATCTCCAATATGCAATTACCTTATCCACTCAGAATTCTGTCATTGGTTCTGGCCGCCACGGTAGGCGGGTATTTACTGACGTCCGCCGTTATCATTTTTTTATCAGCTATTGTACCAATGGAAAAACCACATGCCATCGTGGCCGTGAGCCTTTTTAGTTATGCAATTTATACAGCAGCTGTTATTTGGGTCTTTACTGTTAGAAATAGCAAGCGCGCTTGGTTAGGTATGTTGATTCCAACAGTCTTGCTCGGTGGTGCAGGGATGCTAATTTCCAAGGTGGCGTCATGAGTGAGTTAACGAAGCCAGTGAAAGAACAGGAATCGTTTCGTCAGGCGATGGGCTGGTTACATACCTGGGGTGGGTTGCTTGCCAGTTGGGCCTTATTCACGATCTTCCTTACGGGCACGATTGGTGTGTTTGATGTTGATATCACGAAATGGATGAAACCAGAGGCAGCCGTTGTATCCGGTTTCGATCCAACCGCGATGACCGAACAGCAACGTGTTGACACGATAAAGAAAGGTCAGGCTTATCTTGAAAAACATGTTCCTGATAGTCATTTCTGGGGGATTGGACTGCCAACGGAAACAGAGCCAGGAATACGTCTGTTCTGGCGGGACGAGCAGAATGAATTTCAACATGCCTTACTGAGCCTGGATGATGGTGAACTCATGCCAGCCGCTGAAAATCGTGAAACCGAAGGGGGGCATCATTTTGTGCATATGCATTATGAGTTTCATGCGGGTATGGCAGGCATCTGGCTGGTCGGCTTTTTTACCATGATCATGCTGGTGGCCTTAATTACCGGCATCATTATTCATAAACGTATTTTCAAAGATTTTTTCACCTTCAGACAAAAGAAAGGACAGCGTAGTTGGTTAGATGGACATAATGCCTCCGCTGTTTTAACGCTGCCTTTCCAATTGATGATTGCTTACACCGGTTTGGTGGTCTTTTTATCGATTTACATGCCTGCAGGTGTATTAGCTAATTACAGCAATCCACAGGTATTTTTTTCTGAACTGCTTGATGAGCCCATGCACAGAGCAGAAACAGGCGTGGATGCAGATGTGGTGGATTTATCCATTTTGTTCCAGCGAGCAGAAGTGATGATGGGTAAACCCGGACGATTTATGAACGTTGAGCATCCGGGAGACAGTAGCGCTGTGACCAAGGTGTTTGGTTGGTTTGATGAAAAAGACTATGAAGGGCAATTATTGAGGGATGAAATTGGCAGTGTTCAGTTTGATGCGACCAATGGTGATGTGATGCATCTGAACCCACCAGGTGAATACGATAAGGGCACGCCCATGGCATCACAACGTGTGATGCGTATCATGCACTTTGCCAACTTTGGTGGCTACAGCGTTCGCTGGTTATATTTCATTATGGGTATGGCGGGTGCGTTGATGATGGCAACAGGCGCCATCTTATTTCTGGTGAAACGACGTCAGAAATCACTTAATGAATTTGGCTCGCAAACTGCACGCGTTTATCGGGTAATCGAAGTACTGAATATCGCTGCTATCAGTGGTCTTGCGGTGGCTTGCATGGCTTATTTCTGGTTGAATCGTTTGATTCCGGTCGATATCGCTGATCGGGCATCCTGGGAAATAAAAGGCTTTTTCTATCTCTGGCTAGCCATGCTGTTTCATGCCGCTTGTCGACCTGGCATGAAAGCCTGGTTTGAACAATGGAGTGTCTTTACCTTACTGGCATTGTTGTTACCTGTCATGAACCTGCTGACAACCGGACATTGGCTACCATCGTACTGGCTGGCAGGAGACTGGAGCAGTGTCGGCTTTGAAGTGACCGTATTGGTGTTCGGTTTGATGAGTCTGGGGCTGGTGTTATTTTTGCGTCGAAAAATGCGATTGCAAGTTCGCCCGTCAGCGCTTAAAACTCAGTCGGAGGCACTATTATGAGTGCAGCCATGATGATGAGCATTGCCTTGTGTTACGCCGCTATGAGTAGTCTTAGTCTGGCGATGCCACGACATTTGATGGAAGTGACCAACCGTCGGTTAAGTGTTGCACAGACTCGACTATTACGTTGGACAGCAAGCCTGATTCTGGTCTTAGCATATTTACCTATGTGGCAGGTGTGGGGAGCAGGAACCGGCTTTGTGATTTGGGTATCGATATTGTCTGTGACCAGCATAGTATTGGTGTTACTGCTGTCTTATTGGCCAAAGTGGGCGGTCAGAATCGCTTTTCTGATGATGTTATCGGCCAGCGTTTTGTGGTTGATGCAGTAACGACCAGATGATCGTTACTGCATCGGTGTAACTTTTGTTTAACGTTGACTGCGTGCTTTTCTAATCGCCGCTTTAACCTGTTCTGGTGCTGTACCACCTAAGTGGTCACGAGCAGCGACAGAACCTTCCAAAGTCAGCACGTCAAACACGTCTTCATCAATATTGGCAGAAAACTGCTGCAGTTCAGCCAAGGTGAGTTCAGACAGATCTTTTTTATGTTTGATGCCATAAGCGACCGATAAACCGACTACTTCATGTGCATCACGGAATGGTGTGCCTTTACGTACCAGATAATCAGCCAAATCAGTGGCAGTAGCATAACCTCGTAATGCAGCCTGACGCATATTGTCGGCTTTCACGGTGATGACCGACATCATATCTGCATAAACGCGTAGTGAACCTAATAAGGTATCAATCGTATCGAACAAGGGTTCTTTGTCTTCCTGATTGTCTTTGTTGTAAGCCAGAGGCTGGTTTTTCATTAAGGTCAGCAAGTTGAACATATTGCCGTACACGCGGCTGGTTTTACCGCGGATTAACTCAGGCACATCCGGATTCTTCTTCTGCGGCATGATGGATGAGCCGGTACAGAACGCATCACCTAAATCAACAAAATCAAACTGCGCCGATGACCAGATAATTAACTCTTCTGAGAAACGGGATAAGTGCATCATCAGAATCGAGGCGAAGCTATTGAACTCAATGGCAAAGTCACGGTCACTGACCGCATCCAAAGAGTTTAAACAGATACGATCAAAGCCTAATAAGCTGGCGGTCATTTCACGATCAATCGGGAAAGTGGTGCCAGCCAGGGCGGCTGCGCCCAATGGCAGGCTGTTTGCTCGTTTAGCACAGTCTTCCAGGCGTTCAGCATCTCTGACTAACATTTCGTACCAGGCCATCATGTGATGACCAAACGTCACTGGTTGTGCTGTTTGTAAATGAGTAAAACCGGGCATGATAGTCTCGGCTTCACGTTCAGCAACGTTGAGTAAGGCTTCTTGCAAACGATTAAGCTGCTGACCGATAGGCTCAATCATATCGCGTAGATAAAGGCGCACATCAGTGGCTACCTGGTCATTACGTGACCGGCCAGTGTGAAGTTTTTTACCGACCTCACCGATCAGGGCGATAAGACGAGCTTCGATATTCATGTGCACATCTTCTTGAGCGATAGACCACTCAAAGTCGCCGTTCTCAATTTCTTGTTCGATTTGTTGTAAGCCCGCAATAATTTGATCGCGTTCGTCTACTGTCAGTACCTTGACTTCAGCCAGCATGGTGGCGTGCGCAATTGAGCCACGAATATCCTGACGGAACATACGCTGATCAAATTGCACGGAAGCGGTAAATTCTTCGACAAACTTGTCGGTAGGCTGCGTCAGTCTGGCAGATGAGAGTTTTTTATTGGCTGTAGTCATATCAATCAGATTAGGCTCGTTGAAAACAGGGCGTCATTATAACGCGGATAGTCGAGAGTCAATGCGTGAAATGCTAGAATCGACTTTATTTATTAACGACAACGCTGAAGTGACCTTATTCCATGACTAAAAGAATCGTTCGTATTGCCACTCGCAACAGTCCTCTTGCCATGTGGCAGGCTGAATTTGTTAAATCACGCTTATTAGAATTACATCAGAATATTGAAGTTGAACTGATCGGTATGAAAACCCAGGGCGATATCATACTGGATACTCCCTTGGCAAAAGTGGGCGGTAAGGGGCTTTTTGTTAAAGAGCTGGAACAAGGCATGTTAGATGGACGTGCGGATATTGCTGTGCATTCTATGAAAGATGTGCCAGTTGAGTTTCCGGAAGGTTTGCATCTGCCTGTTATCTGTCAGCGTGAAGATCCGCATGATGCGTTTGTTTCCAATCATTATCAAAGTATCGATGAAATGCCTCACGGAGCCCGTTTAGGCACATCCAGCCTGCGTCGTGAATGCCAGGTGCGTACTCACCGTCCGGATCTGGAAGTACTGCCTTTACGCGGTAATGTGAATACCCGTTTACGTAAACTCGATGATGGTGAGTTTGATGCCATCATTCTGGCGATGGCGGGATTAAAACGTCTCGGTTTTGATGACCGTATTCGCAGCGCATTAACACCAGAGCAAAGTTTACCTGCGATTGGACAAGGTGCGTTGGGTATTGAAACTCGCGTGGATGATGAAGAAATGAACGCGCTTATTGCTCCATTACATTGTGATCAAACCGCCATTGTGCTGCGTGCTGAACGAGCCTTGAACAAACGTCTGTCCGGTGGCTGTCAGGTACCCATCGCCGGTTATGCGATGTTAGATGATGATAACGTTTGGCTGCGAGGCTTGGTTGGTCAGCCAGATGGGACTAACACGGTCACAGCTGAAGTTCGCGGTAAATCAACAGATGCTGAAAAATTAGGAATTCAAGTCGCTGAAATGTTGCTGGCGAAGGGTGCCGATAAAATTCTGGCAGATGTCTACGGTGAGTAAACTGCCATTGGCGGGGCAGCAGATTCTTGTGACCCGCCCTCAACATCAGTGCCAAGCACTGGCTGAGCTGGTTGAGGCCGCTGGCGGTAAGCCACTGATTCTGCCAGTGATTGATATTGAAGCGGTTGCAAAAAAGCATTGGCAGACGATCAATATCGACCACTTTGACTGGTTGATATTTGTTAGTCGTAACGCGGTAGAGAGCTTTATTGCTGGCTGGGGACACGAACTGCCCAAGTTATGCCAATTTGCTGCGGTGGGTGAGGGGACCGCACAGGCTATGCGTGAGCATGATATACCGGTCGATTGTCAGCCTGAAATATCAAATGGAAGTGAAGGTTTGCTGCAGATGCCTTTGATGCAGGCATCACAAGTCAGAGGTAAACAGATTCTGATTGTACGAGGTAATGGCGGCAGGGAGCATATGGCTGATACCTTAACAGCCAGAGGTGCTAATATTACTTATATTGAAGTTTATCAACGTGTTTTAGCTCAACCAACGGCAGCACAACTCAAACAGGCCATGATGGCAGACAAAGTGATCTGTACCAGTGTGGCAGGTGTTGATAATCTTTGTAGTATCTTCATGAATACATGGCCAGATTTGTTAGATAAACCATTGACGGTCGTCAGTGATAGGATAAAACAGCATGCCTCCTCACGAGGCTTCAAAACCATTTATGTATCAGCCGATGCCAGCGATAATGCAGTTGTTGATACTCTGATAAATATGGACGATTAACATGGCAGATAAAGACGCAAAGCAAACGATTGATAACAACGTGCAAGATGCGGAGTTACTGGAAAAAAATAAGCAGGATGCACAAGTCTATCGCTGGATTTGGGTTGCACTGGTCGTGGTGCTACTTCTCTCCGCCGCTAGCATCGCCTGGTTCTATCAACAGCTGCAGCAACAAAAAGCAGATATTCAATCTTCCCTAAACGAATTATCCAGCCAAAACGGAAACTGGCAATCAAGAGTCGAACAACACCGACAACAATTGGGACGACTCGATACGGATCAAAAGCAGTTAGCAGAAAAATTACAGCAACTGAATGATAAGCAGCAGTTATCGAATGCTGAGCTGCAAAAACGATGGGCTTTGCAGGAAGTGAAGTATCTGCTCAATGTCGCCAACCAACGCGCTGTATTAGCACACGATGCGAAAGGCGCCATTCAAGCTTTGATTATGGCGGATAAACAGTTAGAAGCCCTCTCTGATTATCGACTTCATCCTCTGCGGGCTGAGATAGCAGAAGAATTATTAACATTACAATCACTCACGACCTCTGATATTTCGGGCATGGCCATTCAACTGCAAACCCTAGCAGCTCATGTCAATCAATTACGTGTTAAAAAAGGCCCTGAGGTCGATTTTTCTGCTTCTTCAGAGACGGCTGATATAGCCGTGACAGACACACCTGCGTGGAAAGAAGCGCTCTCGGATATTTGGCAGCAATTGCGATCTCTGGTGGTGATTCGTCATGAACAATCAGGTGAAGCGGCTGTTTTGGCGCCAGAGCAGCGTTACTTCCTATACCAGAACCTACGACTACAGTTGGAAAGCGCAAGGCTGGCATTACTGAATGCGGATACGGATAGTTTTCAGCACAGTTTGAAAACAGCTATCACTTGGTTGGAACATTATTTTACGGGTGACGAACGTGATGCCATGTTGGAAACACTGAATTCACTGGCTGAACAAAACATTGATGTATCTATTCCTGATATCTCAGGCTCACTGAACTGGCTAGAGGAGTATCAGCAATGAAAATGCTGATTATCATCGCTTTAGCTTTAGCATTGGGTGTGGCGGCTATTTGGGCGGCTGATTTTGAACCGGGTTTTGTGTTACTCCAGTACGGACAATGGAGTCTCGAAACATCACTGGTCGTGTTTACCGCCATTTATGTCATTTTAGTTGTTGCAGGCTATTTAGCCTTACGAAGTCTGATTCTATTAAGACAGACGCCCAAAAGAATCAGTGCCTGGAAAACTACGCAAAGACAAAAACGTGCTAACCGTGCGCTGACACGAGGATTGATTACGCTCGAAGAAGGACGCTGGACCGAAGCTGAACGGACTTTGGTTCGCCATGCGACCCATAGCGAAACGCCTTTGCTTCACTATCTGGCTGCTGCCCGGGCAGCGCAAAAACAACAGGCACCAGAGCGCCGTGACAATTACCTCCGTTTAGCTCATGAAACCACTGAAGGCGCTGATATTGCCGTCGGTGTCGTACAGGCAGAACTGCAGTTGTCAGCAGGGCAAAAAGAGCAGGCCTTGGCGACACTTCAGCATCTGCGTGAAGTGGCTCCCAAACATCCTTATGTATTGCAGTTATTGCAGTCCTTATATCAGGACATGGAGCAATGGCAGGAAGTCCAGTCGGTTTTGCCCGATTTACGTAAACGCCATGTCCTTGAAAGAAAGGAAGTAGCGAGTTTGGATCAAGAAGCGGCAGTGGGGCAATTAGAGACGGCTTTAGTGAAACAAGACTGGCAAAGAATGTCAGAGGTTTGGGAAAAATCATCCAGTAAATCACGTCAGACAGAAGCCATGCTCGTGCCTTATGTCAATGGTTTGATTGAGCAACAGCAGGAAGAACAGGCGATTGCTCAGATTGAGCAGTACATGCGGCATAACTGGAGTGAAAAGCTGGTATACATCTATGGTGTACTTACTCAGGGGGATGTGCTGGCTCGCCTGGCGACAGCAGAAAAATGGCTGAAAGCCTATCCGGATAATGCCTGCCTGTTATTGACGGTTGGGCGTCTGGCAGCAGCCAATGAGTTATGGACTAAGGCAGAAGAATATTTACAACAGAGTATTCGTCTCGGCGCCAAGGGTGAGACATATCAGGTATTAGCTGAAGTTCAGCTGGCACAAGATAAAAAAGAGGCCGCTGCCGATACCTACAAACAAGGACTGCTGTTAATGCTAAGTCCTCGTACCACGGTTTAATTAGTAAAGGGATAATTTGTGCAAGAAGCAGGCGGCCATTATCTGGTAGAAATTCTGGCTTTATTATTGGCCACGGTAATTATTATTCCGATGTTTCATGCCATTCGTTTGGGCGCGATTTTGGGGTATTTAACGGCCGGTATGATTCTTGGTCCATGGGGGCTGGGTGTTATTACTGAGGTTGAAGATATTCGCCATCTCGCCGAGTTTGGTGTCATTTTCTTACTGTTTGTTTTAGGGATAGAACTCAAGCCAGATAAACTCTGGCAAATGCGTAAAATGGTGCTGGGGCTGGGGCTTGCTCAGGTTTTGATTACAGCAGGTACTATTTATGGCATTGCTATCTGGTTAGGTCTGGATAATCACAGTGCCATCATCATTGGTTTTGGTTTAGCCCTATCATCCACCGCATTTTGTTTAAAACTCTTGTCGGAACGTGGCGGTATTTCCACTGTTATGGGCCGAATGTCATTCTCAGTACTGTTGTTGCAAGATATCGCCGTGGTGCCTTTATTGGCTCTGGTGTCCTATCTTGCCGTAGGCAATGGTGCAGAAGTGGTCGGGCCAGATATCAATCCACTGATTGGTATTCTGGTCATTATTGCTCTGTTGTTTGCTGGACGTTACCTGCTTAATCCAGTGTTAGCGAGAATAGTCGCCAGTCAGGATCCGGAAGTTTTCATTGCTGTCGCCGTGCTTTTGGTGCTTGGCGTTGCCTGGATTATGCAAAGCGTGGGGTTCTCCATGGCGCTGGGGGCTTTCCTTGCTGGGGTGATGCTGGCTGAGTCTCAGTACAGACACCAGATAGAAGCTGATATTCTGCCTTTCCGCGGTATCTTGTTAGGTTTGTTCTTTATGACCGTGGGCATGGGGATTGATTTCAGTCTATTGTGGGATCGACTGGGTGATATTCTGTTACTGACTTGGGGGCTGATGACCATTAAAACCGTTGTGGTTTACATCCTGGCCCGGATTGCAGGAGCACGTCACGATATTTCTTTACAAACCGGTGCTTTATTATCTCAAAGTGGTGAGTTTGGTTTTGTTTTGTTTAGCTTTGCGGCTTCATTAGGCTTATTGGAAACTACGGTCAGCGATATTCTGACGCTAGTCATTGCTTTAACGATGGTGTTAACACCATTTGTTGTTCGCTCAACAAACTTCCTATTACTGAAGTTTTACACACCAGATGCAGAGAAAAGCGAAGAAGACTATACCACTGAGTTCATCGAACATGATCAAGAGCATGTGATTCTGGCCGGTTTTGGCCGGGTTGGTGCGCGTGTAGGTACCTTATTGGGCGCTGCCGGCGTACCGTATATCGCGTTAGATATGCGTCAGCATCGGGTAAAGGATGCCAGAGCACAGGGATTTCCGGTTTTCTTTGGTGATGCCAGTAAAGTAAAAGTCTTACAGGCCGCTGGTGCCGATCGAGCCAAAATGATTGTTGTGGCCCTGGACAACCCTGCTCAGGTCGATAGATTAGTGGCTCAAGTGCGTCAGTATTATCCAGAGATGCCAATACATGCACGTGCTCGAGACAGAAAACACTGTGCAGAACTCATTACTCATGGGGCAACCACAACAGTTTCAGAGACATTAGAAACCAGCCTGAGACTCACAGAGGAAGTGCTGCTTGGAAGTGGAGTCGAAGATACAGTGGCCACGCGGGTTATTAATGAGTTTAGAGATGATTACTACTCGAATGTGGTGAAAAAAGTTACGGATAATAAAGTGGTGCTCGGTGAGCTAAAACACTAATGTCGTAATAGACATTGGATGGTCGTTAGACATCGAAGTTGTCGTTAACAATGACCCTGTTTCTACCGGCGTCTTTTGCGCTATACAGCATACGATCAGCCGTTTGAAGTAAACTCGATTGAGTTTGGCCGGGTTGATATTCCGTCAGTCCAATACTACAGGTCAATGAAATATCATGTCCTTCTTGCTGACAAAATGAATGTTGCTCAACGTCCAGCCTGATACGTTCAGCGAGGGTTTTTGCCTCATTCATGTCCGTCTCTGGAAGAATTAACAGGAACTCTTCACCCCCGTAACGTCCAAGGTGGTCACTGTGTCTGGACACGTTGGATATAATTTGAACAGCCTCCGTTAACACAACATCACCCTGTTGATGCCCATATTGATCATTGACATATTTGAAGTGATCTAAATCAACCATTAATAGACTTAATGGACGTTTGTAGCGGGTCGCGCGATCAATTTCATCTGTTAAGCAAGACATCAAACCTCCTCGATTTAACACCCCTGTTAATGCATCTGTGCGCGCTAGCTCTTCTAGTTCTTTGGTTCGCGCTTCAACCCGTTGTTCTAGTAATTGATTGGCTTCAAGTAACTCTTTTTTAGCCAGTAATAATTGCTCATTTTTAACTTTAAAGTCTTTAATACTGGGAAAAGCAATGACTTTGGGAAGTAAATATACAATCATCACTGTGGTGGTAATAGAGACGATACCAGTGATGAGTTTTGCCATACCACTGATGTAGTAATACCCATGCCAGATATTAACCAGGTTAATGAGGTGAGTGACGCCGCAGAGAAAAATAAAAGCGGCAAACATGACAAAAATCCAGTTGAAAGCAAAATCATTTCTTTTTTTGACAAGCTGGATAAGGGCGATAGGAATGAGAAAGTAGGCCATCACCGTTAGTGCATCACCCACCACATGAAGAAAAAGTAAGTCACTCTGCCATTTGTAACAATGACCGTGGGGCATAAAACTGCCATCAAATAGCTCATTGATGATATTCATACGCCCCCCAACAACGATGAAGAAGATAAACCTACACTCGTCTTCTATATAGATTATGAATCATTAATAGCATAGTGCTACCAGTGCTTACAATTATTCATATTGATAGAGTGGAAGGAATGGATATGGCTAACGGGATTGTAGCTCTTGCTGACGCATGGGCATTCTGTCTATTTCACCGAAGAGTTCATCAAGTATTAACTGGGTCTCTGTGGCTTTAATACCACCATCTTTACCGATTAATAAAACCGCACTGCTATGACTTTGTAATGTTTGACGGATCTCATCAGTCGCACTATCACTGAGCTTGCCGTTAAAATTACTTATCACGTCCGTGTCGTTAACAATAAACCACACAATATCACGATCACCGATGTCAGCATCGAGTCGGTCAAGTTCATCCTGATAGTGTTGGATTGGCTGATCAGCCTCTATCAGAATAAGCCGGTTTTTCCATTTTAAGTCTGAGAGTGATTCAAGGTTTTGCATCGGTTCTGCCCAGGATAGTGGACTCAATAGCATCAATAAAACCAGTAATTGACGAGTCATGTCTCAAGCTCCATTGTTGATAAACATAGTTGGATGAGCTTACGAAAGACGCTGTTAAGAACAAGTCAATATTGACCGGATTTTATGCTTCAGACGACAAGCAGAGTGCTAATACCCAGTCGCGAAGTTTGATTAACTCAGCCTCGCTGAGGCCTTTGTGTGCTTTTTGTAATAAGCGAGTGAGCTGAACTTGATCGACTTTGGGTAGATGATTTATTCGTTCAGTAAGGTTGGTTTCAGGTAGTTCTGCAATTGAACGATCGGCATGTGTGCGTCGTAAGATCATTTCCAGAAAATCAACAGCACGTCCCAGCACGACAAAAATAAACGTCAGTTCTTTCATTGGACCCGCTTTTAATGTTTCACCCGCTATGGGAATGCCATTAATTTTGAGGTTTTCTGGTGCGGCGGTAGCGAAGAGTGATGCGGCGCCAGATACCAAGCCGCCGAAGAAGGCACCGGTCATCAGTGAGGTGCCACCCATGCCGACATCCACCACCGCACCGGCAGCTGCACCGGCAGAAGCCGATAAGCCCACGATCTTTTGTCTGTCTAAGCCATAAATATACCAATGACTGGTATCAAACAGGTCGGGATAATCAGCGTTGAGTTCCTGTACCTGCATCTTCATTTCAGGGTGAGCAAACAGGGATTGCAGTTGGCGTTGCATACTGGCTTCAATATGACGCAGCGAGCTTTGATAGTCGTGTTTGAGCTTGTCCTTGAGACGTGACTTAACAAAGTCTGCAGGCACTTTGATTTCACTGATATGGCCAAGCATGCGTTGAATATGCTCTGCAACAACAAAAGCACCTTGTTGCTCTAGTGATTCGAAATACTGTTTCAGCAATTCAATGGTGTCTTCAATAGAAGGACGCCAGGGCTCATATAATTCAGCAAAGGCAGACAGGATGGTGAATTGTTTTTGGTGATCCGCTGTCATGGGGTTGAACACGCGAACAACACTAAAATATTGGCTTAACGCATCTTGCCACTCTTGCACATAAGCTTCACCACCTATCGGGTTAATCAGAGCCATACGAGGCTGCCCGGTCCATTGCAAAATGGTCATTTCTGCTTCAAATTCGGGACTGTAGGGAATAGAGCCATCCACAACATAGATAATGCCAGCACCACTCAGAATAGGCTGTAATAGCTCAACTTCATCATGAAATTTATGACTGCCTATAACTGCCTGCTCATCTACAAAGGCTTGAATCGTGTTTCTACGCTCGGCAGCATTGGGGGCATGTTGCTGACACCAGGACAGGACTTGCCGTGGTCGTTGAAAACCCGGAGTATCAACCAGCGTGTACTGGGTCACCCCTTCTATATTCAAATCAAAGGTTTGCGACGACGTCGTGGTACCTGAAATTTCAGAGATCTTCACGGCATCCTGGCGTGTCAAAGTGGCGACAATGCTTGACTTGCCTTTATTGGGATGTCCGACGACGGCAAAGACGGGATGTGACGTTGATTCAGCCATTGTCATGCCCCTCTTTTAAACTGACAGCGTGTCGTTGGGCAAAAAAGTGCCATGATTTCTGCTGCTGTTGGTAACGTGAGTCATCCGTATTGATAGGGTATAACACTAAGCTGACAGAAGAATTATGTTGCTGTAACAACTCAATACTATCGGCCAGTTCACCTGTTGGTGTCTGCATCGGATCAATCATGATCCAGACAGGCTTATCAAAATGACTGGCATCAGACATCAGCCACTTTTCATCTTTTAACCAGTCATCTGTGCCCAGATTTTTTGCTATGGGAAAAGACAAATCAGCCTGCTGCCAGCTAAGCAAGACAGTATTGGATGAGGGTAATTGCACTGACGTATTTTCGCTAGTCAGGTTCTCAGACTGAATAGGATTGCGACTCATCTGATGTTGTTGAGCAACAATAAATTGTTCTACATCACTACTATGTTGGATGTTGTGACGTAATTGCTGGATAAATTGATGACGGAGTAACAGTGCTAAGAGCAGACGAGGCAAAACTCCGTAAACCACAATAGACATCACCAAGGTCACCCACCAGTTATTATTGGCCGTGACAGCTATATTAGCTGTCTGAACACTAAACCGTGTCTGCTGGATTAATTCAGCCGTTGGTGCCTCAAATAACCACTGCCAGGGACAACTGATAATATTCATCATTTGAGTCATGGTGGCATTATCAGTGATGAAAGTGGATGACCAGCCAAATTGATAATCCTGAAATGTCGCCAATAGAAAAAAAGACAGTAGCGCTGAGGCAGAAAACAAAATAGCCGCTGATTGTACTTGCCAAAAAAGCCAGGGTAATAACAGATTTTTATACGGAATAAAGGGTTGCAACTGCAGTTTATTGATGAGCCAATGCATCACGGGGTGATGATGTAAATGTTGTTTAGACGGTGATAAAAAAGACAAATAAAAGCTGCTCAAGCTGAGCAGCAGTGGTAAAAATGCAAACAGAGCGAGCGGAACCCAGATATTTATGAATGTGTGTTCTCGTACATTTAATACGCCTACCATGGCTGTAAAGCCAATAATCATCGCGATAACGCTGAAAAGTCGTAAAATTCCTGTAGCGGGAGTTGTCAGAGAGGCCTGTTGCTGCCAGGCATGGAGATAATCAGTAGCTGATTGCGCCGTTGTATTTTTAGAGGATGTTAATTGGATATTCTGTTGCGAGACAAATAAACGAAAATCCAGCCAGCGGAATAAGGCCCGTGTGGCACCGTCTTTAAAGAAAAAATGCTCGATAGCGTGAGTTGCATGTTTAGAGGCCATAAGAGCTAGTATACAAAATACCCTTAACTCAAGCTGAAATGAATTGCTAACGATAATGCAAATACTGCTTCCAAGCTTATCTAGACTGTAATACGTTAATAGCGACAGGTTTCAAGCAAGTATTATTCGGCTATCGACAGCCTATAAGCCCTATTTGTAGTCGTTGGTCATACTGCGAAAACAGTGGCCTAAACTGGTTGAACAGGCCTGAAGTACAGCGCGGCCGATAAGCTCACCCAGCGTAGTGTGTTTGCCACAATAATGGTGCTGAGGTTCTGCATCAGGGCAAAATACAGCATGACTATCGGTGCCAGTACCACTGGCAGGGAGACCGGAAACCGGGCTGATAATATCCGTATCGCGAATGGCCGTGACTTTACTTTCAGTCAGTAATATCAAGGCTTCTGCCAGTGCTGAATCGGACAGTGCTTGATTAATGTGTAAGCAGATATTGATGGTACCTGGTTCAGTCTTATCATCGGCTTTATCACCCACTCGCCTGACGTTACTGAGACCACTCGTTACCCAGCATTCAACCGTTAAGTCACCGCGTTTCTCAATATGCTGCCCTAATGACTTCATGGAAGCCGCTGTCATCATGCCGACAGTGGGAGAGGGTAGAGCGAGTTCTTCTGCTTTATTTAATAGCGTTTGCTCTGGCGCCAGACAGGGGAGTGGAGAGTGTTTCTCCACACGCATATTAAGTAAAGCACTGGCCTTTTGCAGTCCTCCGTTTAACACCGCAGAACTGAGAACTTTGCAGGGTGTCGTGGGTAATAGAATCAGGTAGTCTGGATGCAGAACCTGTCGGACTGAGGACATACGGTTATTTATTGGCGATTTTGGGTGATATCACCTCTTCCAGTTTCAAGCCAGTAAGATCATGAATCGTCCGCCATAAATAATAAAAAATACCAATCATCATCAGCATAGAGGGAATCGCGATCACTGGATAACTGTATAAAGTCAGTAAACCGAGTTGTTCATTAAACTCTTCACTGCCTGTTGGGCTGGTGACCAGCCATTTCACCAGCAGGAAATTCATGATGGCTGAAAATAAAAAGGTACCAGCTAATAAATAGGTGGCATTGAGTAAGCGTTTTTCAAACAAGGCTGTGCTGTTGTGCTCTTCAAGACGATCTTTAATCTTGTCTACGTCCATCATCTCACGGTTGTACAACAGCGCTCTGATAAGTGGGTAACGGGTGAATGTTGAGCCAAGCACGGCAAGACCGATAATCGCAGGAATGGCTGCTTCTTTGATCGCTAACCATTTCGTATCGAGCTCAAATAAACCGATGCCACCAGTGAGTAACACACTCACTAAACCGAGTAAGGCAATAAAGTTAAATTTACGGTATTTAATCAGCTCGAAAATACCCCAGCCAAGTGGAAAAGACAGCGCCGCGACCAATGCACCACTGGCACCTAAGTCTTCTGGACCGCTCATCTTCATTAAAATAATGGATGGCAATACGATACTGACCATCAGGTCTACGAACGGACGTGGCTTATGGGTGGGGGTACTATTCATCATTGTGTTTTTGTTTGGCTCTGTATAAATGAGTCAGTGATTATATAGGATGTAGATGATTGATGGGATTACCTTTTTGTTTTGTTAGCAAAGTCAGCATGAGGTTATGACTGATCGTCCTGACTATCCAAATATAACCAGACCATACGATCGACAAACCAGGCTTTGAACACCATCATCCAGATATTGCTGGCCAGCAGTAGCCAAATATTTAAACTGTAAAAGCCATAAATCAGAAAGGGTAAGCCGATGACAGACAGCGTCTGTAGCACAACACAAAATCGCTGGTGATGAACAGGAATGGGGACATGTTGACGATTTAGATACAACCTTTCTCCAAAGGTCGCCATGGAGGCCCAGTTATCGGTAGAGGATGGTGGAGGGAAGAGTCGTGGGTTGAGCCAAATCCAGACAAGAGCCAAAACAACAGGTATGAACGAATAAATCCCTATCCACTCGCGTGAATAAAAAGCCAGAGAGAGTAAGGGCAAAGTTGTAAAGCGTGAATACACACTCCAGGGATTGGCATGGCGCTGCCAACTCTCCTCATCCATCGACATCAGCTTTTCAGTCCATTTGATGATATCCATTTCAATGCCTTATTTTTATAGCCAGTACTAGAGCTTAATCTCAGTTTAAATTTTCAGCTTGTTCGCTGCAAAGACCGGGTAATACTGCCATAGCCATATCAATCTGGTATGTATCTTTGTGGTGTTCTTTTAGAAAAAATTGTTGAACACGATAGGCTTCACGTTCTATTTCTATGCGTGTTTTACAATCAAGCTCTTCGCTGCTTATTTTGCCGTTTTTATGCTGCAGAAAATGCACCATTTCATGCACTATGAAACTACGGGCTCCGTCATCAGTTTTGATGTCCATACGATTATCAAAAAAAATCGTTTCCGTGTTTTTGTCGTAATAGGCCACTGCGGTACAGTAACTGGATTTACACAATGTAGTGGCGAGTGTTTGATGACTGACTGCTTTTATATCAGGCAGATAGTTCGGGTCTTTGTAGCCTGTTAAGGTAAGTGCCCAGACAAATAAACTTTGAATTAAAAAATCCACATCACATCCTCCCTGACTAGATAAGCTCAAACAATTGTTTCATTGCCTGGTCATGATTCATGTCTTGTTGTCGAAGATTGCTATAGTTTGCAGTGAGTTCGCCAAATACGTACTTACCATTCACACCAGGTAAATAGTGAGAAAAATCAATAAGCAATCTATCTTGGTCGGCATCAATGCCTTTGTCTTGTAACTGTCGTGTGACTTGTACTAATCGATTGCTGACAACGCGTTTATCCTCATGAACATGTACCAGGACCTCATCAAGTAATTTTTGGTAATACATCACATCACGTTCAGGATCATGATTGGGTTTTTGCCGATATAAAGATCGTAACCAGACTTCAGGTGGCGTGGGATCGGCAACTGACAGCATTTCTTTGGGTTTCTCCTCTGGCATACCAGCCTGTAAATGATCTGGCACAGGTGTTACCGCTGTGAACTCAGCTTCATCTTGACCAAAATCGATTTGCGAGAACTCATCGTCACCACAACTCGACAATGTCAGGACGGAGACGCAAGCCATGATGTAATTCATGCATTGTTTTTTCATAGTAGACCCTCCCTTGTTCAGGTTTGGCCGTTATCTGTGAAATTTTTGTAGATAAAAAATGCTGCTGTTAATGCCAACGCTGAAATACACTTTAATCACGTCACATTGTGCGGCTAGCTCTTTATTGAGAGGACTATTTCATGACGTAATTAATGTCATACTCATGGGAGTTGTTGGGGGTAGAACGGCTTTGTTGCGCTTTATTGCCTCAACCAGGCTTGGAGTGTAGGAATGTCTGCAGTTGGATAGCTAGGAGCTCACAAAGCATCAAACGGAGCCATCTTTAGCCTCACGCCGTTGGCCATCCGTTTGATGTGTTAGGACTTTATTGAGCACAGCCTATATTCATACTGTTGATAGCGTTGTTGTTAATACGTACATCCAAAAGAATCACTTTAATGCCTAATTAAAGACATGCTTGAACATTTACTACAAGCGCATTGGCATAACGACGTATTGACGCTCAAATTTTTCATCAGCAGGTGTAACTAGGGCACTGCTGGTCTCGTCAGTGAAAAGCAGCTTCACTTGGTTATCCGGAATCGCGTTCAATAAGTCCAGCAAATAGGCATTGTTAAAGGCGATTTCTAATGGGGCACCTTTGTAATCGACGCTTATTTCTTCTTCTGCGGATTCTTGTTCCTGGTTAGTGACTGTGGCTTTTAATTGATCTGTCTCTAAATTGATACGCACGCTGCGATGTTTGTCATTAGACAAAATAGCTGCGCGAGATAAGGCTTGTTTCAATTCATCACGATCAGCCAGGACTTCTTTATCGCCACCTAAAGGCAAAACGCGTTCGTAGTTCGGGAACTGGCCGTCAATGAGTTTAGATGTGAAGTGAATATCCGGTAATTCCACTTTGATTTGTTGATTACTGAAGGCTACTTTAACCGTATCATCACTGTCATTAAGCAGGCGGCCAAGTTCAATAATCGCTTTACGTGGCACAATCACGCTATTTTTCTCACTGACGGGTGTGGATGTTGTCAGGCTGCCCAGCGCCAGACGGTGACCATCGGTCGCAACAGCACGTAATGTGGTGTCATCACGCTCCAGCAGTAATCCATTCAAGTAATAACGAACATCCTGACTGGCCATGGCAAAGCTGGTTTCGTCGAGTAAGGATTTCAGTGCCGATTGTGGCAGTGAAATTTCATCCATGTAATTGGCGCCTTCACTATCCGGGAAGTCATCACTGGACAATGTGGCTAATGAAAAGCGGCTTTTTCCTGCTTTCACTAGTGCTTTACCTTCGCTGGCATTAACACTGATGGTGGCGTTACCCGGTAGGGCTCTGACAATGTCCAGCAACTTACGAGCTGAGACAGTGGTTTTACCTTCTTCTTCAACTGAGACCGGTAGGGTAGCGATCATTTCCAGCTCCATATCGGTACTGGTCATGGATAGTTGGTCACCTTGAACACGTAATAAAACGTTAGACAGGATCGGAAGCGTAGCGCGTCGTTCAACAATACTGCACACCAGTTGCAGCGGTCGCACTAAAGTATCTTGGCTGACAGTAAATTGCATGATGATTCTCTCGGGTTAACTCGACAGTGTTCGTAAAAGGTTACGGTAGTCTTCAGCCACGCGGGGATCCGACTCTTTCAGTTCAGCAACTTTCCGGCACGCATGCAGGACAGTCGTATGGTCACGTCCACCAAATGATTCACCTATTTCTGGCAGGCTGTGACTGGTTAATTCTTTGGCTAAAGCCATGGCAATTTGCCTTGGGCGAGCGATAGAACGTGTGCGTTTTTTCGCCAGCAATTCAGATACGCGGACTTTGAAATACTCCGCCACTGTTTTCTGGATACTTTCTAGTGTGACCAGCTTTTGGTGCAGGGCCAACAGATCTTTCAATGCTTCCTGTGCCATATCAATTGACATGGGCTGATTGGTGAAGCGAGAAAAAGCCAGAACGCGCTGCAATGCACCTTCCAGATCACGCACATTCGATTTTATACGTTTAGCAATGAAAAAGGCCACGTCTTCCGGCAGTGTAATCAGGTTTTGTTGCGCTTTCTTGATCAGAATCGCCACACGTGTTTCGAGTTCTGGCGGCTCGATAGCAACAGTTAAGCCCCAACCAAGACGTGATTGTAGACGTTCATCGAGGTTGTCGACTTCTTTCGGGAAACGGTCGCAGGTCAATATGATTTGGCGCTGGCCTTCTAACAAACTATTAAAGGTATAGAAGAACTCTTCCTGAGAGCGCTCTTTTTTTGCAAAGAACTGAATATCATCAATCAATAATGCATCGGCACTGCGATAGTGATTTTTAAACTGATCGATAGCGTTGTTGCGTAGGGCGGTAATCATGTCTTGAACAAAGCGTTCTGATGATAGGTAAATCACCCGTGCTTTTGGATTGTTTTGTTTGATCTTATTACCCACGGCCAGCATGAGGTGAGTTTTACCCAGACCAGTGCCACCATATAAAAAGAGAGGGTTATAACCACTTGTCCCTGGCGCTTCTGCCACATGAAGCGAGGCGGCGCGAGCAATCTGATTGGACTTACCTTCGACATAACTATCAAAAGTAAATAGTGGATTGATTGGACTCCCAAGGGCGGGTTCGGATTTAACAATTTCCGGCTTTTCTTCTTTATCGATGTTTGTTGTTGCGGCAGCAGGTACAAGGCGTTTTGGGCGTTGTGGTGCCTGATCGATGGTGCCTACCTCAATGGATACCTGTTCTATAAGGCCTTGAGTTAATTGATGAACCAGCTGATTTATCTGTGTCTCAAGTTGCTCTTGTACCCAGGCTTTAACATACGGATTAGGCGCAAGTAGGCGTAAATTCTCTTCGGTTTCGATCGCTTGCAGCGGCCTAAGCCAAGTATTCAGCTGCTGTGCCGACAAATCACCTTCGAGATGGGACAGACATTTTTCCCAAAGGGGTGATGACACATTAACTCCTTGATTTATACCGGTTTAAACAAAAAAGAGGTGCGCTGGTTAGCTACGTAAGAGAAATAGTATAGCTGGTAACGCAGGACGTCTAAAGTTATCCTTAAGCCAGCTTTTTGGCAAGTAAAATAACCACAGAAATAATAAAGTCACTCTGGTTTGACTTGTTATGCCTTAAAACTTTATAATCCCGTGTCTTTTGCCTCGGCGGTTTTTGCTGCTGTTAGCACCGCAGGCAGCAAAACAATCAATATTTCTGGAGTTGGTGAAATGAAAAGAACTTTTCAGCCTAGCAATCTGAAGCGCAAACGTACTCACGGTTTCCGCGCACGTATGAAAACAGTTGGTGGTCGTCGCGTTATTAACGCACGTCGTGCAAAAGGTCGCGCAAGACTGTCAGCATAATCTTCTCTGACATCCTTCAGGGAGGGCATGACTTGGCAACATTTGGCCGAGCCATGAAAATGAATCGCCCGGGAGATTTTTCTCGGGTGTTCCGTCAAGGAAAACGCACTGGTGGTGGGGGCCTGACGGTTTTAACGGTTGAGAACTCAGTGGGGCATCCCCGACTGGGATTAGCGATAGCTAAAAAACACGTGAAATTAGCCAATCAACGCAACCGCTTAAAGCGGATTATTCGCGAATCTTTTCGACAGAATCAATCCGTCTTATCAAATATCGATATTGTTGTGCTGTCACGCCCCGGTGTGACAGAACGAGATAGCACTCAAATATGGGCAGCATTGGAGCGACATTGGTTAACAGTGGTGGCGCAATGGCAAAAATCCTAATCATCCTCGTCCGAGGTTATAGACTTTTACTGAGCCCTTTCACTGGCATGCATTGCCGTTTTCATCCAACCTGCTCACAATACATGATAGATGCAATCGAACGTCATGGTGCCATCAAAGGAACCTGGCTTGGTTTGCGTCGACTATCCCGCTGTCACCCTTGGCATGAGGGTGGACTTGATCCTGTACCTGAACTAAAAACAAAGAAACATAATGGATAATCTCAGAACCCTATTTATTTTTGGTCTGCTCATCGTGTCGTTATTGTTATGGCAGGCGTGGCAAACTGATTACGTCAGCCCACAACAAACCGTGGAAAATACAACATCGAATCAAGCAGCTGACCCAGCCGCTGTTACCAATGATGCTGAGTTACCGGATATGCCATCCGTCTCTGCAGAAGCGTTACCCGATGTGCCTGACGCTGCACAAGCAGTTGCTTCTAAACAAATGGTGAATGTGAAAACAGATGTCATGGATATCGACATCAGCACACAAGGCGGTGATATTCAAAACTTAGCTTTACTTAAATACGCTGTCAGTTCTGAACAGCCGGATACCCCGGTTCAATTTCTGAGTGATAAAAGTGATGCGTATTTCGTGGCTCAATCAGGTCTACGTTCTAATGACGATGCGCCGACACATTACGCAATCTATCGATCTGGGCAACAGAGCTATCAGTTGAAAGAGGGTCAGGACGAGCTCAGCGTACCATTGTACTGGCAAGCGGAGAATGGTTTAACAGTCATTAAAACCTATACATTTAAACGCGATAGTTATGTGGTAAACGTTGACTACAAAGTGGTCAATAACACATCAGAGGCTTTCTCAGCCTATCCTTATGCCCAATTTAACCGCAATAACGTCACTAACGGTTCTCACTTTATCTATACCTACACAGGCCCTGTATTTTCAAACACAGGTAATGAGTACGAAAAAGTAAAATTTGATGATTTAGATGACAAGCCTTTTAACCAGAAAGCGACAGATGGCTGGGCGGCAATGATTGAGCATTATTTTGTGGCGGCGATTGTGCCTGAACAAAATACGGAAGAGAAAGGTTATTACGCTCGTTCAATCAATGGTACCAACTACACTGCTGGTGTCAGAATGCCTGCAATATCTGTGGCGCCTGGTAGTGAAGCGCAGGCCGATTATGAAATGTATCTCGGGCCTAAAAAAGCGGATCGTCTTGAAGCGGTAGCCAAGAACCTACAGTTAACGGTTGATTACGGCATCTTTACCATTATTTCTGAACCATTATTTTGGGTCATGGAGTGGTTACATAAACTGACGGGTAATTGGGGCTGGTCAATTGTACTGCTGACAGTATTAATTAAGTTAGTGTTCTTCAAGTTGTCAGCAGCCAGTTATCGTTCCATGGCCGCTATGCGTAAGTTGACGCCTAAGTTGGCAACACTGAAAGAACGTTACGGCGATGATAAACAGAAATTTAATCAGGCGATGATGGATCTATATCGTACTGAGAAAATTAACCCATTGGGTGGTTGTTTGCCGATTCTAGTGCAAATGCCAGTGTTCTTGTCTTTCTACTGGGTGCTGGTTGAAAGTATTGAGTTACGCCAAGCCGACTTTATCTTGTGGATTAATGACTTAACAGCGATGGATCCCTATTTCATCTTGCCAGTGTTGTTTGGTATTTCTATGTGGATTCAACAAAGCCTGAACCCTGCGCCTCAAGACCCTGCACAAGCGATGATGATGAAGTTCTTCCCGCTGGTGTTCACGGTCTTCTTTGCGTTCTTCCCATCTGGTCTGGTGTTGTACTGGGTTGTGAATAACGTGTTGTCGATTGCACAACAGTGGTATATCACTCGTAAGATGGACGCACTCTAAGCGACGCTGATGGATACGATTGTTGCAGTAGCCACCGCGCCTGGGCGTGGTGGCGTCGGTGTCGTTAGAATCTCAGGCAAGCAAAGTGCTGAGATCGTGAGTGCAATTTGCGGCAAATTACCAACTCCTCGTTATGCCACCTTTACACACTTTCGCAGTGCCGAAAATGAAGTGATTGATGAAGGGATTGCCCTTTATTTTCCTAGTCCGGCTTCATTTACAGGTGAGGATGTAGTCGAACTGCAAGGACATGGCAGCCCACTTGTGATGGATAAACTCTGTCAGCGAGCCGTTGAGCTGGGTGCCAGAATGGCCAGACCGGGTGAATTTTCAGAGCGGGCTTTTCTGAATAATAAAATGGACTTGGCCCAGGCTGAAGCAGTCGCGGATTTAATTGAGAGCTCAACAGAGCAGGCTGCCAAAAGTGCAATGCGTTCACTGCAAGGTGATTTTTCTAATCGCGTTAATGATTTTCTGCAAGAACTGACACACCTCAGAATGTACGTCGAAGCATCGATTGATTTCAGCGATGAGGAAATTGATTTTCTAGCTGAAGCGCAAGTCGACAGGCAACTTCAGGATTTATTACAAACACTGGATGGCATCACTGGCTCTGCCAAACAAGGCCGATTATTGCGTGAAGGTATCAGCGTCGTGCTGGCGGGTCAGCCTAACGCGGGTAAATCCAGCTTGCATAATCAATTAGCGGGCCATGATGCTGCCATTGTCACAGATGTGGCAGGCACCACACGTGATGTACTACGTGAGCAAATTCATCTTGGTGGTTTGCCATTACGTATATCTGATACGGCCGGTTTACATGATGCAACAAATGATATCGTTGAGCTTGAGGGCATTCGTCGTACCCAAAATGAACTGGCTCAGGCCGATCATATTCTATTACTGATCGATGATAGCCAAGGGCTCACTGAACAGGATAGAAAAATCCTGGCTGAGTTACCGGCGAATAAACCTCTCACCATTATCCGGAATAAGATTGATAAAAGTGGTCACCTGACGCAATTGACAGAAGAAGAGGGCTATCCCACGTTGTATCTCTCGGCAAAGTCGGGGGATGGACTTGAGTTATTACAACAACATCTTTATCAAGCCGTCGGGTTTCACCCAGAAGAAGAAGGTGTCTTTATTGCCAGACGCCGCCATCTTGATGCACTGGCACGCGCCAGACAGTCTATCGTCAATGGTTATGACTGCCTCTCAGGAATGGGCGCAGGTGAGTTATTGGCTGAAGAGTTACGTCTTGCACAAAATGCACTGGGTGAAATTACTGGTACCTTCACCACAGAAGACTTGCTGGATCATATTTTCTCCAGTTTTTGTATAGGCAAATAAGACTGTCAGAATTTGTCTTTATGCATCTGTAGCGGCTGCAAACTATTCAGTAAGAAGTCGATAAATAGTCGTATTCTGGCTGGTTGATGCTGGTTTTTCAGAGTAATGATATTAATCGGTGCGCTAATGACAGCCTGTTCTGGCAATACTTGCACTAATTTGCCTGTGCTTAAGTCCTCAGCTACATCCCAATAGGATTTCAGCACGATCCCCATGCCATTTAATGCCATAGCATGTGCCGCCTCACCGTCATTACAACTTATGGCTTGCTGAATGTGTAAGGTTTGGGTGGGAAAGGCCCAGTTAATTTCAGTATGACGACTGATAATAATGCAGTGATGTTGGTAGAGTTCGTCCAAGGTCTGAGGCGTACCATTTTGAGCAAGATAGTCTGGTGACGCGCATAAAATACGATCATTATTCAACAGTCGACGTGCGACAAGTCTGGAATCTGGCAGTTCACCATAACGGATAGCTACATCTATACCTTCTGAAATCATCTCCTCAATGCTGTCACTTAACAGCAATTGGATGATGATATTAGGATGCAGTTGTCTGAACTCAGCAATCAGTTTGACCAAATGACGTCGACCAAAACTGTTGGGAGAGGTAATGGTTAATGTGCCAGATATCTGTTCCGACTTTTGCAGAATGGCTTCTTCGGCCTGTTCTAATTCTGACACAATCCGTTGTGCATAATCATAAAGGGTTTGCCCTTCATCACTGACTGATAACCGTCGCGTACTGCGATGAATCAGTTGTACACCCAGATACTGCTCAAGCTTACTCAGTCGCTTACTGGCGGCAGCGAGCGAGATGCCTAAGGCTTGGGCGGCGGCTGTCAGGCTACCGAGTGTGACCACTTTCTCAAATACTCTTAATCCAAGCAGATCATCAATACGTTTCATTGTTAACTAATCAGAAATAGTGAATTTACATTATATCTATTTAATCAATATTGTCGCTCACCTAAAATGGACACAAATAACTCATAAGGAGAGCATGATGAAAATCGATTTCAACGGTAAAAAAGCATTAGTCACAGCCTCAACGGCAGGCATAGGCTTTGCCATTGCATCTGGCTTAGCCGAGTCTGGAGCAGAGGTCGTTATCAATGGCCGTAGTGATGAGAGTGTAGAGAAGGCGATAGCGCGTATCAAACAACAACTGCCCGAAGCCAAACTTATTCCTGCTGCGGCTGATTTATCCACTGCGGCTGGCTGTCAACAACTTGTCAATGTTGTGCCGGAAGTCGATATTCTAGTCAATAATGCGGGTATCTTCGGTCCAGCGGATTTCTTTGAGACAGATGATGAAACCTGGGATACGTATTGGGCAACCAATGTGATGTCCGGCATGCGATTGTCACGATCCTATCTGCCAGCAATGCAGAAAAAACAATGGGGACGTGTTGTGTTTATTTCGTCAGAGTCTGCTCGCAATATTCCTGATGACATGATCCATTATGGAGTATCAAAGACGGCTCAGTTATCACTGTCTCGTGGTCTTGCCAAACGTGTAGCAGGAAGTGGCGTGACAGTGAATAGTGTGCTGCCTGGACCGACTCTTTCTGACGGCTTTAAAGCGATGATAGCTGATGAAGTAGAAAAAACAGGCCAGTCATATGAACAAGTCGGTCAATCATTTGTTATGGAAGCCAGACCGAGCTCAGTCATACAGCGACCTGCTTCGGTAGAAGAAGTGGCCAATATGGTGGTGTATGTCTGCTCTGAGCAAGCATCGGCGACCAGTGGTGCTGCCCTCAGAGTCGATGGTGGTGTCGTAGACGATATTGTGTAACTGACAGTCATGGCATGCAGTTAGGGCCCATTCTAATCAACAGACGAATAGCGATTGCATTATTAGTGGCGTCGGCGTTTTTTATGGAAACGTTAGACGCCACGATAATCGCTACCGCTTTGCCGGCGATCGCTAAGGATTTTGATATTGCAGCAGCCCATTTATCTGTGGGGGTATCGGCTTATCTTGTGGCATTAACTATTTTTATGCCGCTAAGTGGTTGGGCGGCTGATCGTTTTGGTGCCCGACGAGTATTTTCTTTTGCTGTACTGATGTTTATCACATCTTCTGTGTTATGCGCATTGAGTACAGACTTATTGAGTTTTACGGCGGCGAGGGTATTGCAGGGGTTCGGTGGGGCCATGATGGTGCCGGTTGGTCGCTTAGTTGTTTTGCGAGATACGCCAAAAAGCGAGATAGTCAAAGCGGTGGCGATTCTGACCTGGCCGGCCCTATTTGGTCCTGTGTTGGGCCCGTTTTTAGGAGGATGGATTGCCACACATTGGAGTTGGCAATGGATTTTTCTGATTAATATTCCGATTGGATTATTGATCTTAGTTATTACGCATTTTTTGATTCAACCCCAATCAACGCCTGTTAGGCAAAAAGAACCTTTTGATGTCCGTGGTTTTTTCATGACTGGGAGCGGTTTCGGACTATTTATGGCCGGTGTGGAATGTCTCAGTGCTGGCAGAATCGGTATGGCCTATAGCCTGAGTTTCATTACTGTTGGCATTATCTTGCTGGCTTTATCTGTTAAGCATTTGCTGGGTAGTCAGTATCCTTTATTCAGCTTGAGCCCTCTAACGATAAAAACGTTCAGAATAACGGCTGTGGGAGGCTCGTTTTTCCGTATTGCTGTCGCCTCAGTGCCTTTCTTATTACCTCTGATGTTTCAATTGGGTTTTGGTATGTCGCCCGTCGATGCGGGGACACTGTTGTTATGGTTATTTGTTGGTAACCTCTGCATGAAACCAGCCACCACCTGGATAATGAATACCTTTGGTTTCCGTCGAGTCTTGCTCGTCAATGGACTGATGGTGTCAGTCGGCTTCGCCGCGATGGCCATGTTTACTGTCAATACACCTCACTGGTTAATCGTATTGGTGTTATTTATCAGTGGTCTTAACCGATCCATGCATTTCACTGCACTCAATACTATTGGTTTTGCTGATGTAGGTGAGCAGCAAATGCGTGATGCCAGCACGTTGTTTTCTGTGCTGCAACAAATGAGCAGAGGTATCGGTATTGCTTTTGCTGCTCTGGTCTTGGTTTTTTCGATGTGGTTATTACATGGAACCACGCTGGTGGAAACAGGGGCTGAGGATTTCCAGTTAGCTTTCTGGATCATTGCTGTGTTGGCATTAATTTCAATTGCCGATACCTTGAGTTTATCAAGAGAGGCTGGGGCTTCTATTCTGAAATCTAAAACAGTTTCATGAGCTGAGTTATACCGTTGATAGATTGATTGTTCTTAAAGTTTGACAGCGGTCTGCTTCTCACATAACTTCGAAAGCATTTATCACTTCTCACAGGTTAGATATACATGGAATTTCTTTCACACTGGGTATCGGTTTTCTCAGGCTGGGTCTGGGGGCCGCCCATGCTGATATTGCTGGTTGGAACCGGTTTATATTTAACCGTCATTTTAAGAGGCTTACAGTTCCGAAAATTAGGTCATGCCCTGAAGCTTGTCTTTCACAAAGAAGATAAAGCTGATGGGGATATCAGTCATTTTGCTGCCTTAACTACTGCTCTCGCCGCTACGGTGGGTATCGGCAATATTGTTGGGGTGGCGACAGCGATTTCTTTAGGTGGGCCCGGTGCCGTGTTTTGGATGTGGGTGACAGGACTTGTGGGGATGGCGACCAAATATGCCGAAGCCATGCTGGCCGTGAAATATCGTGAAGAAGGTGAAAACGGTATGCGTGGTGGGCCGATGTACTACATTTCAAAAGGTGTGGGCTTGCCATGGCTTGGCAGCTTGTTTGCGGTTTTCACCATCGGTGCTGCGTTTGGTATCGGCAATATGACCCAGGCAAATTCAGCGGCTGCTGCTGTAGAGCAAGTGTTTGGCGTGGAGACCAGCACAACCGGATTTGTGCTGATGGTGTTAACCGGTTTGGTATTAATCGGCGGAATTCGTTCAATTGGGCGCTTCACCTCAATGCTAGTACCTTTTATGATTGTGGCCTACTTGGGCGCTGCTTTTACGGTTATCGGGATCAATATTGACGAAGTGCCAGCGGCCTTTCATTTAATTTTCTGGCATGCATTTAATCCGATTGCGGCTGGCGGTGGTTTTGCCGGTGCTGCTGTCGCGGCGGCGATTCGTTATGGTGTGGCACGTGGTGTGTTTTCGAATGAATCGGGCTTGGGTTCAGCCCCCATTGCTGCGGCGGCAGCCCGGACGAATGATCCGGTGAAACAGGCATTGGTTTCTATGACTCAGACCTTTATTGATACTCTGGTGGTGTGTACTGCAACAGCGCTGGTAATCTTAACCGCCACAGCTTGGCAGGATGGGGTGAAAGCTAATATCTTAACCAGTGTCAGCTTTGCTGAAACATTAGGTATGACGGGGACCTATATCGTCGCGATAGCGACGGCTCTATTTGCCTTTTCCACTTTAATTGGCTGGAGCTATTATGGTGAAAAAGCACTGGAATATTTACTGGGTGAGAAAGCCATTATCGTCTTCCGTGTCGTGTTTGTCGCTGCAGTCATTGTTGGCGCAACCCGCGAGTTGAAATTTGTCTGGGACTTTTCCGATTTGATGAATGGTTTAATGGCCATACCAAACCTTATCGGGATTTTATTGCTGTCGAAAGTGGTGAAAGAAGAAAGTCAGCGTTATTTCAATACTAAGTGAGCCATCGTCATAAGAATGGTCATAAATTTATCTGTTTTACATTAAGGAGAGCACAATGAGTCGTCATTTTGACAATGCTGAAGGGCTAAGCGAGACACATGATCCTGCCACCCATGATTTTGTATTTAATCAAACCATGTTCCGCATCAAAGATCCGAAACGCACTCTGGCGTTTTACACTGAAGTGATGGGGATGACCTTAGTGAAACGATTTGATTTTCCAGAGATGAAGTTTACCTTGTACTTTATGGCGGCATTATCACCTGAACAAGTGAAAGCGATTTCAACGGATAACGATGAGCGTATCAAACAAACATTTGCCATGCCTGCGATGTTAGAGCTAACACATAACTGGGGTGATGAAGATAACGACGAGGTTAGCTATCACAATGGCAATAGTGATCCGCGTGGGTTTGGTCATATCGGTTTTGCTGTGCCAGATATTGATGCGGCATGTGAGCGATTTGAATCCTTTGGTGTGCCGTTTGTGAAGAAACCGAATGATGGCAAGATGAAAGGCATTGCCTTTATTCAAGATCCAGATGGTTACTGGATTGAGATTTTCACACCTGAACGTCAGCCAGAATTACTAAAAGACCACTTAGGCTAAGCAGCATGTATTAAAAAAGGGGCATTGAGCCCCTTTTTTTATTTGAAATGGTCTAGTCTAGCTTTTGGGTCCAAGTAAGAACCATATTAATAGACCTAGCACAGGGAATAACAACAGGATAAGAATCCATAAGATTTTTGCACCACCGCCAGCAGGGCTATTGGATACCTGGATAATGGCCCAGATAACAATGATTAACCAAATCAGACCTAATATGCCACCTACTTGTAAGTCCATGCTTTTCTCCTTACTTGATGAAATATGGCTAGCTTAAATTAAGCTGCTGACGGACACAAAATTAATTCTGTGAGGGGGCGGCTGTGGGTGTCTCTTCATACAAACCACCACCCAGAGCTTTATAGAGTGTTAATTGATTACGAAGCCTCAACAGACGTGTATCAATTTGATTTAATTCACTGTTAATAGAGCTCCGTTGGGCATCCAATACATCTAGATAGCTATCTATACCAGCGTTGAAGCGATATCGTGCTAATTCCAAACTGCGCTTGGTGGAAGCAGTGAGATCGTTCTGCGCATCCAACTGAGCATCTAGGGTGTAACGGGCTTCCATTTCGTCACGGACTTCTTTGAAGGCTTCTTGAATCACTTGTTGGTATTGGGCGATATTGATATCTTTTTGTAACTGGGCCACATTCAGATTGGCCTGATTCACACCCCAGTCAAGTAAAGGCAGGGTGAACTGTGGTGCGATAGCCCATTGACGACTTGATGCTTCGCCTAGTTGACCAAAGCTCGTTCCCCCAAACCCAAGGGAGGTGGTGAGACTGATACGTGGGAAAAATGCTGCTCTGGCTGCACCAATATCAGCATTAGCCGATTTGATGATGGATTCAGCCTGCATCACATCAGGACGTGATAACAAGACATCAGAAGTCAGGTTGGCAGGAATATCTCGCAGTGTCTTTATTTCATACCAGTCTTTTTTCCACTCATCTTTGTCTAAAGTTTGTGCTACCAGAAGTTGTAAATTGGTGAAGTTCTGATTGGCTTGTTGCTGGTATTGGGCTTCCAGAACTCTTGCTTCATGTAACGCTGTTTCAGCTTGTCTGACATCGAGCTCAGAAGCTAATCCGCTATTAAACCGTTTTTCGATCAGTTGATAACTTTCAGCACGTGCTTCACGGGTTTCAGATGATAATTGCTGTTGAGCATCACTTGCTAACCAACTAAACCAGGCATCAGCCACTTGTGCAATCAAGGTTAATTGCATGCTGTCACGTGCGGATTTAGATGCCAGAAACTGCTGTAAAGCTGATTCTGACAGACTATCGATTCGGCCAAAGAAATCGAGCTCCCAGGCAGATATACCCAGTCCAACACTATAGGTATCCGTAATGCCACTACGACCTATGCCACTTAATGATTCTGGCGTACGCTGACGTGTCACTGAGCCTTCTGCATTGACCGTGGGTAATTTTGCGGCTTTTTGAATACGAAATTGCTCACGTAATTGTTCAACCGTGAGTGATGATACTCTGAGGTTTTGATTATTTGCCAGGGCTTTGCTGATTAACTGCTCCAGTTTTGGATCAAGATAAAAATCTCGCCAGCCAAGCTCTGCAACATTAAGCGTGCTTTCCTTTTGTTGATTGGCGATAGCAATCGTTGGCTCAGGCCTTTGATAATCAGGCATGAGTGAACAAGCCGATATCGTTAATATTGTCGAAATCGCTATCGATAATTTAAGAGGTTTCATCATAATTAGGCCCTTTTCACTTCATCATGTGATGATTTTTTAGTGAGTTTTTCTCGCAGACTAAATACCACAACAAAGAAGACAGGTATAAAGAATATCGCTAAAGCGGTAGCAGTGAAGACACCACCAAAAACACCGGTTCCTATGGCGTTCTGACTACCAGAACCTGCACCGGTGGCGATCATGAGGGGTAACACACCCAACATGAAAGCAAGTGATGTCATGATGATAGGACGCAGCCGCATTCTGACCGCTTCCATCGTGGCATCAATTAATGACATGCCGTCTTCGTACAGTGCTTTTGCAAACTCAACAATAAGAATCGCATTTTTGGATGCGAGACCAATCGTGGTTAGCAGGCCTACCTGAAAGTACACATCATTTGATAAGCCGCGCGCCATGGTGAATAGCACCGCTCCGATAATACCTAATGGTATAACCATCAGTACTGAGAACGGCACTGACCAACTCTCATAGAGGGCCGCCAGGCATAAGAACACAACCATAATAGAGATAGCATAGAGCAGCGGTGCCTGATCGCCAGACTCTCTTTCTTGATAGGACTGTCCGGTCCATTCATACGCAAAGCCGGAGGGAAGCTTGGCGACTAACTCTTCCATGGCTTTCATCGCATCACCTGAACTGATACCTGGTGCGCCTTCACCTTGAATATTCACTGAAGAGACACCGTTGTAGCGCTCAAGCCTCGGTGAGCCATATATCCAACGTCCCTCAGACAGCGAACCCAGTGATACCATTTCATTATCATCATTACGAACATACCATTTTGAGACATCTTCAGGCATCATCCGATAGGGTGCATCGCCTTGTACATAGACTTTTTTGACACGACCATTATCAATAAAGTCGTTAACATAGGTAGATGCCCAAGCGGTATTAAAGGTTTGGTTAATTTGATTTAAGTCCACTCCAAATGCCGCGGCTTTGGTATGGTCCACATCAATCTTGAATTGCGGTGTATCTTCCTGACCATTCGGTCTGACACCGGTTAGGCGTGGATCCTGTGCGGCCATACCCAGTAGTTGATTTCTGGCATTCATCAACGCAGCATGGCCTTGGCCACCCACATCTTTTAGCTGTAAATCAAAACCACTGGCATTACCCAGTTCGGTGATAGATGGGGGAATGATGGGGAAAATCATGGCATTCTTAATGGACGCAAAATATTGAAAGGCGCGTCCAGCGACCCCTTGCACACTCAACTCCTGACCGGGACGTTCATCCCAAGGTTTCATATCGGTGAAGGCCATACCATTATTCTGGCCACGACCAGCAAAACTGAAGCCGATGATCGAGAAAACGGAGTTCACACTGTCTTTCTCTTGATCTAGGTAATAGTCTTCAATTTTATTCATCACTTCAGCTGAGCGTTGTTTTGATGCATTGGCTGGTAATGTCATTAAAGTAAACATCGTGCCCTGATCTTCTTCAGGTAAGAAAGAGGTCGGAAGCTTGGTGAATAAAACCGCCAATACACCTACGATCAATAAATAGATCACCATATATCTGCCAGTACGGTGAATCATGTGACCGACAGAACTTTGGTATTTATTTGTTGCCCGGTTGAAGTTGCGGTTAAACCAACCGAAGAACCCTTTTTTATCATTGTGTTCGTCATCGCCTGCTCTGAGTAATGTGGCACAGAGGGCTGGTGTCAGTGTTAGTGCGACGAGTACCGATAAGGCCATGGCAGAGACGATCGCTACCGAGAACTGTCGGTAAATAACACCGGTCGAACCACCAAAAAAGGCCATTGGTATAAATACTGCTGAGAGTACCAAGACAATACCGACTAAAGCACTGGTGATCTGATCCATCGACTTTCGGGTCGCTTCACGAGGGGATAGCCCATCCTCATGCATTACCCGTTCTACGTTTTCTACCACAACGATGGCGTCATCAACCAACAAACCAATCGCTAACACCATGGCAAACATCGTCAATGTATTGATACTGAAACCGAAGGCGAACAGCACAGCAAATGTACCTAACAAAACAATTGGCACGGCAATAGTCGGAATCAACGTGGCCCGGATATTCTGCAAGAATAAATACATCACCAGGAACACTAAAACGATCGCTTCGATTAAGGTGTGAATAACATTTTCTATAGAGATTCTGACCGAAGGTGTCGTATCGTAGGGATAAACCACTTGTAGGCTGTTTGGAAAATAAGGCGATAATTCGTCAATACGCTCACGAATTTTTTGGGCTGTTTCCAGCGCATTTGCGCCTGAAGCTAAGTTAATACCAATACCGGCAGCGGGTTGTCTATTATATTCAGTTTCAAATTGGTAATTCTCACCACCCAATTCAATACGAGCCACATCAGACAGTTTGATACGTGATCCATCCTCATTCACTCGCAAGATGATTTGGCCGAATTGTTCCGGTGTTTCCAGTTGAGTCTGCACAATAATACTGGCATTAAACTCTTGCCCTTTTACGGCAGGTGCACCGCCAAGTTCACCGGCGGCGATCTGCACATTTTGGGCACTGATTGCACTGGTTACATCAGTCGTCGTCAGTTTGTAATGTGCTAATTTATCGGGGTTAAGCCAGATGCGCATGGCATATTGTGATCCAAAGACCTGAATTTGACCCACACCATTTATACGACTCAATGGATCTTTAATATTAGCCGAAACATAGTCAGCAATATCGTATTTATCCATGCTGCCATCATCAGAATAAAAACCAAGCACCATCAAAAACGCCGCACTGGACTTAGTGACTTCAATACCCTGGTTTTGCACGGCTTGGGGCAGCAACGGCATGGCAGATTGGAGTTTGTTCTGAACCTGTACTTGGGCAATATCGGCATCGGTTCCGGGATTAAAGGTGACCGTTAAGGAGCCTGCACCTGAGGAGTCACTGGTGCCTGACATATAGAGAACGTTATCAATCCCCGTTAGGTTTTGTTCGATCACCTGAATAACGGTGTCCTCAACCGTTTTAGCAGAAGCACCAGGATAGGCAGTACTGATTTCTACTGAGGGTGGGGCGACCGTCGGATATTGGGATATCGGTAATTGAACAATGGAAATTATCCCTGCCAACATAATAATGATGGAGATTACCCAGGCAAAAACAGGGCGATCAATAAAAAATCTAGCCATGATTACGCTCCGTTACCTGCCGTTTGTAAGGTATTGTTATCAATCTTCACTGGTGCATCTGGTGCGACTTTTTGCAGGCCTTCAACAATGATTTGATCGCCGGCAATGAGTCCTGACTTCACAATCCAGTCGTCATCAATAGCCCTGTCCAGTTCCAGTTGACGTAGCTCTACTTTATTTTCTTTGTTGACCACCAAAGCCGTGGCATTACCTTCACGGTCAAACGTGATGCCTTTTTGTGGTGCCAGGATGACGTTGTCCAGCTTCCCTTCTTCAATCGTGGCTTTCACGAACATGCCGGGCAAGAGCAGCTTATCTGGGTTTGGCATAATGGCCCTCAATACCACATCACCTGTAGTTGGGTCTACATTGGCCTCGGCAAATTGTAAGGTGCCAGTTTCTGAGTAAGGACTGCCATCTTCCAGTGTCAGAGTGACTTTAGGGGCTTTCTCTTTGTTTATCTGACGGGCAATGATTCGCTTACGTAAATCCAGTAGGTGTTTCGATGGCTGTGAAATATCAATGTATATTGGGTCGAGCTGGTTGATGGTGGTCAATACAGCAGCTTGTTGTGCGGTTACCAAGGCACCTTCAGTGAAGTTTGACTTACCTATCTGACCTGATATGGGAGCATAGACATGAGTGTAGTTCAAATTGGTCTCTGCCGTCTTTAATGTGGCTTCCTGCACTTTGATATCCGCTTCTGTTTGCTGATAAGTGGCTAAGGCATCATCGTAATCTTGCTGACTGATGGCATTATCAGCAAGCAGATTTTTGTATCTGGCTTCTTTCGATTTAGCTGTCTGGAAAGCCGCCTTGGCTCGCATTAATTGTGCTTTAGCATTGGCCACCTCAGCTTGATATAAAGCGGCATCTATTTGATATAGCTGCTGACCTTCTTCTACTTGAGCGCCTTCTTCAAAAAGACGTTTCTCGATAATCCCATTCACCTGTGGGCGGACTTCAGCTTGTCTGAAAGCTGTAGTCCGAGCAGGTAATACACTGCGTAATGTTACTTTTTGTGGTGCCAGCGTGACCACATCCACATGACTGGTTTGCTTCTTGCCTGCCTGGCCAGCTTGCTGTTGTTGGTCAGACTGACATGCTGTTAATACCAGCAATACAGACAATGTTATGACACGAAGAAAAGAGGGTGAGATTTTCATTAATAACTCCATTATTGAGTCTCAATTTTTGATGTTGATATGGCATTCCATGAAGCATCCAACATGGTATTCAGATCATCCGGGGATATTTTGATAGTGCCTCGAAGCTGTTGCCCTGCAAGGTTGACATAGGGCTCTATACCAAAGCTGCTCAGTACGTCATTGGGTAAATTTTTCAAGATGCCTTGTTTACGACCTTGTTCATATAAGTCAGAAAGTGGCTGTAATTGACGCCAGGTGTCTTGATAAAGATCATCCAGTACGTTTTCAGGCAGGTGATCGAATTGAGGCTTACACAAAGTCATGCACTTATTATTTAGACAAAATTGCCATAGCCGTATACATAGCTCCCGATACTGTTGCTCTAGTGGCAGAGTGGTATCGTGACTCTCAAAAATAGCGTCAGCGACTGTGCTAATAATGTTGCTGTGTAAACTGACTATCAACTCATCTTTGTCTTTGAAATAGAGGTACACAGTACCTGCCGCAACCCCGGCTTCTGCGGCAAGCTGCTTTATAGAAAAACCATGAAACCCTTTTGTGGCTAAAAGCTTTAGCGTTGCCGATAAAATGGCTTGATGTTTATCCTTGCATGAGGATGCACACATGAAATTTTACCCATAAAATGAATGAACGTTCATTCATTTTATGGGTAAAACCCTTTTTAGTAAAGTGTCATTTTGTGATGAATCTCTAGTTATGCAGCTCTGACCGCGTTACGGATTTTTTGTAAACGCTCAATATCAGCATCAAGATCTAGTGCTAATAAAGCACGTTGATAGGCCAAATCAGAATGTTTTTCAACGCACTCAGCAAAACACTCAGGCGAGATTTGTTTTAAAGCGAGTAATGATTTTTGTAGGCGTAGATGAATTTCCAGCATACCAGCACCATCTCTACTGATGGGGAGGAATATATCGTCAAATAAACTATCGAGTTTGACTTCCGGCATGCGTACATAAGGGTAGGCAATATTGTCATTTGAATCGTCAAGTTTTTTATGATCACACCAGAGTGATAGTACTCTCACAGCACGACTCAATATATCGATGGCTGTTCCAGGATCATTAACAGCAGGAGACAGGGCTCTTGATGCAATCTCAGCTAATACGGTGAATCCAAAGCGGGGGTCCTGATCAAATGATCTCAAGTCATTAATGGACAGGGCTTTGATGACGGTTTCATCAATCGAATCAGACTGTTTACCATCATAATAAGCGACAGCTTCACCGGGATGAACAAAATGCCCAGGCTCGATGTATAAACAAATTTCAGTTTCATTAGACTCGGCACAACGATTTAATCCGCCTAAATCGATGTGTTCAATATATCCCACCTTGTTAATATAAACTGCATTCTTGCCCTTCTTTGGTGGATTTTCTTTATCTAAGCGTTTTGCACCAAGACATGGGTAGTCAATACGCTGTTTCATGGCTTGGGTGAGAGCATCTTCCACACGATTCGTGGTTTCACTCAACCGGCCTAACAATGATAGGTGTTCAATCCAACGTAATATAGTGACAACGATGAGGATGATAACGCCGATAGTGACGGTGAAGAGAATCAAACGTCCATTTTCACCATATACATCAGTGCTTAACGCGATAATACCGACCAAACTATATAAAAAAGAACCAATAAAGGTGGCCAGCACATTTTGTGTGGTTGAGTCCTGTCTGACTAATTGCGTTGCCCGTGGTGTCGCACTTGAGCTTGCAGCAGTATAAGCAGAGACCATGACACTGAGGGAAAAGGTGGTCACGGCAAGCATGCTGGAAGCCAGGATATTGAGAATGCCACGGACGGCTTCCGAACCAATTTCAAAGGGAAGTGGACTCTCAATTAAAGACTGCACAGGAATGGCAATGAGTGCCGTTACGATGGCGAGTACAGCGAATAGTGATGCCCTCAACCATAAAGTTCTCGTTAGTTGAGTTAACAACCATCGCCATTTCGAAATCATTGTTTGTCCTTATATCAGCTTCATTTCAGCATAATGAAGCAATTACCCATAGGCAACTCTGCAGGCAAAAAAAAACCGATGACTGAGCATCGGTTCTTTTCAGAGCTTGATTCGTTTCTATGGTGAGAAAGATGAACCACAGCCACAAGTTGTTGTGGCATTGGGGTTTCGTATAACAAATTGAGAACCTTCAATACCGTCTGTGTAATCAATCTCTGCGCCAACCAAGTATTGATAACTGGCTGGATCAATCAGTAAAGTGACACCGCTTTTTTCAACTTGTGTATCACCATCGCTGACATCTTCTTCGAAGGTAAAACCATATTGAAAGCCTGAGCAACCGCCGCCAGTAATGAATACACGTAATTTGAGTTGATCATTACCTTCTTCAGCAATAAGATCGCTGACTTTTGCTGCCGCTGCCTCAGTAAAGATAATTGGGCTGGGCATTTCGCTTGTCATGTCATCACTCCGATAAATGGTTAATTAATAGCCATTATCCAATTCTGACTAAATTAGTCAAGATTTAGCTTTTTTGCTCAAGATGGAATGACTCATTTTCATCAAATACTTCATGCTCAACGTTCAGTATGTCTTCTTCTTCGTCCTGAGCACGAATTAAGTGACCGTTCACTTCACTACCCATTGCCATCTCAATCATGCGGTAATAAAGGTTGCCATTGATACGCGCCTTTGGTGCAAGCTCAACATGTTCGGAGGCAAAAACATTGCCATTTATTTCGCCATTGATAATCAGATTTGGCACGCGAACCTCGCCTTCAATCTTACCTTGGTCACTGATGGTGAGTAGTGAGGAATCTTCGTTGGCGATAATAGAACCTTGAATACTGCCGTCAATGCGTAAACCACCACTGAAATGAATATCACCTTTTATGTGTGTATCACGACCAATTAATGTATCGATACGTGTGGTTGTTTTTTTCTTTTTTGGTTTATCTTTTTTAAACATGATCAACCTCGTTTATGGCAGGGACGGCGTGACTTCCCAGTTAAAAGTACGTGTAGTGAGTGTTTTTTTACCTTGCTTTAACTCAATTTTCAGGCTTTTGGGTTGTTCATTTTGTTCTATGTTCAATGTGCCTTCAAGCACTTGCACGTGTTTTAACTTTAACCCATGTGTGTTGATTAAGCGGGGTTTTGCTTTATCGTCATTGAATTGAAGCGCTACCAAGACATCACCCTTAATGGCTTTGGAAATTTTTTTCCCTTGAGTAATCACAATTCGGTAGAAATACTGGCTTGGATTATCCGGATTTGGCCTCAGGTGAAGTTCACGAATCTGAAGTTCACTACTGGCATTACCCTGGGTAATATTCTGGTAGAACAATAATTCTTTATTCAACTCGATAACTTGATTTTGTAGTCTTTCCAAGTTCGATTGAAGCTGCGAATCAGTGGCATCCTGCATAGCCTGCATTCTTGAAATGTCATTGACCTGAGCGGTGAGCAACTTATTTTGTTCGAGTAAATTCTGGTTTTCTGCGTGTAGCTGTTCGTTTTGTTCTTTCAATGCAGTGATTTGAGCATTTTGCTCATTCTGCCATTGCGTGGTCCAATACCACAGTAATGCTGCTGATATTGCCAAAGTTATTAGCAATATCAACAAGGTACGATATGGACGTCTATGATGGATTACATAGGGTTTATCAATCATCAGGGCATCATCGCAATAACATTAATCCCTGTTTTTTCATCAAGGCCAAACATGATATTCATATTATGGATTGCCTGGCCTGAAGCACCTTTCACCAGGTTGTCGATGACTGAAAGTACCACCACCGTATCACTATTTTGTGGCTGGTGAACGGCGATACGACACACATTACTACCTTGTACACTACGTGTTTCCGGCATTGAGCCGTGAGGCATGACATCAACGAATGGTTCATTCGCGTAACGATCTTCAAATATTTTTTGTATATCCACATCCTGTGTCGTTAGACGACCATATAACGTGGCATGAATACCTCTGACCATTGGCGCTAGATGAGGAATAAACGTCAAATCCACTTTACGCTGGCAATGTTCTGACAATACCTCGCGAATTTCAGGTAAGTGACGATGGCCATTGACACCATAAGCCTTAAAGCTACCACTGGTTTCTGCCATTAACATGGGAATGGCTGCTTTTCTGCCTGCACCACTGACACCAGTTTTAGCATCGGCAATTAAATGCATCGGGTCAATTAACTCTGCTTCCAGTAATGGTAAAAAGCCCAGTTCAGTAGCAGTAGGATAGCAGCCGGGCACAGCGACTAATTTTGCATTTCTAATCTTGTCACGATTTAACTCAGGTAAACCATAAACAGCCTGTTCAAATAACTCAGGACAAGTGTGCTTGGTGTTGTACCACTGTTCCCAAACAGCCACATCATTTAATCTGAAGTCTGCAGACAGGTCGATAACTCGGGTATGTCGTTTGATCAGTTCGGGTACCAGAGCCATTGCCACTGTATGTGGTGTAGCAAAAAACACGACATCGCAATGAGCAAGAATATCAGGATCCGGTTCTGAAAAAGCGATATCAACGTGACCACGTAAGTTGGGAAAGAGATCGCTGACCGGCATGCCCGCTTCACTTCGCGAGGTGATAACCTCAAGTGATACGTCAGGGTGATTCGCAAGTAATCTGAGTAGTTCAACACCTGTATATCCGGTGCCACCAACAATGCCGACTTTGATCATAAGTTACTCTGTCGTCCGATAATAAAGACCAACATGATAAAAGAGCCCAAGCCAAAGCGAAAGTCTGTATCACCGATTATTGATTGAAAAGTTGTTCCAGGCGGCTCTTTTGTTGGATGTATATAGCCGTTGGGTACGGATGGTTATCAGTAAATTGCAGCTGATTGATATAAACAGGATAGTTCTGCTTATTTTTCCTTAAGCTTTGAATAAATTGGCGTACTTGATCAAATAATGCCTCATCGTCTGCAAGCCCTTCGAACCATTTTTTACCACACATGATAGTGCAGGCAGCATCTAAAGCTGGGCTGGCCATATTCACTTGTACCGGTAAAAATCCTTGTGATGTCGATTGTTGGGCGATGGCATTGATTTTCCAGCCTTGCTGACTGTGACTCAGCAAATAGAAGCGGATATGTTCAAATTTATTCACGGTTTTAATGTGTGAGATAAACACATTGAGGTGACTCATCAGTGTGGATTCACTGAGATGCTGAACCTGTTGTCGAATAAGGTTGGCATATTCATCTATGAGGTAATACACCACGGTATTTTGTTCAAGATAGAGAAAAATACTGACCTGTTTTGTTGACTGATACTTTAACAGGGTATTGAGAAGTTGATCCTTATCGAGATAGCTATCCAAAGCCTGAGCAGTGAAGATTGTTGTATTATCAGCAAGGTGTTGCCAAAAACTCTGTGATAACGGACGTCTGACATATTCAACTTGCTCATCGTGCCATTGAAGTTGATAGGGACGGTCAGCCAGGTTAAGCAAAAACTTACCCTGATCCGGGTGCTGTTGATAATGTCGGCAGACTTGAGTCAGTAAAGCTTCCAAGCGCTGGTTTATGGCTTTTTCAAATCCAGGTGTTGGGCACCAGCTACTGATCTTCGGTGTCTTTGCTGGCCGCCACAATAATAGACTGGTTAACAAATCAAGAATGGCTGTTTGGCCCTGATAGAAGCCACTATAGATTTGACCATGGCTGGAAATGAATAAACAATCAACACTTAATATTAAACTCTCTTTAAAAGAGCTATAGTTGAGCGGATCATTCTGTTTGCTGGAAAGCTGAAGCCCTTGTTGCGAGAGCTTATTACTTGGTTGCTGCTCCAAGTTAGGAAAGACGAGTACCTGTTCAACGCTTTCTATATCAGTCACTGTAGCGCGATCTGTTGGAATATCTAAATCCGACATACCCTGACTGATCAGGTGCTTGCTCATTTCGATAACGGCAGAGGTCGTATACTTTTGATGTTGATCTGTCACACTCAGCCAATTGGTTTTAGCAAGCAACTGGTGATTAATAGCCCAGCTTATGACATCGATGAGTTGAGGATGCTGATATAAACCTGTTCTGGCATTGTCAGAGAGTGGCGACTGACTGAGTAACCAGTCCTGCTGCTCTTTGAACCGGTATAAAAATAACCTGTTCTCACTCGGTTCTGGACGCAAAGCTCGTGGCAACATGGGGATTTGGTTGCCTGTCGGTTGAAAACGTAAACGGTATAACTGATTTAAATACGCCGTCTCATTATGGGTATCCAATTGCTCAGATTGGCAATAATGCTGCAAAGCCTGTAGCAAGGATTGAACAACAGTAGCTAAGTTTTCAAACCAGGCCTGACTATTGTTGATATTCAGGCGACGAGTATCCAGCTTTTGTAATTGTGTCGCTGGCCATCGCCACTGGCTGGTCAATTGTTTTACACATTCTCTACGCCAAGGGTGTGGAGGATGTTTGACCTCTATGGAGAGTGCTTCCTGACTTTCTATGTAAACTATTTCTCTAGCTATTTGTTTATTGGCGTCAGTAGCATAGATCTCAATCAGTGCCAATTTCAGGGCTTGGATATCAAGTGCGGTGAAAGCCTGCTCACCACGGTAAATCGTCTGTTTTAACAGGTGAGATAACGTCGGCAATGACCTGCCTGGTTCTAGCAATAGAGCAATATAGAGTAGATCAAGTGTCGCATGACCTGTCAGTAGAAATTGCTGACATGCTTCGAAAGATTTTTTAAATACGGCATTTTTATCAATAGATTCAGCTGGGCCAAAATCAACGAGATTATATTGTTTAAATTTAGCCTGGGTTTTGAACTCATCAACAATGAGATGATGATCAGTCTGTTCTTCATGCGTTAACAACCACCAGTATGGTTCACAACCTGCCAGTACTATACCTTGCGTATAGAATTCTTCCTTTTGCCAGTCCGTTAGCGCAGTATCGTTGGTCAATGCTTTCTCGGTGATTAATTGCGCATTAAGTATCAATCCGTTCTCTGCACACCACTCAGTGATGGCGTCTAACTTTTTTTGCAGTTGATGTCGTTGTTCGATACTTAATAAATCAGAGCAAAGTAACCATAATTCGAATTCGGTTTTGTCTGAGTAGCTGAAGTAGTGATGAGGATGGAGAAGATAAAGACCACGCAATGGATAACGACGCAGAGCGCGTGCACGATGACTAAAGCTACGGTTCAGTTGTTGTGCTTGGCTTATCGTATCCTGAGAAGGACGGTAATCAAGTAAGCCGGCTGGCACATCATCACTAATATACCCTGGCAATAGCTTGGAGTTGATATGTAGAAATAATGGCAGTAATTGGAAAATTAACGCCTGCCGAGCAGGCGCCAATTCGATTAAGTGTTGGAAGCGCTGATAATTTAGCGATTGGAATAAACGATAAGCCTCAACGCGATCCACAAAAAGTCCACGTGTATTTAGTGTCTAAAATGACGCATGCCAGTAAATACCATGGCAATACCATGTTCATTGGCAGCGGCAATGACTTCGTCATCACGCATTGAGCCACCCGGTTGAATCACCGCTTTAATACCGGCAGCAGCGGCGGCATCAAGCCCGTCTCTAAACGGGAAGAATGCGTCAGACGCCATCACGGCACCCGGCACAGTCAGACCTGCATCTTCCGCTTTAATACCCGCAATGCGGCTGCTGACAACACGGCTCATTTGACCGGCGCCGATGCCCACTGTTTGCTGGTTTTTAACATAAACAATCGCATTTGATTTCACAAACTTAGCCACACGCCAAGCAAATAATAAGTCGGCCATTTGCTCTTCGGTTGGCGCCTGTTCTGTGACTACTTTCAGGTCAGCTTTCTGCACCAGTGCTTCATCACGATCCTGAACTAATAAACCGCCATTAACCCGTTTGTAATCCAGACCCGTTTCAGTATTGCTGACAAACTCACCACACGCTAATAAACGCACATTGGCTTTTTGCGCCACAATGGCTTGTGCTTCATCCGTGATAGATGGTGCAATGATGACCTCAACAAACTGACGGTCAATAATGGCTTTTGCTGTATCGGCATCTAATGGACGGTTAAATGCAATGATGCCACCGAATGCTGAAGTAGGATCTGTTTCGTAGGCTAAATCATAAGCTTTAAGTAAGCTATCAGATACCGCCACACCGCAAGGGTTGGCATGTTTAACAATCACACAGGCCGGTGCTTCTGGGAATGCTTTGACACATTCAAGCGCAGCATCAGTGTCGGCAATGTTGTTATATGACAGTTCTTTACCCTGCAACTGTGTGGCTGCACTGATGGTGCCTGAAGCAGGATTTGCTTCAGTGTAGAAAGCGGCATTTTGATGCGGGTTTTCACCGTAACGCATATCTTGTTTTTTCACGAACTGGCTATTAAAGGTGCGTGAGAAAGTGGCTTTTTCATCACCCGTTAATTTACCCAGATAGTTAGCGATAGCACCATCATAATGGGCTGTGTGTTCGAATGTTTTAACCGCTAAATCGAAACGGGTTGCATCATCTACTCCACCATTGGTTTCGATTTGTGCCACAACGTTGGCGTAATCTGCAGGATCAATCAATACCGTCACATCAGAATGGTTTTTAGCGGCTGCACGTAACATGGTTGGGCCACCGATATCGATATTTTCAATGGCCATCGGTAAGGTACAGTCATCACGCGCAATGGTGGCTTCAAACGGATAAAGATTGACCACAACCAGATCAATCGGCGCGATATCATGCTCTGTCATGATGGCATCATCTGTGCCACGACGACCGAGTAATCCCCCATGAATTTTAGGGTGTAATGTTTTGATGCGACCATCCATCATTTCAGGAAAGCCAGTATGTGATGACACTTCTTTTACAGGCAGACCTGCTTCAGCTAATAATTTTGCTGTACCGCCAGTAGATAGCAGTTCTACACCTAACTTGTTTAATTGCTGGGCAAGTTCAAGCACACCTGTTTTGTCAGATACGCTCAATAAAGCACGTTTGATTTGATTCATTGAAAATCACTTCCAGGAGATAAAAAATCGATTTATAAGCCGTATTGCTTGAGTTTTTTACGTAATGTACCACGGTTAATACCGAGAATTTCCGCTGCACGGCTTTGGTTACCATTGGTATGTTCTAGTGTTGCTTTGAGCAGAGGCACTTCGACTTCCGTCATTAACATTTCATACAGGTTGGCAGCAGGATGGCCTTCGAGTTGCTCAAAATAATCGGCCAGAGCACGTGATACACACACACTGAGTGGCGCCGTTGTCTGCTCAGCCGCGACAGCTAGCTCTGCGCATGTTGTTTTATCTTTGGCTAGCGGTTGAGTCATGCGGCTTGTATATCCTGTTGTTCTTGTAGTTGATCAAAAAACTGACGTGTAAAGTCTACTTGTTGCTGCGGCGATTCGAGTAAATTCATTTCCTGACGGAAGGCATTTCCATTACGTAAACCTTTGCTATACCAAGCAATATGTTTGCGTGCCATTCTCACACCTGAATAATCACCATAAAAATCGTACAGGTTTTCTAGATGCTCAATCAAGATCTGACGAATCTCTGCAAGAGAAGGAGATGATAACAGTTTGTTATGCTCAAGGTAATGGAGAATTTGTCTAAAAATCCATGGGTTACCCTGTGCCGCCCGGCCAATCATTAAACCATCGACACCTGTTTTATTGAGGACTTCAGCGGCTTTAAGTGGGGAATCGATATCGCCGTTGGCAATGATGGGTATTGAAGTGACCGTGGCTTTTATTTCTGCAATCGTGTCGTATTCGGCTTCGCCTTTGTAGGCATCAGCCCGTGTTCTGCCGTGAATGGCTAAGGCTTGTATGCCTGATTGTTCCGCAATTCGAGCAATGGTTAATCCATTGCGGTTATCTCTGTCCCAGCCGGTGCGAATTTTTAGTGTGACAGGGACATCTACGGCATTCACTACTGACTCAAGAATGTTGGCAACGAGGGATTCATCTTGTAACAAGGCCGAGCCCGCCATGACATTACAGACTTTTTTTGCAGGGCAACCCATATTAATGTCGATAATATGCGCACCCTGATCCACATTGTGCTTTGCTGCTTCAGCCATCATGACCGGATCGGCACCAGCAATCTGTACGCTTCGGGGTTCAGGCTCACCAGCATGATTCGCTCTTAATAAGGATTTTTTACTGGCCCACAAGGCTTTGTTCGCTGTAATCATTTCTGATACAGCCATGCCAGCGCCCAAGCGACGACAAAGCTGGCGGAAGGGACGATCTGTTACACCTGCCATAGGGGCCAGAAATAAATTATTAGGTAAGTGATATGGCCCGATGGCGATGGTTTTACCGAGCATGACGTGTGCCGCTTAATCGAATCCAATCTTCTTTGACAACTGCTGGCTGCATATCAAACCAGGCTTGATAGCTTTCAGATACTTCCTCTGCTTGTACTTGTAAGATGCCTGACAAGACAATCTCTGCATTGGGCTTGGCAAGGTTAGCAAACAGTGGTGCCAGGGTTTGCAATGGACCAGCAAGAATGTTGGCCAGCAATAAATCACACGGTTCATCCGGACAATCGCCGGGTAAATAGGCTTCGATTTCGACGCCATTTCGCGCCGCATTGGCACGTGTCGCTTCAAGCGCCTGAGGATCGGTATCGACACCAATGACTCGCTCAGCACCCAGCAGTGCTGCCGCAATCGCTAAAATGCCACTGCCACAACCATAATCAATGACGTATTTACCTTTAAGATCGGCTTGATCTAACCAGTTCAAACATAAAGCGGTAGTGGGGTGTGTACCGGTACCGAACGCCAAACCAGGATCGAGCATAATATTGACAGCATCAGCTGCGGGTGGTGTATGCCAGCTAGGACATATCCACAAACGCTCGCCAAACTGGATAGGATGAAAGTTATCCATCCACTCTCTTTCCCAGTCTTTGTCTTCAACAGCTTCTACCCGATAAGACGGTGGATCGGTTATCAGTGTTGATAACATATTGCCGACGTCATCTGGATTCGTTTCAGCATCAAATAACGCCACAATCCGAGTGGCTGTCCACAGTGGTGTTGTCCCTAGATCCGGTTCATAGATAGGTTGATCCGCATCATCTTCAAATGTGACAGCGACTGCACCACACTCTGAAAATGCATCAGACAAGGCATCTGCCTTGTCTGATGTGGTGTTACAAATAAACTGAATCCAGGCCATAGTGATTACAGACCCAGTTTCTTTTCGAGGTAATGAATATTGGTACCACCCGTTTGGAAGTGGGTGTCATCCATGATGTCACGTTGTAATTCAACGTTGGTTTTAATGCCTTCAATACCAATTTCTTTTAACGCTGTTTGCATACGGGCAATCGCGATATCACGCGTTTTACCATAGGCGATCATTTTACCAATCAGCGAGTCATAATTAGGTGGAACACGATAACCACTGTAAATATGAGAGTCCATACGGATGCCGGCACCGCCTGGTGCATGATACGAGGTTATTTGTCCCGGGCTAGGCATAAATGTACGAGGATCTTCCGCATTGATACGACATTCAATGGCATGACCGCGCATGACAATGTCTTCTTGTTTGATAGAAAGTGGCTCACCTGCAGCAATACGGATTTGCTGTACCAGTAAGTCAACATCCGTTACGCGTTCAGTGACCGGATGTTCTACCTGGATGCGGGTATTCATCTCGATGAAATAGAATTCACCATCCTGGTAGAGAAACTCAAAGGTACCTGCACCACGGTAACCAATACGTACACAGGCTTCCGCACAAATTTTACCCATGCGGTCACGCATTTCTGGGGTGATACCAGGAGCAGGTGCTTCCTCGACCACTTTTTGATGGCGACGTTGCATTGAGCAGTCACGTTCACCTAAGTGGATAGCATTACCATGTTGATCGGCAAGTACCTGAAATTCAATATGGCGTGGGTTTTCCAGGAATTTCTCCATATAAACCATACCATTACCAAAGGCCGCTTTCGCTTCACTACGAGTTAATGCAATGGCGTTAAGTAAATGTGCTTCGCTGTGAACTTCACGCATACCGCGACCACCGCCACCGCCAGCGGCTTTGATTATGATGGGATAGCCTATTTCACGAGCCAGACGTAAGTTGGTTTCATCGTCATTGCCAAGCGGACCATCAGAGCCTGGTACACAAGGCACGCCAGCTTCTTTCATGGCTTTGATTGCTGACACTTTATCGCCCATTAAACGGATAGTTTCAGCACGTGGACCAATAAAAATAAAGCCGCTTTCTTCAACACGCTCTGCAAAGTCAGCATTTTCAGATAAGAAGCCATAACCTGGATGGATAGCGGTGGCATCAGTGATTTCTGCAGCACTAATTAAAGCTGGAATGTTCAGGTAGCTTTCATTCGACGGGGCAGGGCCAATACATACTGTTTCATCTGCCAGTAAAACGTGTTTTAAGTCACGGTCAACAGTTGAGTGAACCGCCACTGTTTTAATACCGAGTTCCCAACAGGCCCGCAAAATACGCAAGGCGATCTCGCCTCGGTTAGCAATAACAATTTTATCGATCATAATTTGGTTTAATCCACAATTCAGAGTGAGCAATAGCTATTTAACGAATAGCCCGCGTTACTGTTATTCGATAATGACTAGTGGCTCATCAAACTCAACAGGATCACCATTTTCAACCAGAATAGCTTTTACTGTGCCACTGCGATCAGCTTCGATTTGATTGAACATCTTCATCGCTTCAATAATGCAGATGACATCGCCAGCCGAAACGGATTGTCCGACTTCAACAAAAGGCGCAGCTTCCGGCGAAGATGAGCGATAAAACGTACCGACCATAGGTGAACGCACGGCATTGGCTTCATTTACAGCGCTGCTTGTTTCTGCAACAGCTGGCGCGGCTGCAGGTGCTGCTGGTGCGGGAGCCGGAGCGGCATAGTGTGTCGGTGCTGGCGTGCTGTAAGAAATAGCAGCTGAATGTTGATTACGACTAATGCGTACAGACTCTTCACCTTCTGAAATTTCAATTTCAGATACGTCAGATTCCTGAATCAAATCAATCAGTTTTTTAATTTTACGAATGTCCATGCTAAAACCTTATATTTAGTCGTTATGAGTTTAGTTGTTTGATTGCGGCAGCCAAAGCTAATTCATAGCCTTGAGTGCCGAGCCCGCAAATCACACCGACTGCTATATCTGACAGGTAGGAGTGATGGCGGAATGTCTCGCGCGCGTGAATATTAGAAATGTGTACTTCGATGAAAGGAATTTTGACCGCAGATAAAGCATCACGTAAAGCCACGCTGGTGTGTGTGAATGCCGCTGGATTAATGATGATAAAGTCAGCCTTCCCTTGAACTGCATGAATTTTATTAATCAGTTCGTGTTCTGCATTGGATTGAAAAAAATCGAGTTGATGTGAAGCTGTTTTTGCGATGACATCCAGGCGTTGGTGAACATCGGCCAGCGTATCTGCACCATAATGTTCGGGCTCGCGTGTCCCAAGCAGATTGAGATTGGGGCCGTTAAGCACAACAATATTCGCCATTACGATCCTTCAATTAAGGGTCAAAGATAATAGGCGGAATTGTGCACCAGCAGACTGATGATGTCCAGTTTGTCGAAATAAAAAGCGGCTTTTTGTTGCTATTTTCGCCGAAAAGACGGCTTTCTGAGCATTTCTATGGTTGACTCGCCATTTGGCGAATATGGTCTAAAAAGGTGTCAGCTTTCACAAAGCCAACAAGTCGGTGTTGTGACAGTTCTTGGCCTGTTTTATCGAAAAACAGCATGGTGGGAGGTCCAAACACACGCAGTGCTTTGAGCATTTCTTGATGCACTTGTGTATTTTCTGTCATATCCAGTTGCAGTAATGTGTAGCCTTTCATTGCTGCAAGCACGTCAGGATCTTGGAATGTTGTTCTTTCCATGGTTTTGCATTCCGTACACCAGTCAGCATAAAAGTCCAGCATTATGGGTTGTGTTGTGGATGCGAGACGTTGGTTAAGCTCGTCGAGATCAGCAATTTGAGTAAAAGCAAGGTGCTGAGTTTCTGCTGATTTGCCTGAGCTACTGACTATGCCGTGAAGAGGTTGCCAAACGTTTTGATTACCACTTGCACCGCCTACCATAAGCAATGTGCCATATATAAAGAGTATTAAGCCCAGTCCTTTATTAAGCTTGTTGAAATCTGTTGCATCGATATCAAGTCGGTTAAATGCACCAAGATAGACAGCTGAAACGATCAATAAGCCTCCCCATAAGCTCATGGTCAGCCAGCCGGGAATGATCCGTTCCAGCATCCAGATAGCTAAACCGAGCAGCAGTACACCAAAAATTGATTTGATAAAGAGCATCCAGTTACCGGCTTTGGGTAAGAGCTTACCAGCAGAAGTACCGATAATCAGAAGTGGTATACCCATGCCGATACTCAGCGAGAATAAGGCGAGACCGCCGAGAACAGGATCAGCATGCTGTCCGATAAAAATTAAGGTTCCGGCCAGTGGTGGAGCCAGGCAGGGACCAACAATCAAGCCCGACAATAAGCCCATTACAGCCACGCCCATCAATTTGCCACCTTGTTGTTTGTGACTGAGTTGATGTAAGCGATGCTGTACTGAGTGAGGAAGTTGAAGTTCGTATAAACCAAACATGGATAAAGCGAGGATAACGAATAGCGCACTAAAAGCGCTGATTATCCATGGGTTTTGGAACATCGCTTGTAAATTTTCACCCAACAAGCCTGTCACGACACCAGCGATTGTATAAGTGACAGACATGGCCAACACATACACTAATGATAAGGTGAAGGCTCTGCGTGTAGTGATATGCTCTCCCTCACCGACAATGATGCTGGATAAGATTGGGATCATTGGGAAAATGCAGGGTGTAAATGCCAGTAGCAGACCCAGACCGATAAAACCAAGGATGATTTGCCCCAGATTTTCCTGCTCGAGTTTTTGAGCGATACGGTCTTGCTCGGTAAGTTGGCTGGCAGCAGGCGGGTTGATACCTTGAATATCTTGTTCTACAGCGCCACTTATGGCGGGTAAAGCCAGGTCAATTTGTTGTTCGGAAGGCGGATAACAGATGCCAAATTTTTCAGAGCACCCCTGGAAAAGGGCCTTCAAGGTGAAGGTCACGGCTTCCTCCGGTCGTTGCTTTATCGGAATAATGACAGATAGGGCGTCATGATAAACTTCGACCAGACCAAAGGTCTCATCCTGTTTGTTTTCTCCTGCAGGAAAACTGATGTTGCCAAGCTTTATCTTGTCATTGCCGATGACATCAAACTGTAGTTTATCGCGGTATAGGTAGTTACCTTCCAGCACCTTCCAATGCGCCAAAATACTGTTGGCATCATTCACTTCTGCTCGAAATTGAAACGCCTCTTCTACAAGTGGCGGAACATCGTCGTTGTTACTGAAACCTAGACCATCAAAAAGGCTGCTGCGCGCATGTGCATTAAAAACGCTTAGCAGAAGTATAAAAAATAAAAATTTTTTCATCAGTCTCAAATGCTTGTCAGAAGGTTGTATAACTAGACAATCATAGCAGGCAATAGTTACATCAGTCTTGTTTGGGGTATGCCTTGTGTCACATTGCTGTAATAATTGCGCCGTTTTGGGTCGTTAAAAACGGAATGATCGTGGAAATCAAAGACATCCATAAAATTGAAAAACAGGCTTACAAGAAGAGTCATGGCGAATTAACCAGAATCGGCATGGCCCTTTTTTTTATGGTGGCCGTCTTAGGGTATAGCTTCATCACCAGTGGTGGTGTGCCTAATAATCTTTTTCTGGCGATAGCCACTGTTTTTGGCGCCTATATGGCCATGAATATTGGTGCTAATGACGTAGCCAATAATGTTGGCCCTGCGGTCGGTTCCAAAGCATTGACGATGACCGGCGCTATCATTATCGCGATGATCTTCGAGGCGAGTGGCGCCATCATTGCTGGTGGCGATGTGGTTTCCACGATTAAAAACGGCATCATCGATATCGATAAGTTTGGTCAGCAGAGTGACACGTTTATCTGGGCCATGATGGCAGCCTTATTAGCGGCTGCACTTTGGTTGAATATGGCGACTTTTGCTCGGGCGCCCGTCTCCACCACACACTCCATTGTCGGTGGGGTAATGGGGGCAGGTATTGCTGCTGCTGGATTTGAGATAGTGAACTGGGGCACGATGGGCGCCATTGTAGGATCGTGGATCATATCCCCTGTGATCGGTGGTGTCGTAGCTGCTGCCTTCTTATTTGCCATCAAAAAAACCATTATTTTTCAAGAAAATAAAATAGCTGCATCACTGAAATGGGTGCCCGTTTATGTCTCGATAATGGCATGGGCTTTTGTGACGTATTTGGTGTTAAAAGGTCTGAAGCATATTTGGCCGAAATTCTTAACCCTAATCAATGACTGGTTCTTCACCGTAGAAATCGTTGACAAACCAACTATGCTGCAAGCATCAACCATCGGCTTGATTCTGGCGATTATTTCATTTTTTCTAGTCAAAGCCTCATTGCGCCGTCGTTTGCCGAAATTAAACAATGATCGTGAAAGCATCAATATCCTGTTTACTATTCCGCTGATTTTTGCCGCAGCCTTATTGAGCTTTGCGCATGGTGCGAATGACGTTGCGAATGCGATTGGTCCGCTTGCGGCTATCCATGATGCCGTAATGACAGGAGGCATTAATGCTAAAGCAGGTATACCTTTTTGGGTAATGGCCGTAGGTGCTTTTGGTATTGCACTTGGCTTGGGACTCTATGGCCCGAGATTGATTCGCACAGTAGGCGGCGAAATCACTGAGCTCGATCAAATGCGTGCCTTTTCAATCGCCATGGCTGCTGCCATCACAGTGATTATTGCCAGCCAGCTTGGCTTACCGGTCAGCTCTACACATATTGCTATTGGTGGTGTGTTTGGGGTCGGTTTTTTACGCGAATGGATGGATAAGTCGAGTAGTCTGAAGCAGGAAATTGAGCGCGACAAACAAGAAATACAAGAAGAAAAACGTTTATTGAGTGCTTTACGTAGCGAGCTCAATATGCTGTTGGATAAAAAGCAAAAAACCGCGGCAGATTATCAACGTATCACACAATTATATAGTTCGATTGACCGCGAAAAAGATACGCTGAAAAAAGCGAAGAAAGTACTGAAGAAAGAAAAGAAAAGCTTATATGTCAAACGCGACATTGTAAGAAAAATTATTACAGCCTGGTTAATTACGGTGCCAGCGGCAGCTGTTTTATCGGCGTCATTATTTTATATGATTAAAGGAATTATGAATTAAAACAGGGATGTATGTGTTGACATAAAACTGTCATATAGCCACAGCTTCTGTTAAGAATCTGTGGCTTTTTTATTTTTTGATGGGTTTAATCCGTTGTTATGACAATAAAAATCACGCTTGTTACTAAAATGTCATAATTCAGAGGTAAGATAGCCCTTAATTATCGAAGCAAATAGTTGGACGAATTTTATGGCTACAAGCGTATTAGTGGTTGAAGATGATGCTGCCATCAGAGATATGTTGTCGTTTACCCTTAAGCAAGCAGGTCTAAGTTGTGTCTCAGTAGGTGATGCCGAGTCAGGTCTGGATGTCTTAAAAAATGATCAACCGGACATGATTTTATTGGATTGGATGTTACCCGGCATTGATGGCATAGAATTTATTCGTCGATTGCGTGCAAATGAGTTCCTGGCGAATATTCCAGTTATCATGCTTACCGCTAAAGGTGAGAGTGAAGATATGGTCAAAGGCCTGGCGGTAGGGGCTGATGATTACGTCAATAAACCTTTTTCTCCCCCCGAGCTGATTGCTCGCATCAAAGCGGTATTGCGTCGTTGCCAGCCACCAGAAAATGAAGATGCTCAGAAGTTACAGTTTGCGAATTTGGTACTGGATACAAAGAGTCACCGGGTGACGGTAGATGATGTGCGTGTTGAGTTAGGCCCAACCGAGTTTCGTTTACTGCACTTTTTTATGAAAAATCCTGAACGGGCGTATGGTCGATCGCAGTTACTCGATTACGTTTGGGGAGATACGGTATACATTGAAGAACGCACAGTCGATGTCCACATTCGCCGATTACGCAAAGCGCTGGAACCAACAGGTCATGATCAGTTTATCCAGACCGTCAGAGGTGTTGGCTATCGTTTTTCAGTCGATTAAGCGAACTGAATCATGCAATGGGATAATTGGCGACTGCTAACGCTTGTCAGTCTGGCAGGTTTTGTTGGGCTTTTGTTTGGTCAAATGATGGCTTTTATGTTTGTGGCCTCTTTGGCTTACGCTTTGTGGCTGCAGCATAATTGGTACAAACTCTGGTATTGGTTACAAAAACCTAAAAAGCGGCGCTCCCCCAGTGCGGAAGGCGTGATTGATGATGTTTGTCGTCAAATAGAACAAATGCGCCAACAAAACAGCAATCGCAAGAAAAAAATGACTGATTACCTCAAGCGGTTTCAGTCGGCTACCGCTGCCTTACCTGATGGCATTGTTGTTCTTGGTGAATATGGTGAGGTGGATTGGGCAAATCAGGCCGCCCGGGAATTATTAGGTGTGCGCTGGCCGCGTGATAATCATGTCAGGATTAATAATCTGATTCGCGAGCCTGCTTTTCAACAGCTTCTGGAAAATCATATTCATCTGGGCGGCACAGCAACAGTCAAATCACCCCTAAACGAAGATATTCAACTAGAGGTGAAATTAGTCAACTACATGGGATCAGGCCGGTTATTGATTGCTCGTGATATCACCCAAACAATCAAGCTACAGCGAATGCGGCGTGACTTTGTTGCCAATGTATCGCATGAACTAAAAACCCCGTTAACGGTATTGCGTGGATACCTAGAAGCATTCACAGAGGACACAGATTCGGAGCAGTGGAAGATGGCCCTCCCTGCTATGCGCCAGCAGAGTGAGCGCATGCATATGATGATCAAAGATTTATTGGTACTGTCGCAACTGGAAACAGGGGAGAAGTCCTTACGCAGAGTGCCAACGGATGTTGAAAAATTACTGCATTCAATTATCGAAGATGCCAAAGCATTGGAGCACTTTCATGACCATCAATTTAGCCTTAACCTAGAAACTGATAAATGGCTTGTGTGTGATTTAGGTGAAGTACGCAGCGCAGTATCAAATCTGGTCTTCAATGCTGTGAAATACACACCAGCAGGCTGCTCAGTGACACTGAGTTGGCGTGAAACTGACAATGGTGTGTGCATTGAGGTGGCTGATGAAGGGGAAGGGATTGCCGCTCATCATCTGGAGCGGTTAACAGAACGATTCTATCGTGTTGATAAAGGTCGAAGTAGTGACGCGGGTGGCACAGGACTTGGGCTCGCCATAGTAAAACATGTACTTCAGCGGCACGGTGCCAAGCTCATCATCAATAGTGAGCTTGGTAAGGGTAGCAGCTTTAAGTGCTGTTTCCCTGAAACGTCTGCGGTGGAGAAAATTCCGGTCTAAGTCGCTGGCAAGTAAACAATATTGCCGTTGTAACACAGTTGTCATATTACTTTCATATGCTTGTCACACGAAAAACTCATACTACCTAGCGCTTACGTTAATAACGTTGCTTTTTTTCTTATAATCTTTGGGAGTTGAACACTATGTTCAAGAAAAACCTTGCTCTGCTAGGTGCTGCAATGACAATGGCTTTCTCGCCGCTGACATTTGCGGGTGATGTCGATCCTGCTTTACCTGACTATGAAAAAGTGAGTGGTATTTCAGGTAGCTTGTCGAGTGTTGGTTCAGACACGTTGGCGAATTTGATGACCATGTGGGCCGAAGAGTTCAAACGTGAATATCCAAATGTCAGTATTCAAATTCAGGCTGCGGGTTCTTCAACAGCGCCACCTGCCTTGACTGAAGGCACGTCTAATTTTGGTCCAATGAGCCGTAAAATGAAAGACAAAGAAGACGCGGCTTTTGAAGCGAAATATGGTTATAAAGCAACGCCAATTCGTGTGGCAATTGATGCGCTGGCTGTGTATGTACACAAAGACAACCCAATCGATGGTCTGACAATTCCTCAAGTTGATGCGATTTTCTCTGCAACACGTACATGTGGTTATCCAGAAGACATCACTAACTGGAGTCAGTTAGGTCAGGATTTAGGTAATATTCAGTTATACGGACGTAACTCAGTTTCTGGTACATACGGTTATTTTAAAGATAATGCGCTTTGTAAAGGTGACTACAAAAACAGTGTGAATGAGCAGCCAGGTTCTGCTTCTGTTGTTCAAGGTGTGACTAAATCACTGAACGGTATCGGTTACTCAGGTATTGGTTATAAAACGTCTGGCGTTAAGGCTCTGGCATTAGCAAAAGAAGAAGGTGGCAAAATGACACCAGCTACATTAGACAATGCAGCTAATGGTTCATACCCGCTTTCACGTTACCTGTACGTTTACATCAACAAAGCGCCTAACAAACCTTTGGCACCAATTGATCGTGAATTCGTTAAAATGATTTTGTCTAAAGTGGGTCAAAAAGTAGTCGTCAAAGATGGCTATATTCCACTTCCAGATGCCGTTGTTGAAAAAGAATTGCAAAAGCTGCAATAGAGCAAGCCTTTGCAGATACGAGAGAAGCGCCCCGTTTTTACGGGGCGTTTTTTCTAAATTTATCGCTAAATACACTCCAAATCAGTATGTTTAGCAATGAAGAAAGCAAAAAAATAAACTTAAGTGGTATGGCTAGATGCAAGAACAAACAGTCGAGAATAGTGTATTACCAGCGCCTGGTTCCAAGGTAGCAAAGCGCCGCCGTGCCTGGCGTGAAACCAAAGACCGCGTAGCCAAATATGGCGTGGCGGTAGGTGGTATATCGGTCATCCTCGCCATTGTGCTGATTTTCTTCTATCTACTTTATGTTGTGATGCCGTTATTCCAAGGCGCCAGCCTCAACACGGAAGCTACCTATCACAGCGATACAAAGCAGCCAGTGTTTTTATCCTTGAATGAATACAACACCGTGGCCATGGCAGTGAATGGTGATGGTGGTGTCCGTTTTTTTGAGGCAAAAAACGGCAAGACGATGAATGAAGTCAGCTTGCCTCTGGAAGGAAAAGTAATCAGTAGCGTCAGTGCCGGCGCAGCCACTACCGGAGTATTCAGTTATGGCTTTGCTGATGGCCATGCTTTAGTGTTCAAAGAGCGTTATAAGGTCACGTATCCAACCGGAACACAGCGAGTAATTGTGCCTGAAATCACTTATCCGCTGGGTGAAAAGCATCTCCTTATAGATGCTCAGGGTCAGGCGATTGATTTACTCTCCGTTCAGAGTTACGAAGATAAAACGACTTTTGCCGCTTACACTGAAGACAAACGTTTAGTTTTAAAACGTTTTGAAAAAGAAGCTAATTTTCTTGATGACACACAGTTCACTATCAAGGAAGAGGCACATGAGATTGTGGTTGAAGGCGCTAGTCAGCTGACTAAGGTTAAGCTCGATATTGATCAGCGTGAACTTTATCTGGTCGATGATAAAGGGTTTGTTTATTACTACGACGTACAGAATCTCAATAAGCCACGACTGATTCAGAAAATCAAAGCCGTACCGACAGGGGTCGATATCACTAGCTTTGAGTTCCTCACGGGCGGTATTTCAGTCCTGATAGGTCGTAGTGACGGTCAGATTGATCAATGGTTTCCTGTCAGAGACAAAGACAATAACTACACATTACATAATGTGCGTAGTTTCGATGCACAAAGCAGTCCGATTATTGCCATCGCACCAGAACAGGCCCGTAAAGGCTTTGTCACGCTGGATGAGAGCGGCCACTTAGGTATTTACCACACTACCGCTCATCGCACGCTACTGGTTGAGCCTTATGTTGATAATAATGCCGTTATTGCTTTATCACCTCGGGCCAATGGTCTTATCAGCTTCACCAATAAAGGTGATGTCAGGTTGCTGGATATTGATAATGAACATCCTGATATCTCATGGCATTCCTTATGGGAGAAAGTCTGGTATGAAAGCCGTGATAAACCAGAATATATTTGGCAGTCCTCTTCGGCCAGTAATGACTTCGAACCTAAATTCAGTTTAACGCCGCTAACCTTCGGCACCATTAAGGCTGCTTTCTACGCGATGCTGGTGGCAGTGCCACTCGCTATCATGGGCGCTATTTTCACTGCTTATTTCATGTCGCCACGGATGCGCAGCTTTGTGAAACCGACTATTGAAATAATGGAGGCATTACCAACCGTTATTTTAGGGTTTTTAGCGGGCCTCTGGTTAGCCCCATTGGTCGAAGATCAACTACCGGGTGTTTTTACCTTACTGTTTATGTTGCCCATCATGATTATTTTGACCGCCTGGGGCTGGACGAAACTTCCCAAGCACTGGCGTGAGCGTATCCCGGATGGTTGGGAGCCTGCGATCTTAATTCCTATCGTGCTGCTGGTGGGGTATGTCTCCATGGCTTCAAGTGGCGCAATTGAATTATGGTTATTTGATGGCAATATGCCGCAATTCCTGAATGAAATGGGTATTGATTATGACCAACGAAATTCATTAGTTGTGGGCTTGGTGATGGGCTTCGCTGTCATTCCAACCATCTTTTCAATTACTGAAGACGCTATTTTTGGTGTACCAAAGCATTTAACTATTGGTTCTTTAGCGCTAGGTGCCACGCCATGGCAAACCATGACACGTGTGGTGCTGCTAACCGCCAGCCCTGGTATTTTCTCGGCGGTGATGATTGGTCTAGGACGTGCTGTAGGTGAAACCATGATCGTGTTGATGGCCACCGGTAACACACCAATTATGGATTTTAATATTTTCGAGGGGTTCCGAGCGCTTTCAGCCAATATTGCTGTAGAAATGCCCGAGGCAGAAGTCGCCAGCTCGCATTATCGGGTTCTGTTCCTGGCCGCATTAGTGTTGTTTTTAGCAACGTTTGTTCTGAATACTGTTGCTGAAGTAGTGCGTCAGCGTTTACGTAATAAATACAGTTCGCTGTAGTAGGAAATAGGATGAAACAACGTTCTTCAATGAAAATCTGGTTTGATAGCGGTAAACCCTGGGTCTGGTTAAACGCTGGTGCTGTCAGTATCAGTCTGGTCATGGTAGTGGGGTTAATTGGTCTTATCGCTGTGCGTGGATTAAGTCATTTCTGGCCTGCTGATATTGTCGAGCTGACGTATGTCGAGCCCGGCGAAGAAAAAGTCATGTTAGTAGGGGAGCGGGTTGATCATGAAACTGTGCCAGCAGCACGGTTAGCACTATCTGGTGTGCATTTACCCGAAGGACAAGAAACAGCGAATCGTACTTTATTAAAAATCGGTAACCGTGACTTTTTTGGGCTCGACTTTCGCTGGATTAATGATCCCTGGATAGCTGATACTCAAAAACCTGCGGGACTGATGTCAATAGAACGTCGCGAGTGGGGTAATTTCTATGGCTACCTTGTGAATGTGAAGCAACAAGGTGAAATTGTTGCGGAGGGTGAGCAAGCCTGGGATGAGTTTCAGACCCGACTGGCTCGCAGTAATGCTTTATTCAGCAAAATAAAAGAGATTGAAAAATCGGAGATTGGCAAAATCAATCATGGTCTTGAAGAGCTTCGGATTGATGAACGGCGTCTGGAACTGAATGACGTTGAAAAAGGTAGCCAGCCTTATTTAGAAATAGAAGAAGAGCGCCAACAACTCAATGCACGGTATGCAAAAATCCGTGTGGAGCTGGATGAACTCTATACAGGACTGAACCGGGATCAGATTACCGTCAGGATTGCTGATGGTCGTGAAGCAGACATTCCCATGGCAAAAATTGTTCAGGCCTATAAACCCAATGCCATGACGACACTGCAAAAATTGGGACAATATTTCCATAATGCCTGGGAGTTTGTGTCTGGTGAGCCTCGTGAGGCCAATACAGAAGGCGGTATTTTTCCGGCTATTTTTGGCACAGTCATGATGGTGATGATTATGTCAGTCTTAGTTACACCGTTTGGCGTTATTGCCGCTGTTTATTTGAAGGAATATGCCAGACAGGGCGCAGTAGTTCGACTTATTCGGATTGCTGTGAATAATCTCGCCGGTGTGCCGTCGATTGTTTACGGTGTTTTCGGTCTAGGCTTTTTTGTCTATTTTATCGGTGGCAGTGTGGATGAGCTGTTCTTCCAGGCAAAATTGCCTTCACCCACATTTGGCTCACCAGGCTTATTATGGGCATCGCTGACATTAGCGATTTTGACAGTACCAGTCGTGATTGTGGCGACAGAAGAAGGCTTGTCACGTATTCCTAGAGCAATTCGCGAGGGTAGCCTGGCTCTAGGGGCAACTAAGGCTGAGACCTTGTGGCGGACTGTATTACCAATGGCTGCACCAGCCATGATGACCGGATTGATTTTAGCCGTAGCGCGAGCGGCTGGTGAGGTTGCACCACTTATGATGGTAGGGGTAGTGAAACTGGCGCCGTCATTGGCGATTGATAATATCGCGCCCTACCTGCATTTAGATCGTCAGTTCATGCATTTGGGGTTCCATATCTACGATGTAGGGTTCCAAAGCCCTAACGTTGAGGCCGCCAGACCGTTAGTGTATGCGACCGCCTTTTTATTGGTACTGATAATTGTTGTGCTGAACTTGGCAGCGATTGGTATTCGTAATCGTCTGCGAGAAACTTATAAAGCAAGTGAGAGTTAAACGATGGAAGCAGTGAAAGAACAGAAAAACGTATCACGAGGTATTGATATTGAATCGATGCAACGCGGCCCTCGTGTGACCCTGGACAATGAAACACTGTGCCTGCAAGTGAAAGATTTCAATCTGTTTTATGGTGATAAGCAAGCATTGCACAACATTAATATGCAGATTCCAAAGAACCGCGTCACCGCGTTTATTGGTCCAAGTGGTTGTGGTAAGTCTACCTTGTTACGCTGTTTTAACCGCATGAATGATTTGATCGATACTGTTCGGATGGATGGCCAGTTATTGCTGGATGATATGGAAATTAATTCACCCTCAGTGAATGTGGCAGACTTACGCCGTCAGGTTGGTATGGTGTTTCAGAAACCCAATCCATTCCCTAAATCGATCTATGAAAATGTAGCGTATGGCCTCAGGCTGCAAGGTGTGAATGATCGCTCTACACTGGATAAGGTGGTGGAAAAATCATTAAAAGGCGCGGCACTTTGGGACGAAGTCAAAGATCGTTTGCATGAGTCAGCAATGGGCATGTCTGGTGGTCAGCAACAACGTTTAGTTATTGCCCGCGCGATTGCCATTGAACCCGAGGTTTTATTATTAGATGAGCCGGCGTCAGCATTGGATCCACTCTCTACCTTAAAGATCGAAGAGTTAATCTACGAGCTCAAGGAGAAGTATACGATTGTGATCGTGACGCATAACATGCAGCAGGCAGCACGCGTTTCAGATTACACCGCCTTTATGTACATGGGCGAATTAATTGAGTTTGGTGCCACGGATGAGCTCTTTACTAACCCAAGTAAAAAACAAACAGAAGATTATATTACCGGCCGTTATGGTTAATCGGCGCTGAGGAGAGAAGACATGGTTACAACTACTTCCCAACATATTTCGCAACAGTTCGAGAATGAATTACAGGATATCCGTTCTCGCGTGTTAGCGATGGGCGGTCTAGTCGAGCAGCAAGTTCATAGTGCAATGGAAGCATTAATTAAAGGTGATGCCGATATCGCTCGTGAAGTGATTGCTAATGACGAAGACGTCAATTTAATGGAAGTGAGCATTGATGAAGAGTGCATTCAGATTATTGCACTTCGTCAGCCAACGGCAGGGGATTTACGTCTGGTATCAGGCATATTAAAAACCATTACCGATTTAGAACGTATTGGAGATGAGTCAGTACGTATTGCCAAAATGGCACTGAATCTGTCTGAAAAGGACCGTCCAAAACACAACTACCGTGAGCTGCAAGCAATGGGTAACCATGTGCGTGGCATGCTGCGTGATGCATTAGATGCCTTTGCGCGATTTGATGTCGATATGGCGCTTCGTGTCGCCAAAGAAGACCGTGAAGTAGATGCAGAATATGAAGCCATTCTTCGTCAGCTTATGACCTATATGATGGAAGATACTCGTGCCGTGACGCGTGTCATTGATATGATGTGGTCTGCGCGCTCGTTGGAACGCATTGGTGACCACGCGAATAACATCTGTGAACACATTATTTATTTGGTAGAAGGTAAAGATGTGCGTCACTTGAGTATTGAAAAAGCCGAGCAAGTGATTAAAGGTCAAATTATTGAATAAAAATCGATGGTTCTTATCGCTTTTACAAAAGGCCCGGCTGCATTTTAGACCGGGCTTTTTTATGAAAAAAACGATTTAACATTGTCCACCAGCAATCAGCTAGTGCAGAATAAACCTAAAACTGAACTGATAGGTGCTATGCAAGAAACAAATCAAGATGTGCTGGCGGCCGTAGATCTAGGCTCTAATAGCTTCCATATGATCATTGCTCGAATGCGAGATGGTCACTTCCAGGTGGTGGATCGACTTCGGGAAATGGTACAGCTGCGTGCTGGACTGGATAAACATCATTATCTTTCGCTCGAGGCGCAGGAACGTGCCATCGCCTGTTTAGAGCGGTTTGGAGAGCGTATTAGAGACCTACCTTATGGTAGTGTCAGGGTCGTGGGCACCAACACCTTACGCATCGCTCACAATTCACGCCGTTTTTTACGACAGGCGCGTCTCGCTTTAGGCCATCCCATAGAAATTATTACCGGTGAAGAAGAAGCACGTCTCATTTATCTGGGTGTGGCGCACTCGCTGGCTTTTGATGATAGTCGTCGTTTAGTGATGGATATCGGTGGCGGCAGCACCGAATTCATAATAGGAGATGGCTTTAAAGGCTTGATGCGAGAAAGCCTGGAAATGGGCTGTGTCAGTTTTTCACAAAAGTTTTTTGCTGATGGCAAAACCACAGCAACGCAAATGCAGCATGCCATGCTAGCGGCGGCGAGACGCATCCGCTACATTCAGCGACCTTATCGACAAGCAGGTTGGCAGGAAGCGATTGGTGCATCTGGTACGATTCGCACTGTTGCCAATATTTGTAAAGAACAAGGCTGGGCAGATGATGGCATCATTACTGCCAAGGCATTGGAAAAGATGGTCAATCATCTTATCGAAGCCGGTAGTGTTGAAGAAGCCAAATTACAAGGGTTATCCGAAGAGCGGAATAATGTCATCGCGGGTGGGCTATGTGTCTTGGCTGCTGCCTTTGAGCGACTTGGCATTGAAAAAATGATCGTATCGGATGGCGCTCTTAGAGAAGGGTTATTGTATGACCTGCTCGGTCGTATTCAGCATGATGATGAACGTGACCGTACTGTGCTGGCTTTGATGCGACGCTACCACGTCGATGAAGCCCATGCGGAGCGCGTTGCGGTGATGGCATCACAGCTTTATGAGCAAGTCGCCCATGACTGGGAGCTGGATCATGATGAGTTATTGCACCGCCTGCAATGGGCCTGCAAATTACATGAAGTCGGTTTAGCCATTTCTCACAATCAGTTTCATAAGCATTCAGCTTATTTAGTTGAACATTCAGATTTACCCGGCTTCTCTCGTGAAGAGCAACATGCTTTATCCGTGATGGTCAGAGGACAGCGCCGCTCGTTTCCGAAGAAACATATCAATAAATTACCGGATGAAATGCAACTCACTACACAGCGTTTAACCGTGTTGTTGCGATTGGCTATGGTGTTTAACCGTGGACGTTCTGAGCGTGCGGACACCTACATTAAACTGAAATTAGACGGTAAAAAAATGGAACTGGTCCTGCCTGATGGCTGGTTGAAAGAACATCCACTGACGGAAGCAGACTTAGAGCATGAAGTGGAACAGCTAAGGAAGGTTGATCTGAAGTTAAGCGTCATAGCCTGACTTAATATAAAAAAGGCGTCTCTGATAATCGGTTTCAGAGACGCCTTGTGTCAATCAAAAAGAATAACTGACCGCTGTGTAGAATGAACGACCCATACCGGGAACGGTGACACCCCAAGGTACACCTGAGCCAGACATCGTCATACCCTGGCCAGTATAAGCGCCTGATAAAGGTTCACTGTAAGCCTTATCCAGAACATTTTCGATACCAAAATCAACACGAGCTTGTTTCCATTGGTAGCTGGTGCGTAAATTTAATAAGCCATAACCAGACGTTTCTTGCTCATTACGTTCACTACTCACACGATCCTTAGCGGCAACCACTTGCCATTCCGCCGTGTTATGCCAAGCGCCTTTTGCATGCTGCAGTGTGAATGTCGCATTGAGAGGCATGATGTTGTAGAGATTATCACCGGTATCCCGGTTTTTACCCCTGACATAACTGAACACCGCTTGGCCGCTGAGATGACCCATCTTGTCATCGTGATAAAGATGTTTAGCTAGAGACAAATCAGCGCCATACAACTTCGCCGAGACGTTGTCATACTGAAGATAAACGAAGTCATCGGTCGTGCTCAGATTAGATGCTGTACATACCGCCATCATCCCTGTTTGACCACTGCAGCGTCCAGCATCGATAAAGTCATCTACATAGCTGATGTAGGGGGTGAAAGTGATATTCCAGTCCTGCTGCTCGGCATCATGCCAGTCAGCGGTAAAACTGATGGTGTGTGCGACTTCCGGATCCAGATCCACATTACCGACATAACCATTACCATCACCGGCTAGATTCACCATACGTATTGCCATGCCGTTCGTTGACCAGGCATAACGTTCGTAGAGATTAGGTGATCGTGTTTTCTGAGCATAGCCAAACTCATAGCGAGCATTGTCTGAGGGCGTAAAACGACCCATCAATGTTATGTCGATATTATTATCGGTTTTGCTCTTATCTGCATTGTTAAAAGCTGTCGGGTCATAATTTGTGGCGTTATAACCCTGTACAGTGTCGGCATCCATTTTCACTGTTTCGTGACGAATACCCGCCAGTGTTGTCCATTTTGAATTCCAGTTAGCTTCCCATTCAGCAAAAACGCCATAACGATCACGTTGGCCATTATTGATATTAATGAATGTGTTTGGTGACATCATCATGCCACCTGATGCTTCCCAGTAGTCATCAAGACGGTATTGCTGGATATCGGCACCTATTCGATATAGATCACGCTCATTGGCATTGATTTCAACTTTAGTGCTGAATCCACGATTATCACCTTCCGTTTCCATCGGCATACCATAAGCAGGTGGCGCCATTCCTGTTTGATATAAAAATTGTTTATCATCACCAAAATCCATTTTGTGATGGGTTTTTTCTCTGTAGAGCGAGGTTTCCAATGCCCCCCAGTCAAACAGTCCGTTATAAATGAAATTAATACTATTGCTACGGTTTTCCGTCATATCCATACGTTGGTTGGGGAAGCCTTGGTAAGGAATATTCTGGTGTGCTAGTTTGACTTGTAATAAGTGATTATCGAGCTTAAAGCCAAGGTTTAAAGCGTGGTTACGGGTTTCATAGGCGGTTGATCCGACTTCATCTCCATCCAACCAGCCTCTATCTGAGGCTGCCGGTCCAGCCGCCTTGAAACTATCTGCCGCATCGTAATTATTTGCCTTACTAGTCGAACCTGTGTAATTCAGACTGAAGTTTTCTGTAGCTAATGTCGTGGATAAGTTTGCTCCACGCGCATCGCCATTACTCCGGTAAAACGCCCCGATTTCTCCTTTTGATAAAACACTGTCAGCATCTTTAGCAAACTCCGGTTGTTTGCTTTTGGCGACGATGGTGCCACCTATGCTGTCTCCACCAGCACTGACTGGAGTGATGCCTGTATAGACTTTTAATTCAGAGACATTATTTGGGGCAATATACGAAAGCGGTGGATTCATATGGTTGGCACAAGCTGAAATCAAATCCATGCCATCAACCTTGATCCGTAGACGATCATCAGCCAAACCATGAATGACCGGTAAACTCGCTATGCCACCCGCGCCATAGAGCGATACGCCTGGAATGCCTTTCAATAATGATGCCGTATCACTTGATTGGGCACGTTTTGATTTGAGCGCTTCCAGATGAAGCCCAGCGCTTTCTTGAGGAAAAGGCTGAATGGCTTGCCCAGAAACAGTGACTTTTTCTAGTTCTTCAACATCATGGCTATGCTCGGCATAGGCCATCGAGGGTAGTACAAAACTCAGCACAATGCTAAGTGACAGGCTAGTACGTTTCATTTATCTTCTCTCTCATATAACTCAACCAAAAATCATAGGAAGTTATCTCTATCAAGAAGTATGTTTTTTCAAAAAACAGTGTGTGAAATGACACAAACTCATGCTGAAATGGCATGCTAATCTGATATTTAGTCTAAAAATAAAGAGAAACTGACAGCATGGCTGCTATTACCAGTTCATATATCACCGCTTTTTTACTCGGTTTATTCAGTACAGTTCACTGTATTGCTATGTGTGGTTCGGTTATTGGCGCACTGACCTTAAGTTTGCCTAAAGAGGTTCGTGAGAGTCAGAGACGAATGCTACCGTTTGTGTTCAATTACAACGTGGGTCGTATTCTGAGCTATAGCTTTGCCGGTGTCATCGTGGGGTTATTGAGTTCACCATTAACGCAGCTCAACGCGCATTGGGTGCTCAGAGTCTTGTCAGTCATCGTCATGATTGCCATGGGCTTATATCTAGCAGGCTGGTTTCCTAAGTTTGCTCGTGCTGAGCGTATGGGGGCCCCTTTGTGGCGGTGGTTACAGCCGATAGGTCAGAAGTTGTTGCCCGTGCGTAAAGTTAGTCAGGCCTTTTTCCTTGGTATGGTTTGGGGCTGGTTACCATGTGGACTTGTTTACGCAGCACTGGCTGTGGCGGCAACGGCTGGGGATCCAGTTAAAGGTGGGCTGGTCATGTTGGCATTTGGGGCAGGCACTTTGCCCGCGGTGATGGGGGCTGGATTATTTACAGGAATGTTAGCAGCATTGGGACGTTCAGCAAACTTACGTAAAGCTGCCGGTTTACTGATCATTCTGATGGCAGTCGCGACGCTTTTCTGGCCAATGGAAAGTTTGCATGAACACCATGCCATGCCTGACCATCAACATCAGATGCAGGGGTAAACGTAATGAATGATATTTTAGGTCAATCGCCTGATTTAACTCACATTTTGCGTACATTACCCATGATTGCTCTCAGTGATGCCAGTGTTCTAATCAGTGGTGAAACGGGTACTGGCAAAGAGTTAATTGCTTTAAGCCTGCATGAACAAAGTCGCCGTCGTGACAATGCGCTTATTACGATTAATTGTGCTGCGTTGCCAACTGAAGAGGTGGAACTGGATTTATTTGGTAGAAGTAATGAACAAGGTGAGATTACGTTCCGTGGCCGGTTACTAGCGGCAGAGGGTGGTACGGTTTTTCTGGATGAAGTCGATGCTCTGCCATTATCTGTCCAGGCAAAAGTATTACGCTTTTTAGAAGCGGGTGAGTGTCAGTTGCAGGGAAGTCATCGTTTACATGTTGCCGATGTTCGTATTCTGGCAGCGACCAGTGCTGATTTACCAGCTGAAGTAAAAGCGGGAAGATTCCGCCCCGACTTGTTTTATCGCTTGCAGGTGGTGCCGATTGAGTTACCAGCCCTGCGTGATCGTTCTGAGGATATTTCCTTATTGATGAGACATTACCTGAAAGTTTATGCGGGTAATAATGCTGTAGTGAGACTATCGAAAGAAGCAGAACAGAGTCTTTTGCATTACAGCTGGCCGGGAAATATCAGAGAGTTGCAAAATTTATGTCAACGGCTTGCACTCTTGCACCCTGGAGAATTATTACAGCCCGGTGATCTACCTAGGGAAATGCGTCCGGAAGTCGCCATTCAGCAGCATCAATTTGTGCTACCAGCCAGCGGTATTGATCTCGCAAAAGTGGAACTGGATCTCATTGAACAAGCACTGGATATGGCGGCGGGTAATCGCTCAAAAGCCGCTCGCATGTTAGGGATAAGCCGCGATACACTGTTATATCGGATGCAAAAATATAACCTGTCGCCTTAATGAGGTTGTTTGTCTGAACAAGCAATGCCAAAATCATCAGCAATTTGCAGTGAGAATTGGAGCCTTCTGAGTGAGACAGTATCTGGATTTATGCCAACGTATTATTGACGAAGGCGAGTGGGTTGAAAATGAGCGGACAGGTAAACGTTGTCTGACCGTGATTAATGCTGATTTAGAATACGATGTTGCCAACAATCAGTTTCCTTTAATCACCACACGAAAGAGTTACTGGAAAGCCGCGATTGCTGAGATGCTTGGCTATTTACGTGGTTATGACAATGCGGCAGATTTCCGAGCGATTGGTTGTCGAACTTGGGATGCTAATGCCAATGATAATAAAGACTGGCTGAATAACCCTCACCGCAAAGGTGAAGATGATATGGGGCGGGTTTATGGCGTTCAGGGCCGTCGCTGGCAAAAGCCTGATGGTTCTACCTTAGATCAGTTACAAAAAATTGCCGATGATCTGAAACGTGGTATTGATGATCGAGGTGAGATTCTGACTTTTTATAATCCGGGTGAATTTGATATGGGCTGTCTAAGACCGTGCATGCACACCCACACGTTTTCTGTTTTAGGCGGCACGCTATATTTAACTTCTTATCAACGTTCCTGCGACGTGCCTCTAGGATTGAACTTCAACCAGGTTCAAGTATTCTTTTTACTCAAAATTATGGCTCAGATTTCTGGTCTTAAGCCGGGCAAGGCCTATCATAAGATTGTGAATGCCCATATCTATGAAGATCAGCTGGAGCTGATGCGTCATGTGCAATTAAAACGTGAGCCTTATCCTTCGCCTAGCTTGCATATCAACCCAGAAATTCGATCACTAAAGGATCTTGAAACCTGGGTGACCTTGGATGATTTTGAGGTTAAAGACTATCGCTATCATGAGGCTATTAAATATCCGTTTTCAGTGTGAAATAGCAATGAAATAGGTTAGGAGATGGGCATGAACAGACCATTATTGCTAGTCTGGCAAGAAGAGTTTAGTCAGCAGGTGCCTATTATTGATGAGCAGCATCGTGCCATCCTCGCCACCATCAATTCATTACATTATTTTCTACAGCAGGGGCTGGAGTTTGAGTCCTTATTACCTACCGTTAAGCTTTTGATAAGTTATATCCTGTTTCATTACAAAACAGAAGAGGGCATATTAAATTCAACGGAATATCCAGAGCTCAAAAACTATCAGCAAGCTATGGATAATCTGATAACTGAATTTAAGGTTGAGTGTCATCACGCTAAACAGCAAAAACAGCCAGAGCAAGTCCTTATTTTTCTAAAGAACTGGTGGAACAATCATCTTGAAGAGCATAAAACGATCACACCTTATCTCCATGACTGGAGCGGTGAATATTGCCGTGTAGATAAACAAAAAGAGAGAGAGAAATGAAAAAACAAATGGCTAGGACATTAACGGAATACCCGGTATGGGATCGCATGGTCCGTTGGTTTCATTGGGTAAATGTATTGTCGGTGATTGCATTGATTGCAATCGGGGTCGCTATCTTGAACAGTAAAGCCCTTGGTGTAAGTACAGATGGCAAAATTCTGTTAAAGACGTGGCATGTCTATATTGGTTATGTGTTTGTAATTAATTTAGCTGTGCGATTGTTTTGGACGTTTATCGGGAACCGGTTTAGTCGTTGGGCAGCCATTTTGCCAGTAGGGAAAAAGTATAAACAACAGCGGCAAATATACCTGGAGAGCATCAACGAGGGTAAGCCGGTGGGGTTTGCAGGACATAATCCTCTGGCACGTTTGATGGTGACCTTATTATTTATCTTATTAACGACCCAGGCGGTAACCGGTTTGGTACTGGGTGGCACTGATGTCTATATGCCGCCATTCGGAGAGAGTTTTAAGGCCTGGGTAGCAGAGAGTCCACAGACTGAAGCTTTGGTTGAGCCCTATTCAAAAGATGGTGTTAATGAGGCCGCTTATCAACAAATGCGAGATTTCCGTTCACCCTTCAAAGAAATACATGAAATCGTATTCTGGTTACTGAGCCTGGCTATCATCTTACATATTCTGGGCGTCGTATATAGCGAGCTTCGGGAACGTAATGGTCTGGTTTCTGCGATGTTTACGGGCAAAAAAGTCTTTAAAGACACGCCAGTAGATTGGGACGAGGATTAGATATGACGAGAAGTGGTGCGCTGTCTGGCGCGCCGCTTTTGCTGCCAGCGTAATAAGCCAGTAACAAATAATATTAACGGCACAAAGCCACTGATAAAGATAATAATCCGCCCAGTCAGTCCAAAGACTTCACCGTTATGTAAAGGGTGTAACCAATTCAGGATTTTATCTCCGGCTTTATCAGCCAACCCATCACGGCTGGCGACAATCTGACCATTGTATGCATTCACCCAAACCTGGGTTCTCGGGAAGCGACGACTGGGTTCGCCCTGTTGATAGAAAACGACACGCCAACTATTTTTTTGACTACCCGGCGACTCTACCCAGCGTAACTCAGCGTCGGGGAAAACTGTAAACGCTGACCTTACAGCGGCATCTGCTGAGATAACAGGCTTGTTCGCTTTTTCGTGAAGTGAACGAGTCAGATCGGGGCTTGAGGCTAATGGTGAAAAGGTGCGAATAATGTCATGTGTTTGTGTGGGTAGCGCCAACGCCGCTCCCGTTAAGCTCAGCATTAACAGCACAATAAAACCATAACTGCCTGACAAAATATGGAGATCAAACACCTTTTTGGCATAGCTGGAGCGCAGACGCCAAGCCAACACCTGGCGTAATTTTAGCCAGCCTGGCCACCATAGGACCATGCCAGAAATGAGTGATATCAGACTAATCAGGCCGATGATGCCAATAAAGGTTTTGCCGTTTTTATCTAGTAACAGGGTGTAATGCAGATTGTAGATCCAGGTCATCGCAAACTCACCCCAGAAGCGTTCACTAGTGACGTCTCGTGTGACAGGATCAAGGGTCACCATTAAAGGCGCAAACATCAAGTCGCGAGTTTCAACTGGCGTGTAATAACGCGCCATGATGGGCCAGCCTGAATGCAATGGTTGTTCAATACGCCAGGAATCCGTTCGTGTTGGAAATTGTTGATGTAACCGATCAAAGACAGCTTGTTGCTGACGGACAGGTGCTGTCGACACTGCTTCGATATCTGGATTTAACCAGATATCGAATTGCAGATAAAACACCAAAATACTGCCTGTTAGACCTAATAAGACCAGTAATAACCCTATACTGAGTCCAAGATAGGTGTGAATGTCCAGCCACAGCTGTCGAGCTTTTCTCATGCGTAATTAAAAGTCATATTGAATAGAACCATATATTGAACGGCCATCACCGGGCGAATGCATTGATTCTGAGTTCATCCAAACATACTCATAATAGCGGTCAAAAATATTTTTAAGTTCGAGATCGAGTCTGACTTTTTCTGTCAGTGCATAGCTAGCTGATGCATTAACCAAAACGTATTGACCATACTTATTAGTATTGTTTTCCTGATTTAAATAAGCATCATCCTGCGCACTGACCCAAGAAGATAATTTAAGCTTTGGTGTGGCTTGATAGTCTGCGCCGGCATCAATCAAATAGTGTGGTACATGATCAATCTCATTGCCTTTATTAAGTGGTTTATCTGCACCCGCTTTAAGGATTTCAGAGTCTTGGAATGAGGCAGCGAACCAGAGGCCCAGCTTATCAGTGGCTTGTGCATTAAATTGAAAATCTATGCCTCGACGTTGCGTTTTACCAATATTCTCACTGTCATTGTTCGCGTCACCTAACTTGGTTTTAAACTCACCATCAGCGACTTGCTGCCAGACTGCAACGCGTCCATTCAGCCAGTCTGTAGGAGTGAATTTAAGTCCGACTTCCCAACCTTCGTTAATCGATGCATCGAGATCGTTTGATAATGTGTTTTGTTTATAGCTGGCGGCACCAGAAGCGACCTGAAAGGTTTTGCCCCAGTTGGTGTATACAGCATATTGATCATTAAAAGAATAAACGGCGCTCAGCTTAGGTTGATTGATATTACCGTAATCGTTGATATCGCGATGTGTGCCGTTGTCATTTAAGCTGCCACGCACCGTATCAACACGGAAAGCAGGGACAATTTTCAGTTTTTCAGTGGGTTTATAAATGGCCTGGATAAAGCCGCCATAAATATCAAAATCGAAATTCTGGTTACGTGTCTCTGATGTTCGGTTTCGGTCCAGGTCGACGATATAACGACGACTTTCATTATTTTGCCATTCAGCACTCAGGCCGCCCATCAGGCTGAACTCATGCGCCCAGCTCACATCCGGTCGCCAGGTTAAAGTCGTTAAAGCGCCTTTATGTTCTTCTTCGGTTAATCGTTCGTTATGGTTGCCGCCTGCTGCAAAGGTGACATAACGATCTTCATCTAACTCATTTAGATAGGCCTTGCTGGTCCAGAAAAGATTATCAGTGATATCAATATCCAGATGAGCGCTGAATTGATTCATCATGCGATCACCACCATCTGCCTTGTTATGTGGTCGAGATTGTTCAGGATCATCATGTGCTTCAGCCCGTGTCAGGTAACCCGCTTCTTCACCTTCAGCTTTACCATGTCGCACAATCAAGCCAACTTGGGCACGCCCACTATTGGGTGTGTAAAACCATTTTCCGGAAAAAGTACTTTTTTCAATATCACTATGATGGCGATAACGGTTTGAGTTGAGATAACTGATTGCGTAATTTTGCGAGAAGCCATTGTTTTCTATACCACTGACAAACTGTACATTTCGTGTCGCATAGCTGCCATAAGTGACGCGGACTTTGTTATAGTTACCGCCTTGATGCGTAAAGATGCCAGCATTACCAGCAATATTATGCAAACCGTAGCGTGGGTCATTCGTGCCTCGTACGACTTCGATACTTTCGATTTCCAGAGGTGTCAGCAATTCCAGATAAGGCATATTGCCGGAGTTCTGATTACTGGGAATACCATCGATGAGGAGTTTTACTGCATTAACTTCACCTTCACCATTAAAGCCACGAAAGGAAATTTTGCCAGACTCATTACCCATACCGAACTGCGTTAACATCACACCTGGCATTTGGTCAAAAAGCTGCCATGTGTAATTGACATTTTGATCTTCAATACGGTCTTGGTTCAGCACATCAACAGATGTCGACAGATTACGCGAGGTCAATGGCCCCGTGCTATCTGATGATACAACCAGACTGCCCAAGCTCAGACTGGCATCATCAATTAACCTGTTTTCAGCAGCATAGACATTAATGGTTTGACTCACTAATAAGCCTAGACCGGCTACTTTTATAGACTTCATGATAACTCTCTCATCCGGTTTAACGTAAACCTATCAATGATAGAGAGCCTGAGTTTATTCTAATTAGGTCATTTCACTTGTTAATGAGGCAATTGACATAGTTAGACATGGCCAAGCTGTGCAAGTGAGGTTACATCAGCATCGCCGACGATGATGTGGTCCAGTACTCGGATATCCACAAGGTCAAGTGCAGACTGGATGCGTTTTGTTATGTGAATATCAGCCTGACTGGGCTCAGCAATACCTGAGGGATGATTATGAGCAAGAATAACCGCTGCAGCATTATGTTGGAGTGCTGACTTGACGACTTCACGTGGATACACACTGGCCCCATCAATCGTGCCACGAAATAATTCGTCAAACTGTAGAAAACGATGCTGATTATCCAGGTAGAGGCAGGCAAAAACCTCATGCGGGTAGGCACGTAAACGCTGTTTTATATAACGCATGGTAGTGTCTGCATCGGTAAATGCATCGCCATGTTTCAGGCTGGATTCTAAATGACGACGGCCCATCTCCAGAACGGCTTGTAATTGCACATATTTTGCCTGGCCAAGTCCATGGCCCTGACAAAACTCTTGCTGATCCGCTTCCAGTAAGCGCCGCAACGATCCAAATTCATGGATGAGTTTGCGGGCTAAGTCGACAGCGGAAAATCCTTTTACACCCGTGCGCAGAAAAATCGCCAGTAGCTCTGCATCAGACAATGCCTTAGCACCTGATAATAAAAGCTTTTCTCGAGGGCGATCATCGGCAGGCCAATCCTTGATTGCCATGATTCACTTCCTTGTTGTTGTTGCTTCCCACACTATATTTGCAGTTATTAGTAAAAACAATCACTTGTATGTACTAATCAGCTAAAAAATAGTATCCTGTGCGCCCTTTGACTTTAGCAGAAACTATGGCTGGCAAACTTTATATCAGAACATTCGGCTGTCAGATGAATGAGTACGATTCATCAAAAATGGCAGAAGTCCTGGCGGCATCTCATCAATTAGAACCTACCGATATTCCAGAAGAAGCGGACGTATTGTTGCTCAATACCTGTTCGATTCGTGAAAAAGCTCAGGAAAAGGTCTTCCACCAACTGGGCCGCTGGAAACGCTGGAAAGACTCACGTCCTAACCTGGTTATCGGTGTGGGTGGCTGTGTGGCCAGTCAGGAAGGTGAAGCCATTCGCCAACGCGCGCCGTATGTGGATTTGATTTTTGGACCGCAAACATTGCACCGTCTTCCGGCGATGCTGGAAGAAGTCAAAATCAGCCGCAAACCCAGCATTGATATCTCATTTCCTGAGATTGAGAAGTTCGATAACTTACCTGCCCCGAAAGCAGAAGGCCCGACCGCCTTTGTTTCGGTGATGGAAGGCTGCAGTAAATACTGCACATTCTGCGTTGTGCCTTATACCCGTGGTGAAGAAGTCAGTCGTCCGGTTGGTCCTATTCTGCGTGAAATTCGTCAGTTGGCAGCGCAAGGTGTACGCGAAGTCAATCTGTTAGGCCAGAATGTTAACGCTTATCAAGGTGTTATCGAAGGTGATGAAACTGCGGATTTAGCGTTACTGATTCATTACGTGGCAGCCATTGATGGTATTGAACGGATTCGTTTTACCACGTCTCATCCTGTTGAATTTTCTGACAGCTTGATTGAAGCGTTTGCCGAAGTACCTGAGTTGGTGAATCATCTGCATTTACCCGTTCAATCTGGCTCCGATCGTATTCTGACGATGATGAAGCGCGGTCATACTGCATTGGAATATAAAAGTAAGATTCGCCGATTACTGGAAGTCAGACCGAACTTAAGTATGTCGAGTGACTTTATTGTCGGTTTCCCCAATGAAACAGAAGAAGACTTTCAGGCGACCATGGATTTAATCAACGAGATTAAATTCGACCACTCATTCAGCTTTGTTTATAGCGCTCGCCCTGGGACACCGGCTGCGGCATTTGTGGATTCTGTCTCTGAAGAAGAAAAGAAACGCCGTTTGCAAATTATGCAGGATCGTTTGCGTGAGCTGGAAGATGAACATGCGAAAGCGATGGTGGGCACAACACAACGTATTCTAGTCGAGCGCGAAGCACATCGTGGTGGTGGCGATATGGCAGGTCGTACCGAGAATAACCGAGTGGTAAATTTCCCCGGTGACAGCAGTCTTATCGGTCAGTTTGTCGATGTGTATATCGAAGAAGCCTTCTCGAACTCCTTGCGCGGCGAATTAGTCGCTGATAGCGTTGCACTTTAAGCTCATCGGAATTATATAGTGACTCAAACCTCTCAAGCGCTCGATAGCATCAGCTTCGAGCTAAGCCCAGCAGATAATCCTCGCCTTGCCAACCTCTGTGGTCATTTGGATGAACATATTCGAATGATGGAGCGTGGCTTTGGGGTGGAAATCAATAATCGTGGTGTTAACTTTCAGATTATCGGTCCGGCAGACACGCTGACCTTAATTCAGGAAGTGATTCACGACTTGTACGCCGAAACCGCACAGTCAGTGTTAGCGCCTGAACAAATTCACATGGCGATTCGTAAAAGCGGTGGTGAAGATATATCCGCGGCGACAGAACCAGACAAAGAAGTGGTGATTAAAACAAAACGAGGCTTGATTAAAGCCCGTGGCGAAAATCAGCAAGCGTATTTGCGTCGGGTCATGACCCACGATATAAACTTTGGTGTGGGGCCTGCCGGTACGGGTAAAACCTACCTTGCTGTGGCTTGTGCCGTTGAGGCTTTGGAGCGTGATTTTTGTCGTCGGATTGTACTGGTCAGACCCGCAGTAGAAGCGGGCGAGCGTCTCGGTTTTTTACCGGGTGATCTAGCGCAGAAAGTCGATCCTTATCTCAGACCATTGTTTGATGCTTTATATGAAATGCTTGGGTTTGAGCGCGTGGCTAAATTAATGGAACGTAATGTCATTGAAGTGGCACCACTGGCTTATATGCGTGGTAGAACACTGAATGAATCTTTCATTATTCTGGATGAAGCGCAAAATACCACCACCGAACAAATGAAGATGTTCCTGACTCGTATGGGCTATAACTCTACTGCCGTTATTACGGGTGATATCACTCAGGTAGATTTACCCGGTTCAACACGCTCTGGTTTACGTCATGCCATTGAAGTATTGAAGGATGTGGACGGTATCGGCTTTACTTTCTTCCAGGCAAAAGATGTTGTTCGACATTCGCTGGTACAAAAAGTCATCTTGGCATACGATAAGGCTGATAAAAAAGCATGAGCGTTGTCGTGGATTTTCAGTGCGTTTATGAAGGCGAAAAGCCAGATGAACCACTGTTTACTCAATGGGCTGAAGCGGCACTATCCGAAGTCAATGAAGACTGTGAGTTGAGTATCCGCTTAGTCGATGAATCAGAAAGTGCTGAACTGAACAGTCAGTATCGTGGCAAAAATGGCCCAACCAATGTCTTGTCTTTTCCTTTTGATGCACGCATCAAATTAGAGCCTCGTTTATTGGGCGATTTAGTGATTTGCGTACCTGTAGTCAGAAAAGAAGCACAGGAACAAGGCAAGGCAGAGTTACATCATTGGGCACATATGGTGATCCATGGATGTTTACATTTATTAGGTTATGATCATATTGAATCGGATGAAGCGGAACAGATGGAAACATTGGAAATAAATATTCTGCATCAATTAGATATAGCTAATCCCTATGAATGGCAGGGAGTGGAATCATGAGTGAAGGACGACCGAGTCGCTTAGCAAATCAATCCTGGGTGCGAAAGCTCAGTAATTTATTTCTGGAGCCACAAGATCAGGAACAACTGATTGAATTAATTCGTTCAGCATCTGAACGACATATTCTGGACTCAGAAGCGCTATCTATTGTCGAAGGCGCATTAAGCGTGTCACAAATGCAAGCCCGCGATATTATGATTCCACGCTCACAAGTGGTCATGGTGTCACGTGATGCACCACCTGAAGAAACACTGAAACTGGTCACCGAAACGGCTCATTCTCGCTTTCCTGTGATGGATGATGACCGTGATGATGTGATTGGTATCTTGCTTGCCAAAGACCTATTAACCGCTGTGGTGAACAGCGGTGATTTTAATTTCGACCTGCGCGAAATATTACGTCCCGCTGTATTTATTCCTGAAAGCAAACGTTTGAATGTGTTGTTACGTGAGTTTCGGGCTCGCCGTAATCATATGGCCATCGTTGTAGATGAGTATGGTGGTGTGGCAGGTATCGTCACCATTGAGAATGTACTGGAACAAATCGTCGGTGAAATCGAAGATGAGCATGATATCGATGATGATGCGCCGATTCTGCAAAGAAATGAAAATACGTACACCATCAAGGCATTAACGATGGTTGAAGACTTCAATGAGTTTTTTGAAACCAATTGGAGTGATGAAGACTTTGATACGGTGGGTGGTTATGTCGTTAATCAGTTCGGTCACCTGCCTGAACGAGGGGAAGAAATCACGATTGATCGCTTCCAGTTCACCATTTTGCGTGCCGACAATCGTCGTTTATATCTGATGAAAATGGTGATTTTACCACCTGAAGAAGAGCCAGAAGCTGATACCGAATAATGCAAAAAAGTAATAGGCTGACAATGCAGGGTTGGAAAGGAAATATCGTTGCATTCATGGGTGGCGCTATTTTGCCGCTGGCATTTTCCCCTTTTAACCTATATCCCATTGCCATTCTCAGCCTGATTTTGCTTTTCGCCAGTTGGGATAATACAACACCGAAACAAGCCGCATGGCGCGGATGGTTATTTGGTCTTGGTATGTTTGGTGTGGGTGTGTCCTGGGTGTATGTCGCCATTCATGTTTTTGGCCATACCAGCTGGATTTTAGCAGGCATGCTGACTTTTCTGTTTGTCGCTATCCTGGCTTCTTATCTGGCGTTATTTGGCTGGCTAGTCAAAAAATGCACTTCTCATACATTCACTCTCTTTGATATCGCACTGCTGTTACCCACCATATGGTTTGGCTTTGAATTATTTAAAGCCTGGTTTTTGAGTGGTTTTCCCTGGTTAGAGCTTGGCGTGAGCCAGATAGAAGGGCCATTAGCAGGTTGGGTGCCGGTCGTGGGGGTGAATGCTGTGTCTTTCCTGGTGGCTCTGACGGCAAGCAGTTTGTTTATTGTGTTTAAACATAAAAAGCCATTATTCATTGTGCCTGTTATCGTCATATGGGTGGGAGGACAAGGGCTAAAATCTGTTGAGTGGACTCAGCCTTCAGGCGAAGCTATTAACACTACGATCGTGCAGGGTAATGTGCCACAGGATGTAAAGTGGAGCCCCGAACAGCTTGTCAGTACGCTTGCACTCTATCAGAAGTTAACCGAGCAACATTGGGACAGCCAACTGGTGGTTTGGCCTGAAAATGCCGTTCCTGCTTTTTATCATCAGCTGAAAGATTTTTTTATCGACCCGCTCATTAAGGAAGCGAAACAACACAATACGGATATTTTATTAGGCTTGCCTTTTGAAGATGAAAACGGGCAAGACTATTACAACAGTATGATGGTGGCTGGTGAGGATGCTGGTTTCTACCATAAGCGTCATTTGGTGCCGTTTGGAGATTATGTGCCTTTTGCCTGGTTAAGAGGCTTGATTGCTTTCTTTGATTTGCCGATGTCTGGCTTTGTACCAGGACCAGAGCAACAAAGTCTGTTAAAAGCCTCTGGGCAGCAAGTTGGCATCTCTATTTGTTATGAAGATGTGTTTTCACTTGAAGTTTTGGATTCCTTGCCGGAAGCTTCTATTCTGGTGAATGCGACTAATAATGCCTGGTATGGGGATTCATTTGCGCCGCATCAGCATTTACAAATTTCACGAAGTCGTGCCCTGGAGACTGAGAGACCGTTGGTCCGAGCCACGACAAACGGTATTTCAGCATTTGTTGATTATAAAGGCCGTATTCAGTCACAAACGCCTCAGTTTGAGCAGGCAACGCTGACGACAAACATTCAACCAAGGCAGGGAGCAACGCCGTATGTCACCGCGAAGCGTTGGCCAATATTTATTCTGATAGTGCTTATCATGGCTATTTGGTTTTATTATCGTCGTCAAGCGAGTTTGAGCTAAATATTATGCAGTTACTGACGATTCAGCGCATTCTAGGAATTTTACTGTCACTGTTCAGTATTACCATGCTGCCGCCGGTTTTGGTGTCCTGGTATTACCAGGATGGAGCCAGTAGTGCGTTTTTAACGGCGTTTGTTTTGCTGTTAATCATTGGATTATTGTTCTGGTTACCTGTTAGACACCATCGTAAAGAGCTAAAAATACGTGATGGTTTTATCGTGGTGGTGATGTTCTGGATTGCATTAGGCTTATCTGGGTCACTCCCTTTCTTTTTGACTGAAGTCCCAAAAATGTCGTTTACCGATGCTGTATTTGAGTCGATGTCTGGCTTAACTACAACTGGGGCAACAGTGCTAACAGGACTCGATACACTGCCCAAAGCCGTATTATTTTATCGTCAGTTTTTACAATGGCTAGGCGGCATGGGGATTGTCGTCTTGGCTGTCGCTATTTTGCCCTTATTGGGTGTGGGTGGTATGCAGCTCTATCGTGCTGAGACTCCGGGGCCGATGAAAGATGCGAAACTGACACCTCGCATCACCGAAACAGCCAAGGCGCTCTGGTATATCTACTTATCATTAACCATTGCTTGCGCCATTGCTTTCCGTTTAGGTGGCATGACTTGGTTTGACGCCATTTGTCATAGTTTCTCAACAGTGGCTATAGGTGGTTTCTCCACACATGATGCCAGTATTGGTTTCTTTGATAGCGCCACGATTGAAATGATTACCGTCGTTTTTATGTTGATCTCTGGTATGAACTTCTCGCTACATTTTCTGGCTTGGCGTCATCGTAGTATCAAACATTATTGGAAAGACTCAGAGTTACGAACTTATTTGGCCATTCTCGGTGTTATCTCGGTCGTGACATCCAGTTATCTGTATTTCAGTGCTACCTTTGATAATTTGTGGACTGCGGTCCATCAAGGTGTTTTCCAGACAGTATCTATTGGCACGACTGCTGGTTATACCACTACAGATTATTACCTATGGCCTGGTTTCTTACCTATCCTGTTATTGATGGCAAGTTATATCGGTGGCTGTGCTTTTTCTACGGGTGGCGGCATCAAAGTCATCCGTATTATGTTGCTGTTTAAGCAGGGCTACCGTGAAGTATTACGTCTGATTCACCCTAATGCGGTCTTTGCCATTAAGGTGAATGGTAAAGCCCTACCTGCGAAAGTGGTTGGCGCGGTATGGGGCTTTTTTGCTATGTATGTGTTCTGTTTCAGTATCATGCATTTGTTTTTAATGTCGACCGGACTCGATGTGGTCACGTCATTCTCGGCAGTAACTGCCTGTCTAAATAATCTGGGACCTGGTCTGGGTGAAGTTGGTGCCAACTTTGGTGATATCAATGCTCCATCTAAATGGGTTCTGGCCATGGCTATGTTATTGGGACGTCTGGAAATATTTACATTACTTGTCGTATTAACCCCTGCATTTTGGCGCCGTTAGCTTTGGATGTGCAGAAAAAATGGGATGCCATATATTCAAAGCAGGATGCTGAACTTGCAGCGTCAACGGTTTCACTGGTATTAGAGCAAAATCAACATTTATTGCCGATAACCGGGCTGGCACTGGAGCTAGCTTGTGGCCTGGGGGCGAATAGTCTTTTTCTGAGTGAAAAAGGCTTAAAAGTTCACAGTTGGGATATCTCTGCGGTTGCTATTTATCAACTAGATAAAATGGCCTTAAAAAGAAATGCTGACATTCACACCCAACAGCGTGATGTTATCGCTAATCCGCCTGAGGACAATCTTTATGATGTCATTGTGGTGTCTCATTTTTTGGACAGGGACCTGACGGCAAAGATCATATCGGCGCTCAAACCTGGAGGCATATTGTTTTACCAGACTTTTTGCCGTGATAAGGTCAATGATAGCGGACCTAGCAATCCCGCTTTTTTATTGGCAGATAATGAGTTGCTTAGACTATTTAACGCGCTCAAAGTAAGAGTTTACCGTGAGGAAGCCTTGATTGGACAATGTGATTTAGGTTGGCGAAATCAAGCCATGCTGGTGGCTGAGAAAGTATAAACATAATTTATTATAAATAAACTTGCCTGAAGTCGGGTTGATCTATAAAATAACGCGGTTCTAAAGCTCGTAACCTTATGGTTACAGCAAGATTTTTGCAAACACACATTAACGAGTACAGATATGAAAGCGGATATCCATCCAGATTACACCGAGATCAATGTTACCTGTAGCTGCGGTAACACCTTTAAAACTCGCTCTACACGCACTTCAGACTTGACTCTGGATGTGTGTTCAGAATGCCACCCGTTCTACACTGGCAAACAAAAAATGTTAGACACGGCGGGTCGTGTTGATAAATTCCGTCAGAAATACGGTAAATAATCTGTCGGAACCACAGAATGGTTTGAATTATGATTGACGTATTAGTAAAAGCTAGTACAAGTCACGACAGAATACGAAGCCTCTGCTTAATCGCAGGGGCTTTGTTGTTTCTGGGGCTTGGTGGCTGTGCAACAAACCCGGTAACCGGGGATCAAAACTTCGTCATGTTTGGCGAAGATTCTGAACTGCAAATGGGCAGAGAAAACCATCCCAAAATCATTGCAGAATATGGTCGCTACGATGACGAACAACTGCAACGTTATGTGCAGGGAGTTGGAGAAAAGCTGGCTGCTGTCAGTCACCGTACAGATCTGGTCTACCGATTTACGGTATTAGACTCTCCTGTTATTAATGCGTTTGCTTTGCCGGGGGGGTATATCTATATCACTCGGGGGCTGATGGCATACCTGAACTCTGAAGCAGAACTTGCGGCAGTACTTGGTCATGAAATTGGTCATGTCACAGCCAGACATGGTGTCAGACAACAGAGTGCGGCGCAGGCTGCCAATATTGGTTACACACTTGGGTCATTATTGATACCTGAGCTGCGCAACGCTGGTTCTCAAAATATATTCAACATGCTGGGCGGTGCATTATTGAGTGGGTATGGTCGCGAGCATGAGCTTGAGTCAGATCGCTTGGGTGCTGAATATCTGGCTAGAGCTGGCTATGATCCGAGCGCGATGATTGATGTGATTTCTGTGTTAAAAAACCAGGAAATATTTGCTGCTGCTGAAGCCAAGAAGCAAGGACGTGACTATCAAGGCTATCATGGCCTGTTTGCCAGTCATCCAGATAACGATACGCGCTTACAGGAAGTGGTGGCTGCTGCTGGTAAAAATAAAGTGGCTGATGGCCGGATTGAGAAAGCGGCCTACTTGGAACATATTGCTGGCATGACATTTGGCGATAGTGAGGATCAAGGCATACGATCTGAGAATCATTTTTACCATCTATCTATGAACTTTGCCGTTGATTTTCCTGAGAAGTGGCATATCAACAATAACCCCGACAGTTTGCAAGCGATTGCTCCTGATGGCAAAGCGGTGATAGAGATGGGGGCGGCAGATTTGAATCGTCAGTTATCACCTGAGCAATTTATCAAGCAGCGGTTAAAAATCACGACGATCCGATCTGGCCAGGCTTTTGAAAGTCATGGATTATCAGGTTATACCGGTATTGCTTTAAGTCAGAATAAAACGATCAGGGTTGGGGTGGTATACCTGAATGACAAAGCCTTTATTTTCTTTGGCGGTACTGAAAGTAGCAATATGTTTAGCAGCTATGATCCGGCTTTTCTGACAACGATTAAAAGCTTACATCGTTTAAGAGATGATGAAGTGAAACTAGCCCAGGAATTAAAAATTCAAATTGTGAAGGTGGGTAAAAGTGATAACTATGCTGCGTGGGCAAAACAGAGCAGAATCAGTAATAGCCCAATCGAGCAATTGCGTTTACTCAATGGTGATTACCCGGACGGCGAATTACAGCCCGGGCAGTTAGTAAAACAAGTTCGGTAAATCAGAATAGTTCAATTACCGGTGACGAGCCGCTATCACCTTGTCCTGATAGCGGTGCCATCCGCTTCGGTACATACTCTTCTCTGAAGGTTTCGTATATTGCATCCGTTGCTTCTGGTCTGGCGAGCAAACCCGTGGCAGGATCAATTCTCACTGTCACCATACCCACTGGTGGTTCCAGAGGAGATTCTGGCATACCTTCCAGAGCGACCTTCATAAAGTCTATCCACATAGGCAGGGCAGCACGTCCACCCGTTTCATAACGCCCCAACGAGCGTGGGTTATCAAATCCTACCCAGGCTACAGCGACCAGTTCCGGATGGAAACCATTAAACCAGGCATCTACCTGATCATTAGTTGTTCCTGTCTTTCCTGCGAGATCATTCCGTCCAAGACTCATCGCTTTACGCCCCGTGCCGTGTTTAACGACATCACGCAATAGACTGTTCATGATGTAATTATTCTGTGGTGTCATGATGCGTTGCGCGGCATGGAACTCGTCATTATCGTCATTAGAGGCATCCAGTAAACAGGTTTCACACACGGTATCTGGCGTGGCCTGCATCACAATCTTTCCTGAAGCATCTTCAACACGTTGAATAATGTAAGGTTCTACTCTATAGCCGCCATTAGCCAGTGAAGAATAGGCACGAGCCATATCCCAAGGTGCTGCACTGCCACTACCTAATGCTAAAGATAGATTTTTGTGCATCATGCCCGGTTTAAATCCAAACCGCTCTGCATACTCAACAGCATAGTCTGCGCCGATATCACGCAGCAAGCGGATAGAAACCAGGTTGCGGGAATGAATTAAGGCTTCTCTTAAGCGCGTGGGACCAAAGAATTTGCCGCTGTAGTTTTGTGGGCGCCAGACATTCTCTAAGCCAGGATCATCAAATACGACTGGCGCATCATTGACGATGGTAGCGGCGGTGTAGCCTTTTTCCAGTGCGGCAGAATATATAAACGGCTTAAATCCAGAGCCAGGTTGACGACGAGATTGAGTCACCCGGTTAAACTTATTATTGAAGAAGTCAAAACCACCATTCAAAGCGGTGACAGCGCCATCATACGGTGCAATTGCTACCAGTGCGCCCTGTGCCTCGGGTAACTCAGCCAGCTCCCAGTTCGAACTGGTTAATTGTTCAACTCGAATAATGTCACCGGCCTTAATCGCATCGGTGATTTTCTTTGGCACAGCGCCTCGGCTATTGGTACTCAGTTTTTTCTGAGCCCATTTCACCGCATTGAGTGGTAAATGTGCGTAACCCCAGTTCCTGATGTATAACTCAGCTTTTTCGTCAGTGGTTTCAATCACAAGGGCTGTTTTTAGTGGACCAATATTGTCGTAGTCTTTCAGAATTTTATCGAGAGCTGCTCGATCTGATAGGTCCTCTGGTAAAGCTATATTGGTGACTGGACCGCGATAACCATGTCGACGATCGTAGTCTAACAGTGCAGTCTGTATGGCTTTATTAGCAGCTTGTTGATGCTTGGCACGAATTGTTGTGTAGACATTAAAGCCATTGGTATAGGCTTCTTCACCAAACTTGGCGATTAGGTCTGTACGTACCATTTCTGAAACGTAAGGGGCATATACTTTGATTTCCGGACCGTGATAGCTTGCCGTAACGGGCGCTTGTATAGCCTGATCGTAATCTTCTTTTTTGATAAAACCCACTTCCCACATACGGCGTAAAACATAATTGCGTCTGATAGTGGCTCGTTCTGGGTTTGCAATAGGGTTGTATGCTGAAGGTGCTTTGGGTAAACCGGCGATCATGGCCATTTCTGATAAAGATAATTTATCTAGTGGTTTGCCGTAATAGACATTAGCCGCTGCGCCAACACCGTAGGCGCGGTTGCCTAAATATATCTTATTCAGATAGAGCGATAAAATGTCTTCTTTGGATAAAACTTTCTCAATTTCAAGGGCGAGAATAATTTCATTTAATTTTCTTAAATACGTTTTTTCATTAGATAAGAAAAAATTGCGCGCAACCTGCATAGTAATCGTACTACCACCTTGCGATTTTTCCCCTGTCACTAACAAAGAATAAGCCGCGCGGATAATACCTTGATAATCAACACCAGGATGTTGGTAGAAGCGATCATCTTCCGCCGCTAGAAAAGCATCAGCAAGCGATTTCGGGATTTCATTGTACTCAACAGGGATACGTCTTTTTTCACCAAATTCGGCCATTAACAGGCCTTCAGAACTGAAAATCCGTAGCGGGATTTGTAACTGTGTTTCCTTGAGGGTATTGGTGTCTGGCAGTTTCGGCGCCAAAAAGAAATAGACAACGCCAACGGCGATAAGTGTCAACAACGCTAGAATTAAAATAAGCTTTGTAGTGAAACGAATAAATCGATGCATGTAGACTTGGCTGTTATGTAAGAAATGATGTGAAAGTATATATTGAGTCACAAATAATAACAGTGAGAGAGTTCAAATCACTAGTTTTATTGATATATTTAGGTTGACAACCCCAATAATCTTAATAAACTACTTTAAGTAAGAGTGCTAAGTGGGCTTATGCAATTGAATCAACGGGAATTGAGGCGATAAATGTTCGGACGAAAAAAATCCCCTTTGCTAGGAATAGATATCAGTTCTTCGGTAGTAAAGGTATTAGAACTGAGTAAAAAAGGTGAGAAGTACACTGTCGAGTCATATTCCGTTGAGCCATTGCCTGTTAATGCCGTGGTGGAAAGCCGCATTGAAAATAGAGATGAGGTCGCTGGAGCGATTAGACGAGCAGTCAAACGTTCCGGTACCAAAGCCAAAGAAGCCGCTGTTGCCGTGTCTGCGAATTCTGCCATTAGCAAAATCGTTTCTTTCCCTGCTTCATTATCAGAACGTGAGTTAGAAGAAAACGTATTAATGGAAGCAGAAAATTATATTCCTTATCCGCTGGATGAAGTCCGTTTGGACTTTGAGATATTAGGTCCTTCAGCTGCTGATGTTGAGGCTGTGGATGTGTTGCTGGCTGCTTCCCGACGTGAAAATGTAGACGTACGTACCGAAGTCGTAGAAAAAGCGGGCTTAAAGCCAAGGCTGGTCGATGTTGAAGCGTACACCATGGAAAATGCTTTCGAGTTAATCGCGCGTCAATTACCACATCATGGACAGGGATTAACTGTTGCTGTAGCGGATGTGGGGGCCACCTTAACGACCTTACATGTTTTAGTCGATGGCAAGATTGTATTTACTCGGGAACAAACGTTTGGTGGCAGGATGTTAACCGAGGATATTGAGCGCCATTATGGTATGTCATACCAGGAGGCCGGACGTGCTAAAAAGGATGGCAGTTTACCCGACGACTATGGCCCAAAAGTGCTTGAGCCATTTAAACGTTCGATGGCCATGACCGTCACGAGAGCATTACAGTTTTTCTTTTCCGCGTCGACACAGTACCAGTCTATTGATCATATTATCTTGGCTGGAGGCTGCGCATCTATCAATGGTATCGATACGATGATTGAAGAAGAAACGGGTACTTCAACCTCTATTGCGAATCCCTTTGCTGAAATGATTCTTGGTTCACGAGTGAAGATTCAGGCATTGAGTAATGATGCTCCCTCGATGATGATTGCTTGCGGCTTGGCAATGAGGAGTTTTGACTGATGGCACATATCAATTTACTGCCATGGCGTGAAGAACGAAGAGAAGAGCGGCAGAAACAGTTTTATTTAGCGATGGGCGCGACTTTTTTGTTTGCAGCCCTTATTTTTTATCTTGTAATGAGTTATGCCAATAGCTTGATTAGCGAGCAAAATCAAAGAAATACCTTATTACAAACAGAAATCGCCAAGTTAGATATCAAGATCAAAGAAATTCAAGATCTGGAGCAACAGAAAAAACGCCTGCTAGCGCGTATGCAGGTTATTCAAGACCTACAGGAAAGCCGTCCCAAAGTGGTTAAAGTGTTCGACTCCATCGCTCGAGTCGTGCCTGAAGGCATCCATTTGGAAAAAGTAGTACGGACAGGGAACACCATTACATTCAGTGGCACAGCAGAATCGAATGCCCGAGTATCTGTGTTCATGCGCCAACTAGATGAAAATCCGGAATACGGCGAATCTCGTCTACAAGTCATCAAACGCACATCCAGCAACAACAATGCAATTAGACAGTTTACGGTGGAAGTAAACGAATCAACTGATGCTACTCAGGAGGATAAATAATGGATCTCTCCTCTATCAATGAATTGGATTTTAATGAAAGTGGTGAGTGGCCAACGCCGATAAAAATTATTGCTGGTGTTTTGATATGCCTGTTGGTCTGGGCAGGAGGCTATTACTTCATATTGAAAGATAAGCAGGCAGAATTGACAAAGCTTGAACAGAAAGAAGTGGAGCTCAAACAAATTTTTGAGATTAAACAAGCTAAAGCTATCAATCTTGAAGCTTACAAAGAGCAATTAGCTGAAATGCGCGTGATGTTCTCTTCCATGCTTGAGCAGTTACCTAAGAAAAGCGAAGTACCAGATTTACTCGTGGATATCACCCGAACAGGGTTGATAAACGGCTTGGAGTTTGAGTTATTCAAACCTGAAGGTGAAAGACCTGTAGATTTTTATGCTGAACTGCCGATACAAATGACGGTAACCGGTACCTATCATCAATTTGGCGAGTTTGTCAGTGGGGTAGCATCGTTACCACGAATTGTCACGCTTCATGACATCAGTATGGGGCCTATGAGTCAGGCAACAGGTAAGATGACAATGAATGTTACCGCCAAAACATATCGTTATTTTGATGATGATAAATAGAGTGACAATGAATATGAAAACAATTCACACATCATCAAAAGCCTTATTAAACGTAATCGGTACTCTATTAGTGATGTTGTCTTTGACTGCATGTGATCAGGATAAAGCTGACTTAACCGTGTATATCGCCGAGGTAAAAAGTCAACAGAAATCAGATATAGAACCGATACCTGTCATGAAGCCTTATGAAAAATTTGCTTATGCAGCGTCAAGTTTACGTGATCCGTTTATTCCTACTGTTATTGATGTACCACAACCTGCACCAGAACCTGTCATAGATAATGGTATTCGCCCTGATGAAAACAGACGAAAAGAAGTGTTAGAGTTTTTTGACTTATCTCAGTTGCAGTATGTTGGTACGTTAGAGCAAGAGCAGGTCTGGGCACTTGTTAGAGCACCTGACGGTGTTATTCACCGTGTGCAAACAGGCAATTACATGGGGCAGAATAACGGTAAGATTATGGAAATCAGCGACTCAAAGCTGATTCTCAAGGAAATCGTTCCTCAGGGCGGTGGTGGATATATTGAACGAGAGACTTCCGTTCCAGCGGTAGAGGTAAACTAGTCAATGAAAATGATGAGAGATCAAAAAGTCATGGATACACAGCAATCATTAGAAACCAAATCCAGCTGGAGCGTTAGATTGAAACATCATTTATTCTGGCTAACTGCTCTATTTGTAGCTAATACCGCTGCTGCGACAGATATAACTGCTGTGGATTTCAGTGCGTTGCCTGGTGATAAAGCGAAGATCCTGGTCCAGTTCTCGGATGACTTTCCTGAGCCACACAGCTTTTCAACGGATGACCCAGCTCGCATTGTGATTGATTTTGCTGGAGTAAAAAATGCACTCCCACAAAGAGTGAAACAGGTGAATGTTGGCGTCACCAAAAGCATTGCGGCTGTAGAAGCTGGTGACCGCACACGAATGGTTATCAACTTACTGCAAAAAGTGCCATACACCATTACACGAAACAATCGTCAGATGACTATCAGTATCGATAGTGCCAATGTAGCGAAAAATAAAACATCTACCGGTTCTGCATTAAACAGCGTCAAGGATATTGATTTTCGACGTGGAGACGATGGACAGGCTCGTTTAGTGTTAAAGCTGGCTAATGACAACGCAACCATGGATGTGAAACAACAACGTGGAGATATTGTTGTCGATTTGAGTAATGTGTCGTTGCCGGAAAATCTTCATCGCCGTCTAGATGTGATGGACTTTGCCACGCCTGTTCAATTCATCGATACAGAAAGTAAAGACGGCGGCACACAGTTAACGCTAACCACAAAAGGCAAATATGAGCACCTTGCCTATCAATCTGAAAATACATTAGTGGTTGAAGTAAAACCTGTTGCCGATGACGAGTTGAAAAAAGGTGGGCGCAATGAGTTTGGTTATACTGGCGAAAAACTCTCACTCAACTTCCAGAATATTGAAGTGCGGGCTGTACTTCAGCTTTTAGCTGATTTTACAGGCATGAACCTCGTTACCAGTGACACCGTGACTGGCAACCTGACTCTACGTCTAAAAAATGTTCCCTGGGATCAAGCTCTGGATATCATCTTAAAAACGAAAGGCCTTGCCATGAGACAAAATGGCAATGTGATGTTAGTTGCACCAGCTTCAGAAATCGCCGCCAGAGAGAAACAAGAACTGGAAGCTCAAAAACAACTTGTTGAGTTAGAGCCACTGTATACGGAGATTAAAGAAATCAAGTTTGCTAAAGCCGATGAGCTGGCAACCTTGTTACAAGGTGACGGTAAAGAATCGGGTTTCTTATCTGCCCGAGGTAATATTACGATTGATGCCAGAACTAATTCTCTGTTAATTCGTGATACGGCAAAAGGTCTGACTGAAATCAGTCAAGTCATTGAACAATTAGACAAACCTGTCAGACAAGTATTAATAGAGTCACGTATTGTTATTGCAAATAATGACTTTGAGAATGAATTAGGTGTTCGTTTTGGGGCGTCTGGTCGTAGCCGAACCTTGGGTGTGGGTACGTCTGGCTCATTAGATGGCTTGACCGTGACTGATGGTGTGAGTAATCCAAACTTGGTCACACCCGCAACCGGCACACGAACATTAGGTCAGGATTTAAATGTGAACCTTCCTGTGACAGATGCTTCTGGCACCATAGGACTTGCTTTAACAAAACTTCCACTAGGAATGATACTAGAGCTTGAATTATCAGCCATGGAGACCGAAGGTAAAGGTGAGGTTATTTCTTCACCACGAGTGATTACCTCTAACCAAAAGCAAGCTACCATTGAGCAAGGGACAGAAATACCGTATCAGGAAGCAACATCAAGCGGCGCAACGAATGTGTCGTTCAAAGAGGCCGTGCTGAAGCTGGATGTGACACCTCAAATTACACCTGATGATCGTATTGTGATGGACTTAGAAGTCAGCAAGGATGCCGTTGGTAGTTTATTCAATGGTATTCCGAGTATTGATACCCGTAAAGTTCAGACACAAGTCTTAGTTGACAATGGTGAAACAGTAGTTTTGGGTGGGATTTATGAACAAACAAAATCTGACACGGTAGAGCGTGTCCCGTTTTTTGGTGATTTACCTTACGTTGGCTTTATGTTCAGAAATACGAATAAAACAGATTCAAAACGTGAATTACTGGTTTTCATCACACCCAAAATTGTAAAAGAAGGATTTCAATACTGAAATCAGTCATTATCGGTTAAAATGAAAAAGCCGGATCTTATGTGATCCGGCTTTTTTGTCATCAGCATTTGGATTAAACCACTTTGAGTTTAGGAAATATATTTCTTGTTGGGCCGATGGGCGCAGGTAAATCTACAATAGGTAGACAGCTTGCAAAAGCTCTACACAGGAAGTTTTACGATAGCGATAAAGTTATTGAAAAGCGAACAGGTGTGTCTATTTCCTGGATATTTGAAATGGAAGGGGAATCTGGCTTTAGAGACAGAGAATCAAAAGCGATTGATGAATTAACTGATTTGAAAAAGGTAGTTGTGGCTACTGGTGGCGGTGCGGTTTTGTCTGAACAAAATCGTCAATGGCTTAAAACGCGTGGCCAGGTTATTTATTTATCTGCATCGGCAGAGCAATTATATCGACGTACAGCCAGAGATAAAAAACGTCCCTTATTACAAAACACCGATAGACGTAAACAAATTGAAAACTTACTCTCAATTCGAGATCCTCTCTATCGTGATGTGGCTGATATTATTGTAAAAACAGGTGAGCAATCTGTTCAGCATACCGTCAATGAAGTGATTCGTAAGCTGAAAGAATTAGACAAAAAAAGTGAAACGCATGAAAACGCTACAGGTTGAATTAGCAGAACGCAGTTATCCCATTTATATCGGGACTGAGTTATTGTCACAGAAAGAGTTGCTAAGCAAGCATATCAAACGTCGCGAAGTCGTGATTGTGACGAATGAGACCATTGCACCTTTATACCTTGAGAAAGTGAGTGCTTTACTGACCGAGTTTAAGTGTGAATCTGTCATTTTGCCGGATGGTGAGTCGTATAAAACTCTCGAGGTAATGAATCAGATTTTTGATAAGTTACTCTCGGAGCAGTTCTCAAGGCAAGTGACATTGATTGCACTTGGAGGGGGCGTTATCGGTGACATGACAGGGTTTGCTGCGGCATGTTATCAACGGGGTGTACCATTTATCCAAATACCCACCACCTTGTTATCACAAGTTGACTCTTCCGTGGGCGGAAAGACTGCGGTGAATCATGCTTTGGGTAAGAACATGATTGGCGCGTTTTATCAGCCGCAATGTGTCATTGCGGATACCAACACACTCAATACCCTGGATGATAGACAATTAGCTTCCGGTATAGCGGAAGTCATCAAATATGGCTTGATTAATGATTTGGCTTTTTTTGAATGGCTGGAAAACAATATTTCAGCGTTAAAGCAGCGTGATCCACAGGCATTAGCCTATGCTATCGAGCGTTCATGTCAGGATAAGGCCGATATTGTTGCTAAAGACGAGACAGAACAAGACGTTCGTGCATTATTAAATTTAGGTCATACTTTTGGTCATGCCATTGAAACGGGCATGGGCTATGGCAATTGGTTGCATGGCGAAGCGATTGCAACCGGGATGTTAATGGCCGCCGATCTGTCAGCAAGACAAGGTTGGATGTCAACTGAGGATGTTGCACGTATACGAGATTTATTCATTGCTGCAGGGCTACCAGTTGATGGACCACAACAAATGTCTTCTGACGACTTTATGTCATTAATGTCAGTTGATAAAAAAGTTCAGGATGGAGTCATTCGCCTGGTGTTATTGAAAGGCATAGGCAAAGCCATTATCAGTGATAATTATGATGCAGATAAACTGCGTGAAACACTGATGGCATTTCAAAAAGAACTATAGGTGCTGAATGAGTGATATTGCTGCAACATCGCCAGAGCCAGCATATATCACTAAGCTGGCTTTACGTCATCTTCCTTTCTCTGAGGTAAAAGAGACGCAAGACTTTTTCGATGGCCGCTATATCAAGCAACGACGTTTACTGATATTACATTTATTAAGATCTACTACTACTCCCATTCTGTTGCAGGCAGATTCAGGGGCAGGTAAGACAACGTTATTACAGCAACTACAGCGTCAGGCACCGTCTGATATACGGTTTTACAGCTGGCAGAAAAATGTGTCAGCTGCTGAGCAGTATCAAAGCATGTTAAAAATATTAGCGACTGAAACGGCTTCGACACGAGATGAAACAGCGCTAACGAATATTTTAAAAGAGCGGTTCGGTCATCTAAAAAAACTCAACATTACTCCTGTCTTACTGGTTGACGATGTGCACTTGTTGACGGAGGTTGAGCAGCAAGTCTTACAAGTCTGTCTCAGCTGGCAAGATGAGCAGAAAGAGCCAGTCATGCAAGCTGTCATAGCAATGACGGCAAAAACACCCTTTACGCTTATTTCCACGCAATGGATGGATTTACCGCCATTAGAGCTTATTGAAACAGAAGCGTATTTATTACACCGCTTGAAATACGCTGGACTTCAGGGAGATAGCCCTTTCACCCAAAAAGAGATTCAATATTTAAGTAAGACATCAGCAGGGAATCTGGCAAAACTGAATGCCTTGGCGCATCAGCAATTATTAGGCATCAAAGCCAAAAAGTGGCGTACCAGACCTTCTATCAGCCTTGGAAACGTCCATTGGCTAAGATGGGGTGGAGGACTTTCGCTGGCCATTGTTATTCTGCTTATCCTAAGTTTTCAGAATCAAATCAATGAATGGATTACAGCCTCTACCACAACTGAAAATCACCTCGATTTGCCGGAAGATATTACAACCGAAGATGAGAAGCTGGCCACGGTTATTGTTGGGGATGAGCAAGAAAAAGCAGCAGAAATGCTCTCGGAACGTGAAAAGTTAGAAGCGCTACTTGCTGAAATTCCTCCTCCAGCGTCCCAGGAAAGTGAGGCTCCAAAGGCCATAGAGCCAGAACCACTCAGCGCACCTGTTCCTCAGCAACTTTCTGAGCCTGAAGAACAACCCCTCGCCGAGATATCAGTGGAAGAGCTGTCAGGGGAAAACACCAGTCAGCAATCACGTCAGGAAGCTACAGATAAAGCTGATGAGGATATGCTGAGCGCTGTTCACCAAAGAGACTGGATTCTGTCTCGTCCAGAAAAAAGCTATACATTCCAATTAATGGGATCGTGGGAAGATAAAGAAGTCGATGACTTTATCAAGGAGCATGGGCTGAAAGGCGATGTTGCCCGCTTCACCAGCTTACGCGAGAATAAACCATGGCATGTGCTTATTTATGGTGTTTATCCATCTAAGCAAGCAGCCCTAAAAGCCAGTAATCAGTGGTCTGGTGCCATGAATAATTTGCCAACCTGGTTACGTCGATTTGATAGTGTACAAAAACAAATCAAAGAAAAGGGCGTAGCACCCTAAGAATATTGTCTGCGCTTGTATCGAGTCCTGCAAAAACGACACGATAATACAAGGTTTGATTTAATTTAATAGTAGAAATGGTGCCATTTTTAATTAATGATGTTAAATCATGATCCTGGTTGAGCTTGAAGCAGACAATACCTGTCCCATGATTGATCACTTTACACTTAGCTTGTTCAAGTGCTTCGGTAAAATGTGCTGCTTGTGCAAGACGATAAGCCATTTTTTCAATAAACCATGTTTTGCCCAGCAGCTTCCAGTTTAACCATAAGGGAAGAAAAACCTCTCCTCCATAAGAACCACCAATGGTCATCTCGGGCGGCTCTGATAGGTAATCAATCGCACTCATCAATTCTGGGGCTTGATGGCTAAATAAAAGACTGCATGGTCTAGGTTGGAATAATGCTTTATGGGGGTCGAAACTCAAGCTATCGACTTTCGATATGAGTTGTTTAAGCTCATTAGCCTGTAAAAGCATAAAGCCTCCCCAGGCGCCATCTACGTGTAACCATGAGTCATATTTAGTCGCAATTGCTGTTATCTCTTCGATGGGATCCACAGCCCCCGTGGCTGTGGTTCCCATATTAGCAATAATGGCAAGTGGTGCAGTCTCTGCACATTTTTCTTCTAATGAGGCGAGGTGGATTTGTTGACGCCCGTTACATTCAATTACTTCAAAAGTGATACCGAGAATATCACAGGCTTTGGCTATGGAATAATGGCACGCTTCACTGCCATAAATCACGTTTTTATTAGTGTCTGACTGCTTTCTCGCCTGCCATAAAGCCTGTAGATTTGAGAATGTTCCACCATGAGTAAATTGGGTGTAAGTAAATCCAAACTCTTCTGCCAGCGTGTAACGAAGTTCTGTTTCAGCTTGTTTGAGTTTGGGATAAAGCTCAGGAGATAACAGATTGCCATGATGGTGCAATGCCAACTGCATACCTAACTGACTGTATGGTGCCAGATCGGGTGTCATATGAGCTGCCCAACATGCATTCTGGTAACGGCTGGCCTCTTCGACAAGATCCTGATAACTGATATCAGACGAAAGATTTTCCCGTGCATTATCTGCTTGTGCTGTCTGGCTTATTCCATCCTCAGCATCATAGTTATGTTTCATGTTTGTTCATTGCAGTACAAGACCTTTGTCGGGAAACAAGGCTTGCTGTTGAAAGTGAAACAGGCGTGTCATAACGGGCTGTTGATGGAATAAGGGCAGAAAGCCACTGTCCAGGACGTTATGATTAATTAAAGATTTTATCTGACTAGAAATAACGGTACTGCGTTTAATGATGCTGAGCTCATCCGCCTTGAGTGACTGACTCAGCCACAAGGCCATGCTATCTGAAGTAATATTCCAGCTATGTTTTAACTCTGCTACAGACAATACTCTATGATCGGGAAGCCAGATATATAAACCATTTTTCAATAGCGTTGTCTGTTGCTCACCTGGGTAGTAGAAAGGGCGACAATTCGGTGCTAGATCTTTTATTAATAAACCAAATTGTGACATGGCTAAGATGGCCATATGATGTGCTGTCGCATCACTAAAGCGGTGTAAACGTTGAGCATGCCGAACTTCATCAGCAAAAGGGCCACCGCCAGGTACGATAATCACGGTTTCGTATTCGCTGGCTCGACTTAATAATGTTAGCCATTGCTTAAGTTCTGGCGTATGAAAAAGACTACCACCCAGTTTAATAATTCGCATGTTATTGTAAAAATTGAATTAGGTTAATCATTGCTGCTGCTTTATCGTGCACTTCCTGGTATTCCTCATCTGCATCAGAGTCTGCCACAATTCCGCCTCCAGCCCAGAATCTTAGACGATTATCACTGAATACCATGGTGCGAATAGTAATGTTGGTATCCATATTACCATCAAAACCAATATAGCCGATGCTTCCACAGTAGACACCGCGACGTTGGGGTTCAAGCTCTTCTATAATTTCCATTGCTCGTAGTTTTGGCGCGCCAGTTATAGAGCCGCCAGGGAAACATGCTCTGAGTAAAGTCACCGCTGACTCTGTCTTGGCCAAGGTACCTGTAATCGTGCTCACGAGGTGGTGGACAGTGGCAAAGCTCTCCAATGCAAAAGGGTGAGGGACCTGAATACTTCCCGGTTCACAAACCTTACCAATATCATTCCTTAGCAGGTCGACAATCATTAAGTTCTCGGCACGATCTTTTAGGCTGTTTTGAAGTGACTCAGCAAGCAATCGATCTTTTTCAGGATTATGGCGATCGCGAGGTCTTGTTCCCTTGATAGGTTTTGTTTCTACCTGTGTTCCCTCAACACGCAATAAGCGTTCTGGTGAAGAGCTTAAGACCGAGACGGTACCCGTATCAAAATAGGCTGAAAAGGGCGCTGAATTTTGTTTTCTTAAAGCCTGATATGCCAACCATGAATCACCTTCAGCATTAACTTCGAAGCGCTTTGCCAGATTAACCTGATAACAATCGCCCTCAGTAATGTAGTTTTTTATTTTTTTGAAAGCTGACTTATACGATGTCGTATCGAAGTTACTTTTTAATCGACTGGTGATATTGAATGTTCTTGCTTGCTTGTCAGCTAAGGAGTTCAAGGTTTTGAGCAAGTCTGACCATCTATCCTCTGTATGAGGATCAAGACCATGACTAACCAGCCAGCTACGTTTCAACTTGTGATCAACGACGACTGCCCAGTCATAAATGCCCACTGCCATGTCTGGAATCTGTTCAGCATCTTCAGCCACTGCTGGTAGTGTCTCCAGATAGCGACCTAAATCATAAGCAAAGTAGCCAATCGCACCACCGGTAAAAGGTAATGATGTTGTGTCTTGTTTGTAGCGCTGTAAAAGATCATTGAGCAGTAGAAAGGGGTCGGATGTCACCGTTTTTTTATTCTGACTCTCTGAGATCACTGTTGTGCCATCAGTCGTTTCTAATGTCATAAATGGGGCAGCAGCCAGAATGTCAAAGCGGCCAATATCGGGTGAAGTATTGGCACTATCCAGCATCACTGGCCAAGGAAAGTGACGGATACGGCAAAAAAGCTCAGCGCTATCTTCAAGATAAGGGAGTTCAGTGGTTAAACGTGGGTATTCAGAGTTCATCATGTTATTTTACGATAACTGCTGTGCAGCAAGAAGCGCTAATGCCGTAGCGGGAGCATAGGATGCAGCATCAGGATGATGCTGACAGAAGGCAGCGTAATCCACATAAGGGCGATTGAGTCGTGATGCGCATTTCTCGACGATGAATTGACCAATTCCGGCACCTATAATCGGACTTGATGGTTGCCAATCAGGAAATTGACTTAATACTTGATAGCAGCCATTAAGGATCTGTTGCATTTGCTTCTCAGCAAAATAAGCGGCTACATTTTGCCATTGTGCGTCGGTGGCATCACGGGCGTCAGAGCCCAACATTCTGGCTAACCGTTGTTGGCTATGCGTTTGAGTCCATGGCTGGCCATCAGTACTACTATCTTGAATATCGCTCTCATTGAGTTGATTCAATATCAGCCAGATATCAGCACTACTGGCAAACCATTCTGCAGCCAGGGAAACCCGATTGCCGTGTAATGGGGCAGCATCACTTATCGCCATTAACGGTGTTCGTATCGCACCGGTATAAACCAGCTCGCCCGAGCATTGTCGTCCATAATCGGTTGTGGCTGTTGCCGAAACTTGGTGACGATCAATCCCAATGATATCGCAGGTCGTGCTGCCGATATCAATGAATACCGCCTGTTCAATATGTTGAGCAGCAAGCAATGCACTTGCTTGCCAGTTCATTGAAGCAATATTCTGCCATTGCTCAATCGCTTGATTTTTTGTTAGCCAAGTTGCCTGACCAGCAAAGAAACGCACGTCACTGTTATTGAGGTGAGCGTCAATAGTTTCGACAATCGCTTTCACTCCTTCTTGGCGATCAGGGAAGGCATCTACGAGTTCTCCTGTCATGGTAATGTAATGACCAGCCGTAGCTTTGGGTAATAGAGCAAGGGCAGATCTGATGCTTTCATTCAGGGCATCAATGCCTTTCCATAAGGCGCAGGGGAGTTGAAAGACATGTAGTAAATTTCCCGTTGCATCAGCATAAGCCACTTTAAGGTGTGCGCCACCAATATCCCAGCCGCAAAATGCCATATTAGTTTGTGTTGTCATGGTTGAGTGCTTGTATATGTGTATTCAATAATCTTGCAGGATTTGTTTGGCTTCGCATGGCTGGTTCTGCATAGGTTGTGGTCAGTCGCGGATTGACTTCTACTACATAAATGACGTTGTCAGTTTTGATAAGATCAACACCAACGAAGCCCCATAGCCCTGGGATTGCCATACGAATCTGTTCAGCGATTTCTTGTGCTTTCTCAATGGATAGCATATCAAATCGTTGGGCTTCAAATGCCTCTAAGTGCAGCTGTTGCTGATGTTTTTTTACATGCTGAATATTGACGGATAGTAAGTGAGACTTTTCACCTGTCATAAACAGACTCAAGCTTAGGCTGTCACCGTAAATATATGGCTGAACAATAAACCGGTCTTTGTTTAAGGTTAAAAGCTGATGTCTGGCATCAATACTGTTGAATAAATACGTGTCCTCACAGCCGGCACCATCTATGGGTTTTAAGACCCACTGATGGTGATCATGATGATCTTTGCAAAGCCATTCATCGGCTGTGAAGGTGACAGATGTCTTTATCTGATAAGCTTTAAATTGCTGATAAGTTCGGTATTTATCAGTACATAAAAGAATAGCCTCAGTACGGCAGTTGAGGATGGTTTTGGATTGTTGTTCGAGACTTTGTATTAAATCAAACAATATTAAATCCGTTTCGGGCGCGATAATGAGAAACAGGTCATAGCGTTGCTGGCATTGTAACCAAGTCTGATTGAATTGCTTCTTAGTTTGGATAGGGTAGGTGGTTATACGTTCTGTTGAGAAGGGTAAAGCAGGAAGTCGCTCATCTCGCATAATGGCGATGTGATGACCATATGCCTGTAAATCCTGACAAATGCTTGCCAGCATTAATTCACCTTCGTGCATCAAACCAGCGGAAAAAACCGTTTCTGATAACGCGCCACTGGTAAGATGTTCGTATATAAAAATTGTCATTTAAGCGGACATATTAAGAACTATGAATATTATACCTGTCATTGATATTCGTGATGGTATTGTTGTGCATGCACGGGGTGGCGAAAGAGCAAACTATCAGCCACTAAAGTCATTATTAACTCAGTCTGTGAAGCTAGAACAAGTCATTGATGATTTACTCGCGTGGTACCCGTTCAAACAGCTTTACATTGCCGATCTCGATGCGATTGAGCAAAAACAACATACGCCTCAACAATATCAACATTTAATCGACACATTTCCACAACTGAGCCTCTGGCTTGATGCTGGTATTACTGAGATGAGTGCGTATTCATATTATCCGATGTCGCCACAATTACGTCTTGTCCTTGGAAGTGAAACGCTGACAGATCTGCAATTGTTAAAAGCGCCGCATGTCAGACAACAGTCAATTTTGTCTCTGGACAAGAAGTCTGGATCCATTTTGGGCAGTGAAGAAATAGCAAAAGAGCCAGCTTATTGGACACAAACATGTATAGCCATGAGCTTAGATAATGTAGGTACAGATAAAGGACCAGACTTTGACTGGCTCAAATCATTAATGAAAGAGCAAGAATGCGTGAAATGGTATGCTGCGGGTGGAGTACGTGATGAAGCTGATTTAAGTCAGTTAGCACAAATAGGTGCCACAGGGGTATTAGTAGCCAGTGCATTGCACACTGGTAAATTAGGTCGCTCGACTATAGAACGATTAAGCAGGGACATCACTCTTCCGTAGAAGAGTGATGTATGTAAGCTTAAATCTTACTTAGCACCAAATGGGTGTTCGCTAGATTTGTATTGTGCAACAACGTCAGCCGCTTTTGGCTCACGAGCAACAGCACGTTTGATAGCTTCTTTAGTAGCGCGATAGTTCCAATCTTGGATTTTTTCATCGCTATCAGCAGTTGGAGAAATGAATACGCCAACGCAGATAAAGCAATCATCAGCTTCACCAGCTGGGATAGTGCCATCTTCAACACATTCAGCAACAGCAAGTGAAACACCACGCTGTGCTGGGCCGAACATTTGAACGGCTTGTTTCATGTTTTTGATGGTGACTTTGTTGAACATTACAGTTGCAGGCTTAACCATTAAGTTAGGCGCAACAACAGCCAACAAGCCATTAACCCCTTGTTTCTGGTCGGTGAGAGTACGGCAGAAGGCATCTTCTGCTGCAGAACCACGTGGACCCATGATTAAGTCAATGTGTGCAACGTTGTCTAAGTCACCATCTTCGATGACCAATGATTCACCTACAAGTACGCGATCGATAACTGGCATGTTATATTTTCCTGTTCCAAAAAAATTGTCAAAAAGGCTCATTTTTTTCCCTCCTTATTGTGAAAGGAAGGGTTTATACGTAATAAAGGAACGTATCACCTGCTCAGTGCCGTCCGCTAAATGCTTCGTGGTACTGAAATTCATTAAAAGAAAGCAATTGCTTAAATTTATAAAGCAACAAGGTGGCTGCAATAAGATCAGCCGATGTCCCTGGATTAATTGCTTTCTCTTTTAATTCTTTATCCCAGTGAGTGAGTGCATCAAAATGGGTCTCTACAGTACCCGTTTCTTCTATTTGGATCACAAACTGTTTTGCTCTCTCACTGACTTTGGTTGCCAGCGCAGTGGATTGCTTACGGGATATCAAGCTATCCAACGCCTTCGATAACAACTTAAGATACGCGAAAGCCGTTGCCCATTCAACACTTTCCCCAGAATTTATCGCTTTTGTCAATGATGGCAAACTCAGATCCCATAGCGTGTTGAAATTATTGATATATTGCTGTGCAATTTGATCACGATTTTTTGCTAAATCCATCGCTTCAAGCAAGGTAATGGTTGGTACTGCGCTGATATCCTGTTGGTCTTGTTTACCTAGTCCACCCGCTTCAGCTAAACGAATGGCTTGGTAGCAATCGATGGCATCATCTACAGTCAGATTATTGAGTACGACTTGAAGACGTTCTGGAAGTTCGTCAAAGGTTTCACACGACTGAACAGCCTGACACAGTGGTGCAAACAGTAAAACAATACCTAAGTTGGTATTGCAGTTGACAACACGTCGGGTTGCCTGAATCGATTGCAAAATACGTTCACCTACGGTCAAATCAGGTTTTGCCATAACCGGGGCGATAGCGTGAGCACTTTTAATAAAATCTTCCACCACCATATTATGCCCATCACTGATGACATTAACATTACCGGGTTTGGGGGCAGAGACCTCTTGCTCACAGGCCCAGAATACAGCGTCTTTTAAATCTGACTCAGAGAGCATGGGTCGCTTGTTTTTGTTCAATACGTTTGACTAATGCTTTAGCCAGGTGCATAGCCACATCCGTTCCGGTAGCTTGATAGAGTCCTTTCCAAGCTGGAACACTGTTCACTTCTAACACGGTAAAGTGTCCATTTTTATCCCTGATCAGATCGACACCGGCATAGTCTGCATTCACTGCTGCCGTCGCTTTGACAGCTAATTGCCTCATCTCTTCGGTGACCGTGGTAGCAAAACAGCTGGCTCCTTGAGCAAAATTGGTTATCCATTTATTGGCGCGTCGGCTCATGGCGGCGCAGACTTCATTATCAATGACCAATAGACGCCAATCCTGCCAGATACCTTCAAGTTCTGGTGCAATATATTCCTGCAGATAATAAGCACCACCAACAGGAGGAAGTTGTTCGAATTGCGATAATTCTTCGATTAAGGTGATACCTTTACCTTGGCAGCCGAATAACGGTTTCATCACGATTTTATTACCCATATTCAATTCTCGGGTAATGATCTGTTTGGCCATATTGCTGTCTTCGCATGCCCAGGTTCTTGGCGTGCTCAATCCAGCCTGATTCAGGCGTAATGATGTTCTGGCTTTATCTACCGTGTATTCGATAGCCGTTGCTGGGTTAAAAACAGGAATTCTCAATTCAGCTAAGGTATGCAGGACATCCATGCGAAGGGTGATTTGTTCGAGAAAACCTGGCGCAATACCTCGAACCATTGCGGCGGCGGGTAATTCATTCTCAAAGCCGGGAATAAACAAACCGGTCGGGGAGTCTAGATCGATTCGACATGCCGCTAAGTCTGTTAACACTGCTTCGATACCAAACTGGCTCAGTGAATGTGTTAATTGTTCACTGTGCCAGCCGTGGGTATCGTTAAAAATAACAAGGCGGTTTGACGCCATAGTGATTTAAAGTCCGAAAGAAAGATTGAGTAATTCCTGATTCAGCTCACCAGCAGTGAAGCTTTTACCTGTTTTTGTGCTAGTCACAATCACTTTACCTGGACTGAACAACATGCCATCAATTTTGAAAAAGTCATATTCATAAGATTTAAAGATGTCGGCAAAGGGACGGCCATAGTCTGATGAAGTATTACTAGGCATTTTTTCAGCCAGATCTTTCGCTTCTTCATCTGTAGCATCAACAAATAAATGTACTTGGCCACCAAATAAAATTGCATCATTAGTGCGGCCCATGGCAGTCATAAAGTCACCACCTGGAGGCGCGACTGGCGTTGAGCCATAACCATCAACAATTTTTTCTAACGGGAAATGCAGTTCGTGTGCTTTATGCATGGCGACTTCCAGGACACGGATAGCAATTTGCATCACACCAGCCAGACTCGAGGTAGGCGTCAAGATGAACGTGAGGTTTTCAGGCTTAATACCACAGTTATTGGCCACTTTTTCAGCCACTTCTACTGGCGGGAAACTATCCACTTCCAGAACAATGACGGTTGATTCAGCTTCGTCTTTGTAACCAAACTCTTTGAAAATTTCTTCTCTAGCTGCCAGCGCACGACCGGGGCCAGAGCCTAAAGCAAAGAACTTACTGTCTTCGCTTTTATGAGATAAGCTCCATCCGGCATATTGACTGCCGAGGCAACTTAAAACGGGGGTCTTAGCATGGACATTAACTGACCATGGCCAGTTGGCAAAGCCACTGTTGGTACCCATGGTGGCCGTACCCAGCCCACCCATACAAATTTCACCAATAAGACGTCCGGCTTCCAGCCCGCCGTTACAGTTAATGCCAGCATCAACCACCCGAGTGCCATTGCTTAAGGTGCTGATTTCAAGTTGTAATGCTTCAGCATTATCAATTAAGGCATCCACTAATGGTTGGCAGGCAGCGTTTACACTGGTCCATTTGGCTGAAATGTCTGTGCTCATTGTAACGTCCTATAGATAGAGTCGAAAAAAAGGTTCATTAGATTATACGTGATGAAGGGCTGGCTTATGCAAGGTCATGGCGCTGCTCGGTAGTGGGATAAGACCCCCTCAATTGCATTGAGTCTATGTTGGCGAATTGCCGATTTGATTTGCTCGCCTGCTAAACCTTGATCAAGTAATGGTTTGATATCGACCTCGGCAGCGTGTTGATAACAAGCCGAAAAGGCATCTTTTTCAGGATAAGCGGCGGTTTCATACCCTGGTCGACCACGAAAGTCCGCTTCACCTGCCAATAAAAACTGTTCAAACCGGTGAGGACGGCGGAAGCTATCCAAACTTTCAAGCACCTCTAAAACCCGACTGGCATCAAGTTCAAATAATAAGTGAACATCGGTATGAAACTCTGCGACTTTTGCGGCAAGCGAACTGATATCTTTAGGTACTCTCAAGCGCTGGCATAACTGTTGGGTCAGTTTAATACTTGTCGCTTCATGACCGGCATGACTGGGCAGTATATCTTTAGGTGTCAGACCTTTACCCAGATCGTGGCATAAAGCAGAAAATCTGACAGCCAGGTCTTCGGTTAACTTTGCAGCCTGATCGATAACCATCATCACATGCACACCAGTATCGACTTCAGGGTGCCATTTGGGTATTTGTGGCACACCAAACAGACGATCCACTTCAGGGAATAAAGTGGATAGCGCATTCACCTGTCTGAGGCTAGTGAAAAATACGGAAGGTTGTTCTGTTTGTAATGCTTTTGATAACTCTTGCCAGACCCGTTCAGCCACCAAGTGTTCAAGTTCGCCACTGGCTACCATTTGTTTGATTAGCTGTTGAGTTTCATCGGCAATAGTGAAATTGAAGCGAGCTGCAAAACGAGCGATACGTAGTACCCGAACAGGATCTTCTACAAAAGCAGGTGATACATGCCTGAGAATGCCTTGTTCAAGATCACGAATGCCGTTGAAGGGATCGATAAGCTCACCATCAAGTGATTCGGCAATGGCATTGATGGTTAAATCACGACGTGCGAGATCATCTTCTAAGGTGACGTCTGGCGAAGCATGGACGGTAAATCCCTGATAACCATGTCCTGATTTGCGTTCAGTTCTGGCAAGTGCGTACTCTTCCTGCGTCTTAGGATGAAGAAACACGGGAAAGTCTTTCCCTACTGGTTTGTAACCATTTTCCAACATATAGTTGGTTGAGGCACCAACGACTACCCAATCACGATCCTTGACAGGTTTTCCGAGCAGTTTGTCTCTAACACAACCGCCAACAAGATACGTTTTTATCGTGTCGATAACGACCTTACTCCGATTTTATTCTAGGCATTCTTTCTGACAACGGTTTAATTGATTGGTTACGTTGACTATCAAAAATAGCTGCATAGCTCATGACCGTTTGGACATAGTGCCGGGTTTCATTAAATGGAATATTTTCAGCCCAAATATCAGCATCAAGTGAATTATCAGGTAACCACTTACTGACACGATGTGGTCCTGCATTATAGGCGGCAGTGGCTAATACAGGATTTTGTTGATTCTCATCATACATGCGACGTAAATAAGCACTACCTAGTTCGATATTACGCTCTGGACGATACAGTTCGTTAAGCTGTTTTAATGGACGATTAATCAGTTTAGAAATCAGGCGACCAGTATCGGGCATCAGCTGCATTAGTCCCATTGCACCAGCATGTGAGCGGGCTTCTGGGTTGAACGCACTTTCCTGACGAGCGATGGCTAGTAACCATGACGGATCTAAACCTTGTGCTTTACTGGCCTGACGCATGGCATCATCATAAACGACAGGGAAACGTAAATCTAAAGCATCCCAATATTGGGCTTTACCCAATAAGGCGATGGTTTGATTATGCCAACCCCATTCGTGAGTCAGCATCGCAATCATTTGAAGTTCACGGTCCGGCCGCGTTTGTTTCAAATGGTAAGCCTCTCTGCGTGCTTCCAAGTGCATACCTTGTATATAGAACTCATGTAAGCGTTGGATTGCAGATTGTTTTTTTAACGCTGCCATGTCTTGTTGAGTCACCGGTATAGGGCGGTGATTCATTTTATAAGGCTGGGTTAGATGATCAGAAGCCAAGAAAGAGTAATAATCGCGCTTACCTAAAATGGCTGAAAATGTTTGATTAGCAGCTTGTTTTTTCCCTAGTGCTTCCTGACTTCTGCCTAACCAATACTGCCAGCGTGTTGTACCCAGCTCATCAATATTCATCAATTTGATAGCTTTTTCAGCGGCTTTCCAGTCTTTTTGCCATAATGCGGCACGCACCTGCCATTCACCACCCGGAATATCACCAAAGTAACGCAAAGCTTTTTTATCACGGTTAAGTGCGGCCCATTTTCCAATCGCTTTTCTAGCTTCAATCGTATCTTGTTGGCTAAAATTGTAGCGCGTTTTAATGTTTGACCAGCTAGTGAATGCTTGCTCCGGCGAACGTCTGGCTAGTCGTTGCAAACCATGAATAATCATTTCACGATTGAGGGCCGTATCAGCGCTTAATGAGCTATTCTTGGCAAGCCCGTTGAATACAGAGAGGGGATTATTATGTATCGCTTGCCACTGCTTCACCAACTGCTGATTATCTACTGGGTTGGCGGTTGATTTAGCTAGATAAGTCGCCATAGAGAATTGATTGGCACGCAAGGCCAGCATCATACGTTGATAGCGTAAATCATTGTTTAATAAACCCGCCGTCTCCCAAGCTGAGAATACGGGATCACAGGCTTTTTCTTGTGAGTGGGGGACCAGCCATAACTCAGGCGTAAGTTCAAAAGCTTTTTGTTTCTGACCCGAGGCTAGTAATGCTTGCAGGTAATAGCACTGCCTTGTTGCTGATTGTGGAGGCTGGTAAAAATTCAAATAGTCGGACCAACGATTTTGTTGAGCTAACTTATTTAGCCAAAACATACGTAAACGTTCAGCATAGAAACTGCCATCTTCTTTCTTTAAAAACTCGCTGACAGAAGCGTTGCTGGCCTGACTCAGGCGTCCATTCAGATATAGATACTGTAAATAACCTTGTAGTGGATAGCCATCAAGTTGTTTATGTAGCATTTGATAGCGTGATATTTGATTATCTTGTAGCGCTTTTTTTGCTTGCTGGAACAAATGTCGTTGTTCAGTTAGTTGCACAGCATTATCGCTATAAGCCAGTGGGCTCATCAGTAGACAGAGAATGAAAAACGGCAGTGTTTTGATAATGTTCATGAGGCCTATCTTAAACCATATACGCAGACAAAATCAGCCTATCTGTAAAGAAAATATGAGTGCGATTGATGACGTAAATAGATGATAAATTTTCAATCGTTTTTAGCTGATAAATTTGCGTTCTTTATGGCGATTTCCAGCGTATCAAGATTAGGAATAAAGGCCACTTTATTACCCACTTTTATTTGGCAATACAGATAATCAGAGTTGTTCTGGTCGTGTGTCATTTTAAGCGCCGAAGCGTTTAGCGTAATGAGTTGTGGTGAACCTGTGCAAGGAATCGCATAATACCCAATATCGGCATCAGCATTAATGCCTTCGATAATGCACAGTTTGTTAGCAGGATAAAGTGTTTCTATATTTTGCTTGAGTAAAGTCTCAAGATCGACAACAGCTAATTTTTTTTGTTGCCATTCGACCCACTCTAACCAAGGAGTCATCTTCGTGGCCGCTTGTTTAATCGTTGCTTTTGGAAGCACTTCCGTTATCGTGCTGTTTGGCAGCAGTAGGTAATGTTTCTGCAGTGGAATCAGCATGCAGTGCACGAATTGAGCTTGGGCAGGTTTTTCCATATCTGACATCTACTGTGTGGTTTCCTGAAAACTGACTTTACCCAGCAATTTCTGCATCTGCCAGATGAGTTCTTCTTCTTGGTAAGGTTTGCCCAAATAGGCATTCACACCGATTTCCAGGGCTCTTTCACGATGTTTATTCCCTGTTCTTGAGGTGATCATGATAATTGGAAGATGCCTGAATTCTTGGTCATTACGTACAATCGAGGCGAACTCAAAGCCATCCATGCGAGGCATTTCAACGTCTAACAGAATAATGTCGGGCTTCTGCTCATGTAATTGCGATAGCGCATCAACGCCATCACGAGCTGTCATGACTTCGAAGCCGATACGACGTAAAAGATTGCCTGTCGCTTTGCGCATGGTAATAGAGTCATCGACGACCATCGCGGTTGGCAGTCTGTCTTGTAACTGTTCGAGTTCACGTTCGAGGTTAATCGCATCGTCAGTATCCAGAGAAATATTCTGGCTACTATCCATCAGTGTGGGTATATCCAATATAAAGACCACCCGACCATCCCCAAGAATGGTGGCGCCGTTGATGGCTGTAATATGACCAAGTTGTGTACCGACAGATTTAATGACAATTTCGCGGTTGCTGACAATATCATCCACTAACAAGGCAATGCGTAAGTCACCAGAGCGGAACAGAAGCAGCGGCATTTGATGTTTCAGATTATCAGACAATGATAGTGGTTTATCGAGCAATGAACTCAGCGGCATAAACCGGTATTTTTCACCCTGAAAATCATAATGCGGTTTATGTGTGCCCAACATTAATTTGATGTCACGAACGCTGATACGTTCACCTGCCGTGATGGTATTTAAAGGCAGGGCGTACTGTTCATCCTGAATGCGAATTAATAAGGCCTGGATGACAGACAAGGTTAATGGCAGACGAATTGTAAATGTACTACCTTTGCCTCGTTCAGATTTGATACTAAGACGGCCTTTCATACCGCGGATTTCATTGCTGACAACATCCATGCCAACACCTCGGCCAGCAAGCTGAGAGACATTGTCTGCGGTACTAAAGCCTGAGCTCAAAATCAGCTGAATCAGCTCATCTTCTGATGGCATATCATGATGGTTGATAAGGTTCATGGATAAGGCTTTTTCTCGCACCTTATCGATATTGATTCCTTGCCCATCATCACTGATATTGATGACAATTTCTGAACCTTCACGTGTGATAACTAATGACAGCAAACCGTTAGCTGCTTTACCGTGGTTGAGCCGATCTTCGCTATCTTCAATTCCATGCGCAATCGCATTACGAAGAATATGCTCCAATGGGGCGACAAGGCGGTCAAGAATCGTTCTATCGATATCGAGTTCAGAGCCTCGAATTTTTAACTCGACTTTTTTACCTAACTCAGATGCTGTTTGTCTGACGATGCGTTCAAGTCGACCAACAATGCCACTGAAAGGTAGCAAACGGGTGGTCATCAGACCTTGCTGTAAGTCGGTATTAAGCCGTGACTGCTGCAACAGAATTGCATCAGTTTCCCTGACCAAGGTATCCATCGAGTGACTGATGTCATGTAAATCAATGACGCTTTCAGTTAGCCCTCGAGATAACTGCTGAATCATGGAAAAACGATCCAACTCTAATGGATCAAAATCCGATTCATTCTTGAGTCGTTCATCTTCATAACGGAACAAAATCTGAGTTTCCGTTTCAATTTCCAAATTACGCAGCTGATCATGTAAACGAGCAACCGTCTCTTCCATTTCGTGAAGTTGCTGACGCAGTGCTATATGTTGTTGCGTCACCCGATCACGCGAAATACTGACTTCGCCGGCAAAGTTTGTCAGATAATCCAGAAGATCAGCACGAACTCTGACTTGCTCGACATGTTGAGGCGCTGGTGGGGTATCAGTTTGAATCGGGCTGACTGGTAATATATCGGACGCGGTATCGATATCTCTTTCTGCTTGTCTAACTTTTTCTGGTGCAGGTAGCGGTCTGTCTTCAATATGTAAATCCTGGCCTTCCGTGCGTGTGGATATCTCGGCAATCAAAGATAATGCCGTTTTCACCGGCTGGTGATTGGCTAATTGTTCCTGCATTTCCGCCAGCTTATCCTGACAGCGTTGCAGTAAATCAAAGAAATCCTCATCGGCTTCTTGTAAGCCATCGCTGACGGCCAACACTAATGTTTCGATTTGATGCGTCAAATCGGCCATAGGTGAAATACCCGTCAGCCTTGCGCCTCCTTTTAGCGTGTGTAAGTCACGCTGGAGCTGCAATATATCTTGTTCAGTATGAGTATGGCTCACCCAGGCTTTGATGATTTGACTGCTTGAGTCGAGTAGCTCTTGTGCTTCTGCGGCAAAGGCTGACAGCAAGTCATCATCCATATCTGCAGGTATGGCGTAGTCTGTTTCATCCAAGCCCATATCCTGCTGATGACGTGTTTTTTGAGCTAGGTAGTTATCAACCCGAGCAGAAAAATCGGCAGAGGTGGAAAGCGGCTTATTCTGTAATAAGCTTTCAATAAACTGGTTTAACTGCTCATACCCCTGTTCCAGTAAGGCATTTAAACCAATATCTTGAGGATGGCATTGATTAATGAGCTTGTTCAGGCTGGCATACGTGTTAGCAATGAGGGTTTGTTGTGCATCGGATGCCGTTTGCTCTAACTGCCGCAAGGTTGAACTAATGGCAAGCAGATTGTCCTGATCCGTGGGCACCAATTGCCACTGTTTTAATTGCTTGGTGTAATCTTCAAGGAGTTCATCCGTTTCTTCCAGCAAGATCATCAGAAATTCAGGATCAATGACTGGTGCCAGTGCCGTTTCTCCAGACGGTGTCAGTTCAGAAATATAGGATGATAATGTGATCAGGTCAGGCTGTTCGCTCTGATTCATCACGTGTTCAAGCAGTTTGTCTAGGCCATCAACCACCTCATGCATCAACGTCATCTGATGATTATCAAGCACAGTATCGTTCATATGGAGTTGCTTAACAGCTTGATCCATTTCTGTGGCAATCATCGCCATGGTTTTTATGCCGGCAATATTGGCACAGCCTTTTAATGAGTGAACCGAGCGTAAAACTGGCGAAGTGATTTGTCTGGAAAAAGCGATATCGTTGAGGCTTTGCTTCAGTGTTGAAATATGTTGTTGTGCTTCTGCCACAAAGATATTGAGCAACTCATTATGCTCTTCTTCTGCAATTTCATCCGCTTCCTGTTCAGATAATGTTTTTGCTTTGATGTATTGATCGACAGATGTGTTGTCTTGAGCACGTTGAATCAGGTAACGGTCAACAGAGCTTATGGGGGACAGTATTTCTTCTACAGGAATACTTGTGCGGAATGCCTCAATTTCTTTTAAACGATCCTGCTGGGCAATATAGCGTGCGACACTCGTTTGTTGAGGTTCAGTAGTGGTTGTTTCATGCTCTGTATGCAAACGCTGTATGTAGCTTTCAACGCTGGTCATAAGTGGACTTTGCTGCTTCTCTAGCCCCCACTTCATACGAATATATCGTTCGACGCCCGTAGGCAGAATGGGATCTATTTCAAAAACAGGTTTGTCCGGGAAATATTGCGCATCTTGCTGTGCCTGATACGTTGCTAAATCGATATCTAACCTTGCTGCATCACGTGCTTGACGAATTTGGATATAACGTTCAACAGAGGTGCGTTGGTCCTGCTGTCTTTGCGCTTTTACTTCTTTGAGTAAGGGATTTAAGCACCTTTCTTTTAGTTCATACAACGCATCGATGTTATCTGGCGAACTGGTATCTGCTTGAGTGAAACGTGACAGTAGCTCTGGTAAGAGTTGATAACTGTCTTGTACTAATTTTTTGACAAGATCATTATCGTCTCGGCTGCCCTCAATGACGTGATTCAACACATCTTCAACAGCCCAGCAAAGATCGGCAATGACCTGAGCCTCTGCCATACGCCCGCTACCTTTAAGCGTATGGAAGTGACGCCTTGTTTCATTTAATGCTGCCTGATCCTGCTGTTGAATCCAGGCAGGAATGTGGTGCGCTAGTTCCTGTAACACTTCTGTGGCTTCTTCAATGAAGATAGCAGCTACTTCAGCATCAATACCCTCAGCAAAATGCCAGTCTGCGTCAGCGCCTGAATCTGTGCCGGCAATGTTGGGTTGGTCAGTTGATACCTCGACTGGGGATGAATGAACGGTATCATCGATAAAGTCATATGGCTCAATACGCTTATCCTCAACGGATAGCGCAGGTTCGGCGGAAGTCTCTGTGTCAATTATGACGTCTTCATCAGTCGCTGTTTCATATTCATTATCGAACTGCAGCAGTTTGGTTTTAGCTGTTGCCAGATAATCGTCATCAGCCTGTCCGTGATGACGCACGCCCTCCATGTATAATTCGCAGCAAGCAATGATATCAGCCAAACGTTGCAGCTTAATCGCCGAGAAGGTTTTCTCCCCTGCGTGATAATCAGATAGTGTCTCCGATGTCATTTTCACGATCTCGGCCGCAGCAGCCTGGTCCAGCATATCAAGACTGCCTGCAATCAAACTTAACTGTTGTTCTGTTTCTCCTAAGCCATCAACATAGCGTTCTGATCGCTCCATTAATGTTAGTGTTTCTTTGATATTACTCAGCTCTAGCAAACATTCGGTCATGACTGTTTGGCGCAACTGGTCACTGACGTTTGCCTGTGTCGTAGATGCCAGTAGGGCTTCTGCCTGTAATAAGCTATCGGCAAGTTGCGTTAAGTCATCTTCACTGGGAATATCACCGCGACTGCTTATCGCATTGAGTTGCTCTACCTGATGATGTAATAGATTGCTGGCTTCATACTCTGCAAGTAAAGCCAGTGTGTCTGACATGCTTTGTAATTGTTTTGATGTCGACTCAATCACATCAATATCAACATCGCCATCATGAACGTGTTGATTTAACTGTTCTTTTATATCCTGAAGTTGCTCAAGCAAAGCAAGGTGAGCATCACCCAGCGCATTGTCACTCATTCCATAGATACGGGAACGTTGATCAAAGAAATACAGTTTTAACGTCGCTTTTAGTAAGGTGACATGTGGGCCACGGCTGGTCGCTTTGGCAATGGCTAATAACAGCTGTTTTTCCAAGTCTGCAGGAAAATCCAATTGTAGGGCGGCTTCACCGGCTTCGCTATGTTGCTTAATTGGTTGAACCAATTTACCCATTAGGGGTTTTATTTGCCCGGCAGACGTCAGTCCTTGGTGTTCAATAGCTTCAATGAAAGCTTCGGCTGTCCACCAGAACAGGCAGACTTTTTCTTGGTGGCTGGATAAGCGAAGAAAATGCACGATGGCATACATTTGCCTTAGGCTGTCATTATCTTGCTGACGTAACCATTGCAGTAGCAAGACTTGGAAAACATGTCCCAACTTACGTTGTTCAATATTCAATGCTGGAAGTTTTCGGGCTGGATTGGGTGCAATGCTGTCTGGTAGAGCAATGGAAAGCGTTGGATTAAACAGCTCGATTTCAGTTCTGGTATCTGCTTTGCAGACTTTTCTCAGCTCGTTAATGATATCCAGCAGGGACAGTGGGTGATCCAGAAAGTCGTTATTCAGCAGTTTGATGTAGTTCGGTAATAGTAATAACGATTTTACAATGGCATCCTGCGCCGCTGAGGTATCTGTTACCTGATTATTTTGAAGGGCTCTGACGGCTTTTTGTGTTTCTTCAGTCAGCATTGACGCACCGGACATATTAATCATATCCAGTGTCCCTTTCACCTGATAAAGAGACTCGATAGTATCGGTAAGAAGCTTCTCTTCAGCCTGGCCATCGAGAAAATTATTCATGGCCGCTAAGGCATGAGCAAGAGACTGCTGCAATTCATCTTGCAGCCAGACTAATGCATCGTAATTGCCTTTGATGAGTTGTGCCATTAGATGACTATCTCCAAATAAGCTTAGCGAGGTAACTTAAAGCCAGATACAGACTTACGCAGTTCGTTTGTTAACTCTAGAAGTCGACCAATCGAAGCTGCACTCTCATTGGTGCCGGTAGAGGTTTGCATAGTGATTTCCTGAATAACATTCATGTTCTCAGAGGTCGTCACCGCAGCCGTTGCCTGTTGTTTGGCATTATCGGAGATATTGTTGATAAGTTCTGCCAACTGGTGAGAAACACTTTCAATTTGCTCGAGAGAGGTACCGGCATCCTGTGATAGTTTTGCTCCGGCAACGACTTCGGTTGTGCTTTGCTCCATCGAGCTGATGGCTTCATTTGTGTCGCTTTGAATCGTTTTAACCAGGGCATCAATTTGGCGTGTAGCGTTACTGGAACGTTCAGCAAGGCGCTGAACCTCATCCGCTACCACAGCAAAACCGCGACCAGCTTCACCAGCCATCGCAGCCTGAATGGCTGCGTTCAGTGACAGAATATTCGTTTGTTCAGCGATATCATTAATCAGTTCAACAATATCTCCGATTTGTTGTGAGCTTTCACCTAAACGTTTGATGCGTTTTGATGTTTCTTGAATTTGTTCACGGATGGTATCCATACCATGTATTGCTTTTTTCACCGCACTGTTACCCTGGATAGCCAGAGATACAGATTGTTGCGCTACATCAGATGATTGGCTGGCACTACGAGATACTTGCTCGATAGAGCCTGCCATTTGATTGATAGACGAACTGACTTCGGTAATTTGTTGTGCTTGATGCTCACTGGCATCGGTCAGATGTAAGGCAGTTGCTTGTGTTTCTTGCGCTGCAGAAGCAACCTGCATGGTGGTAGAATTAATTTGCTCAACCAGACTTCTCAATGCGTCTATAGTGTAGTTAACGGAATCAGCAATAGCGCCTGTGATGTCCTCTGTCACTGTGGCACTGACGGTAAGATCACCATCAGCCAGATCACCCATTTCATCCAGTAATCGAAGAATCGCATCTTGATTGTGTCTGTTTTGTAATTCCATTTTATCCAGTGACACTTTCAACTGCTGAATAGAAGGCAGGCACAGATTAATAGCTGCCAGTGTAGAGAGAACAAACAGTATGGCTACACCAATGCTGATATAGAGCAAATTGGGGTAGAGGAGTGTGTACATACCCGTTGCAATCAGCCCTAAGCCTGTCAGGGTGAGTATAAACAGAATGATAAACGCGGCCAGTCCCGGCCAGTTCTTACTGTTTTTCAGCGACGAAAATAAAAGCTTGCTGGTTGAGTTCATATACCTAGTCCTGATATCAAATTATTATGCGGCAGCATTAATAAACCTTTCATCTTCAATAAGTTTCGAGAAACTGAAAACGTCCCATTGTATGTCTTGCTGGTAAACACTACCTGTTAAGTAAGGTGTAATTTCTTTATGTGCTTGCGTGTCGAGAGAGTCTGGCTCACGTTGAAAATGCTTGAGTCCATAGACTTCATCTACTAATAAACCACTGTTGATGTCTGCATCGTTGATAACAATAATGCGGCTTCGTTTAGATAATCTGCTGGGTTTATCAAGAAGATAATGCTTTAGATCCAAGACGGGTAATAGTTCACCACGAAGGTTAACGATGCCATATACCCAAGCTTTAGCTTTTGGCACGGCGGTAATGTGGTCGGGGACGGGAAAGACTTCTCTGGAATCGTTTAGTGGAATCACAAAATGCTGACCAGCAAGACGAAATCCGATGGCTGTCCAGCTTTGCCCAAGCGATTCTTGCTGTGTTAACCCTGCCGCTTTTTGTCTGCTACGGCGTTCGACATCTTGCAATATGGCAATAATGTCTTCGGGTGTTTGTGGTTGCATCATAGTCATTTATCCAGCAACGATTGAATCTGTTCAATAATCTCATCCTCTGAGACCGGTTTGCCAAGATAACCTTTGGCTCCCTGGCGGAGTCCCCACATCTTATCGGTTTCCTGATTCTTTGAGGAAACAATAATGATAGGAATGTGACGAGTGTCATCATCACGACTTAAAAGACGTGTAGCCTGAAAGCCATTCAGGTTAGGCATAACCACATCCATCAATACTAAGTCTGGTTGTTCTTCTTGTGTAATACGAACTGCTTGCTCACCATCTTCTGCAACCAGAACCTGATGACCATGTCGTTCTAACAGTTTTTGAAGCACATATACTTCGGTAGGCGAGTCGTCAGCGATTAAAATTCGAGCCATAAATTAATTTGCGTCCTGAGTTTTTTCCAGCAAATGTGTTCGGATGGCACCGAGTAAATCTTCACGAGTAAAAGGCTTGGTTAAATATTGTTCGGCCCCTACAACGCGTCCTTTTGCTCTATCAAATAAACCATCCTTGCTGGAGAGCATTACTACGGGTATGTCCCTAAATTTAGGGTTATTCTTCACTAGTGCACAAGTCTGATAGCCGTCCAGTCGTGGCATCATAATATCGATAAATAAAATATCGGGATGATGGGCACTAATGATGGGTAGAGCTTCAAATCCATTGTCAGCCGTTAACACATCACACCCTGCTTTTTTTAATAGTGTTTCAGCTGTGCGGCGAATGGTGTTGCTATCATCAATCACCATCACTTTCAGACCGTTAAATTCGTTTTCACTCTGGCTCACGACTATGCTATACCTGAATTATTTTATAATTGTAGTGCACACGAAGATAACCCATTTTTGTGTTACAGGCTAGTGATGACTTGAGTTGAATAATCATCTCAGCGAACTGTAAATTCACAACGGTTAAGTATGAATGACTTGAAATATCAAATTTGTGTCCCATGTCTCTTCTTATCGACATTTATACTCAACTCTACACTTTAAAACATAAGCGAGCTTAACCATGACTTCTGGCGTCCCACACTTAACCACCGCTTTAAATGGTCCTCTTCTAAAGTTAGAAGCCATATTGCTAGAAAAGCAGACACAAGTTGAAACATGGTTAAGAGAGCAGTGGTTAAAAACGCCTTCGCCGTTTTATGCTTCTGTCGATCTCCGAAATGCGGGGTTTAAGTTGGCGCCTGTGGATACGAATTTATTCCCTGCTGGGTTTAATAATCTCAACGCCTCTTTTATGCCTTTGTGTATTCACGCTGCTCAGGCTGCTGTTGAACGAACCTGTCCAACAGCAAAACGCGTATTGATCGTGGCTGAAAATCATACGAGGAACTTGTTCTATCTCGAAAGTTTGGAAACCTTACGTGACATCTTCCAAAAAGCAGGTATGGAAGCTCGCATTGGCAGTTTATTAGAAGAGATTGAAGAGCCTACGAGCATTGACCTGCCATCAGGTAAGCAAATTACGCTTGAGCCATTAGTCAGAAAAGGTAATCGTGTTGCCGTGGATGACTTTTCACCCTGTCTGGTTCTGTTAAATAATGACTTATCTGCCGGACGGCCAGCTATTCTCGAAAATCTAGAGCAAGAGGTTATTCCACCATTACGCGCAGGCTGGTCAACCAGAAAAAAATCTGATCATTTCACTCAATATAATCAAGTCGCAAAAGAATTTGCTGAGCAGATTGATATAGATCCGTGGTTAGTATCCCCTTTGACATTGCAATGCGGTGAAGTGAATTTTAAAGAAAAGTCGGGCATAGAGTGTCTCGCCAAAAATGTGAACAATTTGCTGACATCTATTCGAGCCAAATACGCTGAATATAATATCGACAGAGAGCCATTTGTTGTTGTGAAAGCCGATTCCGGTACCTATGGGATGGGCATTATGACGGTTAAAAGCGCCGAGGAAATCGAAAACCTCAATCGTAAACAACGAAATAAAATGTCATCCGCTAAGGAAGGTTTGGTGGTGGATAATGTGTTGGTTCAGGAAGGCGTTTACACCTTCGAGACATTGGGGGAAGAAAAGGCGGTAGCTGAACCCGTTATTTATATGATGGATCACTATGTGGTGGGTGGCTTTTATCGTGTACACACAGGGCGTGGGGTTAATGAAAATTTAAATGCGCCAGGGATGCATTTTGAACCACTGGCCTTTGCTCAGTCCTGTAGCACACCAGATCAAACAGATTTGCCTGATTCGGAACCGAACCGCTTTTATGCCTACGGTGTCATCGCCAGATTAGCGTTGTTAGCAGCAGCGAGAGAAATCGCCTGATTTAATCAGGCGTTGTGCTCACTCAGATAAGCGATAGTCATGGTTTGGTTGTGCAGTAAACTGTGACTATCATCTTCCCCTGAACAGATTTCACCATTTGAATAGAATCCGGTGATGCCTGTCTGCATACCCAATAGTCTTTGCACAGCAAACACTTCGTCTGATACCTGAGATTCCATGACTAATTTACGGCCAACACAGCTTACGCAAATAGCTAAGGCTTTATCGTTTATGTTGACGTCTTTTTGTAATATTTGTCTGGCTGCTTCACTGGCACCTAAGACCAAGCGGTCATGGTCAGACTTTAAGAACCGAACAGTAGACCCTTCTTTTATATTGCCTGCAAAGGTCAAGCTATTATCTTGTTCATTAATCGAGAGGAGTGTTCTGATGACATTAACATTCTTCTCGTCCATGATGGCAAAGGGGAAATTCAAGCCAGAAGCAGGTAATTCATTGGCGTAATAGCCTATGTACATCTTGTAAAGTGGTAGAGCGGGTTTATTGTCTAATTCATACACCACATTTTTGTTTGAACGCGTAATTTTTCTTGGGGGGCCGTATGGTTGCCAGCCGCCTAAGGCACCACTGGTAACGATGGCATCTTCTCCGTAAATACCAACAGCGATCACTGTACGATCCTGAATTTTGTCATTGTTGATGAGTAAGGTTTGCTTGAATGCAGCAGAATCGCCTGCTAGACCACCTGTGATAGGAATATTGGGCAATATCTCCTGGAGACCTTCTACCAGTTCAGAACCATTAACATTCAAACCGTCACTGAGAACAAACACGCCTTTGAGATCATCCATTTTTAACTCAGCGGCAATTTGAGCACCCAGTGCATGGGATTGCTCCATACTATTAACCGGCTTGCTAATAAAGCGGAGCGTGCTTCGCTCCCACTGCATGGCTGTGATGTGGATGCTGTCATCATAAACACCATCACCTGTAATCTCGCCCGATGTGGTGCAACCGATGATTTCGGCGTTTGGGTAGCGTTTTTTTATGGTTTTAGCAAAACCTTTATCGTTGAAGCGGCTGACTGAGCCGAAAACGAGTACCCAGTTGGCTTCAGGGAGGGGAGAGGCCGACGGTAATTTATTTAAACCCGTCTTGGCGGGGAGGTGCTCCTGTACAAACTTCATTGGTTGGTCAACCTTTGCTCCATCATTGGCTTTTAGCGCCGTAGTCAAAAAAGCGTAACAAATCCATCGGGTGATACTACATCGTTTAGCGATTAAGGGGAATCGGGTCGCTTGTAATTTGTGAGATGCCTCACAATGAATGCAGAAAAATCGGCCATAAAAAAAGCCGCTCAGTGGCGGCTTTTTTTGATGATTGGCTCATGTGTCAGGAATTATCCATTTAGTTTTTTCTTCAATAATTCATTTACCTGGGCTGGGTTAGCTTTACCTTTTGACGCTTTCATTATTTGGCCAACGAAGAAGCCAAGTAATTGTTCCTTGCCATCACGGTATTGCTGCACCTGATCAGGATTATTCGCCAATACTTCATCCACCATAGCTTCAATAGCGCCAGTATCGGTGACTTGTTTCAGGCCTTTATTTTCGATGATCGCATCGGCATCTTTACCTTCGCCTTTCCACAATGCTTCAAACACGGTTTTGGCGATTTTGCCTGAAATGGTGTTATCACTGATTCTGTTTAAGACACCAGCAAGCTGTTCAGCATTCACCGGCGATTCAGAAATATCCAGGCTTGCTTTGTTCAGTGCACCGGATAGTTCAACAATAACCCAGTTAGCACATTGTTTCGGATCATTGCCCTCAGTGGCCGCTAATAATGATTCAAAATAAGTGGCCAGCTCACGGCTGCTGGTGAGTACTGAGGCATCATACAGCGATAGGCCTAACTCTTTAACAAAGCGATCACGCTTTTCGTTGGGTAGTTCAGGCAATGTGGCTTTAATATCAGTGATCGTGGCTTGGTCAATAATCAGTGGAAGCAAGTCAGGATCAGGGAAGTAACGATAGTCATTCGCTTCTTCTTTACTACGCATCGCGCGAGTTTCATTTTTATCGGCATCGTACAAACGCGTTTCCTGAACGACTTCACCACCTGACTCCAACACATCAATTTGACGCTCAACTTCGTAGTTAATAGCGCGCTCAACGTTACGGAAAGAGTTAATGTTTTTCAGTTCGGCACGGGTACCAAACTTTTCCTGGCCTTTAGGGCGAACTGAAACGTTAGCGTCGCAACGGAATGAGCCTTCCTGCATATTGCCATCACAAATCTCAAGATAGCGAACCAGTGAGTGGATTTTCCTCATATAAGCAACCGCTTCTTTTGCGCTGCGCATATCAGGTTCAGACACAATTTCTAACAATGGTGTGCCTGCTCGGTTTAAATCAATGCCTGTTTGACCGTCAAAGTCTTCATGTAGTGATTTGCCAGCATCTTCTTCGAGATGAGCACGAGTAATACCGATAACTTTTTCAGAGCCATCTTCCAGTTCGATACTGATGTGGCCTTTTCCGACAACGGGTAATTCGTATTGGCTAATTTGATAGCCTTTTGGTAAGTCAGGATAGAAGTAATTTTTGCGGGCAAAGACTGAACGTTCAGAAATCTCAGCATCAACGGCAAGACCAAACTTAATCGCCATTCTGACAGCTTCTGCATTAAGTACCGGTAATACGCCCGGCAGACCCAGGTCAACGGCACATGCTTGTGTATTCGGCTCTGCACCATATGCTGTAGCAGCACCAGAGAAAATCTTAGACTTGGTGGCGAGTTGGGTATGAATCTCTAACCCAATAACAACTTCCCATTCCATAATGACGGCCTGATTGTGAATGATAAAAAACGATGAATTGTAACAATTATTAACGCAAACTGAGAATTTTCCAGCCTTTTTCCTTAGCAAAGGCTTCAAGCTTCTCATCGGGATCAACGGCGACAGGGGTATCGACCAGTTCTAACAGTGGGATATCGTTATGAGAATCACTGTAGAAAATACTGTTTTCCATTGTTTCATCCCGGTGGTTTAACCACATTTTCAAGCGTTCGACTTTACCACGCTGAAACGAAGGCGTGCCTGAGACTTTGCCGGTAAACGCGCCATCAATCATTTCTGGATCTGTGCCAATTAAATGTTCAATGCCCAGGAGCTCCGCGATAGGCTGAGTCAGGAAACTATTGGTGGCGGTGATAATCAGTAAAGTGTCGCCTTTGGCTCGATGCTTTTCGATGAGTTCGATGCCGGCTGGCAAAATGATCGGTTTAATTTTTTCTTCGAGATAGGCCGCGCGCCAAGCTTCTAATTCCGACATGGAGTGGTTGGCGTATGGTGTAAAGACAAATTCTAAAAATGCGTAGATGTCGAGTGAGCCGTTAATGTATTCCTGAAGAAAATGATCATTGCTAGCCCGGTAGGCCTTCTCGTCTACAATGTTATTTTCACACAAGTAACGACCCCATAAATAGTCGCTATCACCAGCCAATAAAGTATTATCCAAATCAAAAATTGCCAACGCCATGGTGCTGGAAAAGTCTCCGTTTTAATCAAAAATGCGACTATTGTATGTCAAAATGCATTGCATACTGACAGTGCTTTTAATAATCTAATCGCTAATTGAGAATAAACCGCTGGGGGCGATTGCGCTCAGCCAGCTAGAGACTTCAGTCGTGATTGATAAAGATGGCTTCAGGCCTAACGTAGGGATCATACTCTGTAACGAAGAGAATCAGGTGTTGTGGGCGCAACGTGCGCAACATGATTCGTGGCAGTTTCCTCAGGGGGGGATCAAGTCCCATGAAACTCCTGAGCAGGCGGCCTATCGTGAGCTTACGGAAGAGGTAGGTTTACTGCCAGAACATGTTGAGTTAATTGCAATGACCCGAGGGTGGTTGCGCTATCGCTTACCTAAACGTTACCTGCGATATGGAAATAAACCGCTTTGTATTGGCCAAAAGCAGCGCTGGTTTTTAATGCGTTTTACCGGTAAGGAAGAAGACGTCAAGCTTAATCTGCATGAAAAACCAGAATTCGATGATTGGCGCTGGGTGGATTACTGGACGCCGGTGGATGAAATTGTGTTTTTCAAACGCCGTGTTTATGAAAAAGCACTCCATGAATTTGCGCCATTATTATTTCCGGAATATCGACGTCAGTTAAATAACAAAAAAAGACGTTAATCCAGTTCTTTTCTGAACACACGCGATTTGCGCTGGTAATTGTATAGGGCTTGTTTTGCGACGGGGAGATCAGCTATTTCTGCTGGTTTGAACCCATGCTCTAAAAACCAGTGCGCCGTTTGAGTGGTTAACACGCACAGATTATTGATGCCTTGTGCTTTTGCTGACTGCTCCAATACCCCGAGTAATTGTTGACCGCGACCATGACTCTGGTATTGATTCGACACTGCCAGGCAAGCAAGTTCTGCCATATCATTATCAGGATAGGGGTAAAGTGCCGCGCAGGCTACAACACTGCCATCACGCTCCATGACCGTGAAGTGATCGATCTCTCGTTCTAGTAACTCTCTTGAACGTTTTACGACAACCCCTTTTTCTTCTAACGGCTGAATCAACTCCAGGATACCGCCGACATCATCAATCGTTGCTTGTCTTGTGGTTTCAAAAGAGGTGGACGTGACCAGCGTACCAGCGCCATCACGGCTGAATAATTCCTGTAATAAAACACCGTTAATGGCTCTATCCAGAATATGTACTCTGGTGACGCCAGCTTTACAGGCTTTAACCGCTGCATGCAATGAAGGGTGGGAACTGAGTGTTTTTTCTGCCTCATTCACCGTCAGTTCGCGGGGCATCGTTTTGTTACTGTGACCAATAAAGATCAATTTATCTGCGCGTAATGCTGTGGCCACTTCTGTCGCGATAGATTCAGCTGAAACGTTAAAGCTTTCGCCCGTAAGGGAGTAACCCAGAGGGGGCAGCAAAACAATATTACCTAATCCCAATTGTTGATTGATGCCTTCAGCATCGATACGACGCACTTCACCGGTATGACCCAGATCCACACCATCTATGATGCCAGCAGGTCTGGCAATTACCAGGTTGCCACTGATACAACGGATGCGTGCATCGGCCATTGGCGTATGTGGTAATCCAAAGGACAGTTTCGATTCGATATCAAGGCGCAGTTTCCCAATGGCTGCTTTGGCAATAACCAGGCTGATATCATCGGTCACTCTCAAACCATTGTGATATCTAACAGGTATGTTTTGCTCGATACAGCTTGCTTCAATCTGAGGTCTGGCACCATATACTAAAACCAGTTTAATCCCTAAGCTGTTCAGGATAGAGATATCATGGAGCAGGGGCTCGAATTCCTGGCTATCGATGGTTTCACCATCAAAAGCAATCACAAAAGTCGCGCCACGATGACTATGAATATAAGGCGCAGCGGTACGAAACCAGCTGGTTGTGGTGGCTAAGTTTTGTGGTGTAACTGGCTTTACAGTGTCGTTCATTCGTTTCTTTTTATCTCAGACTCGGCACGCTTGCCAAGTGTCGTGTAAAATTTATCAGATTATTACCATGTGATCTAAGGGTTACGTGGGGCAAAACAGATTTTGGAGAGATTTCGCATGCCTCAATATCGTTCAAGAACATCTACCGCGGGTAGAAATATGGCTGGCGCTCGCGCACTGTGGCGGGCGACAGGAATGAAAGATGATGATTTCAATAAACCTATCATCGCTGTTGCAAACTCGTTTACACAATTTGTTCCCGGACATGTTCATCTAAAAGACCTTGGCCAACTGGTTGCGCGCGAAATTGAAAAAGCGGGCGGTGTGGCAAAAGAGTTCAATACCATTGCCGTTGATGATGGTATCGCTATGGGGCATGGCGGCATGCTTTACAGCTTACCATCGCGCGACATTATCGCTGACTCTGTTGAGTATATGGTCAATGCGCACTGCGCGGATGCCATTGTTTGTATTTCAAACTGCGACAAGATCACACCCGGCATGTTAATGGCCGCTATGCGACTCAATATTCCGGTGATTTTTGTTTCTGGTGGACCAATGGAAGCGGGTAAAACAAAACTCGCTGGTAAAGACGTCAAGCTGGATCTGGTGGATGCCATGGTGCAGGCAGCGGATGAGCATGTCAGTGATGCGGATGTCGAACAGGTTGAGCGTAGTGCCTGTCCTACCTGTGGTTCATGCTCTGGTATGTTTACAGCTAACTCAATGAACTGCCTGACGGAAGCTTTGGGGCTATCATTACCAGGCAATGGTTCATTGCTTGCTACACACGCGGATCGCAAAGAACTGTTTCTGGAAGCAGGTCGTCGCATCGTCGATTTAGCTAAACGCTACTATGAAAATGATGAAGAGGATGTATTACCGCGATCTATTGCGACAAAAGCGGCGTTTGAAAACGCCATTGCCCTAGATATTGCGATGGGTGGTTCAACCAATACCGTGCTGCACTTATTAGCGGCGGCGAATGAAGCCAAAGTCGACTTTACTATGGCTGATATTGATCGCATGTCACGTAAAATTCCGAATTTATGTAAAGTCGCGCCTGCCACCAACAAATACCACATGGAAGATGTACACCGCGCTGGTGGTGTCATTTCTATTCTTGGTGAATTAGCGGCTGGTGGTTTATTGCATACTGATGCGCCCACAGTTCACAGCAAAACCATGGGTGAAGGTTTAAAACAATGGGATGTGAAACGCACAGACTATGAGCCTGCATTAACACGTTATCTCGCTGGTCCTGCTGGTATTCCAACACAGGAAGCCTTCAGTCAGAACTGCCGTTGGCCAGAGCTGGATTTGGATCGTGAAAACGGCTGTATTCGTGATGTCGAACATGCTTATAGTAAAGATGGCGGCTTGGCCGTGTTGTATGGCAATTTAGCTGAAGATGGTTGTATTGTGAAAACGGCCGGTGTGGATGAGTCTATTCTGACTTTCTCTGGTCCGGCACGCATTTTTGAGTCTCAAGATGACTCTGTCGCAGCTATTTTAAGAGGGGATATCAAAGAAGGTGATGTTGTCCTCATTCGCTATGAAGGACCCAAAGGTGGACCAGGCATGCAGGAAATGCTGTATCCCACCAGCTACCTGAAATCTAAAGGTTTAGGTAAAGCCTGTGCCTTATTAACTGATGGACGTTTCTCCGGTGGTACATCGGGTTTATCTATTGGTCATGCTTCACCTGAAGCGGCGGAAGGCGGGAATATTGGTTTGGTGGAGGAAGGCGATATCATCCATATCGATATTCCTAACCGTAAGATCAATGTTGAGATAAGCGACGAAGAGCTGGCGCATCGTCGTGCCGCTATGGAAGCGAAAGGCGATGATGCCTGGAAACCCGTTGCGCGTGAGCGTGAAGTGAGCCTAGCTCTTCAGGCCTATGCCGCATTGACTACCTCAGCGGCGAAAGGGGCTGTTCGGGATGTTGAACAACTCAAGCGTCGATAGAAAATAAATGAGCCCGGTTTATCCGGGCTTTTTTATATCTGTTGTGCGTAAAGTTTTTGGTACAAACCGTCCTGATTAATCAATGAATCATGGTCGCCTTCCGCAATAATTTCTCCACCGTCAAATACGATAATGCGATCGGCTTGTTTCACGGCGCTGAGACGGTGAGCAATAATAATGGTTGTCCGGTTTTCCAGATACTGCTCTAAAGCATTATGCAGTTGAAATTCGGTATCACTATCTAAGGCTGAAGTGGCTTCATCCAAAACAACAACACTCGGATTCACTAGAGCCATACGTGCAATTGCCAGACGTTGACGTTGTCCACCCGATAATTTCACGCCATCACGGCCTATGATGGTATCCAATTGTTCTGGAAGGTCTTGGATGACGGTTTCTATCTGTGCGATACGAATAGCTTCCCATATAGCATCATCTGAATATTGACGTCCCATCGTAATGTTTTGACGCACGGTATCATTAAACAAAGCGGGGCTTTGTAATACTGTGGATACGTGTTCACGAACCGTGTCCAGGCCAATTTTACTCACGGGTACATCATTAAAAAATACCATGCCATCATCAGCTGGATATAAACCTAATAACACATTGACTAAGGTAGACTTTCCGGCACCACTAGCACCGACCAGTGCGACTTTTTCACCTGCTTGGATATTCAGGGATACGCCGCTGAGCACTTTATTATTATCGCCGTATTTAAAGTGCAGGTTCTCAATGCGAATACTGCTGGGTTGTCCATCTACAAATGGATTCACGTCGTTTTGGTAACGCACTTCTTCATGCATGCTGAACAGACTATTCAGCCTCGAAACCGCTGCGCTGGCAGAATAAAATGAATATTGAATATTCAGAATCTCTTGTACCGGACTCATCATAAACCACAGGTAACCAAAGACGGCGAACATCTCACCAATACTTAAATTAGAGAAAATCACCATAAACATACTGACAGCTCTGAACACATCAAAGCCAAACAGGAAGATCACAAATGAAAAACGGTTTGCGGCATCACTTTTCCAGGCAAACTCTGAGGCATGGTTTCTAACCTGACGTGCGTTATCAATGACGCGAAGCAGATAGTGTTTTTCACGATTAGCGGTGCGTATTTGTTGAATACCGTCTAAGGTTTCGGTCAAGCTTTGTTGGAAGATTTCAAAAGCAGAATTTTCTTTCCTTTTAAGCTCCTTGACGTGTTTACCCACCACCATAGTGAAATAGATCACCAGCGGATTCATAAACAAAATTAATAACGCCAGTTGCCAGTGTAAAAACAGCAATATCACTGCTGTACCAATAATACTCAGCGTTGCTACGATAAATCGACTGATGGTATTGCCGATAAAATTATCAATCACTTCAATATCGGTAACAAAATGTGAGGCAATGCCGGCGCTACCTCGAGTTTCATATTCGCTGATGGCAATTCTACCCAGCCGTTTAATCAGTTTTTGACGAATCCTGAAGGTGATGCGTTTGGCAATAAGGGTGAAATAACGTGACTGAGCCACATTCAAAATGACCGATGCCACACGTAATACCAATGTAAATAACAACACAGCCAAAATATATAAAACCGGACCATGCCAGCTATCGGGACTGAATTGCTGAATAAAGGCGACGGTTGGGCCTGGCTCTTCAAGTAACACTTCGTCAACCATCAGAGGCAATAATAGAGGAACAGGCACGGCACAGAGTGTCGCCAGAAGCGCGATGATATTGGCTTTGACGAGATGCTTTTTGTACAGAAGGGCTTGCTTGAGAATGCCGCTCAGCTCATAGCTGCTTTTGTCAGTCATATAAAGTCATTAAATTAGAACGTTGTTTCCTGCTTGAGTGATCAGTTTCTCAGGAACATAACCCCAGACCGCACTGACGGTATCAGATGTTAATATCGCCTGTGGTGAACCTTGAGCAAACATTTTACCCTGATTTAGCAACCAAATCTTATCGGCATAACGCGTTGCTTGGTTAAGATCATGCAAAATGGCCACGATCGAGAATTGTGATTCATGACTAAGCTGACGAACGAGTTGTAATAAATGATGCTGTTGACCTAAGTCTTGTGCTGATGTGGGTTCATCCAACAAAACAACAGGTGGTTTTTCGGCTTGTGATACCTGGAGTAATATTCGCGCTAGCTGCACG
>CERE01076789.1_pt1 | contig 176231 bp, 166 predicted proteins | sample 530911 | NCBI WGS metagenome assembly CERE01 (sample SAMEA2621092, study PRJEB7988) | marine metagenome | biome: marine biome (ENVO:00000447); feature: mesopelagic zone (ENVO:00000213); material: "saline water (ENVO:00002010), including plankton (ENVO:xxxxxxxx)" | depth 800 m
CAGTCGGGGGTTTTTTCATTGCGAGCTTAACGAACACGTCAAGGTCGATCGCGACCCCGGTCTATCCCAAAACCCCAGCAGGGTAACCTGCTGGGGTTTTTTCTTTTCTGGAACTTCAAAAAAGTATCAATGGCGTCGTGGTATCTACCTGCTACTTGGGTATTGGGTAGAATACGATAATCACTTTTACTACCTATCGGGCAGGCCGGTGATTGCATCCTGCATAACCGGCATTTCCGGTACGTCGGACCGCGCCATCTATGGCGGTCACGAGCGTCATGTGGGCAGCTTTGGACTCATTGAGGTGATCGTCAAGAACTAGGCGTCCCCGTCGGATGCGACTTCGATCTATTCAAAACCCCTGATTACTTACGCGGTCAGGGGGGGGCATTGCCCGAGAAAAACAATCCCGCAAGCTTCGCGTTGCGCCTCTATGAACCTGTCCGTGGATAAGCGTTCCAAACGCCTAACTTGGCTATATACTGAGTTTCAGAGGCTGGACCGCTTGCCTTAGCTATTGTGGTTCATAATGAGACAAATGGCGTCTATCTATGAGTTTATGCCGCTGATGCTCGAAATCGACGGCTCGTAAACGTCTTCTCACTGTAAAGAGTACGCTCGTACCGCTATTACCTCTTGAAGCAAAATCCCTAACGAATATCCTATAGGTAACAAGTATTCCAATAATAAAAACAAGCTGTCACCGAGTATCTATCTGTCCTGATATAGACTGGTTCTACAGTCGAAACGGTGTCTCTTGACCGACAAATGAGGTCGTGAAGTGAAAAACGTTCTCCGCCATCCGTTAACAATCGCAATGACAGCACTGTCTTTGCCAGTCTGCTCTTTAGAGGCTATCAGCGACCGGGAAATGGCTGATGTGTCTGGACAGGCATTTATCACTATCGATGCATCATCATACAGTGATGGCACTGGTGAATGGGCAGGGCAGTATGAGTTCACCAAGGTGAATCTAGGCTTAGATATTGAAACCCTGATGACCATTGATACGCTTAAGGTCGGTGAGTTTGAACGGACTGTAGGTGAAGACGGTACCGTGCCAATGACGGATGCTCAGGGGAATCCTGTGACTCAAAATGGGAACCTGGTGGCTCATGATGCTGATCTGATCATTGAGAACTTCGGCCTTGGCCGGGTAACCAACTATAAAGATGCAGTAAATGCCAGTATCGAAGAGTTTAAGATCCGTGATCCCTACATTGAACTTGCGTATAAAGTAGAGAACGGTGTTCGGAAGGTTGCGGGAGTACGTATCGGCTTCTCGGAAGCTCAGGGTTGGTTGTCAGGAGATCTTATCTCTTTAACAGGTAATTTGAATGGCCGTATTGAAGGGCCTGCCTCGGTGGTATATGACCAGAACTGTAATGGTCAGGGTACTGCGAGTTGGTTGCAGTGTATTGAACTAGGTTTGGCAGATGCTTTGGGTACGCAGTTGGTAAGTACAATCGACTTGGTTGATGGTGCTGTAGGTACCGCTGGTTATAGTTATGGCGCTGGTCGCGAGTTAAATGAAGATGGTGAGCTTCAAAACCCCGATAGCCCATATCTGGACGTCCCTTACCTTAAACGAGCTTCCTGGGCGGGTGTTCCGGGGGGTAGGAGCTTCACAGCTCCAGGTTCTGCGCTTGAATTTATTATTCCCGCGCTTACTGGGTCAGAAGACTGTACTGTTACGGGTACTCCCGCTTGTTTCCCTCTAACTAACTTTCAGAGTGTCTATGTCGGCGATGAAAGTGTTGACTTTGAGAATGGCGGCGGAGCTACAGGTGCGTTTGTATCTCTTCAGACTACTTCTGTTCCGTGGGAAGATTTTTCGGGTATCGAAGGCAGTGATCGCGTATTAACTCAGAGAGGAGCGTTTTTGAATATCGCTAAATTCGATTCTGGCTCTGGTGTGAAGTATCCACTCAACCTTGATTTGTTCAGTGCAACGAACGGTACGCCACGTCAGGCTACCTGTGTTGGTAGCCTGAAGGGGTGCTAATTATGAAAATCTTGCGATCTATGTTAATCACCTCGATGGTTGTCTCTGCTGCGGCATTTGCTGACTTGCAGGCTCTTGATGATAACCAGATGAGTGCGGCAACTGGTGAGGGGCTTGGGTTTGCCCTTGAAGATTTCGTTTTGGACACGGAAGGAGCTGAGCTTTCAGTAACAGGCATACAAAGCTCTGCGGGCGAAGAGATCGATATTAAGTGGACTAGCCTTTATGTTATGGGGGAAGGCAGTGAAGAGGGCTCCATTCGTACTCCAGGGCAGATTGGCAGTTACCTCCATCCGTACGTCATTCGCTCATTACGAGGCAGTGGTGGCCTCGATCCTAATGATCCTCTGTATAACGAAAAGTACGGTCAGATTAACAATGAACTGGCTCTACTTGAACTTGCAGCTGATGAGTACCAATCAGATGTCCAGAATAGCGCAACTTTTGCCACATTCTCGTACTATCAGGGGTGTGTTTGGGGGCAGCCTGGGTGTGACGACTTGGCAACGGTTGGCTCTAACGGAGTCGCAGTGCAAGCGATTACAAATGAAATTGATGCCCTGAATTCGTCCAGAGCGCAAATTGTAGATACCTATTCTCTGGCATTAGGCGCACTAGAAAATCAGATGAATAGTTACTACTTGAGTGAAATTGTTCCAAGGGAGGCCACTGTTGCACAGGAGCAAACGGAATACGACGCCGAGGTTGTTGAGCTCGGTCAGCGTCTGACTACGGCATTCGATGCTTATGAAGCTTTTATGGCTATTCGACCTCAAGCTGATTGTGAGTTTGGCGATAATTGTACCGGATTGAATGGTTCCGCATGTCCCGTAATCGGGGGAGGTGCTTGCCGGGATGCTCGGACCGCATACAACGATTCTTACGACTCCTACGAGGAACAGCAGTCGGTACGCCAGGATGCATATAACGATCTTATTGAAGCACGTAAAGATCTGGCCGCTGCCAACAATGATTCCGATAGTTTTGGGCCTGCAGGCTCTTATATTGAAGCGGTCAATAATGTAGAAGAATTCAAGGTGCTGTGTGGTTTGGATTCGAGCGATTTTGGCTCGTGCGACGGTGGCCTGATCACGCGCAAGGGAGAAACAAAAGATGGTATCGAAAGTGTTTCAATAGCTTTGGCAAGTGGTGTGGAGCGCAGGGATGGCCTGGATGTGGGTGCATCCTTCGAATTCGCAGTGAACTCAGTAAATCCTGATGGCTCAACCAGCCCACGTACCGACTACATCGATATCAACATGAAAGGGCTGTTTATCGATGGAACTGCGTTCCGTCTTTGGTCTGCTCCTGACGAGCAGGGTGACGATGAGCTGAATGCTGAGATTCGCTTGAATCTATTTATCAAAGAGTTGGATATCAGTGTTTGTGATCCTTCGGTTTGTGACAATGATCCTGTAGCCAAGGAGGCTTCTACTCTAAACTTGGACAACATGTTTGTCAGTCTTAACCTGGGTTACGGCGAGATTCAGCCAATGCGTCTGTCTGCTACGTCGGATGGTAACTTCGAATTTGAGCTGACCAAGCTCCGTCCTGGTGATGATGTCGACACCAGTAGCCAGGAAGACATGCAAGCTTTCTATGATGATTACTATGAAAACTCACCGAAGAGCTTTATATCAATCAGTGACGTGCGGATAGGCAACAGTCCGGACGCTAGCCTCGGTAGTATCACTGTAGATGGTTTGCGTGCTCAGTACCTTAAAGTTACCAGTCGCGACCTGTAATAGGTGGAGGTCAGAATGACAATTAATAAATTAGTACTTTCTCTATCCACATTGATGGTCGCAACTTCGTCAATGGCCGAGATGGAAGCAATTGATGATTTCGATTTGTCCGAAATCTCCGGTAAGGGTGGTGTTTATCTCTCTGGTGAGTTCGCGATCAACAAAGATGGTGGACCCCTTTGGGACGATCCTAATGAGGTCTCAGGCTTCACTCCAGGTACCCGTCCTATATTCGACGGCGCCGGTAACATCGTTGGCTCTGAAGAATGCGAAAACGGGATCTGTGGTTTGCGTCTCGCTATCAAATTGAATGAGAACAGTGAAGGTTGGTACGTTCTGGATGACGTTTCTGGTGGCATGTCCTTTGAAGGACTAACGCTTCAGACGGAAACTTTGACGACTGCAACAAACTATGACGTTTGGGTTGATGGTGGCTTCGAAGAAAAAGCGGTTGACGATGAGGTTCTAAAAATCGGGCTGCCAGGGACCATTACGTTCAACGATTTTAAGTTTAAGTTCGCTGTGGCTAACAATGGTGAATTTGGTGTACCTCTTCAGGATGGAACCGCATTTCGTCAAACCGAAATATTTGGCGTTCAGCTAGACGGCAATATCACTGTCGGTGGTAACTTACTCCTGTTTCCGGTGGATTGATTATGAAGAATACTACTTTGACGTTAAGTGCGCTCACACTCGCGGTTCAGGCTGTATCAGTATCGGCATTAGAAGCGCTTGATGATGAGACCATGGCGAATGTATCTGGTCAGTCTGGCGTGACGATTGAGCTTGACCCAGGGCAGCTGGATATTGGTGAAATCAGCTACAGCCAGGACGGTGTTGCGGCCAATATGCGTGACATCAATATCAACTCCAGTATTGGCTCTGCCTCGGTAACGACGATAGATATTGACTCTGACGGTACCCTTAATCTGTTCAATCAGCTTGGTGCTCGCGAGTTTACCGTTGGCGGCGTTGGCATGACCGGCACCACTGGTATTACTAATGATTTCTTCAGCCTTCGCGGTGCTACTCAGGCCTACAGTAATGGCGGGACCGCAGACGATTTTTCTGACGATACTGGTGTATTTCGTCTGAATATGGGCGATGACGGTAACGGAAATCTTGCGTTTGATGGTTCTCAAGTAGGCGTCTTCTTTGACGGTCTTCACTTTGGTGATGACGGTATGGAGTGGATTATTGATGACCTGGCGATGTCGGCCATTATTAATTATGGTCGCCTCATCGTTAATGAGGGCAGTGTTGAATTTGATTTTGGTACTTTTGAGAACCGAGGCCTACGCCTGACCTATGAGGCAGCTGCGATTGGTCTGTCTAATGATCCTAATATCGCCGTTGGTGATTACGGTGATCCTGATTCAGCAGGTTATTTGCTTGGTGACACGTTCGGTTCACTGAGTGTCGACCTTGAGGCGTACGGTACTTTCACCATTGAAGGAGGAGGTGCAGACATCGGTGAGGGGATTACCTTCATTCCTGCGCTTACGCTTATCAATGACGACGCTGATCGTCCTGCGTTTAAGTACACTGATGACGGTTACGTGATTCTCGCTCGTAACTTTCGTGGCGACTTCAGTACAGAGTCTGGTTTGACTCTCGACTTTGAAGAAGACGATGCTAATAATCCCTATCTGGCACTGCGCTACGAAGATCTGACCTTCTCATTCAGCTTAGATGACCTGGTACTTGGTGATGAAAACGGAGCAGCTTTGGGTAGCTTCCGCGGACAGGTGCTTTTCCAGGATGGCTTAGTTGATGGGATTGAGCGTAAAAACTATCTGCATTTATTCCCAGGCGGCGATATTGCAAGTGCTGATGGTTCAACTCAGCAGGGTGTGACGGCACAAGTGGGTTGGAATATCGTATCTGCAGATCCACTGGCTGACCCAAATGGTGGTGACTTCACGACGCCAGGCAACTTCGCTGGTAAAACTGCAGCTGAAAGTAATACCTATTTCGCCATGAATGATGATGGCAACTGGGTTTACTTCAACGGTTTCAACGGCTGGGGTGAAGGCGAAGTTTCACTTGATCTTACTTCTGGCCCAGATATGGCGTCGTTGCCTTCGGATTACTATGCCAACCCTTACAACTCTGCGACTGGTCAGTTCGACGAAAATGTAGGTTACGATCGTGAAAACAAGGTTGGTACTTACGATGGCCTGCGTATCGACTTCAAAGATTTACGCGGAGAGTACAGCTTCTCGGGCGTAACTGTTGGTACTAGTGAAGAAGAGGCAATGGACTCCCCTTACATGGGTGGTACTGAGCTGCTTCTGGCGATGGAAGTATTTCCATCATACAGTTTTACCCTCAATGGTAACCTGACGATTGCACCAGGCGGCCAGATTAATAGTGACGGTATCGGTGGCACACAAGGTCTGACACTTAACGGTGACCTGCGAATCACTGATGGCGATGCTGAGATTACAGTGGATGAATTCGGTCGTGGGGTTTGGTTAACAGGTGTAACCTATGACCTCCACATGCGTGGTGCTTCTATCGACGTAACCGAAGATGGTTTGACCTTTAACAAAGGGCTGACGTGGTCGACCATTCAGGTAGGCCAGTACAATAGCGCTACGGGTGAAATCGAGGGCGGTATTATCTTCGGCTCACGAGATGATGGTGATAATTTAGGTGCCTTCACGCTCGAGCGTCTAGAGGATGGCACTACGATTTCAGTAGCGTCGGGTGGTGCAGGTCAGGTTTGTATTGGCGGCTCACTCAACGCTGGAGGCACTGATTGTGCGGGCGCTGGTCGTTTCGAAGATCGCGGAGAGCAAGGGCTGACTATCAAAGTTAAGGCGAAGTTTGCAGAGGCTCCTACTGACGTGAACGATCCTAATTATTATCGCTACCTTGGCAAAGGTAATCGCTTCTCTTGGACACAGACAAATGGTACGACCCTGACTCTTGATAACTTCAGCACCCAGGATGGTCCTCAGGGCGGGAACGACTACGGTCTGAATATTGATCTTAAGCTTGATGTTGCAAGAACAGCAGTGCGTGCAAGTTTTATTGATGAGGACGGTGACGGTAATACGGACAATGACTTTGATGGTGATGGTCGTCCTGATTTGATCGATACAAATGGTCAGTATATTCAGGAGTCCGAGATCCCGGAACGTGGCCCTCTTGGCTTCGCAGTATTCGGTCGGGTTCACTTTAAACAGCTGAACATCGATGGTCTGAAGATTGCTGCGACTCCAGACAGTACGCCTCAGACACTGATCAGTCAGATTGTTGTTCAGAATGCGGATATTCAGGCTAACCTGACGGCCACTCCAATCCGCTAACCTTCCTTTGCTGCGATGTCCGATGATCAGGCGTATACTGTACGCCTGAATCATCGGCATCGGAGTCTCTTATGAGCCAGCAGAATCGCCTGGTTATTTTCGACACTACAATGCGTGACGGCGAGCAAAGCCCGGGCGCATCAATGACCAAAGAAGAAAAAGTCCGCATCGGTAAAGCGCTCGAAAAAATGCGCGTCGATGTTATGGAGGCAGGTTTCGCAGCTGCCAGCCCCGGAGACTTTGCGGCTATTGAGGCCGTTGCCTCTTCTGTGCGCGAGAGCACTGTATGCAGTCTTGCACGAGCGGTTGATCGTGATATTGAACAAGCGGCTGCAGCGTTGAAAAATGCAGAGCGTGCTCGTATTCATACCTTCATTGCGACTTCACCTATCCATATGCAGTACAAGCTGCGTATGGAGCCAAATGCCGTTATTGATCAAGCAGTGCGAGCGGTGAAGAAAGCGCGTGGACTGGTTGAAGACGTCGAATTTTCTTGTGAAGACGCGGGCCGCTCAGAAATCGATTTTCTATGCCGTATTATCGAAGCAGCTATTGATGCGGGTGCCAGCACGATTAACATCCCTGATACCGTTGGCTATGCGATTCCAGAAGAGTTCGGAAATACTATTCGAACACTGATTGAGCGTATCCCTAACGCGGATAAGGCGATTTTCTCTGTTCACTGCCACAACGACCTGGGTCTGGCGGTAGCCAACTCTCTCGCCGCAGTGACTAATGGTGCTCGTCAGGTTGAGTGTACGATTAATGGTCTGGGGGAACGCGCCGGTAATGCCTCTCTTGAAGAAGTGGTCATGGCAACCCGCACCCGCCAGGATCTGTTCAACATCGAGACCGGTATTGATACAACTCATATCGTGCCGACGTCGCGGCTCGTTTCGAGCATCACGGGTTTCCCTGTTCAGCCGAATAAAGCAATTGTGGGTGCCAATGCCTTTGCTCACGAATCCGGTATCCACCAGGATGGTGTTCTTAAGCACCGCGAGACCTATGAGATCATGAAGGCAGAAGACGTAGGCTGGGGTGCGAACCGCATGGTGATGGGCAAGCACTCGGGACGTGCCGCCTTCCGCAGTCGTTTGCAGGAGCTGGGAGTTACGTTTGAGACGGACGCAGCTTTGAATGACGCTTTTGCTCGCTTCAAGGATCTTGCTGATAAGAAGCATGAGATCTTCGATGAAGACCTGCAGGCACTGGTCACAGAAAGCCGCTCGGCCTCTCTGCCTGATGTCTATAGCTTGGTATCGCTTGAGAGTCACTCGGCTACCGGTGAAACGCCTGTGAGTGAAATCGTCATCAGCAAAGATGGCGCCGAGCATCGCAGCAAAGCGGAAGGTAGCGGCCCTGTGGATGCAGCTCTGCGTGCTATTGAAGATGTCGCTAAGTCCGGCGCTAACCTCTTGCTGTACTCGGTGAATGCGATTACGGAAGGCACTGACTCTCAGGGTGAGGTGACTGTGCGTCTTGAAAAGGCGGGCCGTATTGTCAACGGCAGCGGTGCGGATACCGACATTGTTGTCGCATCAGCAAAGGCGTACATCCATGCACTGAATCTTCTGGTCAGCACTAACGATCGTACGCACCCTCAGAACGACGGCGTTTAACGGCGTATGTTAGAGCAGCGTCGGGTCGATTATCTCAAGTCGATGGGCATCACAGTGTGGCTGCCCAGACGAGAGCTGCCTCATGCCCCAGCGTCTCGCTGGATGGCTGAGGACTCGCCGTCGGAGCGTCATGAGCATATTCACATCGAGTCGACGCACGATCATGCGCGCCCGGTTGCTGCAGCGGATCTGTTGCGGGCCGGCCAACCTATGCCAGCGCATCCTCAGGTGGCAGCAGAAATCGCCAACGACGCAGTTTCAGAGCCAGCAAAGCCTGCAGACACTAAGCCTCTGACGCCTGTTAGTTCAGAGCCAACTGAGCAGACAGGTGTTGCGGCGGCTCTTCCCTCTGTACCTTCTGGCGAACCGCCGAGGTTTGCTCTGGAGTTTATGCAACTGAGCGGGTCAGGAATCTGGGTTGTTGATGCGAATATTCCACTTGAGCAGGTAACTCCTTTCGCCGGAAGGGTGCTGGCCGCGTTTGGAATGAAGCCGTCTGTAGTACCTCAGCCAGTATCTTTCCGCTGGCCCTTTATAGAGTCTCGTCATCAGGATCAGAGCGAAGCTGTTGCGGTTCAGGCTTTGAAGGCTCAATGGCAGTATTTCAGCAGTCAGGGCGCCGGGTACGTCATTACCGTCGGTGAAAACGCTCAGAGCTGGATGAACAGAATAGACGTTAAAGAGCACTTTCATATTCCTGATCTGGAAGCACTGATGTCTTCAGCATCGGCCAAGCGTGCTCTGTGGCTGTCATTGTATGCTCTGGCAGAACGGTAGGGGTCTATGACTGATATCCGGGTAGGCGGGATAGAAGACCTTGAGACGGTGATGGAAATTGAGCAAGCCGCTCATCAGTATCCATGGTCAGAAAAAATCATGACGCGCTACCTGCGCAAGCCAGATTCCGTTTGGGTATTGGAGGTCGACGGTGAGCATTCCGCACATGCGGTAATCTCTGCTGTGGCTGATGAGGCAGAGTTGTTGATGATCAGCGTCAGGCCTGAAATGCAGGGGCGAGGGTACGGTAAAGCACTGCTTGCACGTGTAAGTCAGTGGCTGCAGGAGAAAGGTATTATTTCTTTCTTTCTCGAAGTCCGTGAGTCAAATGAGAGTGCCATCGGCCTATATGAGTCGCTTGGTTTCAATGAGGTCGGCAGGAGGCCTGGATATTATCCTCACCCCGACGGCAGGGAAGATGCTTTGATTTATTCATTGGAGCTCTGTGATTAATGGTCTCTGAACTCAGTAGCCATACTGCGTTAATTCTTTCCTGGCTGATATCGGCCCCCCTCCTTTTTTATACGATCAAAACCATCAACTGGGCTGCATTTTCGCATCATTCCGGCGTACAGCATTTCTTTCTCGGGAGCCTGTTGGTCGTGTCCGGATTCTGGTTTATGCGGGCGGGAGTTCGTCCGGGGCTGGATTTTCATATTATTGCAGCCACGGCGCTGACGCTACTGATGGGGTGGCGCCTGGCGTTATTAAATATGGCTGTTGTACTGGTTGTGATGGTGTTTCTTGGTGTTATCGAGCCGGAGGCCTGGGCGTTATCTTTCCTGCTGGGTGCGGCAATTCCGGTATTCGCCGCCTATCAGTTTTTTCTCAATGTTTATCGGCGGATGCCACACAACCCGTTTATTTATATTCTCGTGGCAGGCTTTCTCAATGCTGGATTTACACAGGTTGTCTACGCCTGCTCCGTGTCCGGTTGGTACTGGTTTGAAGGTATTTACACTCTGGAGCAGATCTGGCGGGATTATCTCAGGATGCTCCCCTTGATGATGTTCCCTGAGGGGATAACGAACGGGATGTTTATCGCCGGGATGGTCAGCTTCCATCCTCGTTGGTTAAGTACCTTCGACGAAGACTCGTATTTCAATTACTGAACAGTACTTTAAAAACTCAATGAGTATCAGCGCGGAGCATATTTCTGGAGTTTTCGTTGCAGGGTCCGGCGATGCATATTCAAGGCTCTGGCGGTCGCTGAAATATTACCGTCGTTTTCATTCAGAACTCGTTGAATGTGCTCCCACTCCATCCTGTCGACACTCATCACCTCTGCTTGCTGATCACCTACAGGCCTGCCTTCGAAAGTAGAAATAAGGTCCTGTAATGTTGCAGGTTTATGCAGGTAGTTATCGGCGCCACGTTTTACGGCTTCGACTGCGGTAGGAATACTTGCGTAGCCTGTCAGAACGATAATTGACGCATCAGGCCAGCGCTGTTTCATTGGAGAAATAAGATCAAGACCAGAGCTGTGCTCAAGCCGTAAATCAAGAATGATTCGCTGTGGAGCATGAGATACGTCCTTAAGCTCGTCCGGGCTACGGATGAAGGTCGCTTCAGCGCCACTTCGTTCAAGGCTGCGGCACAGTACCCGCCCGAAATGTTCGTCATCATCAACGATCAGATAACGTAATGTCATACGCTGACCCTCCGCGTCACGATGGGGAGTTTCAAGTGACTCAGGCTGCCGCCCGAGTTCAGAGCTTTAAGATGAATACTGCCACCAAACTGCTCAATGCTGGCATTACTCAGGTAAAGGCCGATTCCCATCCCGTGTTCTTTCTGACTGGCAAATACAGCCTCTTCGCTGATATGACTGGCCGCTTCTGGGTCTGGCTGAATAATATCGAGTTCCCAGAAATCAGAGGTCACACGCGAACGCAACTGCACGGGTCTCTGCCCAGCTTCGGCGGCGTTATCGAGCAGGTTTAATAATGCCTGATCAAGAAGCGGAGACGCCGGAATGAGAGCGGTTGCCTTGCAATCCAGCTCATCCCATAAGGCATGGGGTTTACTCAACCGCCAGCGGTGGAGTTGGCGTAATAGCCATTCCTCGGCATCGTGTTCTGAATGAGCGTTGCTTTGTCGGCCCGCCATTGCCAGTTGCTGGAGTGAATGTCGGCAGCGCTCCACCTGCTGGCGCATTACCGAAATATCCTCATCGCTAACTTCGTGCTCGGTGGCCTCATCGAGCAGCATATCCAGAGTCATAAGAGGCGTGCCCATTTCATGAGCGGTGCCTGCTGCGAGCGTAGCGATACCAATGAGTTGCTCGTTCTTTAGTTGTCGCTCCCGTAGAGCCTGAATCTCAATAACATGCCGCTGTCGATCTCGCACCAGTGCGGGCAGAAACGCGGCGATAATGAGTGTACTGAGAACAAAGGTCAGCCACATGCCCCCAAGGTGCCAGTCAAACAAGGAGCCTTTACCATCCATGCCCATCGCCAGCGGTGTATACCACTGCGTCAGTACGCTGTAATCCAGAATCAGTGTGCCGGCCACTATGAGTGCGCGATAGCGGTTAAGGCTGTAGGCCGAGACAACCATCAACACCAGAAAGTACGAGATCACAGGGTTTGTCGCCCCTCCACTAAAAAACAGCAGTGCCGTCATCAGCTGGGTTTCGGCGACGATATTCAATAGCAGGGCGTCTTGCCCCATTCGCTTTGAAGCCTGCCAGAAAGGTAGGGCGATCAGTGGGATATAACCTGCGAGCACCCACCAGATGATGGGGGGCAGATTAAAACCCACGAATGCGAGCCAGAACAGCAGTACGAGCCAGATCAGAGCGACCGAAAACCTGAGCAGGCCGAGGCGCGTGAGCGTATTACCAAAATTCAATCCGATGACCCCTGACTTCCGGACAAAGTGGCATTTTCATTGAATTTACAGCATACCACTTACAGCAGGAGTATTCTGGAAAGAGGTCATGACCTGAGTCATGCCTGGTCGCGAAACACCCCGTGCCTTTACTTCTGGCAACGGCGCCATTATCGACGCAGTTGCGTGCTTCAACCTTTGCGCTAATTTTGCGATAATCCGCCCCCTTCTGAATAACACACTTCTCCGGGCCGGATCTCTATATGAAACCTCAGATTGCCGAGTTACTTAGTGCCGCTGTCAGCGTTCTGAAAGAGCAGAATGTACTTCCAGCAGACCTTGAACCGCGAATTCAGGTCGATAACACCCGCGATAAAGCACACGGTGATCTGGCAACCAACCTGGCGATGATGCTGGCAAAGCCTGCTGGTAAGAATCCACGTGAGCTTGCTCAGCTGGTGGTCGATGCGCTGCCAGAAAGCAGCCTCGTCGAGAAAACTGAAATCGCTGGCCCAGGTTTTATCAATTTCTATCTGAGTGATGAATCAACGTCGTCACTGGTTAAGGCCGTTCTGGATCAGAAGAACAACTATGGTCGCTCTGATGTTGGCCAGGGCAAAAAGGTGCAGGTCGAATTTGTGTCGGCCAACCCGACCGGGCCACTGCATATCGGTCATGGTCGTGGAGCCGCAGTGGGCGACTGCCTGTGCCGCCTGCTTGAAGCAACCGGCTGGGATGTGACGCGCGAGTTTTATTACAACGATGCAGGTCAGCAGATTAACAACCTGGCCCTTTCAGTACAGGCGCGCTGCAAAGGTCTGACACCGGATGACCCAAGTTGGCCGGAAGACGGCTATCGCGGAGAGTACATTATCGATCTCGCCGAAAGCTTTATGCGTGGTGATACCGTATCGTCTGAAGATCAGAGCTTCACTGGCACTAAAGACGCTGAAGACCTTGAGGGTATCCGCCACTTTGCCGTTGCCTACCTGCGGAACGAGCAGGATCTTGATCTGAAAGCTTTCGGTGTCGACTTTGATGTCTACTTCCTTGAATCCTCGCTCTACACCGAGGGCAAAGTTGAAGAAGCCGTTCAGACCCTGATTAAAAATGGTTACACCTACGAAGATGGCGGGGCTCTCTGGCTGCGCACCACCGACTTTGGTGACGACAAAGACCGTGTAATGCGTAAAACAGACGGTGGTTACACCTACTTCGTACCGGATGTGGCCTACCACCTGAACAAATGGCAGCGTGGTTTTACTCGCGTCATTAACGAGCAGGGTGCCGATCACCACTCAACCATTACCCGTGTGCGTGCAGGTCTACAGGCGCTGAACGCTGGTATTCCAGAAGGCTGGCCGGGTTATGTACTGCACCAGATGGTGACAGTGATGCGTGGCGGTGAAGAAGTTAAGATCTCCAAGCGCGCGGGCAGCTACGTCACTCTGCGTGACCTGATCGACGAAGTCGGTCGCGATGCCACCCGTTACTTCCTTGCAGCTCGTAAGGCCGATGGTCAGCTGACGTTTGATATCGACCTGGCTCGCTCCCAGTCGTCAGATAACCCTGTGTACTACGTTCAGTACGCGCATGCGCGGGTATGCTCGATTTTCCGCAAACTGGCTGAAGCAGGTCAGAGCTGGGATGCTGAAACGGGCCTAGCGGCGTTGGGCGCACTGACGCTTGAGACAGAAAAAGAAATGATGGTTAAGGTCGGTCGCTTCCCTGAAGTCGTACGTCGCGCTGCCGATGCGAGCGAACCTCACCAGATTGCTAACTTCCTGAGAGAACTGGCTGGTGATTTCCACACCTGGTACAACTCAGAGAAAACTCTGGTAGATGATGCCGACCTGCGTAACGCGCGTCTGGCTCTGGCTGAGTCTGTGCGTCAGGTTCTGCATAACGGCCTGTATCTTTTGGGCGTCAGCGCACCGGAAGAAATGTAATCGGTCACAGTAATACCGGAAGAGTATGGTAGTGTGATCGCGAAAGTATTTCCCTGGGTAAGTTGATGTCTGATAACAGCTCTAAAGTACCGGCCTGGGTGTGGGTAACCACACCCGCTATCGCTATCGGTTTTGTCGGTTTTATTTTTTATCTCTCGACGATTCCGGCGGGCGACGAACTCGAAGCCGTTCGTGGTGATGCACGTAAAGTACTTGAAGAAAGCGCGGCAAAAGCCCGCGAAGATGCGGCGAAAATCGAGAGTAAGGTGAAACCTTCTTATGATTTTTACCGCCTGCTGGAAAAGCAGACCGTTGAAGTACCTGACGTCGAAGAGTACAAATCGACCCCAAAAGACGCTGCCGCCAAGTATGAGTACCGTCTTCAGGCCGGCTCGTTCCGCTCAGACCGTGATGCGGACCGTATGCGTGCAGAGCTGATTCTCGAAGGCTTACCTGCATACCTTGAAAGCAGTGCGGTCAATGGCTCAACCTGGCACCGTGTATTTGTCGGACCTTATACCGACCGCTCCAAACTCAATAAAGCGCAGGACATTCTCGTCAGCCGCAATGTCAGCCCTCTGGTGCTGAAACAGAAAGTCAGCGACTGAGATCAATTACAGGCTGGCTTTAGCTTGCCGGGCTTCCCGGGCTGTGTAACATTGAATTCATAGTCCTCAGAGGAGTCGTCCATGTCACTATTCCCAACGCGGGGCATGCGCCGGCCTTATTGTCGGACGAAGAGATCTCTGCAGTGCGCGATTTTTTGACGATGTAACTTAATGTAAGGCCTGTAAACAACAAAAAGCCACAGACTGTTTCTGGAAGAATTAGTGCTCATGGTTCTTACTATAAACAGTCGTTCATGGTTTCAGGGTTGCGGGCAATGGAAGAAACAGAACTCAGCCAACCGGCGTTTTTACATGTTCATATTATCGGTGCGTTCGCGTCAGCCAGCATACTCATGTTGGTGATGTTAGTGGGCTGAGGGGGAAGGGGGTGTAGCGGCACCTCCTTGTGCCATAGCTTGCGTCGAAACGCTTATTCAGGGTTAGCATCTACCGTTACTGTACCGTCGGTTTCGATAGTAACCACCGCACTTACGAAGCTGAAACCTTCGCCCTGACCAAATTCTTCGTCATCCACTTCCGGATCATCCAACTCAGCCTGACATGTCACAGCCACCGTATAATCGCCTGGTGTCAGGTAAGACGCCGTGTACGAAAGTTCAGCATCGACTGACGCTGTTGCCACTGGCTCGTCGTCGGTTCCCAGGTCGTCTGGTTCTGTAACCTCACCTTCATAGACATACACCGCTTTCGTGTCTTCGCTGTTGCAAAGTTCAGAAGACAAGGTGCCGGTAATCGAGCCGTAATCGGCCAGATCAATCAAACGGATCGTCGGGCGTAGCTTGTATTCGCCATTGCCTGTCACTGTAATCGCCTTACGCAGGTCGAAGTCCAGCATGAAAGAGACTGACTCATCGGCCGTCACAGTGAAACCACTGACGAGTTTCAGACCCGTCTGCTCACCGCTTGGAATCTCAAGCTCAAACGAGCCATCGGCAAATGAAATATAAGTATCGTTATTTCCTTCGGTGTCTACCATCAGGCGGATCTGTGAATACTCACCTGCTTCAACTTCAAAGTCAGTAAACAGTTCCACACTGTTGCCGGCCTGATAATCCAACAGGTTAATCTGCTTTGGCTCATCGAACGTCAGTTCTTCCTGTGTTTCATCATCTTTAATCAGAACAACACCAGAGAACTGTACGTATACGCCAAGTGCTGAATTTACCGGCGCATCAGTCACACTCATGGATACTTTACCGGTCTCGCCGTCATCATTACTGCTGCTATCACCACCGCAGCCAGTCAGAATTAAAGCCGACGTCGCGACTGCCAGAAGTGACGGTTTCAGTGAACCAGAAGAAATAAACATACAAACTCCAAAGTCAATGAGGTTATTAATCTGTACGCGTATGTATCTAAAGGTTCCTTTATTTTTTGTTACGTAACTTTTCGTTGAAGTGGTGTGGCTCGATCTATCATCAAGCAATACACGGCCGCAGGCCGCCCGGAGGGGCAAAGCCAGGGATGGCTTTGATGAATCGAACGAGTTCGATGGAGTGTTTCACTTTCTTGTAAGCAATAAAAAAGCCCGTACATTTCTGTACGAGCTTTTCGAATAAGTGGTGCCCAGAGGCGGAATCGAACCACCGACACGCGGATTTTCAATCCGCTGCTCTACCGACTGAGCTATCTGGGCATCTCATCAGGACTGTCCGTCCGTTGAGTGGCGCGTATTAAACCGCGCTCGCCGCATACTGTCAACAGCTATTCAGCGATTTTTCTTAATTTTCAGGAACATAGCCTTCTGCCTGATCAAAATCACCGCCGCTGAGAAACTTCTCGCGCTGTTCTGTCAGGTACTTGCGGGCTTCGGGGTCCATTACGCTCAGGTGCTTCTCGTTAATCAGGCGTTTCTGGTGTTCTGTCCATTCTTCCCACGCTTTCGCAGAGACGGTCTGCATAATTTTTTCACCGGCCGGTCCGGGGAAAGGCGGAGTGGTCAGAGCGGGGAGTTCTTCACCGTATTTGCGACAGTGTACCGTGTTGGCCATGCTTACTCCTGAGTGATCAATGTAAGTAGTTTCTTCACCGGTGCAGCCAGACCAATGGCGCTTGGTGAGGAGGTATTGTACCAGTGGACGTTGTTTTCATGCACCGTGGCTGCTGGCCGTTTTATTTTTACGTGCACAGGGGTGATGTCCAGGTGGTAGTGAGAAAAGGTGTGCCTGAAGGTATTCAGAACCTGAGTCTCAGCCTCTGTATGGCCTGTCTCGCTGAGAAGAACCTGCTCCGTTTCAGCGGTGTCTCCGACTTCGGGAAAGCTCCAGAGCCCGCCCCATATTCCGCTCTGAGGCCGCTGCTTCAGTAAAAGCTCACCCTGTTCGTTTTCAAAAATCACCATCACGGTACTTTTTACTGGTTTTTCTTTCTTTGGCTTGCTGTTCGGGTACTGCGTTGGATTACCTTCAGCGTACCCCTGGCAGTCAGGCTGCAGCGGGCAAATACCACAGGCGGGTTTAGAGCGTGTGCAAAGAGTCGCACCCAGGTCCATCATTGCCTGCGTATACTGCTGGTGGCTGTGTTCTGGGGTCAGTCGGCCAGCAATCTCCCAGAGCTGTTTTTCAACCGCAGTGGTGCCCGGCCAGCCCGGGATCGCATAGAAGCGGGTCAGTACGCGTTTGACGTTGCCATCGAGGATAGGTGCGCGGATGCCCATACTAATAGAAGCGATAGCCCCTGCGGTTGAGCGGCCTATGCCGGGTAAGTCGCTTAACTCTTCAACCGATCTGGGAAACTCACCATCGTATTCGCTAACAACTGTCTGAGCGCATTTGTGCAGGTTTCTTCCGCGTGCGTAGTAGCCGAGGCCAGTCCAGTGGTGGAGCACGTCATCCTGAGTGGCGTTGGCGAGCGCTTCGACAGTTGGGAAGCTGTCCATAAAGCGCTCATAGTAAGGAATAACGGTGGCGACCTGAGTCTGCTGTAGCATGATCTCAGACACCCATACACGGTACGGCGTGATGTTCTGTTGCCAGGGAAGATGCTTGCGACCGTGAACCTCATACCAGGCGAGCACGGTCTCACTGAATGCTGAGTCTTTCATGGTGTCCGGTTTCTGTTAAAACGGCGGGCAGTATGAAGGATCTGACTCAGATTTCGTAGCTGTTGCTGCGTCGCTCAGCAGAGATCACAAGGTATTGATGCAGCTGCCCGAGAGATAGCGGACGGCTGAACAGGTAGCCCTGACCCTCATCACAGTTATTCAGGCGCAGATACTGGAGTTGTTCATCCGTCTCTACGCCTTCGGCGACCACGTTCAGGTCGAGCTTGTGGGCCATCGCGATCACCGCTGCGGTGATCGCCATGTCGTTCTTATCATCCGGAATATCCATGACAAACGAACGGTCCACTTTTAGCACATCAATCGGGAAACGCTTGATGTAGGAGAGTGACGAGTACCCGGTACCGAAGTCATCAATGGCGATAGACACACCTGTCGATTTGATCTCCTGCATGATGCGGATGGCCGCTTCAACATCATCCATCAGCGTACTTTCGGTGATTTCCAGTTCCAGACAGCGCGGTGGAATCTCGGTGATCTCAAGCACATTGCGGATACGACCGGCGAGATCCGGGTCGGTGAACTGTTTGGCTGACAGGTTGACCGCAACTTTGGCATTCGTAGGCATGATGTTCTTGCGGATCAGGCTACTGATCTGGCGGCACGCCTGCTCAAGAACCCAGTTACCAATATCAATGATCTGGCCGGTTTCTTCAGCGACCGGAATAAAGTTATCCGGCGTAATAATGCCCTTGTCTGGGTGTTGCCAGCGGATCAGCGTTTCGACGCCTGTGGTGCGGTAGTCGAACAGGCTGATCTTTGGTTGATAGAACAGGGTGAACTGATTCCGTTCTATCGCTTCGTTGATCTCTTTCTCGATGGCGAGGTGCTCGAGAATAGAGTGATTCATCTCTTCCGAGAAAAACTGGAAGTTGTTGCGGCCCTGCTCTTTGGCAGAGTACATGGCCAGGTCAGCATTTTTCATCAACACGTTGGTGTCGGTGGAGTCATCGGGCGTCATGGTGATGCCGATACTGACTGAGGTAAGGATATCCTGGCCTTTGACGCGAATGGGTTTCGACATTGCGCGCAGAATCTTTTCTGCAACGGCGCGTACATCCTGCACAGAACTGATGTCTGTCAGCAGAATTGTGAATTCATCACCACCGATCCTCGATACCGTATCGTTTTCCCGCACTGTGTTACTCAGGCGGTTCGATACTTCTTTGAGAAGAACGTCGCCAGCATCGTGCCCGAGCGTATCGTTGACGCGCTTGAACTGGTCCATATCCAGAAACATCAGGGCCATGGACTTGCCGGAACGGAGCGCTCCCTTCACTGAGGTCACCAGGCGATTCTTAAACAGACGCCGGTTTGCTAACCCTGTCAGTGGGTCGAAGAAGGCGAGGGTTTCCATCTGCACCTGAGCCGCTTTCAGTTCAGAAATATCTGAAATTGCACCTAAGTAGCCAAGTAGCTGGCCGTCGCGGTCGTAGAGCGCACTCGCCATCAGGTGGATCCAGGTGTAAGCCATGTCCGGGCGGGTCAGGCGGATCTCCAGAGCAATACTCTCCTGATCCAGAATCAGCCGGTTCCAGGCTTCCTGAACATTCACAAGATCTTTCGGGTTGATCATCTCGAACCAGTCCTGAAGATCAGGGTGGTCGTTGGTCATACCGTGAATATCACGCCAGCGCTGATTCACGTACTGCAGGTTCTGGTTGGGATCGACCTGGAAAATACCGACAGGAGACAGGGCGGTTAGCTTTCTGAAGCGTTCTTCAGATGCTTTTAGCGACTGGTTTTCATCATCAATGGTGGTCAGCAGGCGGTTAAACAGATCGACCAGATCACCGAGTTCGTCGTTATTCGTCTTGGTTGCACGAATCGAATAGACCTTCTTGTTCAGGATTTCGGTCAGGGTATCGCTCAGCTCCCGCATTGGCCTGGAGATCACATCTTTGAGCTTATTGGCGAGGAATAGCGCAAGTGCGAACGCTGTCAGCATAATGATGAGTGAGAACACCAGAAACTGGAAAAAACGTTCGAGCAAATGATCCCGGCTGCTTTCGATATACAGCGTGCCTATTGGCTCTTCGGCGCGGGTGACCGGAAAAAAGCGCGAGAAGTTATAGGTCTTAAGAGTATCGACGCGTGGCAGGTAATTCGGGCAATCGATGCGCTCGTGGGCCTTGGAGTGATAACTGGCCGCCAGTGTCTGGTCCTGACGATAAATACAGCCACGCACGATCGCACTGTCTGACTGCAGTGTGTTCAGGTTGCTTTCAAGCAGTGCCTTATCATTAAACGTCAGAGCCGCAGTGATACGGTCTGATATGACGTCACCGAGCACCTGTAACTTATTCTCCGTGTCCCGCTTGGCCAGATAATACTCGAGCGAAATATAGGCAAAGTTAGCCAGTAGGAGTGTCAGGCCGGTGGTGATTAATGAAATAAGAACAAGGCGCCGGCGTAAGGACTGGGTCTTGAAAAGCGTCATGGCACTACTCTCCCGACGAGAGTGTTGTTTGGCAGCCAAGGAAGCGCTCCTTCCTGAAGTGTCATTTTGATGTACATACAGCTGCCAATCATACTGTGCCGGTTATCCGAATAAACGCGCTCTACAGAGTGCGTCGTCAGTTATCTGAATTCAAGACGGCCAATACGGCCTTTTTATGGTCACTTTTTATTATGTGGCGCATTTTGAGGCGCCTTAGTGGAGTTCCCAATCACATCAGTTTAGTACTAATTCGCGGGCTTTACCGGTGGCGGGTCACAAAAAAAGCCGCTGGTCAGCGGCTTTTTCGACAGAATCTGAGGCTTAAGAGCCTGCCTGAAGCTCTTCAGGGTCGTATGGTTTGACGGGTTCGCTTTCCAGCTCTGTAATAAGTTCGCCGATACTGATGTTCTGTAAGCGATCAGAGAGCTGCGTGCGATAGGTTTTCACCATGCTCAGGCCTGAAATTACGGCGTCGTATACCAGCCAGTCGCCAGACTCTTTGTTTTCATACAAACGGAAATCTACTGGGACTTTGTTGCCATTGGTCTGGGTGAACTGGCCCTTCACGATAGCGCGGCCACCGTCCGGGCTGTAGCGGGTATCTGAGAACTCCAGAGTCTCGCCGCTGAATGCCTTGAAAGCACCGCCATAAGTACGTAGCTGACGATCACGGAAAATCGTGATGAAACGCTGCTGTTCCTCAGGCGTAGCACGGCGCCAGTATTTACCCAGTGCACCCATCGCGATCTTTTCTTGGTCGATGGCAGGCAGAATGTATTCTTGTACCAGACGCTCAACCATCTGGGCGTCGCGCTCTTCAGGTTCGGTTTTCTTCAGTTCAGCAATCACGCCATTGGTGGCTTGCTCAACCACTTTCAGTGGCTTGTCGTCACTGGCGAAAGTCTGCGTTACCGCAAACATCATCAGCGTAAACAGGGAGAGTATTTTTAACACGGTTACGTCCTTATCATTTTTGGTCAGTATCTAACGATACGTCGCAGCTGCCTAGACGGATGTTCACAATTATTTGTTACATCTGTGCAACAGTGGCTGCTCAAACAGTCCTTTTGTAGACCAACAGGTTACCCTGACGTTCAAAGTTTCTGCGTACGATGGCTTCTGATAGTGAGTCTTCACTATCGACAAACTCCAGGGTCAGTCGCTCCTCATCCGCCCATTTGCACAGAAAATGCAGCATCTGGTGCATAACACCACGGCGCTGAGTAATACGACGAACGCCAGCATTTGCCAGTCTTACGTGGTCGCCATTCCGTTCTGCCAGTAACGCGCCAATGATGCGGTCGTTAAATCTACCAGCAATAACCCAGCGATTCTGATTAATCCACTCGCGCAGGTGCGTATCAACGGCAAGCCCGTGGGGCTCGGTTTCGCTGCGGATTTTCTCAAAGTCTGCGAAGTCGTCTTCAGTTGGCTCAGTCAGGTGCTCCAGTTTTACCGGCACATCAGGCTCCTGTTCGTTGGCTTGTTCACGGTGTGGTGCATCAGTCAGGCAGGATTTCGTACTTTCAGAAGCTTCCGGCCTACTTTCTGGTGCGCTTTGCTTTATAATGCTTTCTTTTCTGTTTTGCGAGAGTCCGGAGACAATCTCACTATGGCACGCACGGCGTCAGTAGAGCGTAACACGCTCGAAACCCAGATTACCGTTAAGATCAACCTTGATGGCACGGGTCAGGCCAAATTCGACACCGGTGTTCCCTTTCTGGAGCACATGATGGATCAGATCGCGCGCCATGGCCTGATTGATCTGGATATCACCTGCAAAGGCGATACTCATATCGATGATCACCATACGGTTGAGGATATCGGCATCACCTTAGGGCAGGCGTTCGCACAGGCGATCGGCGATAAAAAAGGCATCGTCCGCTATGGTCATTCGTATGTACCGCTGGACGAGGCACTGTCACGTGTTGTGATCGACTTCTCTGGCCGTCCGGGTCTGGATATGAAGGTCGACTTTACCCGTGCTGCGATCGGCCGTCTGGATACTCAGTTATTCTGGGAGTTCTTTCAGGGCTTCGTGAATCACGCCAAAGTCACGCTCCACATTGATAACCTCAAAGGCTTCAATGCGCACCACCAGGCAGAGACGATCTTCAAAGCGTTCGGTCGGGCATTGCGTATGGCGGTTGAGCAGGACCCTCGTATGGCCGGCGTGACACCATCGACCAAGGGCAGTCTGTAAGAGGTCGGAACAGTGACAGTTAACAGTAAGATTTGTGCCGTTATTGATTACGGCATGGGCAATCTGCACTCCGCTCACGGTGCTCTTCAGAGTGTGGCTCCAGATACTCAGGTACTGGTTACCGGTGACCCAGAGGTGATCCTCAGAGCTGACCATGTGGTATTGCCCGGTGTCGGTGCTATCCGTGACTGTATGGCTGAGATTTATGCTCAGGGTATTGATGCTGTTGTGCGTGAAGTTGCGGCGTCGAAGCCTTTGCTCGGTATCTGTGTTGGTCTGCAGGCCATGATGGAGCGCAGCGAAGAAAACGGCGGTGTTGACGGTCTTGGGCTGTTCCGCGGTCAGGTTAAGTACTTTGGCGATGACCTGAGAGAAAACGGTGAGCGCCTGAAAGTACCCCACATGGGCTGGAACACAGTAAGTCAGGGAAAACACCCGCTCTGGAATGGCATTGCCGACGATACCCGTTTCTACTTTGTTCACTCATACCATGTAAAAGCAGAGAATGAGGAACAGGTGAAAGGCCGCGGCCACTATGGTGTCGATTTTGCCGCTGCCATGGGGCAGGACAATGTTTTCGCCGTCCAGTTTCACCCCGAAAAAAGCCACAATGCGGGTCTCGCATTACTCAAGAACTTCCTGAACTGGGATGGTCAGGCCTGATCTGGCCGCCCGGTTAATGATTCAAATTTAAGGTTACTCTTTTAAGGTTATTCTCATGCTCGTTATTCCTGCTATTGATCTCAAAGATGGCCAGTGCGTTCGCCTCCGTCAGGGCCGTATGGATGATTCCACCGTGTTTGGTGATGATCCTGTGTCTATGGCAAAGCGCTGGGTCGATGCGGGCTGCCGTCGTCTGCACCTCGTTGACCTGAATGGTGCGTTTGCCGGTGAGCCAGTGAATGGCGAAGCCGTGACCTCAATTGCTAAAGCCTTCCCGGACCTGCCGATTCAGATTGGTGGCGGTATCCGTTCACTGGAAACCATTGAGCACTACATCAAAGCGGGCGTGAACTACGTCATTATTGGTACGAAAGCCGTTAAAGAACCTGCGTTTGTAAAAGAAGCCTGTGACGCTTTCCCGGGCCACGTGATTGTCGGTCTGGATGCACAGGACGGTTTCGTTGCAACTGACGGTTGGGCTGAAGTCTCTGAAGTAAAAGCCGTTGATCTGGCGAAGCAGTTCCGCAACGATGGCGTATCAGCAATTGTGTACACCGATATCGCTCGTGACGGCATGATGCAGGGCGTGAACGTTGAAGCGACCGTTCAGCTGGCAGAAGAGGGTGGTATTCCTGTGATTGCATCAGGTGGTGTCACCAACATCGAAGATATCCGTCAGCTGTCGAAGGTGGCTTCCCGCGGTATTCTGGGTGCGATCACTGGCCGTGCAATTTATGAAGGTACGCTGGATGTTGCTGAAGCTCAGACTCTTTCAGACGAACTCACAGGTAAATAATCATGGCTCTGGCGAAGCGCATTATTCCGTGTCTGGATGTTGATAAAGGTCGCGTTGTAAAAGGCGTCAACTTCGTTGGTATCCGCGATGCGGGTGATCCGGTCGAAATTGCTAAGCGCTATAACGATCAGGGCGCGGATGAAATTACCTTTCTCGATATTACCGCCAGCCACGAAGAGCGTGAAACCACAGTTCATATGGTAGAAGCGATCGCCGAGCAGGTGTTTATTCCCCTGACTGTTGGCGGTGGTATTCGTGAAATTGCCGACATCCGTAACATGCTGAATGCTGGTGCCGACAAAGTATCGATTAACTCGGCTGCGGTTTATAACCCGGATTTTGTGCGCGCAGCGGCGGACAAGTTCGGCTCGCAGTGTATTGTGGTTGCGATTGATGCGAAGCAGGTAGATGACCACTGGGAAATTTTCACCCATGGTGGCCGTAAGCCGACCGGCATTAATGCGGTGGAGTGGGCTGTGAAAATGGCCGACTTCGGCGCCGGTGAAATCCTGCTGACCAGCATGGATCGTGATGGTGTTAAAACCGGCTTTGACCTGGGTGTCACCAAAGCCATCTCGGATGCGGTCAATATCCCGGTGATTGCGTCAGGCGGTGTGGGTAACCTTGATCACCTGGTCGATGGTGTAAAACTTGGTGGCGCTGACGCCGTTCTTGCGGCGAGTATTTTCCACTTCGGTGAATATACGGTCCAGCAGGCAAAAGAGCACATGGCTGCCGCTGGCATCGAAATGCGCCTCTAATTAATTCTGTCTTTATTTGTCACTCTTCGGTGGCCTGACTGGCCATCGAATTTCTGTCGATCTCCACAAAAGCGTCTACTCTGAAGGCAGAGCTGTTCTTCTTTATCTGAGAAACAGCAGACTTTCTAACTGAACTCTGCCCGCAGGCTGAGAGTGGCGCAATGACTCAATTTCAATCCGTGAAGTGGAAGATACTCACACCTATGATCCTGGTTTTCCTGCTGATCATGGTATTTATCAACCTGTATTCCTCACATCAACAGAAAGCGCGTCTTCTGGAGACTACCGAGCAGCATCTGAATCAGGTGCTCGACAATTATCTTGATGGCATCAATATGCTGATGCTGACCGGCAGCATGGCAAGCCGGGATACTCTGCGAGATAAGTTTGCTCAGCAGGACGGCATCGAAGAAGTGCGCGTATTGCGTGCCGACGCCGTAAACAAGCTATTCGGTCCGGGGTTTCCGAGCGAGAAACCTCAGGACGAATACGATCGCCGTGCACTGAACGGCGAAGCTGTATCGTTTGTTGAAACCGTAAATGGTGAACGTAAGCTCACGGTTATTGAGCCTTACATCGCTGTTGAGAACCGTCATGGCACTAATTGCCTTGGTTGTCATCAGGTTGCCGAGGGGACCGTTCTTGGTGCGGGGCGGATTACATACTCTCTCGCGGAGGAAGACAGCCAGGTGCTGGGAGATCTCATCAATAGCAGCCTGATGAACGCCGTTCTTATGATTGCCGGACTTTCCGGTATTTATTTTGTGATTTATCGCATCGTGATTCAGCCACTGCGTCGCCTGGAAAGAACGATGGGGCAGATAGGTACGAACTCTGACCTGACCCTGCGTGTAAACCTCGGCACCAATGATGAATTCAGCCGGGTCGAAGAAGCGACTAACCGCATGCTGAATAGCTTTCAGCCGGCGATCAGTGATTTATCTCATACCATGTCTGAGCTGTCTGGGGTGTCGGGAGAACTGGCATTAATCACCCGTGAAACGCGGGATGGAATGGGTGAGCAGCAACGTGAGAGTAAAGACCTGCTGGTGGCGGTAGAAGAGCTATCAGACGCTGCCGGGCGAGTGAACGAAAGTGCGGTAAACGCCGAAACAGCGGCCGTATCGGCGAAAGAGAATGCCGAGGGCGGTAGCGAAGTCGTTGTTCAGGTGACAGGCACGATTCAGGAGCTCGCGGCAGAAGTTGAGAACGCCGTGACGGTTGTACGGCAACTTGCTGAAGATACGCAGGGGATTGGTCACGTTGCGAAATCGATCAATGAAATCGCTGAACAGACGAACCTGCTTGCTCTTAATGCGGCGATTGAGGCTGCGAGAGCAGGTGAGCAGGGGCGTGGTTTTGCCGTGGTCGCTGACGAAGTCCGTAGTCTGGCAATCCGGACTCAGGATTCAACCAAAGAGATTAACGACATCATTGAGCGTCTGGTCAGTGTTTCTGAGAAAGCCGTTCAGGTGATGGATGCCAGTAAAGACCGTGCGCAGCAGGGTGTTCAGGATACAGAGCGTGCCCGCGAAGCACTTCAACAGATTGCAACAGGTGTTGAGAATATTCGCTCAATGAACAGCAGAATTTCTGCAGCGGCGGATAATCAGAACAATGTGGTCTCAAGAATTAACGAGAACATCCGTGTAATCAGTCAGGCTTCTGAGCAAACCCTGAGTGCCTCAGGGAGAACCTTTGAGCACAGTAACGACCTTGGTCAGATAGTGCAGCGGTTACGGGAAATTGTCGAGCGCTTCAGGGTGTGAAGCATGTTTGCTGATAATAAAAATGGCCGCAATCGCGGCCATTTTAATTTTCGAGTGTTATTTCTTAACAGCGAGTTCTACACGGCGGTTCTGTGCACGACCTTCAGCAGTATCGTTGGTCGCAACAGGGTCCGCTTCGCCATAGCCTTTTGCGCTCAGTTTCTCTGCACTGACGCCTTTCTCTACCAGGTACGAACGGACTGATTGTGCGCGGTCTTCGCTGATTTTCTGGTTCAGTGCATCGCTACCACGACTGTCGGTATAAGCCTGAATTTCGATCATCAGATCAGGATAGCGCTTCAGTTCTTTAGCAACATCATCAAGAATAGCTTCACTGTTTTCAGTCAGTTGTGCAGAGCCTGTTTCGAAGAAAACACCCTGAAGCTTGCCGTCGAAGCTCGGGCAACCGTCACTGTCGACCATAGTACCTTTGGGTGTATCTGAGCACTTATCTTTGCGATCAGGAACGCCGTCTTTATCGGTATCCAGCTTCGCAGCAATACGGGCTTTTTCAGCGGCCAGTTCGGCGGCACGGCGAGCGTCTTCCTCGGCTTTCGCGCGTTCTGCTGCTGCAGCTGCGTGTGCAGCTTCAACGTCGTTGGTCATATTATTTGCAGCTTCGTCGCGTGATGATGTCACGCTGTTGCCGCCGAAGCGCATGCCGGCTTCCAGCACATAGTTATTGTGCTCAATGTCTTCATTTACCATATCGTCGTAACGATATTCGGCACGGGCGAAGAAGGTATCTGTCGCCGCCAGTTGCAGACCTGCGCCAACACTCACCAGAGCGTTCTCTTGAGCAAAATCGTTCAGCTCTGCCTTGCCATAGCCAAGACCAGCGCTCACGTATGGCTGAATCATATCGTCACCGAAAAAATGCAGACCACTGACGCGAGCCTGCTGAACATCAGCACGGCCGTCAACCTGATCTGGAGAAGGCTGTACGATACTGAGCTCAACCGCGGTGTCGTTGTTCAGCATATAACCGGCTGAGAGTTCCAGGTCGTAGCTGTGCTTGATGTAATCATCGAAGTATTCGTTGGTGACCTCGTGGTCGGTGTGGGCACCACCAAAAGTCACGTAATAAGGGTTTTCGGCCAGTGCAGTAACGCTGATCGAAGAAATGATTGTAGCGAGTAAAGTGCGTTTCACGGGTAGTCCATCCATATTATAAATTGATATAGCCTGTATAGGGTGGCCGTGCTTAAATGGACTGGGCGTTGGTGAAACAGTTCAAAAAAAAAATAAAAAATTCATAAAAACCCGAAGATGGATTTCGGGCTTTCAGGTGTTATAAAATCTGAGAAAAGTTCCTGTTGATTACAGGTCTTGAAGGATTTCAGCCTTCTTCTGAGAGTATTCCTTCTCTGTAATCAGCTCGTCATCTCTGAGGTTCTGAAGGATCTCCAGGCGTTCTTTTATCGACTTCTTCTCTGCTTTTCTGGCCTTAGCTTGATTGGCGGCTACAGGCTTCTCTTGTTGCAGGCAGTCGTACAACTCTGCTTCCAGGCTGACTTTGTTTACCGTCTTGATGCCGCCAGCCAGAGTCGGCTTACGGAAGCGGGATTCGCTACTGTCGAGGATAAGAATACTGTCGGCCCTGACTTCAAGGGCTTCTTTTCTAAGCTTTTCGGTGCACTTTTCTTCCGTACTGCTACTGCAGGATTCTTCTTTTACTAATAAGCACTGCTGCGCTTTTTGGGCGTCTATGATTCGAACTTCAGCCGCCTGAACTACGCTGGCGGCGGATAAAAAAAGTAAGGAAAACAGAAGTGGCGATGTCTTCATGGGATTCATTTCTCGTCATGTAAATAAATTCGGACCAATAAAAAGGCCGGTAAAAACCGGCCTTTCTAACATCAGTCGTCGAGCATAGCTTTGTCGCGGACGGCACCCTTATCGGCGCTAGTGGCGAACTTGGCGTAGGCTTTCAATGCCGTGGTCACTTTACGTGGGCGTTCCTCGGCAGGTTTCCAACCTTTCTTATCCTGCTCGTGGCGACGGTGAGACAGCTCTTCAGCCGTCAGGTCGACATTGATCGAACGGTTCGGGATGTCGATGTTGATGATGTCGCCGTCTTTCAACAGGCCAATGGCACCGCCCGATGCGGCTTCTGGTGAACAGTGGCCAATCGACAGACCAGAGGTGCCGCCAGAGAAGCGACCGTCGGTTAGCAGGGCACATTCTTTACCCAGGCCTTTCGACTTGAGGTAAGAGGTTGGGTACAGCATTTCCTGCATGCCCGGGCCGCCTTTCGGGCCTTCGTAGCGGATGATGACAATATCACCGGCAACGATTTCGTCGTTCAGAATGCCGGTGACGGCGTCGTCCTGGCTTTCGAAGATGCGTGCACGACCCTGGAATACATGGATCGATTCATCCACACCAGCTGTTTTAACCACACAGCCATCAAGGGCGATGTTGCCGTACAGTACCGCCAGGCCGCCTTCCAGTGAGTAGGCGTTATCGATGCTGCGGATACAGCCGTTCTCACGGTCGCCGTCCAGCGTTGGCCAGCGAGTGCTCTGGCTGAATGCGGTCTGAGTCGGGATGCCCGCAGGGCCAGCTTTGTAGAACTGCACGACCTCTTCGCTTGGGCTGCGCATGATGTCCCACTTATCCAGCGCTTCTTTCATGGTGGCGCTGTGCACGGTTGGCAGGTCATTGTGCAGCAGGCCAGCACGATCGATTTCACCCAGAATACCCATGATGCCACCGGCGCGGTGAACGTCTTCCATGTGGTACAGTGGCGAGTTCGGCGCCACTTTACACAGCTGAGGAACAACACGTGACAGACGGTCGATGTCTTTCAGGTCGAAGTCGACTTCGGCTTCCTGAGCAGCGGCCAGCAGGTGGAGGATAGTATTGGTTGAGCCGCCCATGACGATATCGAGGGTCATGGCGTTTTCAAACGCTTTGAAATTGGCGATAGAGCGGGGCAGTACAGACTCATCGTCCTGCTCGTAGTAACGCTTGGCGTTTTCAACAATCTTGCGGCCGGCTTCGAGGAACAGTTGCTCACGGTCAGCATGAGTAGCCAGTACCGAGCCGTTCCCCGGCAGCGCCAGACCAAGAGCTTCAGTCAGACAGTTCATGGAGTTGGCGGTGAACATACCAGAACACGAACCACAGGTCGGACAGGCGCTGCGCTCATATTCGGCGACTTTCTCGTCAGAGGCAGAATCGTCAGCGGCGATGACCATGGCATCAACCAGATCCAGCTTGTGCTCAGACAGCTTGGTCTTACCGGCTTCCATCGGGCCGCCAGAAACAAAGATCACTGGGATGTTCAGGCGCAGAGCGGCCAGCAGCATTCCCGGAGTGATTTTGTCGCAGTTAGAGATACAGACAATCGCATCAGCACAGTGCGCGTTAACCATGTACTCAACAGAGTCGGCGATGATTTCACGGCTCGGCAGGCTGTAGAGCATGCCGTCGTGACCCATGGCGATGCCGTCATCTACGGCAATCGTGTTGAATTCTTTCGCTACGCCACCGGCTTTCTCGATCTCGCGGGCAACCAGTTGGCCAAGATCTTTCAGGTGAACGTGACCCGGAACGAACTGAGTGAATGAGTTCGCAACAGCGATGATAGGCTTCTGGAAATCATCGTCTTTCATACCCGTTGCACGCCACAGGGCGCGGGCTCCGGCCATATTGCGACCAGCGGTAGACGTCTTGGAACGATACTGAGGCATGATCTCTCGTCTCTTTATACGTAAAATAGTGGTGTATTGTATCAATCAGCGAGGTTGCGTGCATGTCTGAACTTACCCTTTATTACGATGGCTACTGCCCTTTGTGTGTACGCGAAATGGACCACCTGAGAAAGGCAGATCAGGCCGGTCGCCTGACGCTGGTGGATATTCAGCAGGAAGGGTTTACTGAGCGTTATCCGCACATTGATCCGCAGGCGGCGAGCACCATCCTTCACGCTGATACTGCTAATGGTGAACTCCTGCTGGGTTTGGATGTCACTTATCGTGCCTGGTCGCTTGTTGGACGAGGCTTCTGGATTGCCCCGCTAAGATGGCCTGTCGTTCGCTGGTTTGCAGACAAGGCTTACCTGTGGTTTGCGCGCAATCGATATAAGGTGTCTGGTTGGCTGACAGGTCAACAGCGATGCGACACCTGTGGTCCACAAGGATGTTCAATTGACGGTAAGAAACAAGGTGATAACTAAGCACGCACCAATACTCACTCGGGCTAAGACCCTATCTATAACTGTATTACTCGGATGCCTGTCTTTGATACTGGCGGGTTGTTCTTCGTCGCCAGTGAAGCCTCTGGACTCTGAGGTCGCCAGTCTTAAATCACGGCTCTATCTCGCTCACGGCGCCAGTGCAGGAGATGCGCCTCTGAATTCCTTACAGGCGATTGAAGCAACTCTTCAGCGGAGTGATTACGACGGTATCGAAATCGATATCGTTTTGGCAGGCGATAGTGTTCCGCTACTGGCCCATGATCCCTGGATCAGTGAAAAAAACTGTCGACGGTACGATGGCCAGACATTTGAACCTGTGTATATCCGGGATGTGTACTCGAGTGAATTAGATGAGCTGTTCGAGTGTCACTTCCCGGCAGCAAAGAGCGGTGCTTCAGAAAAGGCGTCTGAGTTCCATCCGCTGGTAACGCTGGCTGAAGCGCTTGCTGTTGCAGCTAATCATCCTGAAAAAACGATCTATCTCGATCTGAAAATTCAGGACGGAGTCACACTGGATGTTGAAGAGTACGGCGCTGAAATATTTCTGGCGTTGACTGAACAGGAAATAGCAAACCCTGTATTTATCGAAGTTCCTGAGAAACATCAGATGGGAAAAATAAAGCATTCTCTTGAAGATTTTAATGCTCGGATTGCACTCTCTTATCCTGCTTTCTACGCTGGAGAGGACTGGGATTATATCGGAGCGATGGCAGCCATTCGTACTTTTTTCTTCGCTGAAAATCCTGTCGATGCTGCGCAGGAATCAAATGCAGATGTATTGGTTAGCCCAACGATAGTTATGTCGCATTCTTCTGTAGAGAAACTACACCAGAGCCAGGTTCTGTTTGGAACCTTTCTGGTCGATGATGCTGAATCTCTGAAGTCAGCCTGTAATCACGGAGCAGATATTATTATTACGGATATTCCTGTTGGGCAGCGTTGCGAGCCTGATTTATGATGCCTTCCAGTTCGGATCTGGTCTTTCTGCCGTTAGGCGGTACCGGCGAAATCGGTATGAACATGAATCTCTATGGTCACGACGGCAAGTGGCTGATGGTCGATTGTGGCGTCACCTTTCCCAAACCCGGACGCGTCAGTGCGGATGGTACACGCCATCATAGTGGCGAACCTGATACTCAAATGCCTGACCCTGAGTTTATTGAGGCGCGCAAAGATGATCTCGCGGGGCTGATTATTACTCATGCTCACGAGGACCATGTCGGCGCTGTGCCGTATCTCTGGCATAAGTTACGCTGCCCGATTTACTGCACCCGGTTTACCGCAGAAGTACTGAAGAAAAAGCTCGCTGAGCACGGCATTCTGCATCAGGTGAAACTTATTATTCCTGAAACTGGCGAGCGCTTACATATCGGCCCGTTTGACGTGCAGTGGTTGCCGTTAACCCATTCGATTCCTGATCCGAACTGTTTAATGATCCGCACGCCCTTGGGCAATATTTTTCATACCGGTGACTGGAAACTGGACCCAGACCCGGTCGTAGGGCATGGCTATAAAGAAGAGACCTTCCGTAAGCTGGCCGATGAAGGCGTGCTGGCGATGGTGTGCGACTCGACCAATGCCACGACAAAGGGGCACTCAGTATCAGAGGGTGATCTCTATGATGGGTTACGCCATTACATCGAGAGTGCGAAGGGTCGCGTGGTTGTCACCTGTTTCGGCAGTAATATAGCGCGCTTGCTGACGTTATCTCATATTGCCGAAGATACGGGGCGCTACATGGGCCTGTATGGTCGTTCCCTGATTAATATGCACCAGTGTGCCAAACGGGCGGGTGTCTGGCCTTACAGTGCAGGTGCCGTGGATACGGGTCATCTGGGCTATTTACCTCGCAACGAAGTGCTTGCCGTCGCGACCGGCAGTCAGGGGGAACCCCGCACCGCGTTGCGCAGGCTTGCCGCCGGAACACATCCGGATTTTGAATTGGAGGCAGGCGATCGGGTGATCTTCAGTGCCAGAGCGATCCCTGGTAATGAAGAGGCCATTCAGGGCGTGATTGATCAACTCACGGCGCTCGGCGTTGAGGTTGTTACGGTTGATAATGCAGAGCACGATATCCATGCCTCAGGCCATCCGGCGCAGGACGAGCTGAAGATGTTGTACAACTGGGTGCAGCCTGAGATTGCGATTCCCGTTCATGGTGAAACTGAGCATATGAAAGCCCACGCTGGGCTGGCAAAGGGCTGCGGAATACCGCGTACCATGACGGGGCGGAACGGTGACCTGTTTATGTTGCGGCCGGTGCCGGGAATGCAACGTCAGAAGGTCAGGACGGGCCGCCTCGGATACGAAAAAGGCGGCCTGGTAAAAGTAGAATAAATTTCAGAGTGAGCGGGTGTCGATCCGCTTTCTGAATTCTTCTGCACTTTCTTTTCGCTCCGAGTAGCGGTCGGTAAAGTAGTCTTTTTTATCCCTGAGCAGCAGGGTAAATTTCATCAGCTCTTCCATAACGTCGACGATGCGGTCGTAATAAGACGACGGCTTCATACGGTCGTTGTCATCAAATTCCAGCCAGGCTTTTGGAACCGAAGATTGGTTGGGGATTGTCACCATACGCATCCAGCGCCCCAGAATTCGCATCTGGTTAACGGCGTTGAATGATTGCGAGCCGCCACAGACCTGCATGATGGCCAGAGTTTTCCCCTGAGTTGGTCTAACACCCTGAAGTGCGAGGGGTATCCAGTCTATTTGTGCTTTCATTATGCCGGTCATTGCCCCATGACGTTCCGGGCTGCACCAGACCATTCCCTCGCTCCAGTTAGCCAGCTCGCGCAGCTCTTTTACTTTGGGGTGATCCGCATCGGCGTCATCGGGCAGCGGCAGACCTGATGGGTTAAAGGTCCGGGTTTCGGCTCCGAGCCACTCGAGAATCCGGGCGGCTTCCTCCGTTGCCAGGCGGCTGAAAGAGCGCTCTCGCAGAGACCCATAGAGCAGCAGAATCCGGGGCTTATGATCACTCTCTTTTTCGTTAAACAAGATGCTTTCGTCGATCGGGTTCAGGCAGTCGTCGTCGATATTCGGCATGTGATCGGACGTTGGGAGGGGGGTATCGCTGTTGTCGGTCATAGTTGGCTCGGGATGAATTGATTGGCTCAGGCGTATGCTAACCGGGTTAGTGGGCGTTACACAAAGTGCATGGTTTCTGTGTATGATCCACTGCGCAGCAATTTAAAAGTGCTCAGGTAACGATAAAAATAACACCAAGCTGATAAAGGGCGGGCGCATGGATCTTAATGCTCACGACGGTTCTGAAAATACTACCCATGAGAAGAGCGAGGGCCTCTATCGTTGGTTATCAACATTTCCGGCATTTTTGATACTGCTTGCAGTCGTACTGCTGAATACCAGTCATGCAATTCATGCTCAGTTACTGCTGTTAGGGGAAGCTCAGTGGGAAGGCTACTATCAGTTACGGGTTGATCCTCAAGCACCTGCCTGTAACCCCGATCAGGATATCGAACAAGCCTTGCAGCGAATGATCCGGGAGCAGGAAGAAGCGGATGACGAGTTTGATCTGCTGGCCTCAGATCCCGTTCCACCAGATGTCTTACGTCAGTCGCTTGAAGCGGCAAAAGCAGATTGTGAGTTTAAGTTCGACCGTTATCACGGCATTGTTGAGCGCATTACTCCCACGGTGGAAGCCTACCGGTCGTTAGAGAAGTGGGTCGCTGATCTGGGCGAATTCCGCATGGTCGCTTCCGGGATCATGCTTGCAGTGTTAGTTCTGATCTGCGGCGGAACTGCACTGCTGCGTAAGCATCATATTTCGCTGCGCCCGGCGGCGAGTGTGCTGGATTATCGGGTATCGGCACTGGCCCAGCTTGGTGCGTTCGCCATTCTTTTCTTCTCCATGGTCAGCTTTAAAAGCGTTGCTTTGTCAGCGGGCATCAATGTCAGCTCTGAGCACCTGACGCTGCTTTGGGTCTGGATTCTCGGGTTCGGCTCCGCCATGGCGATCTGCCTGTATCAGGTTATCAAGGTTCCGGAAGATGCTGTGCCGGGCGGGAATATGGGCAACGCACTTCTGTCGACTCCGCTGTATGCCATTTTTACGCTTATATCTGGCAGCTACTTTCTGTTAAACGGGCACGCTTCGGGCATCGGTATTTACATTAATCAGATGATGGAACTGGCGTCCCTGATGCTGAATGTCGCTCTGTATGTACTGATCGGTATGTTGCTGAAACGTACCGACCTGGCGCAGAAGGTATTCGATGTTTTTCGTCCGTTTAACTTCCGCCCTGAAATGCTGGCGGTGATTGCGGTTGCCGTGTCGGCGGTGCCTACAGCCTACACGGGCGGTTCCGGTATTTTCGTGATTGCCGTCGGCAGCCTTGTGTACCTTGAGGTGCGCAGAGCCGGTGCACGTCGACAGCTGGCGCTCGCTGCGACAGCAATGTCAGGCTCTCTCGGTGTGGTTTTGCGTCCGTGTCTGCTGGTGGTCATTGTCGCCGCACTGAATAATGAAGTGACGACGGACGAGTTATTCGGCTGGGGGGTAAAAGTCTTCCTGTTAACAACCGCGCTTTTTGCTTTTTACGCATTTATCACCAGTAAGAAAGACGACTATCAGAACCTTCAGAAAACAGACGGTAGCGTCTGGCCAGCATTCTTTAATGCACTCAAGCCGCTGATTCCTTATGTGCTTCTTATTGCGGCCACGCTGGTCGTTTACGCTCTGGTGCTGGCCGCGTATCTGGATGAGTTTTCGGCGCCGACTATCCTTCCCGTTTTGCTTGCCGTGATTCTTATTTATGAGCGCATTGCGGATAAAAAAGCGCGGGCCTCTGGCGAGGTCGATGACAATACGACAGAGAAGCCCTCGTTATTTGCCAACCTTCAGTCATCCACGTCAGAGGCGACTGTGCATATCGGTGCCTTGCTGATGTTGATGGGCACGACCATGACGATCGGTGGTGTGATTGAGCGCGCTGAGTTGATGACTCTGCTGCCTGCAGAGTTCAGTTCGGTATGGATGGCGATGCTGGCTCTGGTCACTATTCTGGTGTTGATCGGCATGATCATGGACCCATACGGCGCCGTACTTCTGGTCAGCGTCACCATTGCCGGTATTGCCTATAAAGCGGGTATCGATCCGATTCATTTCTGGATGGTCACTCTGGTAGCCTTCGAGCTGGGGTATCTGAGTCCGCCGGTTGCACTGAATCACTTGCTGACAAGGCAAGTCGTTGGTGAAGAAGAAATCCGACTGTCCAAGCTGGAGACTCAGGGAGAGAGCTTCTGGTATCGCCACGAGAAAATTCTGCTGCCACTGGTCACCATGGCCACGGCGCTGGTGATCGTCGCCTTCGGTCCTCTGCTTTGGCAGGACTATTTCTGACAAGAATTTCTGACACGAGCAGAGAGCATTCTTTCTGCTAAAACAGGGTGATTCGATCACCCTTTGAACAGAAGGCCGCTTTCAGGGAGAATAGCGGCCTTTCAATCTCCAGTTCAGAGAAGTCATGTCTGATACACCATTTCAGCAGGAAGTCGGCAAGCGTCGGACTTTCGGCATTATCTCCCACCCGGATGCGGGTAAAACCACGATTACCGAAAAGCTGCTGCTGTTCGGGAATGCGATTCAGCTCGCCGGTACCGTAAAGGGCAAGAAGACCGGCCGTATGGCCACGTCTGACTGGATGCAGATGGAGCAGGAGCGTGGTATCTCGATCACGACCTCGGTGATGCAGTTCCCGTATCGTGAGCGCATGGTCAACCTGCTGGATACCCCGGGGCACGAGGACTTCTCAGAAGATACTTACCGCACACTGACCGCTGTTGACTCTGTACTGATGGTGATCGACGGCGCGAAAGGTGTAGAAGACCGGACCATCAAGCTGATGGACGTGTGTCGTCTGCGTGACACGCCGATCTTTACCTTCATCAATAAGATGGACCGCGAAGTCCGCGATCATATCGAAGTACTGGATGAGATCGAGACAGTACTGAACATTAAGTGTGCGCCAGTGACCTGGCCGATCGGTATGGGCAAGGCGTTCAAAGGTATCTATGACCTGATGACGGACACTATCCATGTGTTCAAGCAGGGGCAGGCGAGCGTTGTTCCAGACGATATTCAGATCAAGGGTCTTGATTCTCCGGAAGCGCTTGAGTTGCTCGGCGAAGAGCTGGTGGAAGAAGTCAAAGAAGAGATTGAACTGGTACAGGCAGCAAGCCACGAGTTTGATCTGCAGGAATACCTGGATGGCAAGCTGACGCCCGTCTTCTTCGGGACAGCACTGGCGAACTTCGGTGTGCGCGAAATGCTCAACTACTTTGTTGAGTGGGCGCCATCACCGTTACCTCGTGGTACTGATCTTGGCGAAGTGGCGCCGGACAGTGACAAGTTCACAGGCTTTGTCTTTAAAATTCAGGCCAACATGGACCCGAAACACAGGGACCGTATTGCCTTCATGCGCATCTGCTCGGGTACCTACAGCAAGGGCATGAAGATGAAGCATGTCCGTATCGGCAAGGATGTAAAGATTGCCGACGCTGTGACCTTCCTCGCGGGTGACCGCTCGGCGGTCGAAGAGGCCATCTCCGGTGACATTATTGGTTTGCATAACCATGGCACTATCCAGATTGGTGACACCTTTACCATGGGTGAAGATCGTCAGTTCACCGGTATTCCGCATTTTGCTCCGGAACTGTTCAAGCGGGTACGCTTAAAAGACCCTCTGAAAATGAAGCAATTGCAGAAAGGTCTGCAGCAGCTTTCCGAAGAAGGGGCGACCCAGCTGTTTATGCCGCTCAATAACAACGACCTGATTCTTGGCGCTGTGGGTGTGCTGCAGTTTGACGTCGTGCAGCAGCGTCTGCGGGACGAATACAAAGTTGAGTGTATCTACGAGCCGGTGAACGTAAACACCGCTCGTTGGGTCTACTGCGACGACGAGCGAAAGCTCGAAGAGTTTAAGCGTAAGGGCGGAGAGAACCTGGCGATTGATGGCGGTGGTTACCTCACCTACATTGCGCCGACTCGCGTCAACCTGTCGTTGACTGAAGAGCGATGGCCGGAAATTCAGTTCCGCTCAACGCGTGAGCACTGATCTGTCAGTGTTGGGCCTGATCATCGTAATCGCGCGCCATTGATATTCGTCTGACTTTCCTTGCGGACAGGTCATTCTGAACTAAGCTTTCCTGCATGGATATCATCGCTGTGCGGGGGCTTAGCGACAATGGCGATTTACTTTTTATCAGGCGTACTTATCACATTGGTTCTTTGTGGTGGCATACGCTGGTGGATTCAGACTCTCCTGACTCAGGAGAAACTGATGCTGGACGATGCAAAAGGTTACTTTCTGATTACCTGTATTGTGGTTGGCTTTCTGGTCAGCGCCGGATTTTTCTGGGCAGGGCAGGTAATGGGATATGACCAGGCAGAAGAGACATCTCAGGCAATGGGGCTGGCGATTCTGTTAGACGTCATGGTGGCACTTCTGAGTCTGATCTGGGGCTTGGTTTCTCTCAAGGAGCCAGAGCAGTATTGAGGTTTTACCTTGTAATGCAGGGACTTAAAAACTAATTGAATTAGTCCTTGCACTACCCCAATCCCTCCTATAGAATGCCGCCCTCTTTTCGAATCAACAATGCCCTTGAAGGCGAGAATTTGATGAAAACTTACAGCGCAAAACCAGAAGCCGTAAAACGTGAGTGGTTTGTTGTTGATGCAGCTGATAAAACGCTGGGTCGCCTGGCCACTGAGGTTGCTCTCCGCCTGAGAGGAAAGCACAAGCCAGAATACACTCCACACGTTGACACCGGTGATTACATCGTTGTTATCAACGCAGACAAAGTAAAAGTAACCGGCAAGAAAGCTGGCGATAAGATGTATCATCGCCACACAGGTTACCCGGGTGGTCTGAAATCGATCTCTTTTGAGAAGCTGATCGATTACAAACCAGAACAGGTAATCGAACTTGCGGTGAAAGGCATGCTTCCTAAGAATCCTCTTGGTCGTGCTATGTTCAAGAAAATGAAAGTTTACGCAGGTACTGAGCACCCACATACTGCTCAGCAACCGCAAGAACTGAAACTGGGATAAGATGATGGCAGTAACACAATACTATGGTACCGGTCGTCGTAAGACCTCCACCGCGCGCGTCTTTCTGCGTCCTGGTACTGGCAGCATCGTAGTAAACAAGCGTCCTCTGGACGAGTACTTCGGTCGTGAAACGGCTCGTATGGTTGTTCGTCAGCCACTCGAACTGACTGAAAGCCTCGAAAAGTTCGACGTGATCATCAACGTACAAGGCGGTGGCGGTAATGGCCAGGCCGGTGCAATCCGTCACGGTATCACCCGTGCACTGATGCAGTACGATGAAACTCTGCGTCCTTCACTGCGTGCAGCGGGTTACGTTACTCGTGACGCTCGTGAAGTTGAACGTAAGAAAGTGGGTCTGCGTAAAGCACGTAAGAAGCCACAGTTCTCCAAGCGTTAATCCAACGCTGCAGAGCAGAAAGAAGCGCTTATTGGCACAGATCAATAAGCGCTTTTTTTATGCCCAAAACCCCATGCCTTGTGGGTATTTCTGGTTGTTTCCTGACCCTGTTTTCTCTATTATGTGCGCCGCCCTGTATGCTACGCTTGATCTGTATAAATTATGTACAACTAGCGCAGGTCGTGTAGCTGCATAAGAATTTAAATGATGGGAGAAGATGGTAATGAGTCAAGACGGCGTTAATAAGGCCCGGCGTACTCTGCTGGTCGGCGCTACTGCCGGTGTCGGTGCTGTCGGTGCTGGCTTCCTTGCGGTGCCCTTCGTTAAGTCCTGGATGCCAAGCGAAAAAGCAAAGGCAGCAGGTGCTCCGGCGAAGATCGATGTCAGCAAAGTTGAGCCAGGTGCAATGGTCACCGCTGAATGGCGCGGTAAGCCGGTGTATGTCGCCCGCCGTACCGAAGACATGCTGAACACTCTGGAAGGCCTCGCTGACCGGTTGAAAGATCCTGAGAACGCTAATAAAGCGCAGCAGCCTGAATACGCTGACAACCTTTACCGTTCCCGCAAGCCTGAGCTGATCGTTCTGCTGGGTGTATGTACTCACCTGGGGTGTGCGCCTAAGTATGTACCTGAAGTTGAGCCTCAGCCGTTTGATCCAAACTGGCAGGGTGGTTGGTTCTGCCCATGTCACGGTTCACGCTTCGACCTGTCTGGCCGTGTATACGGTGGTTCTCCGGCGTCTGACAACCTGGTTGTCCCTGCCTACATGTTCGAGAGCGACAACGTAGTCGTGGTCGGTGTTGATGAGGAGAACGCGTAATGAGCCAGAACACCAATAAAATCATGGCCTGGATCGACGACCGTCTGCCGGTTACCCAGACCTATGAAAAGCATATGTCTAAGTACTATGCTCCGAAGAACTTCAACTTCTGGTACTTCTTCGGCGTACTTTCTATGCTCATGCTCGTTAACCAGATTCTGACGGGTATCTGGCTGACCATGCAGTTCACGCCAAGTGCTGAAGCTGCTTTCGCTTCTGTTGAATACATCATGCGTGACGTAGAGTGGGGCTGGCTGATCCGCTACATGCACTCCACCGGCGCGACCTTCTTCTTTGTTGCTGTCTACCTCCACATGATGCGTGCGATTCTGTACGGGTCATACCAGAAGCCACGTGAGCTGATCTGGATCTTCGGTATGCTGATCTATCTGGCACTGATGGCTGAAGCTTTCATGGGTTACGTACTGCCATGGGGTCAGATGTCATACTGGGGTGCTCAGGTAATTATTTCCCTGTTCTCTGTCATGCCATACGGCGACCTGCTGACTGAGTGGATCCGTGGTGACTTCCTGATTTCAGGCGCTACCCTGAACCGCTTCTTCGCTCTGCACGTTGTTGCTGTACCTCTGGTTATTGTTGCTCTCGTTGTTATGCACCTGCTGGCGCTGCACGAAGTAGGCTCTAACAACCCAGATGGCGTTGATATCAAGAAGCACAAAGACGAAAACGGCAAGCCACTCGATGGCATCCCGTTCCACCCTTACTACACCGTTCACGATCTGGTGGGTATTGTGGTCTTCCTGATGGTGTTCTGTACTGTGCTGTTCTTCTTCCCGGAAGGTAACGGCTTCATGCTGGAATACGCTAACTTCGAGCCTGCTAACGGCCTGAAGACTCCTGAGCATATTGCCCCTGTATGGTACTTCGGTGCGTTCTACGCCATTCTGCGTGCGGTTCCGGATAAGTTGCTGGGTGTAATCGCTATGGGTGCTGCTATTGCTGTACTGTTCGTACTGCCTTGGCTGGATCGTAGCCCGGTACGCAGCTGGCGCTACAAAGGTATCGTTAGCCGTATCTACATCGTGATCTTTGGCTTCAACTTCGCACTGCTGACCTGGTTGGGTACACAGCCTGCAACTGAGCTTCTGACTCTGATCGCTCAGATCGCATCTGTTATCTACTTTGGTTACTTCGTCTTCCTGCCACTGGCACCGAAGTTCGAGAAAACCAAGCCTGTCCCTGAGCGCGTAACTGGAGGCCACTAAGATGAAACTGGGCATGAAAAAGATATTTGCACTGGTTGCTGCCTTCGTCCCTGCGCTCGCACTGGCTGCTGGCAGCAGCGTTCCACTGGATGAGCACCTGACTGACCTGCATGACACCGCGTCACTGCAGCGTGGTGCTCAGACTTTTGCTAACTACTGCATGGGCTGTCACTCTATGGAGCACGCCCGTTACAACCGCGTAGCGAAAGATCTGGATATTCCAGAAGAACTGATGATGGAAAACCTTGTATTCGCCGACAAGAAGTTCGGTGACAAGATGACCATCGCAATGGATCAGGTAGATTCTAAGCGTTGGTTCGGTGCTACGCCTCCGGATCTGACACTGGTTGCACGTGTACGCCGTCCTGACTGGCTGTACACCTACCTGCGCAGCTTCTACGAAGACGACAGCCGTCCATGGGGCGTTAACAACGTTGTCTTCAAAGATGTAGGTATGCCACACGTTCTGGCAGAGCTGCAGGGTAATCAGGTACTGGGTACTGCACTGGTTGAAGAGGGTTTCGACACTCTGACTGGTCAGCCTATCATGGTCGAAAAAGAGCATGTCCTGTACATCGAAGAAGAAGGCACGCTGTCTGCTGATGAGTACGACAAGCTGGTCTACGACCTCGTGAACTTCATGGTTTACATGGCTGAGCCAATCGCTGTTGAGCGTGAGCGTCTCGGTTGGTGGGTTCTGCTGTTCCTGGCCATCTTCTTTGTACCGGTATACTTCCTGAACAAAGAGTTCTGGCGCGATATTAAGTAATTTCGCTTAATTGAGCCTGAGTCAGAGCCCGACCGCCTTAAACAGCGGTCGGGCTGTATTCGTTTCAGGCCGTGCCCAATTAACTATTCGCAGTTATAAAAGAGAGGAAACTATGGGAGTTGTAGCCAAGCGCTCTTCCATGACGTTCTTATCCGATGCGGCTGATCACTACAGCCACCGTGTACGCATCGTACTCGCCGAGAAAGGCGTTACGGTTGATATTCACGATATCGACCCGGATAACAAGCCAGAAGATCTGGCCACACTGAACCCGTACAACAGCCTGCCAACCCTGGTAGACCGCGAGCTGGTTCTGTATGAGCCAAACGTAATGATGGAATACCTCGATGAGCGTTTTCCTCACCCGCCACTGCTGCCAGTATATCCGGTAGCGCGTGCGCAGAGCCGTCTGTGGATGCACCGCATCGAACGCGACTGGTGTGGTCTGATCGAAACTATCCTGACCGGCAAACCAAAGGATGCAGACAAGGCGCGTAAAGCACTGACTGACAGCCTGGTTGCGACGACTCCTATCTTCACTGAGATGCCGTTCTTCATGAGCGAAGAGTTCTCAATTGTAGATTGCTGTGTCGCTCCTATCCTGTGGCGTCTGCCGCAGCTTGGTATCGAGCTGCCTGAAAAGCAGTGCAAGCCATTGATTCAGTACATGGAGCGTTTGTTCGAGCGCGAAAGCTTCCAGGCATCACTGTCTGAAGCTGAACGCGAGATGCGCGACTGATATGAAAGATAAGATGACACCCAGCCGTCCGTATCTGATGCGGGCGCTGAATGAATGGATCCTCGACAACGACTGCACACCGTATGTGCTGGTCGATGCCGGGCTCCCCAATGTTCAGGTTCCTGACGATTACGTAAACAACGGACAGATCGTGCTGAACATCAGCCCATCTGCAGTACGCAGTCTGCTGATCAATCAGGATGGGCTGTCATTTAATGCACGCTTCGGTGGTGTTCCGATGGATATCTATGTGCCCCTGATTGCGATCCTGGCGATATACGCCAAGGAAAACGGTCAGGGCATGGTGTTCGGGTCTGAGGCCGGCGCGCCTGATCCGGATGATCCACCGCCTCCTCCAGGTAAGCCGGAGAAAACGAGCAAGTCTGATTCATCAGGTTCTGGTCGTCCGTCACTCAAGGTTGTTAAATAACAGCGTTAAGTGAGTGCACACAAACCGCCTACGGGCGGTTTTTTAATGCCTGCTTAAAACTAAACCGGGTTTTACACTGTCGTAATTTTACTGAATTAAAGAACGAGGCATAACGTGGCAACACCGGAAGATCTTGAACGCCTTAAGCAGGTAGAGCGGTTTGCGCGCATGATGGATGCGCAGTTCAGGATTCCGTTTACACGCTTTTCGATTGGTCTCGATGGAATTATTGGTTTGCTACCCGGGATAGGTGATGGTGCGTCTTTCCTTATGGCGCTCTATCCTGTCGTTCTTGCGCACAGATCAGGGGCTGGCTTCTGGCTGAAATTCCGTATGGTGATGAACATAGCTGTCGATACCGTGATTGGTGCAATACCACTGATCGGTGACCTATTCGATATTGGCTTTAAAGCCAACCTTCGAAACGCAAAACTGCTGCGTAAGTTTCTGGAAGAACGACAGTAGTATTCACTGAGCGAAGTTATAGCTCTGCTACACCAGAGCGATAACAACCCCATAGAACAAGATAAGAAAACCACCGATTTCCGCCGCGATCAGTGTCCACATATAGACAGGAATCGACTTATGAACAAAGGTCGGCTTCTCTCCGTCTGACAGATGCAACTGATTGCGTGTGTCTTGTTTTATTCCGTGGATAAAGTAACTGATTACCGCAGTGGCAAAATACCCCACCAGAAGTATGACCGCTAATACCTCTAGCCAATCGGCTAACTCACTGATCAGAACAAACTGATAGATCAGCACGCAGGCAAACGCATACATTAAAGACGCTCGGTGACACACATCGATATAAATGTGAGCACGCCCCTTTGGTGAAGCAACGATCTGCTGATACTTAATCACGCCTGTGATCAGACCAAAAAGAAAGAACAAACCGGCAGACAGAATAGAAATAACAGCCGCAGACATAACAGAACCCTTTTACTGAAGATCATCAGTGTAATCAGACAAAGCCCGTGTGTGTAGGAGTGATGTTACTGCGTTGTGGGAGCGAATCAGCCGAAGGCTATTCGCGATAGCAATAGAACAGGTTAGCAGCGCAGGCATCAAGCCAGACTTGAGCCTGACATTCAGGCTTACATTGAGACTGCTATGGCCCTCATGCATAATTGCCAGAATAAGCACTTAACCAGGGAAGACATTGTGCCTGAACTACTTTTCCTCAAAGAGCCTGTCAAAGCATCAGATGTACTGCATGGACTGAGCTCCGATGATACTCAACAACTGTGTACGGCAAACCAGGTTATGCCGGGCACATCGTTGCCACGTTCTACCGTTTTCAGCCTTGAGTCCGACAGTCTGTCGGTCAGTGTCCGTAATCAACTGAACCGGGTAGCACCTGCTGAACGTCAGTGTATTGCGGGTGTCGCGGAAGCGTGCGGTGATGAAACTGCCGTTCTGGCCGCGTTTCTCGATCGTTATTTCGGCGATGAGAACATGGCTAAGCTGAATGCAGCGATTGGTGCGGGTGCAACCGGGGCTTTTGAGCGCCTGAATAACTTTGAAAAAGCCGTCGTTACCTACCAGAATCATTGAATAATCTGCGCAGCCTGGTGGAGTCTGGCAAATACGGACGCGGGCACGGTCAGCAAGTTATCGAGGCTAAGCGCTCTGTGCGTATCGCCTATGCTGAACTGGCTCAGCGCTATGCCATTGAATTACAGAGCTTCTCACCTGAAGCTCACCGTGCCAAAAATCGCGGAACGGCCTTCAGTAATGCAGAGCGCGGTATCACGCTGGCAAAGCGTAAACCGAGAGCGACTAAGCCGGACATCCGGTTAAACGTAGAAGGGCAGTTACAGGCCAGTCAGATTGCGAAGATGGGTAAACTGATCAATGGGCTCGGTACAGCGACGATTGTCGCCGATGGCGTCTTCCGGACGACGGAAGTCATGGGAATTGCCGAAGACGGTGGTGACTGGATGCGTGCTGGTGCGCGAGAGGTGACTGGGTTTGGGCTGGGTACAGCTTCTGGGTTATATGCAGGTGGTTTGGCCTACTCTGGTTTGATTGCTCTTGCTGGCCCCGTAGGATGGGGAGTGCTGGGAGCTATCTTTGCTGTCAGTTTAGCTGCTGGTTACCTCGCATCGACAATTGGTAGTGCTGCCGGAGAGAAGCTATCTGACCGTGTATGGGAGCTATCGCAGTGACTCTTTTTGATTACGTATTGGTCGCCTGGATATGCTTGATGATCTTGACCTGCGTGTTCTGGATTTTGTTTAGCAGGAAGAATTTAAATGCGCTTGAAGAGCGCGCAAAGAAAGCTGGCTTGTATGAGCAAGAGCCAGTAGATGTTATGGGGACCCGAGTCTTAATTATCTCCAATGTATTGGTATTGCCTACATATATTGCGAGGCGCTTTGAAGGCACACCGCTGGAGGGGATCTCAAAGATGAGGGCATATGCGAGTGTTGCTGACAGGCGCTCCGCTTTATTGCTGGTACTCGCTATGCACACTCTGGCTCTCTTAACGCTGGCAATATACTTTTTACCTGTAAGGTATCAATGAGCTTTCGTTTTTCTATACCGGGTATTTTTACTCCAGTATTCCTGTGCCTCTGAAGCTCTATACCTCCTTGAATCTCGGCAGTGCGACGATTGTCGCCGATGGTGTCTTCCGGACGACGGAAGTCATGGGAATTGCCGAAGACGGTGGCGACTGGATGCGTGCAGGTGCGCGAGAGGTGACTGGGTTCGGCGCAGGCACTGCAGCCGGGCTGTTTGCAGGTAAAGCGGCGTATTTTGGCTTGATATCCATAGCCGGTCCGGTTGGCTGGGGTGTTCTGGGGGCAATATTCATGGTCAGCTTAGGGGTTGGTTATCTGGCTAGTAAAGTTGGTAGTGACTTTGGTGAAGCGGTTTCTGATGCTGCGTGGGATATGTCAAAGTGACGATTTTTGAAGTTCTGGCTATTGTGTGGTGCGGTTTTTTGCTCGCTACCGCAGTAACTTGGTTGTCCTTTAGTAGAATCAACTTCAGAAACATGTCTCGACGAGTTGTTGGTGATAGGCCTGAAGAGGCCGTGGATATTTTAGGCTTAAGAGTTTTAGCCGTCGCTACCGTTATCGCTGTACCTGAGTGGTGGGCCAAACGATTAGAAAATGGACCTTATGTTAATATGATTAAGTATCGATCTGTTGCAAATACTAGTGACCGTCGAATGGCTTTGCTTCTGATCGTGTCTTCTTATGGCTTTGCCTTTACAGCCTTTGTTGGCTATTTCTTTATTCCCAGCCGTTGATAAGTCGAGTCTAAATTTCCTCAAACCTCGGTAGCACCGGCATTTCCACCTCTTTCGCGTCCTTAGGAACTAACACCACGGATTCTCCGTCGGTCACCAGCTCATCGTTCTGGTTTGTCACTGTGCAGGCGAGGGTAGCGACTGGTTTTTGTTCGTGAAGCGCTATCACCTCCACGTTCACAGTTAACGTATCTCCCGGTCGCACAGGTGCTCTGAAGTTGAGCGTTTGCGACAGGTAAATGGTGCCGGGCCCCGGAAACTGAGTACCCAGCATTCGGGAGATAAGAACGCCCGAGTACATACCATGAGCAATGACACCGCCGAAACGGGAGTGCTCTGCGTAATCGTGATCCAGGTGAACAGGGTTATTATCGCCGCTGGAGGCAGCAAACAGGCGCACGTCGCCTTCTGTGACTGTATGGGTTAATTGGTCGCTGTCCCCGATACTCAGTGATGAAAAGGCATGATTGATCGTCGATGACATAACACTGCTCCGCGATAAGGTCAGGAGTCAGATTAACGCGATTAGATGAAAAGGCGATGACGTAAGGCACGGGATCGTCGTCTTTGTTGATGCTCTGATAAAGAAATGAATCGGTAGCCTGTAGGAAAGGATCATATCCCCGACTTGCCATAGACCCGTGTAGAATGGCGATACATCTTGCGAATCTATTACCCAGCGGTGAACTCTATGAAATACAAAGTCGGTTATGACACCCAAACCTCAGACGGCATCAAAGCTCTGTGGGAGTTACCAGCCGATGCGACCGTCCTCGACATCACCCCGATGGGCGATGTGTTCTTAGAATTACCGGATGGCGAATTCGTGATGGTCTCGGTCACCGATGGTGAAGTGATGACTGTCACCGAAGAGATCAAAGAGTATGGCCTTCCGCCCGTTGATGTAGCTCTAGGAGACGACTGGTATCACCTGGATGCCCAGGCCGCACTGTCAGAAGCGGGTATGACTTTGGCTGCTAATGAATGCCTCGGGTTTACCAAACCGCTGTTCCAGGGCGGAGATTACTCCGCAGAGAATATCGCGGTGATGGATATTCTGGAATATCACAAGCGAGTTCGACAGTATGTGGGTGGTATTTCCTAGTTGGCCAAGTTTAATGTTTATTGTAGGCTCAGTTTTAGTATTGCGATAGAGCACTGTCTATAAGCGAATGATTTCGCAGGAGCATGCTGGCGAGTGGTGTAACTTCTTTTTTTTAACTACTATAGAGTCTGATCTGTAATAGAATACTGACAGTTAGATAGAGCTGATTTGTACAATATTAAAAATTTGATTTAAATCATAACTGAAGAAAATAGGTGCCAAGCATTATGGGTGTCTTTGTGTGTTTATTGATAAAGGGATTTTATGTCTGGTGAACTACTTGGTGTAGCGCGAGTTTTGAAAGCTCCAATTGATGATCTTTACAGCTCTTCCAAAGGAGGGGTGAAAAAGAGATTGAGGCGATGGCGAGCGGATAGGAATATTAATGAGCTATACAAAAAAATTTATTCCTTTCGAAAGGTCAAAACGATTTGGCAAGTTGACCGACCCGTTGACTTAAATAGTTTCTATTACCCGTCAGGCTTGGTGATTTCTGGTGAGAAATATCCGGTTTCTAAGATAGATGAATTGCCGGATTACACGGGTGTGGTTATACAGGGCACTGTTGGTCAGGGAAAATCTATATTCCTTAGATATCTTTGCTCTCAAGAATTAAAGCGAGGAACTAGAATACCTGTATTTATAGAACTTCGTAAGATTGGCAAGTATGGAAGTATAAAAGAGCTTATATTCTCTTCGTTGTCTGACCTTGGATTCTCCGTAGATGATGATGTTTTTGACTATTTCTGCTCAAGCGGTCGGATGGTGTTCCTTCTAGATGGATTTGACGAGGTCCCCGCCGATTCAGCTATGGCGGTAATATCATACATCGAGAGTATAATGTCTAGGTACCCGGCAGTTAAGTTTGTGATTACCTCTCGGCCAAGCTGCTCTATTCAGCGATCGAGCTTCTTTTCCGTATATGATTTATCTTCGCTGGAACCTAGTGATCACCCTCGGATATTGAAAAAATTAATTGATGATTCAGAGCAAAGATCAAGTCTTATAAAAGCATTGAAGGATAGTCACACAGATATTCAAGAGCTATTGACTACCCCGCTGATGATGACTTTGATGGTTCTTTTGTATCGTTCCTTTCAGGAGATACCAAATGACTTTACAGATTTCTATTCTAAACTATTTTCGACGCTACTTATTAAGCATGATGGCGCTAAACCGGGATTTATAAGAGAACGCAGGTGTTCGTCAGGAGAGCGGGAACTTCAACAGGCATTTGAGCGTTTTTGTTTTGAATGTAGTAAAGAAAATAAAGTATCAATGTCATCCAATGATGCAGGTGATATTTCGGATGTCGCTACTGAAGATTTTGATTTCTCACCGTCGGACTTCCTCTATGATATATCGAAGGTCGCCTGTGTTTTAATTGAGGATGGTTTTGATTATCAGTTTATCCATAAAAGTGTTCGTGAGTATTATTCGGCTTCGTTTGTCTCTAGGCAGAATGAAGGGTTTAGTATCAAGTTCTATGAGAAAATGCTTACTACTTCAGGAGGATGGGAGCAGGAATTGTCCTTCTTGGCAATATTGGATAAATATAGGTTCAATAAGTATTTTTTTAAAAAATTAATTGAAACTAATTTGAATTATTGGGGCTTAGATAATTTTAATTCGATTGAGGAGTGTGAAGGTCATGGCTTCTTTGAAAAAGCGGATATAAATTTTTACTTTGGAGAAGACTTTTCACTTAAGATGATCACGGAAGCAGAGTTTTTTTATACACTTCCATTAAGATTGTATAGCCCATTTTCAGCCTTGTTGGACGCTGCTGGTGAATCGTTCTGGAAATTGTTGAGTGAAATTCGAAACGTTGAAGACTGTGAATTACGCAAGGTTCTAATAGAGGTTGATGATAGAGATACCCCTGGGAAATTGTATAAGTTAAATATTTACAGTATTGCTGACTATTTGGATATTGAAAAAGAAACTTTTGACCGACATTACGATATTCTACGAAAGTTACGGGAACGATATGACTCGGTTCTACAAAGCATAACAGAGCAAGACCGAAAAGTTGATCTTTTAGATTTCTAAGTCGTTAGAGGTGGGGGCGCATGGCGCTCCCACCTTTGACAAGTGCTTACAACTCCTCAAGCTTCTTCTTCAGCACTTCCATCACCACCTGCGGGTTCACCCCTTTCGCGGCTTTACGCGTCAGACCAATAAACGGCCCCATGGCTTTACCGCGTTTTTCTTCTGGGGTGGCCAGATAGCCTTCCACCAGTTTCGGGTTGTCGACCAGTACCTGAGCAACGATTTCTTCAATCGCACCAGTGTCCGATACCTGCTTCAGACCAAGTGAATCAACGAGGCCATCGACATCGTCGCCTTTACCTTCAACCAGAGCATTAAAGACTTCTTTTGCACCACCGTTGTTAAGGGTGTTGTCTTTAATCAGCTGCAGGATACGGCCCAGTTGCTCTGCCGTGATGTTGAGTTCGTTGATGCCGACTTCGAGGCGGTTCAGTGCAGCAGACACATCACCCTGTACCCAGTTGGCAGTCAGTTTGTAGTCGCCAGCGATTTTCGCTGCGGTTTCAAAGAAGTCTGCGAGGTCACGGTTAGCGGCCAGTACGGCGGCGTCTGTGGCTGACAGGCCGTGGTCGTTTTCGAAACGTGCTTTCTTAGCATCTGGCAATTCTGGCAGCGTTTCTTTTACGGCGTCGACGTAATCCTGATCAATGATGACAGGCAGCAGGTCCGGGCACGGGAAGTAGCGGTAGTCGTTCTCTACTTCTTTAGAGCGCATGGCGCGGGTTTCATTTTTGTCTGCATCGTACAGGCGGGTTTCCTGCAGGATGACGCCACCGTCTTCGAGGATGTCCATTTGACGTTCGATTTCGGCGTTGATTGCGCGTTCTACGTTACGGAAGCTGTTTACGTTTTTAATTTCGGTACGGGTACCGAATTCTTCCTGACCTTTCGGGCGCAGAGAGACGTTACAGTCACAACGCATTGAGCCTTGCGACAGGTCGCCGTCGCACACACCTAAGTAGGTTACGATGCTGTGCATCTTCTTAAAGTAGGCCGCGGCTTCTTTAGCTGTACGCAGTTCTGGCTCAGAAACGATTTCGATCAGTGGCGTACCGGCACGGTTCAGGTCGATGCCTGACATACCGCTGAAGCCTTCGTGCACAGATTTACCGGCGTCTTCTTCGAGGTGAGCGCGGGTTACATTAATGCGACGGGTTTCGCCGTCGTCCAGTTCGATATCAATGTGTCCCATGCCGACGATCGGGTGGTGCAGCTGAGTCGTCTGGTAGCCCTTAGGTGAATCCGGGTAAAAATAGTTTTTACGGTCGAAGACACTTTTCAGGCCGATTTCGGCATCAATCGCGAGGCCGAACTTCACAGCCATGCGCAGTGCTTCTTCGTTAAATACCGGCAGTACGCCCGGCAGACCCAGGTCGACAGCGCAGGCCTGGGTGTTGGCTTCGGCACCGTATGCGGTCGAAGCGCCGGAAAAAATCTTAGACTTGGTGGCCAGCTGAGCATGAATCTCAAGGCCAATTACGACTTCCCATTCCATCATAAACCTCTCTTATTCAATGCCCTGTGGAGCTTTCAGGTGCCAATCAGTCGCTTGCTGGAATTTATGACCAGCATTCAGGATGCGAGCTTCGTCGAAGTAGTTACCAATCAATTGCAGGCCCACTGGCAGGTTGTTTACCTGGCCGCATGGCACAGACATCCCCGGCAGACCGGCCAGGTTGGTTGCGATGGTGAAGATATCTTCGAGGTACATGGCGACTGGGTCGTCGGTTTTCTCACCAAACTTAAATGCTGGCGTCGGTGAGGTCGGGCTCATGATGACGTCGACGTCTTTAAAGGCTTCGACAAAATCATTTTTAATCAGGCGGCGAACCTGTTGCGCTTTTTTGTAGTAGGCATCGTAGAAGCCTGCAGACAGTGCGTAGGCACCGACCATAATGCGGCGCTTAACCTCATTACCGAAGCCTTCACCACGTGAGCGGCAGTAGAGGTCTTCGATGTCTTTCGGATCTTCGCAGCGATAACCGAAACGAACACCATCCATACGAGACAGGTTGGCTGAACACTCGGCCGGTGCAACTACGTAGTAAGTCGGCACAGAGAGGTGGGTGTTCGGCAGTGAAATCTCTTTCACTTTGGCGCCCATTTTTTCGTATTCGGCGATGGCGTTGCGTACCTGCTGCTGCATTTCGGCGCTGATGTCGTCGCGGAAATATTCAGTTGGCAGGCCGATGGTCATGCCTTCAATGCTGTCGTTGAGCGTGCTGGTGTAATCCGGCACGTCGCGCTCAACGCAGGTGGAGTCTTTTTTATCGAAGCTGGCCATCACGTTCATCATCATGGCGGAGTCTTCGACGGTGCGGGTCATGGTGCCGGCCTGATCAAGGCTGGATGCGAAGGCGATCATGCCCCAGCGAGACACGCGTCCGTAGGTTGGCTTCAGACCGGTAATACCACAAAGGGCAGCAGGCTGACGGATTGAACCACCGGTATCGGTTGCTGTTGCACCCGGTACTAAACGAGCTGCAACGGCTGCGGCCGAACCACCGGATGAACCGCCGGGTACGCGGTCGGTGTCCCATGGGTTTTTCACCGGGCCGAAGTAAGAGGTTTCGTTGGATGACCCCATGGCGAATTCGTCCATGTTGGTTTTACCCAGTGAAACGGCGCCAGCGTTATTGAAGTTCTCGACCACGGTTGCGTCGTAGGGGGCTTCAAAGTTGCTCAGCATTTTTGAACCGCAGGTGGTCAATACGCCCTTGGTGCAGAAAATATCTTTGTGCGCCATCGGCACGCCTGTCCATGGTGTCGCGTTACCCGCGGCACGGCGTTCATCGGCGGCTTTCGCTTGCGCGAGTGCTTGTTCTTCGGTGACGGTGATAAAGCTGTTGAGGCCTTTATCGAGGTCTTTAACCCGCGCCAGCAGGTCGGTCGTGATTTCGGTGCTGGAGTATTCTCCGGCGGCGAGATCGCGTGAAATCTCAGCAATAGTTTTGTTGTGCATTCTCAATGTCCTGGAGGCAACTGCCCGCTTATTGGCTGGGCCTTATTCAACTACTCGAGGCACAAGGTAGTGACCTTGCTCGGTGGCTGGTGCAATTTTCTGGAAGTTCTCGCGCTGATTTTCTTCGGTCACTACGTCGGCGCGCAGGCGCTGAACCGCATCAAGCGGGTGAGCCATCGGGTCGATGCCGTCGGTATCGGCAGCAGAAAGCTGATCTACCAGGTCGAGAATATTGGTCAGATTGGTCTGATATTCGGCTATCTGACCGTCGTCGATCTGCAGGCGGGCAAGGCTGGCAATTTTGCGAACCTGATCCTGATCCAGAGCCATGGGTTTACTCCAATGAATACGAACGAATATATAAGTGGGCGAGACTACCACAAATGTCCCTTGCCCTAAATCCCCGCCATTGCTAGAGTTACGGCAATTTTTTGCCATATTTGTTTACGGGAACCCGGTGGATGTTTAAGAAGCTCCGTGGCCTGTTCTCCAGTGATCTGTCTATCGACCTGGGAACCGCCAACACCCTGATTTACATGAGAGATAAGGGAATTGTCCTGAATGAACCGTCAGTGGTTGCCATCCGGACTCAACCTAATGGTAAATCAGTACAGGCCGTCGGTGCCGATGCGAAGCGCATGCTGGGCCGTACGCCCGGGAATATTCAGGCGATTCGTCCACTGAAAGACGGCGTTATTGCCGACTTTGAAGTCACTGAAAAAATGCTCGAACTGTTTATCAAACAGGTACACGAGCGCAGCCTGATGCCGCCAAGCCCACGTGTTGTGGTGTGTGTGCCGTTCCAGGCTACCAAAGTCGAGCGCCGTGCGATTCGTGATTCCGTGATTAATGCCGGTGCGAGCAAGGCGTATCTGATTTACGAACCGATGGCCGCAGCGATTGGTGCTGGCCTGCCGGTTGATGAAGCACGCGGTTCGATGGTTGTTGATATCGGTGGTGGTACTACTGAGATTGCGATCATTTCTCTGAGTGGTGTGGTTTACGCCGAATCTGTGAAGGTCGGTGGTGACCGCTTCGATGAAGCGATTGTGGCTTACGTGCGTAAGCACTACGGCAGTCTGATCGGTGAAGCGACTGCTGAGCGCATCAAGCAGGAAATCGGAACGGCTTACCCAGGTGGTGAAGTCCGTGAAATCGATGTTCGCGGTCGCAACCTGGCAGAAGGTATTCCACGTAGCTTTACGTTGAATTCAAACGAAATTCTCGAAGCTCTGCAGGAGTCCCTGGCGCAGATCGTTCAGGCGGTTAAAGGTGCGCTTGAGCAATCACCACCTGAGCTGTCTTCAGACGTTGCTGAGCGTGGCATGGTGCTGACTGGTGGTGGCGCTCTGTTGCGTGATCTCGATAAACTTCTGAGCGAAGAAACGGGCCTGCCAGTGATTGTTGCTGATGATCCTCTGACCTGTGTTGCACGCGGTGGTGGTAAGTTCCTCGAGAACGCGACCGAGCAGCAGCTGGCCATGGCGGCGCTTGAGTGATCCGGTTTCCGGGCCTGTTAAGAATGCATTCGCAGCGTTCTTTGCTCATATATCTGTAGAAAGGGGCCGTCAGGCCCCTTTTTCTTTTCCGTATCCGGGCCAGACGGTATAGTTGGGCATGATATTTCAACGAGTGAGGCAGCGTCATTAAAGCTCAGTTTCAGGTGCCCCCATTCCAAGGACAGCGAGTCGGCCTGATCGCAGTGTTTTGCCTTGTGCTCATGTGGGTGGATAACCAATATTCCTGGCTTGATTCCGTGCGTTATGGTGTCGGCTACCTGATTGCGCCGGCCCGCCAGACGGCGGTCATTCCTCTTTCGGTAGCCGAATGGATGAGTGAGAACGCGACGCTGCGCCGCGAGCTTCTGAAAGAGAACAAAGTTCTCTCGGCACGTAACCTTGTGCTTGAGCGCAAAGCACAGCGCATGGCCTCGCTTGAGGCAGAGAATATGTCTCTGCGTGAACTCCTTTCGGCGTCAGACCAGATTGATGACAAGGTTCTGGTGACTTCGGTTACCGCCGTTGATCCTGACCCGTACACTCAGCAGATTCTGATTGATAAAGGCGGCAGCGATGGCGTGTTTGTCGGCCAGCCAGTGCTGGATGCTTATGGTCTGCTGGGGCAGGTCATTGATGTGCTGCCGTTTTCTTCTCGTGTGTTAATGATTGCTGATTCAAACCATGCGGTACCTGTGCAGGTAAACCGCAATGGTGTGCGTGCGATTGCGACTGGTACTGGTGCTCTGAACGAGCTGGAGTTGATATACGTGCCTAACACCGCGGACATTAAGGTCGGCGATATGTTGGTCAGCTCGGGTCTTGGCGGGCGTTACCCTAAAGGGTATCCGGTCGCGACCGTCAGCAGCATTCGCAATACGCCGGGCGAATCTTTCGCGACTGTGACGGCAGAACCGACGGCGAAGCTGGATCGCAGCCGTCATCTGCTCTTAGTGTTTACCGACGAAGCTGGGCGAGTTCCCCCTGAGCAGTTGTGGAGGGATGAAGAATGAAATTGCATAGCATTGTGTACGTTATGATCATGCTGTTTGTGGCTTTCGTACTTGAGCACCTGCCTCTGCCTGCAATGGTCGACTGGTTCCAGCCGGCCTGGGTGATGCTGGTTGTGACTGCAGCCGTGCTGGCGGCGCCTTCTGTATTCGGTGTGTGGCTGGCGATCCCACTCGGTCTGATGCTGGATGTCGAGAAAGGTACGCTACTCGGGCTCCATGTGTTGCTGGTGGCGATGCACGTGTATTTGCTGCAGTTGCTGTATCGCCGCATGTATCTGTTTAACGTGCTCCAGCAGGCCGCTGTGCTCTTTTTAATGGTACTGGCAGAGCAGATTATTCATTACTGGTCACTGGCGGTGATGCGCGAAGATGCGACTCCGATCATGCTGCTCGCTCCGGCTCTGACCACGGCCGTACTCTGGCCCTGGGTTTACGTGATTGGTTATCGCTCGCTGCAACGCATGGAGTCTTCATGATTCTCGCGTCTTCATCGCCAAGGCGTCGGGAGTTGCTGACGCAGATCGGTGTACGTTTTCGTATTCAGGCGGCGGATATCGATGAAACTCCTTTTGCTGATGAGCCTGCCGTGGCCTATGTCGAACGCATGGCATTGGAGAAAGCCAGAAAAGTCGCAGAAGGGCATTCGCAGGAAGTGATTCTTGGATCAGACACCAGTGTGATCTTCTCCGGGGAAATTCTCGGAAAACCTGTCAATAATCGTGAAGCTGAAGAAACGTTGCAGCGGCTTTCCGGTCAGACTCATCAGGTGCTCAGTGCCGTCGCTGTGGTTAAGGGCGACAGAGAGAAAGTGATTAGTGTGGCGACTGAAGTCACCTTCCGGTCATTAAGTGATGAAGAAATAGCGCGTTATGTCGCGACCGGAGAACCTGCCGATAAGGCAGGAAGTTATGGAATTCAGGGGATGGGCGCCATTCTGGTGGCAGGCATTTCTGGTAGTTATAGCAACGTGGTCGGCCTGCCGCTGACCGAGACCGCCGCCCTGTTAAATGAATTTGATGTGCCTGTCTGGCATACAGAAGAATTATGAATGTGAACGCAGAGATTTTAATGAACGTCACACCGACAGAGACACGCGTCGGTGTAGTGGAAAACGGTGTACTGCAGGAAATCTTTATCGAGCGTGAAAATCATCGTGGCCTGGTAGGTAATATCTACAAGGGCAAGGTGGTGCGGGTACTGCCGGGTATGCAGGCCGCGTTTGTCGATATCGGTCTTGAAAGGGCGGCGTTTATTCATGCCGCTGAAATCGGTGATGGCGACGCCAATACGCCGATTAACCAGCTGGTGCACGAAGGTCAGTCGCTGGTCGTTCAGGTGACAAAAGATCCGATCGGTACCAAAGGTGCCCGCTTGACTACTCAACTCTCGATTCCTTCGCGCTATCTGGTGTTTATGCCGGGTTCGGTGCATGTCGGTATTTCGCAGAAAATCGAAGAAAATGGTGAGCGTGATCGACTCAAGCAGCTGGTGAAAGACAGTATGGAAGTCGAGGGCCTCACCGGGGAGGCCGGATTTATTCTGCGTACCGCGGCCGAAGGTGTGGGCGAAGAAGAAATCGGTGCAGATACCAGCTACCTGCGTCGCTTGTGGCGAAAACTGCAGGAGCGTATCGCGGACAACAAGCCACCCAGCCTTGTATACGACGAACTGCCTCTGTCGCTGCGGACGATTCGTGACCTGTCCCGTCCAGAAACCAGCAAGCTGTTGATTGACTCCCGCGAGACGTTCCAGAAAATCGAACAGTTCTGTCAGCAGTATGTGCCAGAGGTTGCTGAGAAAATCGAATACTATCCGGGGCCGCGTCCGATCTTTGACCTCTACAGTGTGGAAGATGAAATTCAGCGTGCCCTTGAACGCAAAGTGCCCCTGAAATCAGGCGGCTATCTGGTGATTGATCAGACGGAAGCCATGACCACCATTGATGTGAACACGGGTGGTTTTGTCGGTCGCCGTAATCTCGAAGAAACGATTTTTAAAACCAATCTTGAAGCGGCAACCGCCATCGGTCGTCAGGTTCGTTTGCGTAACCTGGGCGGCATTATCATTCTCGATTTTATCGATATGACCGACACTGAACATCAGCGTCAGGTGCTGCGTATGCTCGAGAAGGTGCTGGAGAAAGATCACACCAAAACCAAGATCAGCGGTGTGTCTGAATTAGGGCTGGTGGAGATGACGCGTAAGCGTACCCGTGAGTCTCTTGAGCACATGCTGATGGAAACCTGCCAGGCCTGTGATGGTCGTGGTGTGGTTAAAACAGCAGAGACCGTCTGCTATGAAATATTCCGTGAAATTCTGCGTGAAGAGCGCGCGTACGAAGCAGGGACTTATCTCGTTCTGGCGAGTCAGCAGGTGGTCGATCGCCTGTTAGATGAAGACAGTCATGGAATGGCTGATCTTGAAGCGTTTATTGGCAAGGCAATTAAGTTGCAGGTCGAAGCCCAGTATACGCAGGATCAGTACGACATCGTCCTGCAGTAACAGGTGTACTGATGTTGCGCTCAGTCTGGACTCAGTTATGGATAACTCTGGTGGTAGCCACAGTGCTGCTCGCCTTTTATACCAGTCTGGGCCGACAGTTAATTCCGCTGATTGAAACTCAGAAGCCTGAGCTTGAGGCGCTGTTGCAACAGCAGCTAGGCTTGCCCGTCAGCGTTGGTACTCTTCAAGGTGACTGGAATCTTCTGTCACCGGTCGTGCGTCTGGAAGATATTCAGGTGGGTGGCGAAGATGAGACCCTTAGTGTTGGGCGCATTGAAGCCGAACTGGATATCAGCGCTACTGCATTTTATTTCTCCCCCGTTTTTAAGCGCATTCTTGTCGAAAACGTGCGTGCGCCTCTGACTGAGAATGAAGACGGCCAGTTATTTCTGGGTGAGCGGCCCTTAATTAATACCTCAAATATTACCGACCCAAAGACAGATAAGGCCGATAAAAAAGCGACACCGCGCTGGCTTGAATGGTTGGGCTATCAGCAGGCTGTGATTCTCAGTGATTGGGAAATTACCAATGCCCGCAGTAGTGGTTCGGAAACGCTCCTGATCCGTAAGGTGTTGTGGCGTAACCGGGGTGAGCAGCATGCACTTGAAGGTGACGTTGCCTGGGGGCGTGAAGAAATTGCCGATGTGTATGTGGGCGCCCAGCTGAAGGGCCCGTTGTGGCCGTGGGACGATCAGGAAGGTCAGATTTATCTGCGTGCCGATGAACAGCAGTGGACCCGCTGGATTCCGGAAGACCTGCCGCGGGAACTCTCGTTGCCGTCATTGCGTGGCAGTATGGAAGGGTGGTTGTCGATTGCTAATGGCGACCTCGATTCTATCTATGTGCGTGGTGAAGTACCGGAATTAATGTTGGATGCACCGGCTAAGCAGCTTGTGCTGACAGACGGGCAGCTGGAAATCTCAGGCGAGCGCAGTGATGAAGACTGGCACCTGAGCATTCGTCAGGAATTCACGCAGAATCTGCCGTTAAACGAACTGCGCCTTAGCTCAGTTCAACTCGATGACGAGCGTGGCTGGCACATAGGTATTCCTCGTGCCGACCTTCAGGACGTCAGTAATTTCATACTGGATTACAACTTGCTGCCCGAACGTTTCAGCCGGTATATCGAGAACCTTGAACCTGAAGGATTGGCAGAAAGCGTACGCATCAGTCTGGTGCCTGAAGTGGCTGAGACAGGTGAACGTGGTGTCGATATCCGGGCAGACCTGAGCGACATCTCGACCAAAGCGTTTATTGGTATTCCGGCCTTTACTGGTGCCGATGGGCATCTGCACTTGCAGCCGCAGGGTGGCGTCGCTCATATTGATGACCCTTCCCTCAGTATGCACCTTGATGGCGTCTACAATCCGACCTGGGATCTGACTGACGCCTCTGCGAGCTTCTATTGGGATATTCAGCCGGAGCTTTTCAATCTACGACTGGTCGACCTCGACGCCGGACTGCGTGATGCCCGTGTTCATGGCGACCTTGCGATTCGCCTGCCGCGATGGGACACGGATGTAGAAAGTCATCTTGCCTTGATACTCGGGATTGATAAGGCGGATATCCGCTTACAGGAAGACCTGGTTCCCGACATGCTCGACCCGTCCATTAATGAGTGGCTCGATGATTCCTTGCGAGGAGGAACAGCTTCTCAAGTCGGCTTTGTATTGAACGGCGTTATCGGGGGCGATATTCCAGACAACGGTCTGACTACGCAGCTTTATCTCGAAGCCGATAACGCCACCATCGATTATCTGGATGGCTGGCCTTCGGTGGCTGGTGTTAAAGGACGTGTATTTCTCGACAGCCCTGATCTGGATGCATGGATTGATGAAGGGCGCACTTTGGGTGGGCAACTGAGTCCGGGGGCGCGGGTTAAATTACGCGACACCCGTGCGGGTACCGAGCTATCCCTTAATGGTCATATCGAAGGTGACAGCAGTGAGGCGTTACTCTATTTGCAGGAGACACCACTGGCGGATCTGATTGATCGATCTCTTGATGATTGGCTGGCTACAGGCTCAGCAGCAACCGATCTCAGTCTGTCGATGATTCTTGGTGACGAAGATGCTACGCCCGATGTTGAGCTGCGCAGTGTGCTCCAGAATACCGGCATTACGCTCACGTCTGCAGACCTGAAATTCAGCGATCTGAATGGTGCGCTGACGTTTGATACCGATACCGGTTTATTCGCCGACAAACTCAGTGGACGTACTTTTGGTGGCGAGTTTACGCTGGATATTAATTCGGTCGCTACCGGCGACAGTTATCGGATTGATGGCGATGCCTCTGGTAGCGCTGACTGGCAATCGTTTAAACAATGGGCGGACTTATTTTTACTCGACCCGGTAAAAGGCCAGTTGAGCTATCGCGCCAGCCTGGGTATTGACCCCGCTGAAGACAATCCGTTTAACCTCCTGATTGAGTCCGACTTGCAGGGCACAGAGATCTCCCTGCCTGCACCTATGGGTAAAGCATCGGAAGATAAGCGTCGTCTCACAGCCCTTGTGACACCGGGAGATACCATTGACGTTTCAGTGAATTATGACGATTTATTGAGTACGTCGGTGCGACTCGATGACGCGGGTGTAACCACAGGTGAAGTGGTGCTGGGTGGTGGCGAAGCGCGTATTGATGATAGCCCTGGCATTGATATTACAGGCCGGGTTCCGGGAACGGTGAATGTCTCAGACTGGTGGGATGTCTGGGATCGTATGATGCTGCTGGTGGAAAAAGCAGATGCCAGGGCGCTGGCTCAGGGCTTACCGACCGAGCTGCCTGAAAATACGCTTGGGAATACCAACCCGGTCAGTTCGGTTGAGCTGACTATCGACTCACTCGATGCCTGGGATATTCCGATCGGAGCTACTCGTGTTTCGGGCGGTCAGGAGTTTGGTGAGTGGACGATCCAGCTCGCTAATGAAGTTGCTCGGGGCACGGTCGTTATCCGCGAAGACGAGAATGATCCTCTGGTTCTGTTGATGGACTTTGTTCACGTACCTGAACCCCAGGAACCGGCATCTGAACAAACGATCGCGTCTGCAGCGGCCGAAACTTCAGCAACTGCTTCACAAAATACAGACCCGATGGCGGAGTTTATCCCGGCAGATGTCAGCGCTATGGATATCACGATTCAGGAGCTTTATTACGGTACTCGTAACTTTGGTCGTTGGCAGGCGACAACGCGTCCGATTCCATCCGGGTTGAGCTTGCAGGTTCTCGACAGTGACATGAAGGGGATTAAACTTCAGGGAACACTGGACTGGGTTTTACGCGAAGGTCAGCATGCAACGCGTATGACGGAGTTTGATGTCCGTGCGAGTAAGGTCGCCGATATTCAGCGCGCCTTCCGTCTGCAACCTGTGGTTGAGGGCGATAAACTCACTGGCAAATTCAGCCTCGACTGGATTGGCTCGCCCGCTGGTTTTGACACCGAAACGTTAAATGGCAAAGCCAATTTCCGTATTACGAACGGACGTGTGAATGCAGAAGGAGCGGCGGCTCTGAAAGCCTTCGGTGCATTGAATTTCAATTCTATTTTCCGGCGTCTTCGTCTCGACTTTTCTGACCTTGTAGGCTCGGGGCTGGCATTCGATACCATGAAAGGCGCAGCGACTATCGAGCAGGGTGTGCTGACGTTAAGTGAGCCTATTACTGTTGATGGTCCGGGCGGTAAATTTCTGACCTCGGGTATGACAGACCTGAATACCACTGAGCTCGATATGAAGCTGGCGGTGACCTTCCCCGTGACTAATACCTTACCTCTGGTCGCCGTACTGGCGGGTTTTGCACCACCCGTCGCCGCATCTATCTACGTCACCGAACGACTCATTGGTGACGAATTGGAGCGCTTTACCAGTGCGAGTTATACCATCTCCGGGACCTGGCAGGAGCCGGACGTAAAACTGAATAAAGCCTTCGATAATGACGTTGAGGGCAAAAAGAGCCGGGGCTTTATGGATCGCGTACTGAGTATTTTTGGCTTGGGAGGAGATGACTGATGACAGGCAGAATTGCAGCGGTGCAATGCACCAGCGTCAGTGATCCGGAAAAGAATAAACGGGCGCTGTCGGTGTTGATTTCTGAAGCAGCGTCTCAAAATGCAGATCTCGTGCTTCTGCCCGAAATGTGCCTGAGCATGAACAGTGATTATTATCAGGAGCTTGCTGAAGACAGCGCAACACTGGACTGGCTGGCAGCTCAGGCTGCCACCCATTCGTTGTGGCTGGTGGCTGGTGCTGTTCCTCAGCCAGCCCCGGGTGATGACGCCCGTGTTCGTTCTGCGTCACTGGTGTTTAACCCGGAAGGCGAGTTAGTTAAACGCTACGATAAAATTCATTTATTTGATGTCGACGTAGGGGATGCTCAGGGAAGCTACCGGGAGTCTGATACCTTTTCTTCGGGCAGTGACATCGTCAATATCGAAACACCTGTCGGCAATATCGGTCTGACGATTTGTTTTGATCTACGCTTCCCTGAACAGTATCAGGCTCTGCGTGACGCCGGTGCAGATATTATTCTTGTGCCAGCCGCCTTTACACATACTACGGGCGAGGCGCACTGGGAAATTCTGTTGAAGGCCCGGGCCATCGAAACGCAATGTTATGTACTCGCGGCTAACCAGTGTGGCTGGCATGACGACAAACGCCGCACCTGGGGGCACTCGATGATTATTGACCCCTGGGGTGAATCACTGGGAATGCTCCATGAGTCGCCGGGTGTGATTGTTGCCGACGTGGATCTGAAAGTGTTGGAAGACCTCAGAAAGAAAATGCCACTCACTCGTCCATAGTGAGTACTCTAAGCGACTGGCCTTGATGTCATCGTCAGACCAGTCGTTCGTAGAGCAGGCCGAGAACTAATATCAGTAAGATAAAAGAAACCCCTTGCCAGAACCTGACCGGATCTCGCTCCATCACCGGTGGGCGTGATTTCTGAAGGTAGACTGAATTCGGATTTCTCAGATCATAAATAAATTCAGCCGGTTCTTTGTAGCGCATCGCTCGTTTAGGGTGGACCGCCTTTTTAATCGCCTCATCAACCCAGACGGGAATAGCACGTCCGCAACTTCGCACAGAGGTGTAGTGCAGTTTATTCAGGTCCTTACGTTTGGTGATGCGGGCGACATCTGAGCCGTACGGTAAGCGCCCGGTCAGTAGTTCGTAAGTAATTGCACCGAGAGCGTACACATCGGATTCTGTAGAGCCCTGTGCTCCCAGAAAATATTCCGGGGCGGAGTATTGAGCCGTGCCAAGTAACGTCAGGCGCTCGAGCGGTGTATCTATTTCGGTGATGCCTGCTACCTGCGTCGAGCCAAAGTCCAGAATTCGCACGGTGCCATCATTGCCGATCATTAAATTATCGGGTTTAAGGTCCTGATGCAGCATTTCCAGGCGGTGAAAGGCCTGAACGCCACGGGCGGCCTGTTCCATAATTTCCCGGACCTGTTCGAGGGTCGGCTCCGGATGATCACGCATCCACTGGTCAAGTGTCTGGCCTTCGATGTATTCGGTGGTGACGTAAATAAAGTTGCGCACCCGATGTGATGGACCCGGACGAACTACGTAAGGGCTGTCGATCCTTCTGGCAATCCAGTCTTCCAGCAGAAAGCGTTCAAGGTACGCCGTGTTGTCACGCAGCTCACCGGATGGCGTTTTCAGGATGAGCGTTTGTTCTGTCTCTGTGTCTTTTGCAAGATACACATGGCTGCGTGGGCTGCTGTGTATCTTGCGCAGAATGTTGTAGCCGTCGAACTCATCGCGCGCCTTCAGAGAGGGAGGAAAGGGGAGCTCGGTGAGCTGTTGATGAACGTCCTCTTTATTCTGATCAAGCAGGTGATCAATACGTAAAATCTGGATCGTCAGGTTGTCGTTACTGTTGTTATCCCGTGCGGCTTCGAGGATTTCTCGTGCGGCACGATCAAGATCCGATGAATATTTATTGATCGTACTGATGACCAGCTCGTCGTTGACGAACTCATAAATGCCATCGGTAGCACTGATAAAGATATCACCGACATTGACTGAGAGAGACAGATAATCAATTTCTAGCTGGGTATCCATGCCTAAGGCACGGGTCAGGTAGCTTTGGTCTTCGGAGGTATAAAAACGATGGTCTGTTGTCAGTTGTTCCAGCTGTTTATCTGCAACACGGTAAACACGGCTGTCACCGACGTGAAAAATATGGGCGGTACGGGATTTAATAACTAACCCATTAAAGGTGCAGACATAGCCTTTATTCGGGTCGTAGCTTCTCAGGTTTCTTCTGGCTTGTGCATGTAGCCATGAGTTTGTTGCCTTCAGTACCCTTAGCCCCGAGGTCTTTACTGTCCATGCTTCTGAGGTGCTGAAATAGTCACTGAGAAAGCTCTGAACAGCGGTAGCGCTGGCGTCATGACTGACGTTGCTGCTACTGATGCCATCGGCGAGAGCCATGGCTACGCCTTTGCTTTCGAGAAGAGGGAGCGTTGGGGTGTGAACGGCGTGAAAGTCCTGGTTAATGGCTTTGACGCCTTTATCGCTGCATTGCCCTGTGCTGACTTTCAGCTGCTCTGACATGGTGTTGCCTCGCAGAAAAAACAGATCTGCCTGTGCAATGTGCACAGGCAGAGTGTATTGCTATCCGTCGAAGGGTAGCGATTACAGAGTACGGTCGGCACTCTGACGTACGTGTGTAAAGTACAGTGGCAGAGCGACGAACACAAAACCACCGACAAGGTTACCCAGTGCGGTAGGCAGTTCGTTCCAGATGATGTAGTCCATCACAGTAAAGTCACCGCCCATGATCATTGAGAATGGGAACAGGAACATGTTGACGATGGAGTGCTCGAAACCCATGAAGAAGAACAGCATGATTGGCATCCACATAGCGAACATTTTAGAGATCGCAGAAGTAGATATCATGGCGCCAACAACACCCATAGATACCATCCAGTTGCACAGCATGCCGCGGATGAAAATAGTCAGCCAGCCGTCTACGCCGTGCGATGCATAACCTACGGTACGTGATTCACCAATGGTTGATACTTTGGCTGCGATTGCGCCGCCGTCAGTGTTGTAGCCATAGGTCAGGATGAAAGAGATCATTACCGCAACAGACAGAGCACCCGCAAGGTTGCCGCAGAATACCAGGCCCCAGTTACGCAGCATCTGCGGAACGGTACAGCCAGGACGCTTGTCGATAATCGCCAGTGGCACCAGAGTGAATACACCGGTCAGCAGGTCGAACTTCATCAGGTAGAGCATGATGAAACCTACCGGGAACAGCACTGCCCCCAGAATTGGCGAACCACTTTTCATGGCGACGGTGATCGCGAATACAGCAGCCAGAGCCAGAATAGCCCCAGCCATAAAAGCACGGATCAACGTGTCTTTGGTCGACATGAATATCTTTTCTGCACCGCTATCCACCATTTTTGTGGCGAACTCAGAAGGCATTAAGTAGGACATAGCATTTCCTCGTAATTTGGGGGGGGTCTATCGGCTTTAAAATGAAAAACGGCGTCGCCCCAGTCGGTGATTTACCGATGGGTGTCGACGCCGTTATCGAATTTTTGTCTGATTTTTTGAGAGCCGTCGTTGGCTCACTCAGGACTCTGCAACCGTCGTGCCATATTTTTTTGTTGGAGATAAAACCCTATTAAAACAGGGGCTTAAGTTATAGCAGTCGGTTCTCAGGCAATGGGCAAGAGTAATCACAGACGATGGCAGTGCGATACTCAGGTGCAGGAAAAACAAAAAATGCGCACTAAGTGCGCATCTTTATAGCGAATAAAAAGTAAGCTGGCGGATCACCGGATGAAGCGTTCAGGCGTTGCTGTCGATCTCTTTAATCAGCTGAAAGAGTTTTTTGAATGCGGTGCCTGGCTTTGGTGGCTCGGCCTGCATCTCTTTCTGAGCATTCCGCACCAGATTACGTAATTGCTGGCGATCTGTATCTGGATAGGTATCAAGAAATTCGTTCATCGCCTTACCATCCTTGATCAGGCGATTACGCCATTGCTCTAACTGGCCCATACGACGACCGAAGGCCTCGCTGGATGGGTCGAGCATATCTATCGCCTCCTGAAGGGCGTCGATGTCTTCCGAGCGCATCAGTTTGCCGATGTATTGAAAGTGACGGCGGCGGGCTTCGTGTTTTTTAATACGACGGCTCTCTTCCAGCGCGGCCATTAGCACATCGGTAATCGGAAGGTCAGTCCATTTGGCAGGCGGAAGGTTGCACAGCGTTTCTCCGAGTTCCTGATAGCGATGCATTTCACGCTTCATTTCAGTCTTACTGACCAGTTCGTATTCGATGTCGTCGTCTTCGTGGGTCATAAGAACTCCGGAGTATTCAGTGGTGATCAGCTCAGCGACTGGTCAGCTTACAGATAGAAGATTGTGGCGAGCCCGAGAAATGACAGGAAGCCGATCACGTCGGTGACGGTTGTCAGTACTACGCCACCGGCGAGTGCCGGGTCGATGCCACGGGCTTTGAGTATCAGTGGCAACGCCGCGCCCGTGACTGCAGCGACCAGTAAATTAATGATAATGGCGGCACCGATAATGGCGGCGATGCCCGGATCGTTGAACCAGAGCAGGGTAATGACCGCGATGACAGCCGCCCAGAGCACGCCGTTAATGCCTGCGACGATAATTTCCCGGTTAAACAGCCAGCGGAAGTTTGCGCTGGAGAGATGCCCCAGTGCCTGCCCACGAATAACCAGGGTCAGGACCTGACTGCCAGCGATGCCGCCCATACTGGCAACGATGGGCATCAGTACAGCAAGAGCGACGACCTGTTCGATGGTTTTATCAAACAGGCCGATGACGGCGGAGGCAGCCAGTGCCGTAAGCAGGTTAATGCCCAGCCAGACAGCTCGACGGCGGCTGGTTTTCAGCGCCGGAGCAAAGGTATCTTCTTCTTCATCCAGACCCACGGAACTCATCAGCGAGTGGTCCGCGGTTTCCCGGATAACGTCAACCACGTCATCGATGGTGATACGACCGATGAGTTTGCCCTCTGCATCGACAACCGGAGCCGATACAAGGTCGTGTCGTTCGAACAGTTTGGCAACGTCTGTGTCCTGCATGGTGGCAGGGATCACCCGGGCGTCGGTGGTCATCACCTCACGCACGGTCTGGTTGGGATCGCTGACAAGAAGCTTGTTGATGGTCAGGATGCCAATAAATTCGTTGTTCCGGTTTACGACCAGAAGGTTATCCGTCATTTCTGGCAGCGTCGGGTGGCGACGCAGGTAACGCATAACAACTTCGAGCGTGATGTCAGGACGGATGGTCACCGTATCGGTGTTCATCAGACCACCGGCGCTGTCCTCCGGGTAGCCCAGTACCTGTTCAAGACGGGTACGGTCCTGCTGGTCCATCGCGTCGAGTACTTCCTGGGTAACGCGTTCAGGAAGTTGCTGCAGGATGTCGGCGACGTCATCGGCGTCGAGGTCTGAAGTGATGTCGACCAGTTCTTCGGCACTCAGGTCCGACAGGAAGTGTGCCTGCAGGTCTTCGCTTAAGTACTGGAGTACTTCACCTTCGAGTTCTTTGTCGACCAGATCCCAGAGCACTTTACGTGCTTTCGGCGGGGACGACTCGATCAGGTGAGCAATATCGGCAGGCGCGAGACCAGAATTCAGGATGCGCTCTACTTTATTCAGGGCACCACTTTCCAGGGCAGCATTAAGGCTGTGGAGTTTTGCTTTTGCCTTTTCTGTGTGCTGAGCCATGGCCGGAATCCGGAGTAAATCGGGTTAACTGATTCTAGCCTGATTGCTCGGTTGATACCACGAAAGTACTCGCAGTTTTGGGCCTAATCAGCTGTTTTAGCGGGGATAATCGTGAAATTTTCCTGAGGGCTATTCTTCTTCATCGAAGCGACGATCAATGAGATCGGTAATGGCATCGACGGCAGCTCCTTCGTCACTGCCTTCCGCAGTCAGGATCAGCTCAGTGCCTTTGCTTGCGGCCAACATCATGACTGACATGATGCTCTTGCAGTCGACCATACGCCCGTCCTTGCCAATTTTCAGCTGGCTGGAGAAGGCTGACGCGGTAGATACCAGTTTGGCCGCAGCACGGGCATGCAGGCCGAGTTTATTTATTATTAGAACGCTTTTCTGGATCATACGGTGTCCGGGTTATGGAGTGGGCAGATTCGCCGCTCGCGCTAGTTCACGGTGACGTACCTGCACGTTCGGGTATTTCATACGGTATTCGGTGGCTAGCTGCTCCGCCAGGTAGACGGATCTGTGCTGACCACCGGTGCAGCCAATTGCGATGGTCATGTAGCTCCGATTTGCTTCGATCAGACGATCCGTCCAGCGAGTCAGAAAATCGCTGATTGATTTCCGCATTTCTCCAACAACATCATAGCTGTTCAGGAATAACTGTACTTCACTGTCGAGGCCTGTGAGTTTTCGCAGGTCTTCGCTCCAGTAGGGGTTCGGCAGGTGCCGTACATCGAAAACGTAGTCGGCGTCTGTCGGGATACCGTGTTTAAAGCCGAACGACTCAAACAGGATCGACATCTCACCGTTCGGACGATCTGCAACCCGCAGGCGAATCATGCTGCGCAACTCGTGAACAGACATGTGGGTGGTGTCTAAGGTCAGGTCCGCCATATTGGCGAGTGGATCAAGGAGGTCTTTCTCCTGGTCGATGGCTTCTGCCAGTGACAGTTCTGTGGTCGTGAGAGGGTGCTTTCGGCGTGTCGCGCTGAATCGTTGCAGCAGAACCTTTTCAGACGCATCAAGATAAACCACGTCGAGCTGATAGTGATCATTAGGCAGATCGAACAGTAGTTGTTCGACAGGCTCTTCTGTCGCCGACAGGTTACGCGCGTCAATACTGACCGCTACCCGGGTGAGCTTGTCGTTAGCATCTGCCTGACTGGCCAATGCGGGTAGCAGCCCGATCGGCAGGTTATCGATGCAATAGAAGCCCAGATCTTCGAGAACGTGCAGAGCGCTCGATTTGCCCGATCCTGATCTTCCGCTGATAACTACCAGGCGCATATTCGACTCCGTGATGACTACCGCTCTGCGATCGCTCGCTGGAAAAGATGTTTGGCGTCTGGCGCGTTGCGTAGAGCTTCGCGATATTCCGCCTGATTAAAGTTACTGGCGAGTGTCGCCAATATCTGAAGGTGTTCGTCGGTCGCTTCCTCGGGGACTAACAAAGCAAATACGAGGTCGACCGGATTACCATCAATAGAATCATAGTCTATCGGGGTATTTAATCTTAGTAGAATGCCCAACGCTTTCTGACACTGCAGCAGTCGGCAGTGTGGGATGGCGATGCCTTCTCCTATCCCTGTGCTCCCCATGCGCTCGCGTGCTAACAGGCGTTCGTATATATCGTCTGCGGAGGCGTCGCCGATTTCTTCAGCAACCAGAGATGAAAGTTGTTCTAACAGTTTTTTCTTACTGGAAACGGTCACGTCAATGACGGACCGCTCCGGTGTGAGGATATCCTCAATACTCAAAGACATGCTTCAGCCTTGACCGTGTTGGCGCGCTACCAGCTTCTCTTTGTGTTTCAGAACCTGACGGTCCAGCTTATCCACCATCTGATCGATAGCGGTATACATATCTTCGTTTTCTGCTTTGGCGTGCAGGTCGTGACCTGTGATGTGAATTGTCGCTTCAGCCGTCTGTCGATCTTTAACGACAGTCAGTGTGACTTGCCCTGTGGTGATGCTGTCACTGTGGCGCGTCAGTTTTGCCATTTTATCTTCAACGTGTGCCTGCATAGCTTCTGTTACTTCTACATGATGACCACTGATATTGATTTGCATGCCAAGTCTCCTGTGTCGCTGGCGGTATGTGAATCAAAGTCTGTTGACTCTCAACTAACAGACTCTAAATCAGCTGCTTACGTTCATTCGATGGTGGTATCAGCATAGCCTCGCGGTATTTCGCTACCGTGCGCCGTGCCACTTTGATGCCTTTCTCACCCAGCATCGTTGCTATCTTGTTGTCACTGAGTGGCTTCCGCGTGTTTTCGTCCGCGATCAGTTTTTTGATCATCGCCCGGATGGCCGTCGATGAACACTCCCCGCCGCTGTCGGTGCTGACGTGGCTGGAGAAAAAATACTTGAGCTCAAAAATGCCGCGCGGCGTATGCATGTATTTCTGAGTCGTCACCCGCGAGATCGTTGACTCATGCATACCAACCGCTTCGGCGATGTCATGAAGCACCAGCGGTTTCATCCCTTCATCACCTTCTTCAAAGAAGTCTATCTGGAATTCAACGATTTTGGTTGCGACTTTGAGCAGAGTGTCATTGCGACTTTGCAGGCTTTTGATAAACCAGCGCGCTTCCTGCAGGTGATCTTTGAGGAAGGTATTGTCGGCACTGCTGTCTGAGCGGCGGATCAGCGATGCATAATCGGCATTCACGCGCAGCTTGGGTGCAATTTCTGGATTCAGCTCAACACGCCACTCATCACGAATCTGGCGGACGATGACGTCTGGAATGACGTATTCAGATTCTTCTGAAGCGATACCGGCACCCGGCTTAGGGTTCAGCTCTTTAATCAGTCGCATGACGGATTTCAGGTCGTCTTCCTTTAATTTGGTACGGCGCATCAGCGACTGATAATCACGGCTACCAAGCAGGTCAATATGATCACGAATGATCAGCTGAGCTTCGGTTAACCACGGGGTACCTTGTGGAAGCTGATGCAGCTGAAGAAGCAGACATTCGCGCAGGTCGCGGCAGAAAACACCGGCCGGATCAAATTGTTGCAGGCGATGAAGAACTGCCATCACTTCTTCTTCTTCGATTTCGAGTGACGGGTCCATCGCTTCAATGACGTCTTCAACTGTCGTGTGAAGGTAGCCATCATCGTCTACACCATCAATCAGCATGGTCGCAACTTCGCGGTCAGCATCTGACATTGGGGTCAGGTTTAGCTGCCAGAGCAGGTGATCCTGCAGATTGTCGCTGGTGGCGTAGCGGGAATCGTAGTCAAAGTCTTCGTCTACCGGCCCGGAGCTTGATGCGACTCCGGCGCTGACCTGATAGGTATCTTCCCACTGGCTATCTACAGGCAGGTCATCGGGCAGTTTCTCGCTCGACCATTGCTCATCGAGAGATTCCTGGCCGCTCTGATCGTCGTAGGAATTGTCATCGTAGGAATTGTCGTAATCCTGATTGTCAGAGCTGCTCTCACGGTCTTCGCGGCTGTCTCTGTCGTTGTTATCGGAATCAGAACTGCGGGAATCGTTGTCGGACTCGTTGCCTGAGTCGCTGTTGTCATCAAACTCTTCGCTTTCCAGCATTGGGTTGGAATCCAGCGCTTCCTGAATTTCCTGCTGAAGGTCCAGCGTTGAAAGCTGGAGGAGGCGGATGGCCTGTTGCAGCTGAGGCGTCATCGTCAGCTGCTGGCCCATCTTAATCTGAAGGGATGTCTTCATATAACTCGGTAATTACGACCTGAAAATCGAACCATCTTTTTGTTTGATGCACCTAGCATTATAGGCAAAGTCCTTGTGTATGGAACCTATTTTGCTTACCAGAGTAAATAGATAACTCTACAGTACGTGACATCGGTCAGAGTTTCAAAGACGGAAATCGTCCCCAAGGTAGACTTCGCGCACCTGCTCATTGGCAAGCACATCTTCAGCCGTGCCTTCGGCAATGATGTGGCCGCCACCAACGATAAAGGCTTTCTCGCAGATCGCGAGTGTTTCACGCACGTTGTGGTCGGTAATCAGTACGCCGATGCCCCGCGCCTTAAGCTGACGGATAATATCCATGATGTCCGAGACTGAGATCGGGTCGACACCGGCGAAGGGTTCGTCGAGCAGAATGAACGAGGGCTCTGCTGCCAGTGCTCTGGCAATTTCGACACGACGACGCTCACCGCCGGATAGCGCCATGCCGGCGCTGTCGCGGATGTGTTGAATATGAAATTCGTTGAGCAGCTGCTCGAGCTGTTCGGTGCGCTGCTGGCGATTGAGATCTTTACGGGTCTCCAGAATTGCCATGATGTTGTCGGCAACACTGAGCTTGCGGAAAATCGATGCTTCCTGCGGCAGGTAACCGATGCCTTTGCGGGCACGGCCGTGCATTGGCAGGTGGCTGATGTCTTCATCGTCAATCATGATGCGGCCACGATCCGCCTGCACCAGGTTGACGATCATATAGAAACAGGTCGTTTTGCCGGCGCCATTGGGGCCCAGCAAACCAACGATCTGGCCGCTTTCAACGCGGATAGACACGTCTTTAACGACTTCGCGGCCGCCGTAACTTTTGGCCAGATGTTCTGCCTTCAGTGTTTTCATTCTGTCGCTGCTTCCGGAGATTCTGTCGTGTCAGACTCTGAGTCAGATTCGGACTCAGGTTTTGGCGGCTGGATAACGACTTTGATCCGGCCGGAGTCTTCATCTGTGCTGTCGGTCGACGACTCGGCGGTGGTGCCATCAGCACGCACGGTCTCTGTTGCCATGTCGTAGGTGATGCGTTCGCCGCTGAAAATATTGCCTTCCTGTTCCAGTTCAGCATCGCCAGTAATAATGATGCGGCGCTCGCTGGTGTAGTAATCGATGCGGTTGCCGAGGGCTGTGGTGAGCGGTTTACCGACCTCAATCTGCTGTTGGTAACGGGCACGGTCGCCTTCTGCGACGGCTTTTTCGAGGGTGTCGCCGTTGCGCAGAATCATCAGGCGGTCGGCTTCTATTTTCAGCGTGCCTTGGGTAAGAATGACGTTGCCTTCATACACAACTGTACCTGCGCGGCGGTCGATTTCTGCAGAATCCGAGAGGATCGTCATTTCTTTCTGCCAGTCATCCGGCAATGCGACTGTGTAGCTTGCGATCACTGACAGCGACATCACGGCCAGTTTATTGAACAGGTTCATAAGTCGTACGGACTCCTGTTTTCAGTTCGAGGCGCTGACGTGTGGCGTCAAACATCATTCCGGTGCCAGTCATGCGGCTGTTTTCACCCGTCATGGTAACCAGCTCATCAGTCTCTGCGATCTTGTCATCAATATGATAGGTCAGCCTTGAGGTTTCAAGGCGCATCGGGTCACTGCTGTCGAGCGGCCTGATTAATATGTTGCCTGATAATTTCAGTGCCTGTTCGTTGCCGCGCATAACACCTTCGTCAGCGGTCAGTACCCAGTCGTCTTTTGAACTGACCAGAAGACGTGGCTCACTGAATACGGTGAGGTCGCCCTCGGGAAAGTGCTCTGATTTTGCGGCGTAAAAAGTATCGGCCAGTGAGCCGTCTTTTTCGTAGCGGCGACTGAACAGTACTTCGCCATAATAATCCGGCTCGCGAACGACCTGTTCGGTCGTTTGCCCGGTAATATCGCGGGTGTAGCGATCTACTGCCAGAAAGGCAACGCCGAAAAATGCGGTGACTAATAGCAGTAGATAGCGCTTACGCATCAGATGACGCCTGCTCGCAGAAGGTCGTGCATGTTAATAACACCGACGGTGCGGCCTTCGTCCTGCACGACGAGCGCGTTGATCTTGCCGTCTTCCATGATTTTCAGGGCTTCTGCTGCGAGCATGCCCGGTGAGGTCGTTTTACATTCAACCGTCATCACATCTTTGATGGTGGCATTACGGATATCGACACCATGGTCGATGGCACGACGAAGGTCACCATCGGTGAAGATACCGGCGAGCTTGCCGTCCGGGTCTGCGACTGTGGTCATGCCCAGCCCTTTTGAGGTGGCGATCAGCAGCGCTTCAGGCAGTGAGGTTTCCGGAGAGACAACTGGAATCTGCTCGCCACTGTGCATGATGTTTTCTACTTTCAACAGCAGACGACGACCGAGGCTACCGCCCGGGTGAGAAAATGCGAAGTCTTCGGCAGTGAACCCTTTTGCTTCCAGTAGGGCAATCGCCAGCGCATCGCCCATCACGAGTGCACACGTCGTCGAGGACGTCGGCGCCAGATCAAGAGGGCAGGCTTCCTGATCGACACCCGCATAAAGGTGGCTGTCTGCCGCTTTCGCCAGTGTGGATTCTTTATTCCCTGTCATGCTGATCAGCTGCGTACCCTGACGCTTCAGCAGTGGCAGCAGGCTGGTCACTTCGCTGGTTTCACCAGAGTTGGATAATGCAATGACAACGTCGGCAGCGGTGATCATCCCCATGTCACCGTGGCTGGCTTCGCCCGGGTGAACGAAAAAAGCAGGAGTGCCGGTACTGGCCAGTGTCGCTGCCATCTTGTTGCCAACGTGACCAGACTTGCCCATGCCGGTTACTACAACTCGACCACGGCACTGAATAATCAACTGGCAGGCGCGGGTGAAATTCTCATCCAGATGGTTGCTCAGTAGGCCAACCGCTTCCTGTTCGAGTTTTACCGTGCGGCGTGCGGAGTCAATAAAGTTAAAAGTCGTTGATTCAGTCATGCTTGATTTGCCAGAAATAAGGTGAACATGTAGCCGAGGTAGCCGGCAGTAAGAATGATGCCTGGGATACGTCCCAGCGTCCCTCTGCGATAACAGATAATAAAGAACAGCAGCAGGGCAAAGGTAACGCCAGCCATCACTATGTAGTCACGGTAAAGTGCCATTGGTTCAACGGCGGTGACCGCCAGTATCCCCGGGATCGGCATCACCGCGAGCAGGTTGAAAATATTTGAGCCAATGACATTACCGATAGCAATGTCATGGTGGCCTTTTAAAGCACTGGCGACGGACGCTGCAAGCTCGGGCAGGCTGGTGCCGATCGCAACAATGGTCAGGCCGATCACGAGATCAGACACACCAAAGGCCGTTGCGATACCGGTCGCGCCCCAGACCAGAGCTTTCGAACTGGCCATCAGAGTGATCAGACCAACGATCAGCCAGAACACTGCTTTGCTGGTGGGTGTGCTTTCAATTTCGGCCGCTTCGTCTTCGTCGATCACAGATTCGCCGCTATCCGACGACTGCTGGAACATCAGGAAGAGAGCGAAGATCAGGGCTGCGATCAGGATCAGGGCGTCGACCAGATTCAGCTCAAGGTCGATCAGAACGACACCTGCGAGCAGGGTGATCATCATCAGCAGAGGGAGTTCTTTCTTGAGCAGGCCCTTCTGTAATGGGATCGGCGCGACAAGCGCGGTAATACCGAGTACCAGGGCGATGTTGGTGATGTTCGAGCCAATGGCGTTACCGATCGCCAGGTTGCCGGCGCCGTCGATCGAGGCCATGGCGGAGACAAACATCTCCGGTGCGGACGTGCCGATAGAGACAATGGTCAGACCAACCAGCATCTGAGACATGCCAAGGTGGCGGGCAGTGGCCGCGGCGCCGATAACGAATTTGTCGGCACTCCAGACAAGAAAAATCAGGCCAACGAGGATTGCGCCTATTTCGGGATACATAGCTAAAGATCACGCTCAGGAAATTAAGCCGCTCATTGTACCGGAGCGGTGAATCGGCGCAATTGCAACAGGATGTTCCGCCTGGCGGGCGGAATTGCCGTTGGTATGCCCAGAACAATCCGATATGCTAGCGGTCAGTTAAAGTACAGGGTAAATACAGGTCACCTGATGTCTAACAGCAATAACCACGTCGAAGTGAAGGATGTCACCTTTTATCGTGGTAAACGAAAGATCTATGACGGTCTGAATGTCGCCTTTCCCCGCGGCAAGATCACCGCAATCATGGGCCCCAGCGGCACAGGTAAAACGACACTGTTACGCATGATTGGTGGCCAGCTGAAAGCGGATTCCGGCGAAGTGCTGGTGGATGGCAGTAATGTCGGCACCATGAGTCGCGGAGACCTGTTTGAGCTGCGCAAAAACAAAATGGGTATGCTGTTTCAGACCAGTGGCCTGTTTACAGACCTCAATGTGTTCGACAACGTCGCTTTCCCGCTACGCACCCATACCGATCTGCCTGATGACATGATCCGCGATCTGGTTCTGATGAAACTTGAAGCTGTAGGCCTGCGTGGAGCGCGTGACCTGTTTCCGGCGGAGCTGTCCGGTGGCATGGTGCGCCGTGTTGCCTTAGCGCGCTCTATCGCGATGGACCCTGAGCTGATTATGTATGACGAGCCGTTTACCGGGCTCGATCCGATTTCTATGGGGATGATTCTGCGCCTGATCCGCGGTTTGAATGAAGCGCTCGGGCTGACCAGTTTGCTGGTGTCTCACGACGTTGAAGAGTCCTGTCAGATTGCCGATTACCTGTGCATCGTTTCAGGCGGAAAAGTCATCGGCTTTGGTACGCCAGATGAACTCAGAAATGGCGATAACGCCGAAGTACGTCAGTTCCTTAACGGTGATCCCGATGGCCCTGTGCCATTCCATTACCCGGCCGATGACTATCGCGCTGATTTATTTGCGGGAGAGGCATAATGCTTAAGCATGTTCGAAGCCTGGGACAGGTCGGCGTTCAGTCGATCCAGTCTATCGGTCGGGCCGGTATGCTGTTTACTCAGTCGGTGACCTGGGGTGGCCCGGGCAGCGCGGGTTTTCTTGATCTGATCCGACAGATTCACTCGGTTGGTGTGCGTTCACTGTCGATCATTATTGTTGCAGGTTTCTTTGTAGGAATGGTGCTTGCTCTGCAGGGCTACAACATTCTGGTGAAATTTGGTTCGGTTTCGGCGCTTGGGACTATGGTGTCTCTGACTCTTTTGCGTGAACTCGGCCCGGTGCTTGCGGCACTGTTGTTTGCCGGGCGGGCAGGCTCAGCCTTGACCGCAGAAATCGGTCTGATGAAAGCCACTGAGCAGCTGTCTGCCATGGAGATGATGGGCGTCGACCCGCTCAAGCGTGTGATTACTCCGCGACTCTGGGCTGGCGTTATCAGTGTGCCGATTCTGGCATTGTTATTCAGCACCGTAGGTATCTGGGGCGGAGCGTTTGTCGCTGTCGATATGCTGGGGCTGTACGACGGCGCCTACTGGAGCAATATGGCAAACACCGTGGAGTTTTACGAAGACGTTGTTCAGGGGCTGATTAAAGCCGCTGTATTTGGTGTGGTGGTGACATGGATTGCTGTCTATCAGGGCTACGACGCCGCACCGACATCCGAAGGTATTGGTAAGGCAACAACACAAACGGTAGTGATCTCATCACTGGCGATTCTTGGACTGGATTTTATATTGACTGCGGTCATGTTAGGAGGCGTGTAAAACATGCGTATGCGTAATGTCGAACTCATGGTCGGCGGCTTTATGGTAATGGGCATTGTTGCTCTTGTGTTGATGGCCCTGCGGGTCAGCGGTCTGTCCATGGATGCAGCTGGCGAAACCTACACAATCAAGGCGCGCTTTGAGAATCTGGGTGGCCTGACAGACCGTGCGAAAGTCTCGCTTGCAGGTGTCACTATTGGCCGTGTAACCAATATTACTCTCGATCAGGAGTGGTATGCGGCCGTGGTTGAAATGGAAATAGACAAGTCGATGGACACACTGCCCATCGATACCAGTGCATCGATTCTTACGGCTGGCCTTCTGGGTGAAAAGTACATTGGTCTCAGCGTCGGTGCTGAAATTGACTACATGCAGGACGGTGACTGGGTTCAGGATACGCAGTCTGCTGTTGTACTCGAAGAGCTGATCAGCCGCTTCCTGTTCAATAAGGCAGAGGGCGAATGACCGCGCCCTCGTTATCGGTCGCTGACGGCGGAGAAATCCGGGTCGAAGGTGACTTGACGCTGCATACCGTAGCCAGCCTGATTAAGCCTGGCCACGACGCTATCGCTCAGGCAAATGGTAGGGTCATTATTGATTTTGCTGCCGTGAGCCGTTTCAGTAGTGCAGGCGTTGCTCTGATCCTGAATTGGCTCCGCGCTGCCGAGGCCAAAAAGGTCGCGCTAACGATCAAAAATCCGCCGGCGGACCTGCGTGCCATTATCGAGGTCTGTGATCTTGATGAGGTTTTCGGGCCAGTCCTGTCAGGTTCTGACCTGCCGGAGTAAGTCAGTACTTCGGTTCAGCGCCTAAATCCGCTATGATTGTGCGCTTTCTGAACTGAGTGGTAGTTACAATATGTCCTCGGATATTACCCCGAACGAAATCCTGGAAGTGTTACAGGCTGAAGCCCCGGATGTTACCTGGTCTGTCGTTGACGGCTACGTAAAGGAAATCACCGGTGTCGGGGAGGTTTTCGAAGGCCTGAACGCAGTGAAGCGTCAGCAGTTCGTCTACAAAATTCTGAATCCCTATATCGTTGATGGTCGGCTTCATGCAGTGTCCATCCAGACTTATACGCCTGCTGAAAAAGCCTGAGCGTGAGACCCTGAAATGGAAAAACTGAGAATCGAGGGCGGAAACCGCCTCGACGGCGAAGTCCGTATTTCCGGCGCAAAGAACTCGGCCCTGCCTATTCTGGCGGCTACCCTTCTGGCCGAAGGCCCGATGCAGGTCGGTAACCTGCCGCACCTGCACGACATCACCACCATGCTCGAGCTGCTTGGTCGTATGGGCGTAAGTGTCGCTATTAATGAAGATATGTCGGTAGAAACCGTCTGTGGTGAGCTGAACAGTCTGGTCGCGCCTTATGATCTGGTGCGTACGATGCGTGCATCGATTCTTGTGCTTGGTCCACTGCTTGCGCGTTATGGCGAAGCAGAGGTATCGCTGCCTGGTGGTTGTGCCATTGGTTCCCGTCCGGTGGATCTGCACTTGCGCGGTATGGAAGCCTTAGGCGCTAAGGTCGAAGTGCTTGAAGGTTACGTTAAAGCCTGGGCACCTGAAGGCCGCTTAAAAGGCGCCAATATTTTTCTCGATACGGTGACAGTTACCGGTACTGAGAACATCATCATGGCCGCCGTACTCGCCGACGGTAAAACCGTCATCGAAAATGCTGCGCGCGAGCCGGAAGTTGTCGATCTGGCCAACTGCCTTAACGCCATGGGCGCTAAGATTACCGGTGCAGGCACCGACACCATGGAAATCGAAGGCGTCGAAACACTGCATGGCTGTGAATTTAATGTCCTGCCAGACCGCATCGAGACCGGCACCTTTCTGGTGGCTGCTGCCGTAACTGGCGGTCGTGTTCTGTGCAAAGACACTGATCCAGTTCTGCTGGAAGCGGTTCTGCATAAGCTGCAGGAAGCGGGCGCCGAGATCAAAACCGGTGATGACTGGATCGAGCTGGATATGCACGGCAAACGTCCAAAAGCCGTGAATGTCCGCACGGCACCGCACCCCGCGTTCCCCACGGATATGCAGGCGCAATTTGTTGTGCTGAATGCAGTAGCCGAAGGTACGGGCACCGTGATCGAAACTATTTTTGAAAACCGCTTTATGCACGCCCAGGAACTGGTGCGTATGGGTGCAGACATCAGTGTTGAAGGCAATACCGCGGTGGTTGTCGGTAAAGATACCCTGAGTGCGGCGCCGGTCATGGCGACCGATCTGCGCGCATCGGCGTCACTGGTGATTGCGGCACTGGTCGCTGAGGGCGCAACGGATGTGAACCGGATTTACCACATTGACCGTGGTTACGAATGCATTGAAGAAAAATTTCAGCAGCTCGGTGCGAATATCCGCCGACTGCCGGCCTGATGGCCACTATTGAAAGCCGTGACTGACACGCGAGTGAACTAAAGAGGATCAGCAAGACCATGACTCAGCCTTTGACTATTGCTCTCTCAAAAGGGCGCATTCTGGATGACACACTTCCCCTGTTGGCGGAAGCAGGTATTCATCCGGCTGAAGATCTGAAGAAAAGTCGGAAGCTGATCTTCGACACTAATCATGAGCACATCAAGCTCGTGGTCATTCGTGCGACCGACGTCCCGACCTACGTGGAATACGGTGCGGCGGATCTGGGCGTTGCCGGTAAAGACGTGCTGATGGAATACAACAGCACCAACCTGTGTGAGCCACTGGATCTGAACATCGCGACCTGTCGTCTGATGACGGCCGCCTTAAAAGACGCAGAATTGCCAGCCGGGCGCTTAAAAGTAGCGACCAAGTTCGTCAACGTGGCGAAGCGCTACTTCGCCGAGCAGGGTCGTCAGGTCGATATTATTAAGCTTTACGGTGGCATGGAGCTGGCACCAATCATGGGGCTGGCGGATCTGATCGTGGATATTGTCGATACCGGTAATACCCTCAAGGCAAACGGCCTGGAGCCGTGCGAACTGATTGCTCCAATCAGCTCAAGACTGGTCGCATCCCGTGCCTCAATGAAAGTAAAATATGACCAGATCCAACCCATTATTGATCAGATGGCTGCCGCCGTTGAGCGTCAGCGTAACGCCTGAGGAGCACAGGTATGAGTATTGAAATCCGTCGTTTCCGTTCGGATCAGTCAGATTTTGCAGCACAGATGGATGAACTTCTCGCCTGGGAAGCTGTGTCGGATTCAGGCGTGCAGGAAGCCGTGACTAATATCGTCAATGATGTTCGCAGTCGCGGTGACGAAGCCCTGATTGAATACACCAACAAATTCGACCGCACCAGTGCCAGCACCATGGCTGACCTTGAACTGACTCAGGAGCAGTTGCAGGCGGCGTTAGACGGTCTCGACGAAAAGCAGCGCACGGCTCTGATTACAGCGGCCGACCGTGTGCGCGACTATCACGAAAAGCAGAAACAGGATTCGTGGCAGTACACCGAAGCTGACGGCACTGTGCTGGGTCAAAAGGTCACACCGATGGATCGCGTTGGCATTTACGTGCCGGGCGGTAAGGCCGCTTATCCTTCCTCGGTATTGATGAATGCTATTCCTGCTCACGTCGCCGGCGTATCTGAAATCATCATGGTGGTACCGACCCCTGATGGTCAGCTTAATCAGCTGGTACTGGCCGCTGCGGCAGCCGCTGGTGTGTCACGGGTATTTACCGTGGGCGGTGCGCAGGCTGTCGCTGCACTCGCGTACGGCACTGAGACTGTTCCGGGCGTCGATAAAATTGTGGGCCCGGGGAACATCTTTGTGGCGACTGCCAAGCGCATGGTGTTTGGTCAGGTCGGCATTGATATGATCGCGGGCCCTTCTGAAATCCTCGTCGTGTGTGATGGCGATACCGATCCGGACTGGATCGCAATGGACCTGTTTTCACAGGCTGAGCACGATGAAGACGCACAGTCTATTCTGGTTGCGATGGATGAAAACTTCCTTGAACAGGTACAGGCCAGTATCGAAAAATTGCTGCCAACCATGGAACGTGAAGAGATTATCCGTAAATCACTCAGTGACCGCGGCGCGATGATTCTCGCGTCGGGTAAAGAAGACGCATTGAACCTGATCAACCGGATTGCGCCGGAACACCTTGAGTTGTCAGTCGAAGATCCTGACAGCTGGCTGCCGGGCATCCGCCACGCAGGCGCCATCTTTATGGGACGATACACGGCGGAAGCGCTTGGCGACTACTGTGCGGGACCAAACCACGTACTGCCGACTTCAGGCACGGCACGCTTCTCATCACCGCTGGGCGTTTATGACTTCCAGAAGCGTTCATCGCTGGTGAAATTCTCTGCAGACGGTGCGTCTGAGATGGGGAAAGTGGCATCTGTGCTGGCGCGCGGGGAGTTTTTGACTGCTCACGCGAGATCGGCGGAGTATCGGATTAAAGACTGACGTTTTTTTTGCTTTGAAGAGCCCGGCGATGCCGGGCTTTTTTTTGTTTTGGCTTGCTGTTGATCCTCAAGGTTTATAGCTGCCTTCGGCAGGGAGGTTTTTTTGGCTGCCGCCGAGTTCCTATGCCCTTGTTGGGGGACCTTGTCCCCCGGGCGGGCGGCCCATCCCCCTGCTTTCGCGCTTTCTGGGCCGTGAATCCGATATTTACTGGCTTTTCCGGCAACCGGCTCCGGCGGGCATCCATGCCCGTATGGAGCCTCGCTCGGCATCCTGCCTCACGTTGCCTACAAAGCTGGCGTAAATCCCGGCGGCCCCAGAGGCGCATTGCCATCCCGCGAAACCCTCTCACAATATGAAAACCGATGTCGCCGCGAAGCGCTGATATAACCCGGCTTGTGATGCCCCCGCAGGATCGCAGATATCGATGGGTGCTAACCGGCAGGACGCCGGTTAAGCCTGCCCGCGGCCATGGATGGCCGCTGCAGGCGTGCCCCAATCGGTATCAAGAGACAAGGATCAGGGCATCACGCCGGAAAAGGGGATCGGAAGGGGCCTGCCCCTTGCAGAAAAAACAGAGGCTTGGCGGCAGCCAAAAAAGTCTCCCTGCCGAAGGCAGCTACTCCCAACAAGGGCATAGGTACCCGGCGGAAGCCAGACACGTGCCTCTGCCGAAGGCAGCTATAAACCTTGAGGATCGGAAGGGGCCTGCCCCTTGCAGAAAAAACAAAGGCCTAGCGGCAGCCAAAGAAGCTCGCCCACCGCAGGTGGCCAATACCCTCGGCGGCGCCGATAAATGTATAATGCGCTCACTAAATTCTCTGATTCAGTCAAGGCCATCAATATGTCCGTCAACGCACTAGTTGAACAACTCATTCGCCCCGAAATCCGCGCCTTACAGGCGTACCCCGTCGGTAAGGCCGAGGGCATGATTAAGCTGGACGCTATGGAGAATCCATTTCGCTGGCCGGAGGATATGATCTCTGAGTGGCAGTCACTGCTCGCCGATTGCGCCCTCAACCGTTATCCAAACCCCGTCGCCCCGGAGGTTGTCGCAGGTCTGCGTGAGGCGATGCAGGTGCCGGATAAATATGAGGTGCTTTTGGGTAATGGCTCGGATGAAATTATTCAGCTACTGGCGATGGCGGTTGCTCAGCCGGAGGCTTGTGCTCTGGCGCCTGAACCCGGGTTTGTAATGTATAAGATGATCGCGACCTTTGTGGGTATTGATTATTGCGGTGTGCCATTAAACGATGATTTTTCTCTGAATCGGGATGCCATGCTGGCGGCGATTAACGAGAAAAAACCGGCGCTGATTTTTCTGGCACAACCTAATAATCCGACCGGTAATTTATGGGCAGAAGACGATCTGGTCGCCATTATTGAGGCGAGTAATACGGCGGATCATAAAGGTCTGGTCGTATTGGATGAAGCGTATCTACCCTTTTCCAGTCGCAATCATCTGAGCTGGCTGGACCGTTTTGATAACGTGCTGGTCATGCGCACGCTGTCGAAAGTCGGGCTGGCTGGTCTGCGTTTGGGCATGCTGTTTGGTCGTAAAGAGTGGTTGTCAGAGCTGGATAAAATTCGCATGCCTTACAACATTAATGTGCTCACGCAGGCGTCTGCGGCATTCGCATTAAAACATTACGATGTACTGATGCAGCAGTGTGATGTATTAAAATCAGAGCGTGAAAAAATGCACGGGAAGCTCTCAGAGCTTGGCTTTTCTGCGTTTGATTCAGAGGCGAATTTTATTCTGGCACGTGTGCCAGAGGGTAAAGTAGCCCGCAATATATTTGAGGCATTAAAGCAGGAAAATATTCTGATCAAGTGCACCGATGGTGCTCACCCATTGTTAGCGAAAACGCTACGTTTTACAGTGGGAGCGCCTGAAGAGAATATTGCGCTTTATGCTGCGCTCGAGAAAGTCCTGGCTGCTTGAGAAGGCAGCTTCAGGTTTACGCAAGATCAGTTTTCTGGCTGGTCTCTTAGACCAGCAAACGCTGTGGTCGACAGCTGCTCTCCACTGCGCAGAAATTCTACAGATATTTTATCGCCGGGCCTGAGGCTGGCAATCCGGTTCATGGCATCGACGGCGTTGTTCGCACTATCACCATTTAGACCGATGATAATATCACCCGCTGCCAGCCCAGCCTGTTCTGCTGGCCCTTCAGGAAATACACCCGTGACCAAAAGTCCGGTTAATTTCTCTGGAAGCTTCAGTGATTTGAGCAATTCTGGCGAAGCTTCCTGTACTTCAATGCCCAGCCAACCACGGATCGTTGTACCGTAACGTGCAATGTCAGCCATGGTTCTGTGGGCGATATCAGCAGGTATCGCAAAGCCTATGCCTTCACTGCCGCCAGACTGGGTGAAAATAGCGGTATTGATGCCAACGAGTTCGCCATAGGCATTAATCAGTGCGCCGCCCGAGTTGCCTGGATTAATGGCTGCATCGGTCTGGATATAGTCTTCGTAGGTATTAAGCCCAAGGCGATTTCTGCCTTTGGCCGAGATGATCCCCATGGTTACTGTCTGGCCGACACCAAATGGGTTGCCGATAGCCAGTACAACGTCACCGACATCATGACCATCAACATTGGTGATGGTTGCCGGGGCAATATCGTCAGGAAGGTTGATCTGTAAGACCGCGAGGTCGGACTCGGGGTCGCTACCGACCAGTGTGGCTTCTTCATCCCTGCCATCGAACAGTGCAACCGTGATTTCATCCGCCCCTTCGATCACGTGGAAGTTGGTGATGATATGGCCTTCGCTGGACATAATCACGCCCGAGCCGAGGCTGCTTTGCATGCGGTCACTGGGTTGTTCTGATTCGCCAAAGAAGCGACGTAGAGCTGGATCGTTGAGTAACGGATTGGTCCGGCGCTTCACGACCTTACGGGTATAGATATTCACCACGGCTGGTGCAGCTGCATTAACGGCATCCGCATAACTTACCGGGCCCTGCATCGCTGGTACATTCGATGCAATATGTTGCTGCGGTTGTGGTTCCTGGACAGGAGTCGCGACCTGAGGCAATACCCACTCGGGTGCGATCAACAGTATCAGAGTGGCAATAAGGGCTCCGATGGCTGCTGGGAATAATATCCGTAATGCGAATGTCTGCGTTGGAGACATTTGTCAGCGCTCCGCAATCTCTCTAAGATCAGTGAGCTGACATGTTACAAACTTTTGGATGGCGCGACTATGGCGGTTACACGTAAAGAGCTTATTTCTCATCTTGATCATATTCTACAGAGCCGCAAAATCCGCGATTACTGCCCAAATGGGTTGCAGGTATCGGGTAGCGAAACCATCCAGAAAGTGGTCACGGGTGTGACAGCGAACCAGGCCCTGATAGAAGCCGCTATTGCAGAAGAGGCGGATGCGATTTTTGTTCATCATGGTTACTTCTGGAAAGGTGAAGATGAGTGCATTACGGGGATTAAGAAAGAGCGCATTAAAGCGCTTCTGCTGAATGATATTAACCTGATTGCTTACCACCTTCCGTTAGATATGCACCCGATCTACGGCAATAACATTCAGCTGGCCGATGTTCTGGGGATTCAGGTCGATGGCCCTCTGGATGAATCTGACCCATCCGTGCCGGGTAATATCGGTCGCTTGCCAAGACCTATGACGGGCGGTGAACTGAGTGCCTGGGTTGCACAGTGTCTGCAAAGAGAACCTCTGCATATCGGAGAATCAGGCGATACGATCGAAACGGTCGCCTGGTGCACTGGGGGCGCGCAAGGTTATCTTCAGAAGGCTATTGATGCAGGCGTTGATGCCTATATTACTGGTGAAGTGAATGAGCCTGCAGTTCATCTCGCGCGGGAAACTGGTACGCATTTTTTCAGCGCCGGACACCATGCAACTGAACGTTATGGCGCCAAAGCGGTGGGTGAGTATCTCGCCGATGAGTTCGATCTGGATGTTGTATTTATCGATATCGATAACCCGGTTTAAATACTATCCAGATCTTTCTTTTGTAGCCGGTTAACTGCGCAGTTTATTTATCAGCTGTATGGGCACGACCAGAATGACACCGGTAGCAATGCCAGTCATGAGGTTCACCGTCATGCCGGAGATCAGCTCTGCGGCAGGGATGGCCAGGTAAGAGGCTGATTTTGCAATATCATGCGTCAGGTGCTCAATCGCGGGGATATGGTGGGCAATAATGCCGCCCCCAACCAGGAACATGGCGATGGTGCCTACAATTGAGAGAAAGCGCATCAGGCGCGGTGCTAACCCCAGTAAGAAACGCCCAAATGCAGCTTTGAACATGCCCAGGCGGGCTTCTTTTTGTTCGGTTAGCCAGAGGCCAGCATCATCAAGCTTGACGATACCAGCGACCAGCCCGTAGACACAGAAGGTAAATAGAATAGCGAGTAGTGACAACGCAATTATCTGTGTAAAGAGGGCAGCGCTGGCCATAGTGCCAAGAGAAATTACGATGATCTCTGCTGATAGAATAAAGTCGGTTCGGATAGCGCCTTTAATCTTTTCTTTTTCAAACGCCACCATGTCCGTTTCCGGGTTGTTGATGGCCTCCACTCTTGCCTGATGTTCTTCGGTTTTTTTATGGAAGAATTTGTGAACCAGCTTCTCGACACCTTCGTAGCATAAATAGGCACCACCAACCATAAGAAGCCAGGCGATGGCCTGCGGTAGAAATGCGCTGATCAGCAGCGCTGCAGGGACGAGAATAAGTTTGTTTAAAAGTGAGCCTTTGGTCACAGCCCATACGACGGGGAGTTCCCGCTCTGCACGAATACCCGTCACCTGCTGCGCATTCAGTGCCAAATCGTCACCCAGGACACCACTGGTTTTCTTTGCCGCGACTTTGGACATCACAGCAACGTCGTCCAATACGGTAGCAATATCATCGAGTAACGCGAGTAGGCTGCCAGCGGCCATGGTTTTACTTCCTGTGTTTGATAAAGATCAGAATGCTAAGCCTAACATCAGACTGTTATAGCGGATATCGAATGCTCGTCTTGTGTCGGAGAATACGTCGTTCAGTCGTTGATGATTGATTGATAGCATGAACATAATGTCATCATCCAGAGGGTGATACAGGCTGACCCCAGCGTAATACCCCTGGCCGCGGTCACTTTCTGAGGCCTCACCGGATGGGTATACGCCATCAAAGTATTCTTTTACCGTTAGTTGGGTGTGATAGATCAGCGTGCCACCTTTCACATATAACCTGGTCTTACTGTATTGAAAGGTCTCAACCTGCAACCCCAGCGCGACAATGTCAGAGGTCAGACTGTTTTTGTACTCGCCTGCGATATCCCGCTGCTTACTTGTTTCGGATTCGCGGTGACGGGTGTAATCCACTTCAAGCTTGAGCCAGGAAATAGCTGAATATTCCAGAGCCAGTCCATAATTTAAATTGGAGTCAAATTCGGGCTGGTTTGAGGTGCTTATTGCACTGTCTGTTTCGATATCTGCTTGCGAGATCCCGATATGGGGTGTCACAGAAAAGCGGGATAACAGGCTGCTTTGGGTTGTAGGGTAAGGCTCGCTGTTCGCCAGAGAGCAGATGAGAAGTAGTGCTGCAAGACTGATGAGTTTCGTAGAAACGGAGAAAGGCTTCATGGACGATACTCCACTTGAAGGTTATCGCTGCGGCTACCGGTGACACTGCCGCCACTGAAGTCTTCGCCTATCTGACCTTGCCGCTGACGCACAAGTGAAAGTTGAATGGTGCAGTAATCAAGCTCGAATTCACCGAAGTTGATTTCAGCGGGTTCGTAGAGACCCAGGGTCACGGCACTGAGGGTGGCTTCGATAAAGAATTGAACAAAGCCTGTCACTACGCCTCCGAGGTTAGCTGACGTTTCAAGCGCACCCGTGGCGGGAATAATATCGCCTATGCGGATATTTTCTTGCTGGTCATCATCCATCTGCGAAGTGTACACCCAGCTAAGGTCATCACTATCGGTAGTGGATCGGCAGCGGTTGTAGGTGACGAGTTTGAAGTCATCGGCAGGGGAGCCTGTCCATTCGAGTGGAATTATGTCGTCGCGGCTGGAATACGTCAGACCGGGCTGTGGTGCTGTGAGTTCGATGGCCGTCGGTAGCAGTAGAGTGGCTTCGAAGCCCTCGAACTCACCTGGGCCAGGGTCGACTAATATATCCTCTGTCGGATACCAGCGCTCCTGACGGGTTTCCTGAGGTCGGTGAACTATCGCTACCTTGATGGTATCTGTGTCTGGGTTCGGGATACCTATTTGTCCGGAGTAGAAATTGTCGCGTTCATCGATACCGGAAAGGATAGCCGCGACGCTCTCCGAGGTGACTTCCAGCACATTGCCACCAACCATAGGGGCCGGTTGTCCTGAGTCGTAAACGGCTGCGGCGACACTGGCATCGGTATCGCCGTTCGTGAGACTGGCCTCGACAATAATGGCCACCCCGGTATCTGGTATCTCTAAGTCAGGTACGGGTTCTGAGCAGCCGACGATGCAGGTGATTAGGCTTAACGCAGAGAGAGCTGGCGTGACGTTCACGTTCTATCTTCCATGAGCTTTATTGTCCAGCATACAGCGCCGGTGCATTAATCAAAAACAAAAAAGCCCGCCATTAAAAAAGCCCACCTTAAAGGTGGGCTTTGTTACTGCGTTAGCAGTGAATCACAGTACAGGATCAGAAGTAGAAATCGATGGTTGCGTAAAGAGCATCGAAGTCACCTTCGAGAGCCATGCCATTTCTGTCGACGTACCCGTCTTGAGTGAGATATTCGAGATACATCCAGCCTGGGCCGTAGTCGTAGCTGAGGCCAGGTGCAAAGGCACGGATGGTGTCGGCATCATTACCGTCGGTATCAGGCTGAGCGTACGTCAGGTCTGCGTAGAAAGACCAGTTGCCCGTGTTCAGGCCGACTTCTGCTGCGTAGCGGTCGTTTTCAATAGTAACGTCTGCGACTTCATTCGGCAGGTTACGCTCGGTAGAGATGTAAGAGGCTTTTGCCCAGAGGCCACCGAAGTTAATGGTGTAGTAAAGTGCAGCAGCATTGTGGTCACCAGAGACTTCACCGTCACCGCTGACCAGTTCCTGCAGGCCACCGCTTTGCGCAGAAACACCGACTTTAGAAATATCGTTGAGTGCATAGCTCAGGTTACCGACAAAAGTCTGCACTTTGCGGTAAGTACTTTTACTGCCCCAGTGGCCATTGTCGTCCATGGTGTCGGTGCTGGTTGACCAGTCATCCGCAAGGTACAAGGCAGCGTCATAGTGCAGTGCGCCCAGTGTTTGGGATACTTTTACACCGACATCCATCTGATCGCCGTATCCTGCGAGCAGCATATCGCCTGGCCAGAAGTTGTAGGTTTTCCAGGCGAATGGCACCTGGCTTTTACCAATGGTGATCATAGGACCGTCTTCAAACTGGTAGCCAACCCAGGCTTTGTGAATTCCAAACTGGCTAGCGGTGCTGTTGTTGTTTGCGTCTGTAAAACTGCCCGGACCAATGCGGGTCTCCGCAGAGTAAGTCCACGGGGTATCAGGCACATTGCCGTCGGCGTACAGAATCAGGGCTTCGCTGTCGATGACCCCCCAGGATTCCTGTTGTGCTTTATCATTCTGAGCGTACTGGTAGTTAAACCAAACTCCACCAGAGAGGTTAGGGCTCGCGTGTGCGGCGGTAGACAGTATCGCGGCTGCGGTCAGCGCTGATACCTTAAAGGCAACAGACTTCGTCATGGATAGCTCCTGGCTAGCTGTGTTTAAGATAGGTAATTATTAATTCCTGCTTTTTCAGATGCAGGACTTATACAAGTGTAGCAGTTTGTATAGAAAAATCAGTGTGGGAGGAGAGGATCGCCCGTTTTGTCCTGAAAAGATAGGGCGATCCGGAAAAGCCTATTTCAGGCGGGACACGCCAATCATAACCAGGGTCATTCCAACGACGGCTGCCCAGCCGAATGGCTCCCCAAGAAACAGGATGGCCATGATCGTCGTCATCACCGGGCCAATAGTGCCCGACACGCTGGCTTTGGCGGGGCCAATTCTTTTAATGGCCTCACTGACCATAAAAGAAGGAACAACCGTTGCGAGCAGTGCTAACAGCAGAGTGCCAGACCAGCGAGTTGCATCCATGTCGGGAAGACTCACTCCTTCGGTGAAGACGTAGTGAACCAGCGTAGCCAGTGTTGCAGAGGCCATCGACACGCAGGTGAAGAACAGACTCCCTAATTCAGCAATACCGCGCTTACTGAACAGAATGAACAGCGAAAACGATAGTGCACTTCCAATAATCAGTAGGGTGCCTTTGGTGATATCCGCATTGCTTGTGCCCGGAGGGGCAATCTGAAGGTCATGCCCATACATGACTCCGAGCCCCGCGTACGTAAGCAGTAGCGCAGGAATCACCGAGCGGCTGACCTTTGCACCGAAGAACAGTGCGCCAATCACCACGACCATACTTGGGTAGGCGTACAACATCAGGCGTTCGAGCTGGGCGCTGACATATTCAAGGCCTGACAGATCCAGTAAGGACGCAAGGTAATACCCCAGTAATCCGACAGCGGCGGCCCGCAGTATGGTCTTGCCTGCAGGCTTCTGTTCCATGCGCTTCCACAGCACCCAACCGATCACCAGATATACCGGAAGGGCAATCACCATGCGCAGCCCCATCAGCGGAAGCGCTGACATGCCAAGGCTGTAAAGCCACTTAATGATGATTGGCTTGGTAGAAAACAGAAACGCAGCTGTGAACGCCAGGGTTAAGCCGACTCTGAGATTTTTTTCCGCACTTGTGAGGCTGGCAGCCATCATTATTCATCCTATGTGTCATGTGGATCAGTGGCTGCGGAAGAAGAGAGAAATCGGGAAGAAGGTTTCTGCTGCTCTTCGCAGCCGAAACCGGTATGTGTGACTCAGAACCGGAGCGCTGCGCGAGTAGACGCCATCCACCACATCAGGGCAGACAGTCGGATATGCGCTAGAGCTTTCGGCTTGTTGATCATCGGACTTTTGAATCCAGAGTCTTTACATAACGAAAGCTCAAATTAGCAGAGCTGACAGGTAAAGAAAAGCACTCCATTGATTTACCCTCGAGGTGCTTTCGGGTAAACTGCCCTCCCATCTTGAGTGAGTGGCCCAAGTGCGCTTCAAACGCCAATTTCATCGGGATTCGTTGCATGAATTCAGTGGAAGCTGGCCCGCTCCGTAACAAATTTTTCATCTCTGCTCGCGGACCTTCTATGACACGTTTTATCTTTGTCACGGGTGGTGTTGTTTCTTCTTTGGGGAAAGGCATCGCTTCTGCATCTCTGGCTGCCATTCTGGAAGCCCGTGGCCTTAAGGTCACTATGCTAAAGCTTGATCCGTACATCAACGTTGATCCGGGTACCATGAGCCCGTTCCAGCACGGTGAGGTCTTCGTGACCGATGACGGCGCGGAAACCGACCTCGACCTCGGACATTATGAGCGTTTCATTCGCACGACCATGTCTCGTCGTAACAACTTTACCACTGGTCGTATCTATACCGACGTGTTGGCGAAAGAACGTCGTGGTGACTATCTCGGTGGTACTGTTCAGGTTATTCCTCATATCACTGATGAAATTAAGCGTCGTGTTCTGGAAGGTGGAGAAGGTTCTGACGTAGCGCTGGTTGAGATCGGTGGCACAGTGGGTGATATCGAATCCCAGCCATTCCTTGAAGCTGTGCGTCAGATGAAAGTCGAGCTGGGCTCAAAGCGCGCATTGTCTCTGCACCTGACACTGGTGCCGTACATCGCGACCGCGGGTGAAACTAAGACCAAGCCAACTCAGCACTCTGTAAAAGAGATGCGCACCATTGGTCTGCAGCCAGATGTACTGATCTGCCGCTCAGATCACAAGATCGATGCTTCATCTCTGCGTAAGATTGCACTCTTCACTAACGTTGAAGAGCGCGCAGTCGTACCACTCGAAGATGCGGATACCATCTATAAGATTCCTCGCATGCTGCACGAAGCGGGCCTCGATGATCTGATCGTTGAGAAGTTCGACCTGTCATGCAAAGAAGCCGACCTGTCTGAATGGGATGACGTGGCAGACGCCAAGCTCAACCCAGAGAAAGAAGTGACGATCGCGATGGTCGGTAAGTACATGGACTTGCTGGATGCCTATAAGTCTCTGATCGAAGCGATTGATCATGCTGGCATTCACCACCGCGCCAAAGTGAACATCCGTTACATCGACGCCGAAGACGTTGAGCGTAAAGGTGTCGAGGTGCTCGCCGGGGTCGATGCCATCCTGGTTCCGGGTGGTTTTGGTAACCGTGGTGTGGAGGGCAAGATCCGCACGGTTCAGCACGCCCGTGAAAACAAAATTCCGTACCTGGGTATCTGTCTGGGTATGCAGGTCGCCGTGATTGAATTCGCACGTAATGTAGTGGGTTGGAAAGACGCGCAGTCGACCGAGTTTAGTCGCGATACCGAACACCCAGTAATTGGCCTGATCACCGAATGGCAGGATGCATCGGGTAATGTTGAAACCCGTGACGAGAACTCTGACCTCGGCGGTACCATGCGTCTTGGTGGTCAGGAATGTGTCCTGACCGAAGGTTCAACGACTGCTCAGGCATATGGCAGCGACGTCATCACCGAACGTCATCGTCATCGTTTCGAAGTGAACTCTTCACTGGTTCCAGAGCTTGAGAAAGCGGGCTTGCGTATTGCTGGTCGCTCTGTTGATGGCGAGCTGGTAGAAGTTGTGGAAGTACCAGATCACCCATGGTTTGTGGCGTGTCAGTTCCATCCGGAATTTACATCGACCCCGCGCGACGGCCATGGCTTGTTCTCAGCCTTTATAAAAGCGGCTCTGAACAATAAATAAGTTTTAAATTTAAACCTTGTGATCGGCCTTCGCGTAAACAGCGAAGGCCGCGTTAATTTCAGGAGATTAAAATGGCGAAGATTATCGACATCAAAGCCCGCGAAGTGCTGGATTCACGTGGCAACCCAACCATCGAAGCAGACGTAACTCTGGAAGGTGGTTTCTTCGGTACAGCATGTGCTCCAAGCGGCGCATCGACCGGTACCCGTGAAGCACTGGAATTGCGTGATGGCGATAAAAGCCGTTACCTGGGCAAAGGCGTACTGAAAGCCGTTGCTAACGTCAACGACACCATCAAGCCAGCCCTGATCGGTATGGACGCACTGGATCAGCGCGCCCTCGACAACAAGATGCTCGAGATCGACGGCACTGACAACAAAGCTAACATGGGTGCAAACGCCATCCTGGCTGTGTCACTGGCTGCTGCCAAAGCCGCTGCGGCTGCAAAAGGCGTTGAGCTGTACGAACACATCGCAGACATCAACGGCACCTCTGGCGTTTACTCTATGCCAGTACCCATGATGAACATCATCAATGGTGGTGAGCACGCAGACAACAACGTTGATATTCAGGAATTCATGGTACAGCCAGTTGGCGCGCCTACCTTCGCTGAAGCTCTGCGTTGTGGCGCAGAAATCTTCCACGCTCTGAAGAAAGTACTGTCTTCTCAGGGCCTGAACACTGCCGTTGGCGACGAAGGTGGTTTCGCACCAAACCTGGCGTCTAACGCCGATGCACTGGCAGCGATCAAAGAAGCTGTGTCTAACGCTGGCTACGAGCTGGACAAGAACGTGACTCTGGCTCTCGACTGTGCGTCTTCTGAATTCTACAAAGACGGCAAGTACGACCTGAAAGGCGAAGGCAAAGTCTTCTCTGCTGAAGAATTCTCTGACTACCTGGCAGAACTGTGTGACCAGTACCCAATCGTTTCTATCGAAGACGGTCAGGATGAATCTGACTGGGCTGGCTGGAAATATCAGACTGAAAAACTGGGCGCTAAAGTCCAGCTGGTGGGTGACGACCTGTTCGTAACCAACACCAAGATCCTGAAAGAAGGTATCGAAAAAGATATCGCTAACTCTATCCTGATCAAGTTCAACCAGATCGGCTCACTATCTGAAACTCTGGATGCGATCAAAATGGCGAAAGACGCAGGCTACACCGCTGTGATCTCTCACCGTTCAGGTGAAACTGAAGACGCGACCATCGCTGACCTGGCCGTTGGTACTGCTGCTGGCCAGATCAAGACGGGTTCACTGTGCCGTTCAGACCGTGTTGCTAAGTACAACCGTCTGCTGCGTATTGAAGAGCAGCTGGGTGCGAAAGCGCCGTATAAAGGCCGTTCTGAAATTAAGGGCCAGTAAAAAGCTAGTGCGCTCGGCTGAGCGTTGTTAAAAGTGCTTTCAGAATACTCATGTACAACTTGTACACTCCGTTTCTTCAAGCACTTTTGCCTAGCTCAGCCATCGCTCCTGACGCTTTTGCTACCTGCTGCGCTCGGATGGTCTTAAAAATCGCTACTGCGCTTGCAATGTGATTACCAGCTTGCGACACCGTTTATCGGTTGAGTGAGTTAAAAAACGCCGCTTTTTAGCGGCGTTTTTATTTTCTAAGTATCCATCGGAAAATCAGCGTTTCTCAAAGTGAGATTGTATTTTTTGGGGTAACCCTCAGTCGTATTTCGACTCGACCACTACTATCTTGCCTCACTTCCCCTCCAGCGTTACCCTCTGAGTAACACTGGAGAGTCTGATGTCCCCAACCGAATCTCATATCCTTGAATACTGCTCCAAGCGCCTGTCCGGCTTGCGTTTGCTGTACCTGTTCGGATCGCAGGCGAGTGGTGATGCCCGCCCTGACAGTGATTGGGATATCGCCTTTCTGGCGGATGTTAATCTGGATAACGTCAGTCGCTGGCACATCGCCGAAGAGTTAGCCGCCGAGCTTGGCCAGGATGTTGATCTCGTTGACCTGAAGGAAGCGAGTACGGTACTCAAGATGCAGATAGTGATGAATGGACGTCTGCTTTACGGAGAATCGCTGGAGGCGGATCTATTTGCAGCATCCACTATGACTCAGTATGGCCATCTTCAGGAATCCCGCGCTGACATCTTAAAGGCATATGAACGCAATGAATGACGTTATCTTGAATAAGCGTGCAACTGTCGAACGTTGTATTGCTCGTATTCGTGAAGAGTATGCGGATGAAGCAACTCTGCGAGGCAGCTTTACCAAGCAGGACTCAGTGATACTGAATCTTCAGCGAGCCTGTGAAGCTTGCATTGATGTTGCCAATACAGTGATTAAACATGGTCGCTTAGGTGTTCCACAATCGAGTCGCGACAGCTTCGCCTTGCTTGAAAAATAGGGCATTTATCGTCAGCAATATCGTTGAAAATGCAGAAAATGGTCGGGCTTCGCAATATTGCTGTTCATGATTATCAGAAGTTGAACCTGGATATCGTAATTTCCGTTCTTGATAATCATCTGACAGACTTTATTGATTTTCTCGATGAGGCTGACAAGGCTTTAAACAGGCTAAGTAATAGCTGATACCACCTGGGAGAAGTTTACGCCGTAACCACTTTATTCCGCCCGGTTTCCTTGGCTTCGTACAATGCTTTGTCTGCCGTTTTCAGCAGGTCGCTCATCGCTTCAACATCAGGGGAGGGGTAACAGGCGACGCCGAAGCTTGCGGTCACATCAATCTTCTGGCCCTCAACCTCTACATTCATATTACTGATCCTCTTGCGGATACGTTCAGCGATCAGCTTCGCTTGCAGAAGAGTTGTGCCGGGCAGAAGCACCGCAAACTCTTCACCGCCATAACGACCGACTTCATCATTTGGCCGGGCACTGTCCATCATCACTTTGGATGCGGCGACCAGCACCTCGTCACCGGCATGGTGTCCCCAGGTATCGTTGATCTGTTTAAAGTGATCAAGGTCGATCATGATGCATGACAGCGGGGGCATGGCGTCTGAAGCCCGGGCACGACGGATTTCTTCCTGTCCTCTGCTGATAAGAGAGTTGCGGTTTGAGAGTCGGGTCAGGCCGTCGATTGTCGACATTTCCAGATACAGGCTTTCACGTTCGGTCCAGCGCTTCATGGCCAGAATGCAGAGATAGATAAGCGGTGCAAGGATGACGGCGACGGTCATCCTTACCATCATCCAGCCCTCAAGAGGGCGACCATCCTCTGCGTAAGGTGATCGCTCAAGTAGCATGGCATAAGGAACGGCTTCGCTGTAATCGAGTGCCGACATCAGGATAAGAATGGGAACAACGATCCAGAAGCAAAACTTGATTTTATTCACATCGGCGAGTGTGCAGGTAATGATGACACCGAGAAATATAATCAGGAGGGCCTCAGACAAGTGAGTGCCCGTCAGGTATCCCGTGGTCATCACGGTAACCAGAAAACTACTTATGATGGCATTCTCAAACAGGGGCCAGTCATGTGTATACTTTCTTAGTTTTATAGCGGTAATTATGAAGCTTCCCATAACCGCAATATGCATCACATACAGAACACTGAGCATCATCACCAACGTCTGGTTCAACCACTCAGGGGCCAGGATATTGGTTGCCCACATACTGACACCAAAAGACAGTGGTGCGAGGAGCACCAGGCTTGCGAGAAGGATAAAACGGTCAATGGCTTTCCAATCCATGGGGTTAGAAATGGCAATCAGGCCGGGTTCCTTCAATGTATTCGAATCCGTAGTCATAGCGGTGTCTGTTATTCAGGTGACTTAATACTAGTCTAAGGCTTCCTGTTTGACCAAGTAACGAGGTCGGAAAGCACAGATAGCGGAGGCTGCTTTGATGTACGCCAAGGAATTGTCTGGTAAATTGAGCGAAAGCCTGTCGCCGGATTCCAACATGTTGTTTGAACACAAAAATGAAGAACTTTTCACGTTAAACCGTAGTGATACTCAGCAGCCGCTGTCGTCGTATGCCTTATTTGCCTTTGAGCTGGATGGCGCAGAATGGCCGAGTGTTGAGCACTATTATCAGGCAATGAAGTTCGAAGACGAGGCTCACCGCGAGAAAATCCGTCAGGCGAAGACTGCCGAGGAGGCAGCGAAACTAGGTAAGAGCCGTAAGCCAAAGCGTCGCAAGGATTGGAAGAAGACCAGCACGGTAGTTATGACCCGTGGCACCTACATTAAGTGCCGCACTCATCGTGATATTGCCGAACAACTGTTAGAAACGGGCGAGCTGCGAATCGCGGAGCTGAGTGGTTACGATTATTTCTGGGGCAGTGGCCGTGATATGCGAGGAAAGAACAACTTCGGCAAAGTGCTCATGGGTGTGAGAGACAAGCTGCGCTCTGAGCGGGAGCAGAGCGCCTGATCCTTCTTACTTCCTTCCTGCCTCTTGTCAGGGCAGTGGCGTAAATTCCTGGTTGTCTCCGGGAATATCCGGGAAGCGCTGCTCCTGCCAGTCTTGTTTAGCCTGTTCAATCCGTTCTTTGCTGAACGACACGAAATTCCAGTACATGTGTGGATGTTGAGACCATTGCTCGCCACCTAAGAATATGGTCCGGGCGTAGGCGTTACTCGAGACAGATTCGTCTGGAGACAGGAGAACAAAGTCTCCTTGTTGGTAGCGTTCTGAGCCGACCAGCACCTCCCCCTCGATGACATACAATGCGCATTCCTGATCCGGATTCGGGCGCTTGAAAGTGCTACCGGCGCTAAAAATGACATCCAGAAAGAACATAGGGGAGTAGGTGCGGATCGGCGAGGTCATGCCCATGGCATCCCCAGCGATCAGCCTGGCAAAGACACCTTCTTTATTGAACTGAGGTAGCTGGCATTTTTTGTGGTGAGTGAAAGCAGGTTCAATCTCAGCAAACTTCTCAGGCAGCGCCACCCAGCACTGAAGCCCATTGAGCGCATGGTCGCTGGCTTTCGTTTCGTGAGTTTCACGTTCGGAGTGCACGATGCCCCGGCCAGCGGTCATCCAGTTTACGTCACCCGGTAGAATCTCCATGTTGTTGCCGAGACTATCCCGGTGAAGTATCGAGCCTTCTGTAAGATAGGTCAGCGTCGCCAGCCCGATGTGTGGGTGAGGTCTTACGTCGATGCCCTCACCTGCGGCAAAGTGCGCAGGCCCCATGTGATCCAGAAATACGAAGGGGCCGACCATATGCTTCTCTGCATGCGGCAGGATGCGAGTAACACTGAAGCCATCAAGATCCTTCGTTTTACCTTTCAGAAGTATGCTCATGGTCGTGCCTTCCCGGTTTCAATACCTTCTATCCTAAAGCTATGATGTAACTGGCACCAGTCATAGAAGAATGCTGGTACAAAGTGTTCTGAGAGGTAGATATATGGCGAGCAAGGCAGAGCTGGAGCATTTCTTTGCAACAGAATTTCCGCAAGCGGATTTTATGATCGAAGCATTGGGCAGCCGCTCGGCCACGATTCGAAAGCGTATCACCGAGGCACACCTCAGGCCGGGAGGCACGGTATCGGGGCCAGTATTAATGGAGGTTGCCGATGCCGCTTTGTACGTCGCCATACTGGCCGAGCTGGGCTTGGTTGCGATGGCGGTTACAACGAGCCTGAACTTTAACTTCTTGCGGAAACCGGCTTCAGACCGCGACATCATCGCAGAATGTACTCTGATGAAAGTCGGCAAGGCCTTAGTGGTGGGAGAGGTTTCTATTTACTCCGAAGGGGATCAGGAACCCGTCGCGCATGCAGTAGGCAGTTACGCAATACCACCCCGGAAGTAAGTCTCAGGTCTGGCCTGTATTGATTGATTTAACAGGCCAATCGTTTATCCTGTCGGCCAATAAAGGAACTGCATTGCAAAGGAAGCTTGATGGCCGATACGCCCTACACTGATTACCTTTTTTTAATGCCAAATCAGGACAGCGGTCGAAAGATTTATATAGACCCGTTTCTGATTGCTACGTTTGCTCATCATATCGACCCACAGTCGGCATCCGGTGGTCAGCTGGTTGGTCGCCTTGTCCAAACCCTATCAGCACTTGCTGGTGGTATGACTTCTGGCCAGTCCACGAGTACAGCGGGCGAAGGATTCACTGATATTGGGGATGAAGGGGGGCACTTAGTACGGGTTTTCTATCGTGTTATTCAGGATGAAGCCCGGACCATGTCGAAGGGCTCTGGCGTATATATTCGGGATATTCTGAGATTTACTCGTGATGGTCGTAGTGTTGCGCCTGGGCTCTTTAGCGCGGAGTACAACTCAGGAAAGTGGGATGTTACTGAACGTCATAGTAAGGTACTTGAACAACCGGTATTAAGAATTGGCTCGGCCTCGAATGAGTCTGGTTTAATCGCGCTTTCCTTTCTTAGCGAATATATGCTGAAAGCATCGTCTCAGGAAACTTATAAGGACTCATTCAATCTTTATCACTGCCCTGTGGCGGTAGAATATGCTGGCGACAAGTACATCACTGCGGAAGAGCGCCGTAAAGTCGTTAGTCCAGATGAACTTGCTGAAATCTTGAAAGCTTCTATGAATTTGAACAATCAAGACGGCGAGTATCTGCAGAAATATAAAGTTTATTGCTACGATGATGCATCAAGAGTTTTGACAGGCGCGCTATCTAAGCTGCGTTCCCAGGGAATAAAACTCACAAAGTATCAATTTATTATCAATTCTCCTCATACCCCTTATTCGACGATGAAAGCATTAGCGACGGATTGCGGAGCAAAAATTGAAAATGATAAACCTGCTTCAAGTAGCCTTTCTCAGCGATATCAGAACTTTGATAATGGCTATACAACAAATGTACAGGCATCAAACAATAGCTTGATTATCGAAAACTATATTAATAGCAATCGTGACGGTAGTTTTTTTGATATGTGGCAGAAGTTCAAAGATGTCATTGCTTTGCCTAAGGGGTAATTCTTGTGCATCTCGAATCTGATAAAGCGAAGCAGTTTCCTGAGTTACGGTCTCTTAGTGAAGATCCGCATGGATTTGCTATCTACGTCTGCGAAATTGCTGATATCAGGTGTGTCTTTCCCTGCAATGATGACGCCAGAACGAAGCAGGATTTTCAGTTCAATTTTGATAAAAATGAAAATGCTCTGATTGATAATCCCAGTTATTCTGGGGAGATTCAGCTTATCCCACACGGGACGTTCTCTCTTGTGTCTTCCGAACTAAAGAAGGTCTATCCTAATTGGTTGGGCGATTTTTCAGTCGATATCTGGGCAAAGTCCGAAATCTCGATGATAGACCGAAGCTGGACCTCAGAGGCTGATATGGCAACGAGTGTTCTGTCTCACTACGACTACTATGAACGGCCTGATCATACTGAGCGGGGATATCACAGACCAAAATCAGCAAATGAAATGGATTATGTGGTAATTAATTCACGTCGATGGTGTATCTCTATTTGCGGCTATTACAATGATAGGTTCTTATTGATTGCAGAATTGAATGAGCACTTGATCGTTAAAATAGTGTTCCACGTTTCTTCCTGCTGGCCAGCTGACACTCTGCTACCTGAAGGTCTTAAAGAACACCTGCTGCCATTTCTATTAGACTATCTGTCTCTTACTCAAATCATCCCAACCGAGGGCGTTCCTGAGTCTGAACTGCCACCACTTGGTTTCTACCCTTCGAAGCGTGAAGAAAAAGAAATTGATAGCGAAGGTAATGCTGTTGCAGAGGACATACCCGCTAGCTCATCCAGTGAGTGGGGCTGGTAAGTTATGGGTCTGTTAGGAAATATCCTTGTTACCTTTGCGCTCATGCTCTGGCCCATGGTTTGGATCGTATCTATCATGGGCATGGGTGGTCCGGGTGCTTCTAACCGTCTGGACTGGATGATTCAGCTTCTGGTCTATATGTCGTATCCAATCTGGATGTTTGGTTTGCTGAGTCTCGCTGGAAAGTCTTTTTGGGGGCTGGCCAGTGGTTATTTTCTGATTGGCTGTCTGGTGCTGTTTATCATCTTTAACGCAGGCATGTTCCGCAGCATTTCTAATCTTCTTCAAGGGATTCGGAACGAGGGCTACTCGGTAGCCAAGAACACCGCATATTTTAATGCCAAACCCATAGTTGAAGCTGACGCTAAGTCGTTTGATACGTTCAAGGGCGACCTGAGTTACTTTTTTGCTTACCACGCCTGGGATAATGAACACACGTATTACCGTGGAGAGGTTATCGAGGGAGCTCCCGGCGGGCCTCTTGAAGCTTTGAATGATCTCAGCAGGAGCCGTGACTATGTCGCTAGCGGTGAAACTGTCATCTACGGGAATACAGTTTTACCTGGATGCATTCGAAGTAAACTCGAATTTTTAGATGAAATTCAAAGGCCTTGGGCGCGTTGTGAGGATAATATTTATCACGGGGGCGAGCTTGTCGAGGGCGCCGATGCCGAGTCATTCACCCCACTGAATAGCTGGTTGGCGCGTGATAAGCTTCAGTTTTTCGATCGCACTGAAGTAGTAAATACCACTGCTGATGCTTCGAGCTTCCAACGAATCGACGGGGGCTATTATCGTGATCATCATCGTATTTTCTATCTCCCTGACAGTACGATCTATGAGGTCGAAGGCGCTGACCCCGATACGTTTGAGGTTATCTACGAGGTCACCGAGGACGTCACCGACGACATTACCGACCACATTACCGACCACATTAGGAGCGACGCCCGTGATGCTCACTCCCGATACTATAATGGCAAGAAAGTAGCCCCACGCTGAGGACGCACTGCCAGTCCGTGATTCCCTGTTCTCCCGGTGAGGGCCCCGTATAGAGACCTTGTTCAGGGAGCTTTTTGACGTGTGCTGTTGGTCAGGAGGCCTCGCTGGTTTACTATGTGGCCATTCTCAACGTCTGGTCTTCTCCGACCTGGAGCACCTTTTACATGGCATTCCGAGCTACACATTTCTGGACTGCAGTCGGCGTCTTTCTGTTGATTGTGCTGCAGTACCGTCTGTGGTTCGACGATAGCGGCGTGATTGCGAACCGTGCACTGGAACGTCAGATAGAACAGTTGAAAACCTCTAACGAAAAACAGTCTGCCGACAATCATGCGTTACTCAATCAGGTGATGGATCTTCGCAGTGGTGACGCCTTGCTCGAAGAAACGGCACGAGAACAGCTCGGGCTGGTTAAAGATGGCGAGACCTTTATTCTATTTGCAGAACCTGATTCATGACCGACTCTATATGGGCAGTGCTTCCAGCCGCGGGTGTTGGCAGCCGCATGCAGGCTGACCGGCCAAAACAGTACCTTCCTCTGAAAGGCCGCTTCCTTCTCGATCATACCCTTGAGTGTGTACTTTCTTACCCTTCTATTGAAAAGGCAGTGGTCGTGCTTTCTGAGGACGACCCCTATTGGCCAGACAGTCAATTTGCCAGCCATTCTGATGTGATCAGGGCGGAAGGCGGAGCGGAACGTTGTCACTCGGTACTTAACGGTTTATGCGCACTTGAGGGGATAGCTTCGGACACTGACTGGGTAGCCGTGCATGATATTGCCCGCCCCTGTCTACGACACAGTGATCTTGATCTTCTGTTTGATGGGCTTGGTGACAGCGGGGCCATTCTGGCGTCGCCAACGCGAGATACCATGAAACGGGGCACACTTCAGGCAGATGGCTCGGTGGTGATTGATCATACGGTAGAGCGTGACCAGCTCTGGCACGCGCTTACCCCACAAGTGTTTCGTCTGGGTGAGTTAAGAACTGCACTCGAGCGAGCACTAGCGGACGGTTTTGAAGTGACAGATGAGGCGTCTGCAATCGAATATGCTGGTGGCCGTCCGCGCTTAGTCTCGGGCCGGGCAGACAATATCAAAGTTACCAGACCGGAAGATCTGGCGTTGGCAGAACTCTTTCTATCGCAACATTAATTCGTATTTAATTCAGGAACAGGTCATGCGCATCGGACACGGTTTTGACGTACACGCTTTTGATGAAGGCGATTTTATTACGCTTGGAGGTATGAAAATTCCTCACTCGCACGGCCTTAAAGCGCACTCCGATGGTGATGTTGCATTACATGCATTGGCTGATGCGCTGCTGGGCGCGGCGGCACTGGGGGATATCGGCCAACACTTCCCGGATACGGATGAACAATGGAAGGGCGCTGACAGTCGCATGCTGCTGCGTCATGTTGTTTCGCTGGTTGCTGACAAAGGTTATCGCGTGGGTAATGTTGATGTCACCATCATCGCGCAAGCACCAAAGATGGCCCCTCATATCGCTGATATGCGCGCCGTAATCGCTGCAGATCTTCAGGTCAGAATCGACGACGTTAATGTGAAGGCCACCACAACTGAAAAGCTCGGTTATGTCGGTCGTAAAGAGGGTATTGCCGTTCACGCGGTAGCTCTGTTGCTGAATAGTGAGACGCAATAATGCAGGATTATTCAGTATTGCCGGAGTGGCCATCCGCGTACGAAGCGACAGGAGCTACGGCCGTATTAAAGCAGGAGAACAGTGACTTTGTGGTCACAGAGATTCCTCTTGGGTTGCCGTCGGGCGAAGGAGAGCATGTCTGGCTTGATGTCGCCAAAGATGGGGCGAATACGCAGTTTGTGGCCGCTCAGATTGCTGAATTCGCCGGTGTTCGCGAGCTGGATGTGGGTTATGCAGGCCTGAAAGACCGATACGCAGAAACGCGTCAGTGGTTCACTGTGTGGATGCCTAAAACAGAGGCGCCAGACTTTACAGCACTCGAACACCCTGAGTTTCGTGTAATAAGTCAGGCTCGGCATATAAAAAAGCTGCGCCCTGGAGACCTGCTCGGTAATCGTTTTCAGATACTTTTACGTGAAGTCAAAGGAGACCGTACTGCCATCGAGCGTAATCTGTCGTTGGTTCAACAGTATGGCGTCCCGAACTATTTTGGCCCCCAGCGGTTTGGTCTGGCAGGGGACAACGTGGCAAATGGCATGGCGATGCTGAAGCGTGAAATTCGCGTGCGTAATAAAAAGAAGAAAGGCATCTATCTGTCTTCGGTCCGGTCTTTCCTGTTTAACGAAGTTCTCGCCGCCAGAATACGTTCTGGGTTGTGGGGGCAGAGCCTGACTGGCGATATCCTGACGGATGAAGGTGTCGCAACAGGACCTATGTGGGGACGAGGGCGGCTGACAACTACCGATGACGCTCTGGCGCTTGAATCGGAGATTGCTGCACAACATCCTGAACTCTGTGAGGGGCTTGAATTCTCTGGTCTGAATCAGGATCGCCGTGCGTTGGCAGCAATGCCCGGTAATATGACCTGGAGCTGGCCAGAAGAGTCGCATTTACTACTCACATTTTCACTGCCTGCCGGTTATTATGCGACATCACTTATTCGTGAATGCATAGAAACAACTGAACCTGAAAGGTATGTACCCTGATGACTCTGCTGCTTTCCAATGATGACGGTGTTCATGCGCCCGGCTTGAAGATGCTGGCCAGGACGTTGTCTGCGGCGGGCTACGATATTCGCGTCAGTGCGCCAGACCGTGACCGTAGTGGCGCAAGTAACTCTCTGACGCTCGACCGGCCCCTGCAGGTCATTCACCATGAGAACGGTTTTCATAGTGTTGATGGCACCCCGACCGATGCGGTGCACCTGGCTCTCAACGAATTTCATGCGGACACGTGCGAACGGGTGATTGCAGGCATCAACAGCGGCGCCAATCTGGGGGACGACGTTCTCTATAGTGGTACCGTTGCCGCTGCCACCGAAGGGCGTTTTCTGAAGCGCACACCCATAGCGGTTTCTTTATGTGGAAAGACCCACTTTGAAACAGCTGGCCGGGTACTGATCGATATTCTGCCGCAATTTGAATCTCTGGCCTTGCCGCGCAACGCCGTGATTAATGTGAACGTTCCGGATCTACCCTACGAGGACATTACCGGTGTTGAGGTGACTCGTCTGGGGCACCGAAATAAAGCGGATAATCCGGTTAAAACAACCAACCCTCGTGGCAAAGAATTATTCTGGATCTCGGCGGCGGGCGACGTTGCTGATGCCGGGCCGGGTACTGATTTTTATGCGATTGAGCAGGGGCGGGTCTCGATCACCCCGATTCAGATCGATATGACGCTACATAGCATGTTGGTTCCGATGTCGGAATATTTTGAGAAGTGAGAGTGCAGGAAGCAAGGTGAACGAACACTACTTATCTGGCATTGGAATGACCTCGCAACGCACCCGCAACCGTCTGGTGCAGCGTTTACAGGAAGCTGGCATCAGAAACGAAGAAGTGCTGAATGTCATTGCCACAACTCCAAGACACCTTTTCGTCGACGAAGCGCTCGCGCACCGCGCGTATGAAGATACTGCTTTGCCCATCGGCAACGGCCAGACCATCAGCCAGCCTTATACCGTTGCACGCATGACAGAAACACTGCTGGCGAACGGGCCGTTGGAACGGGTGCTGGAAATTGGTACCGGCTCGGGTTACCAGACAGCCGTGCTCAGCCCGCTTGTCAGAACATTATATAGTGTCGAACGTATCGAACCACTGCACAATCGGGCCGTTGAGCGTCTGCAAAGCCTGGGCTACGACAATGTGCACCTTGCCTTATCTGATGGCACCTGGGGGTGGCCAGAGCATGGGCCTTACGATGGTATTCTTGCTGCTGCTGCGCCGGAAGAGGTGCCTGAATCATTACTGGCACAGCTCGCTGATGGTGGACGTATGGTCATCCCGGTCGGTGGCAAAGAGCAGAAGCTGGTGCTGATCACCCGACGCGGTGATCACTTCGCACGAAAAACTCTGGAAACGGTGCGTTTTGTGCCCTTTCTACCCGGAGTTCAGAATTAATCAGAGGGCGCTACGGCGTCCTTTTCTTTATCTGTCACTCAATCGAATACACGATTTACAACAACGACATTTGCGCAGGGGCTGCGCACCAACGGAGATACAATGGAGCATCTGAAAATTTTTCTTAAGGGTATGGCAATGGGGGCGGCGGATGTTGTCCCTGGTGTGTCGGGTGGCACTATCGCATTTATCACCGGTATCTATACCCGCTTATTGGATGCCATTTCCAGCGTCAATCTGGAGGCTTTAAGGAAGCTCAGAGCCGAGGGCTTCAAATCAGCCTGGACTCATATCGATGGAACCTTTCTGCTGGCATTAGGCGCAGGCATTCTGACGGCCATCATCAGTCTGGCCAAGGTAATTCACCACCTGCTCATGACTCATCCGGTTCTGCTGTGGTCATTTTTCTTCGGTTTAATTATCGCCTCATGCGTACATATTGGTCGTACGATTCCACAATGGCGGTTAAAAGAAATCGCAATGCTGGTGGCTGGGGCCATCATCGCCGCCTTTATCAGCCTCGCATCACCTACCGAAACTGCCGTGACGCTACCAATTATCTTCGCCGCTGGCAGCATAGCTATCTGCGCCATGATTCTTCCCGGCATATCCGGCAGCTTTATTCTGCTACTGATGGGCCTCTATACCCCTGTGATTGCCGCGATTAAGGGGTTTGATCTTCCGGTGCTACTGACCTTTGCAGCAGGAGCGGGCCTTGGACTTTTGTTGTTCTCCCGCTTGCTCAGCTGGCTTCTGCATCACTATGCATCCGTAGTACTCGCACTTCTGACGGGTTTTATGGTCGGATCATTAGTAAAAGTCTGGCCATGGAAAGAAACGCTGTCGACACGCATCAACAGCAAAGGAGAAGAAGTGCCATTCGTACAGCAGATGGCACTGCCCGTATTTGATGAAATGGTTGTGGTTTCAATTTTTTTGATGTTCTCAGGGGCCATTCTTGTTATCGGACTTGAACGCTTCGGAAATGGGAATTCAGCGGAAAAATAAAATGAACGTCTGTTTAGTCACTTCTTTTCTTTGAAAAGCAGGTTTGAAATCCTGTATACAGTGGCTACGGATAAAAAAATCCTGATATTTTTTAGAATACTTTGGAATTAAAAAATACGTTTTTTATTCACCTGAGTTGCAAAGGTTGCAAACCGTTACATGGGCGGAAAGCCGTCACTATCGGGTGTCAAAAAGTCGTAAACTTGTCAGAACCTATGAAAACTGCCCGGCTTGTCATATTAGTCATAACCTCAACGATAGTTACTGCTTGTACATCTGGCGGTGGCTTCGTCTCAGTTGATCAAAAATTCGGCAGAGACAAAACGGCGTCAGGTTTTCATCTCGTTCGCGAAGGTGAGACGTTATATTCCATTGCATGGCGCTATGGACTGGACTATCGCGAGTTGGCGAACGCTAACTCCATTTCTTCCCCACACACGATTTACCCTGGACAGAAAATTGACATCGACTATACCGCCGCAGAAGCCGCCCGCGCGCCGCGTGTCACTGTCAGAAACCCGTCAAATTCACCGCCTACAGCGGTACAGCCGAAAGTAGCGAAACCTAAAAATGGTCATATATCGCCAAAACCGGTGCCGACCGGGCCGGTTTCAGGGTGGCAGTGGCCCTCTGATGGCAAAATGATTGGTCGATTTTCGACCAGAAAGCCCGTCAACAAGGGGATTGATCTTGCCGGGTCGATGGGGGAATCTATTTTGGCAGCAGCGGCGGGGACAGTGGTCTACGCAGGCACCGGACTCCGGGGATACGGCAACCTTGTCATCATCCGGCACAACGAAAAGTTCCTGAGTGCATACGCCCACGCCAGCCGCATCACCGTCAGCGAAGGCCAAGAAATTAAAGCGGGCGGAAAAATTGCCGAAAAAGGATCTACTGGTACCGACAAAGTGAAACTTCACTTTGAGATCCGGGAAAACGGCAAGCCGGTCAATCCACTGAAGTATCTGCCTAAGCGCAGAGGGGGTGGATAAAAAGTAAACAGTCGTTCTGGCACAAAACCTGTTTCGGTTCAGGTTCAGGATGACCAACCCAAAGGTGGGACTAAACATGGCAGTACAGCAACGCGATATTAGTGAAGAAGTGTTCGATGACGTAGAAACAGCCTCTGCTGATGAATCTACTGAAGAAAGCGGCCAGGAAAGGTTTGCTGCGGACACATCCGGGAAAACTCTTGATGCCACCCAGATGTATCTCAATGAGATTGGTTTCTCTCCGCTGTTGTCTGCCGAAGAGGAAGTGCACTACGCTCGCCTGGCTCGTAAAGGTGACGAAATGGGCCGCCGACGCATGATCGAAAGTAACCTCCGTCTGGTGGTGAAGATCTCACGTCGTTACGTTAACCGTGGTCTTTCTCTTCTTGATCTGATTGAAGAAGGTAACCTGGGTTTGATCCGCGCAGTAGAGAAGTTTGATCCGGAACGTGGCTTCCGCTTCTCGACTTACGCAACCTGGTGGATTCGTCAGACCATCGAACGTGCAATTATGAACCAGACTCGCACCATTCGTCTGCCGATTCACGTAGTAAAAGAACTGAACGTCTATCTGCGTGCTGCCCGTGAGCTGGCTCAGAAGCTTGATCACGAGCCGACGGCAGAAGACATCGCAGAACTGCTCGATAAGCCGGTCGCTGACGTTAAGCGCATGCTGAAGCTGAATGAGCGTGTTACTTCGGTTGATACCCCACTGGGCCCGAATTCTGATAAGTCGATTCTCGACACCATCGCTGATGAGCGTATGGAAGATCCGGGTACAGAGCTGCAGAACGACGATATACAGAGCAACCTGTCACAGTGGATCGAAGAACTGCCTGAAAAGCAGCGAGAAGTACTCTCCCGTCGTTTTGGTCTGCGCGGCTATGAGCCAAGCACACTGGAAGATGTAGGCCGCGAAATCGGACTCACCCGTGAGCGAGTGCGTCAGATTCAGGTAGAAGCACTGAAGCGTCTGCGCGAAGTATTTGAAAAGCACGGTCTGAACGCAGAAGTGCTGTTCGGTATGGCATAAGCCGACCACCGAAAACAAAAAACCGGCCATTGGCCGGTTTTTTTATGTCTGCTCTTTGGGCTTAGATGTATTTCACCTGACCCGCGAGGAATGGCTTGCCATCTTCTGGATCGGTTAAGCCGAAGTCCACACCGTCTTTACGGACGTTATAGCCCAGCTGCGCTTGTCCCGGCAGGAAGATAGGTAGCTTGAAGTCTACAGTGACTTCCGCAGGACGCCCTTTCAGGTGAGATTCGATCGACGCCATGGCGCGTGCTTTTGCCCACATACCATGAGCAATCGGACGCTTGAAGCCGAATGCCCGTGCCGTGAACGGGAACAGATGAATAGGGTTGATATCCCGCCCGAGAAGCGCGTACTTAACGCCTGTCAGGGCCGGTACTTCCCAGTCTACGATACGTTCAGGATTCTCAAGGACATCCAGCGTTGGCGCTTTTTCCATATCCGGGTTCTTCTTTCCACGCTTGAGGAGCACGCTACGGCACTCCCAGACGAGTTCGCCGTCCATGTGCATGCGAGTGTAGAAAGTGAAGAGTTCACCGTTGTGGACCTTTTCCGGGCCGATCAGGGTGCAATCGGTATCCAGGGTAGCGTCGACAGGAATCTGTTTGTGCTGAGTGATGATATTACGGATATGCACCAGGCCCATGACCGGGTAAGGGTAAGCATCCGACAAAAACAGCGCACTCTGCAGTGGGAAGGTCAGCAGAAAAGGAAAAGTGAAAGGCAGGTACTTACTTTTCTCAAAGCCACACTGGCGACGGTACTCTTCCAGTTTGGAAGGATCGATCCTGACGTTTTTACGGGAGAAACGTGCACGTTCTTCACAGACCAGTTCTTGCTTCGGTTTTGCTGGGTTCTTGAGGGCAATACGAATGTACTGAATGACTGGTGGAGTAGGGTTCTTGATCTCTTTCGTTAACATCTGAGGCTTCCTTAATTGAATACCTGAGTCGGAGTGTGTCTGGCCTATTATGCCCATTAGTCTGTAGTGAATGCGCAGCATTATAGAGTCTTAATGCGGCATTAGACTTGGCCTCAGAGACATACAGTTAACGTCGAATCTGACGTTTTGTCAGACAGGTGTCTTTTAAGTTTCTGGGGCCAGATATAAAAAACGGGGCCGAAGCCCCGTTTTCAATTCCCTTAGAACGGGATGTCGTCGTCAAAATCATCAAAGCTATTGCTTGGCTGCGGAGCAGGCTGCTGAGGTGCCTGTTGCGGAGGTTGCTGATAACCACCTTGATTGCCATATCCGCTCTGAGCCGGTTGCTGTGCAGGCTGAGGCGGGCGCTGTGGCGCCTGTTGATAACCGCCTGGCTGTTGAGCCGGCTGCTGCGGAGCCTGGCGTGGCTGCTGAGGTGGTTGCTGGTAACCGCCCATTCCGCTACCCATGCCACCACTCATGTTGCCTGGCATCTGCCCTGCACCAGAGCTCATGGCGTCGCCGCGTGAATCCAGCATCATCATCTCGTTGGTGATGATCTCTGTGGTGTAGCGTTTTACGCCGTCTTTTTCCCATTCGCGGGTACGCAGCTTGCCTTCGAAGTAGGCGCGTGAACCTTTTTTCAGGTATTGCTGGCAGATTTCAGCAAGACGTCCATAGACGGTCAGGCGGTGCCATTCCGTCTGCTCGACCTTCTGGCCGGTTGCCTTGTCGTTGTAACTTTCATCTGTTGCCAGTGACAGGTTGGCTACGGCATTGCCATTCGGAAGGTAACGCACTTCAGGGTCGCGACCCAGGGTGCCGATGAGAGTGACTTTATTAACACTGCGAGCCATGTTTTTCTCCTGTGGATTCGATCAAGGTCAGTGCGTCTTCGCGGCTGAATTCATCCGCACTGACTTTCAGATATACCGCGTCTTCTGCCGGAAGATAAAGTGCTTCAGCAACGCCGGGCAGAGCTTCAAGTGATGCCAGGGCTGAATTATCGAGATGGCGATGGCCCGGCAGGCGGACACTGACCAGATGACGCGGTGCATTGGTCTGAGACATTAACAGCGCCCAAAGTACCACCAATGCCCCCAGTCCGACAAACAGAATTGGTGCACCATAGTGGCTGAGAACCCAGCCCCCGATACTGCCACCGAAGAAGGCTCCCAGAAACTGCATGCTGGAGTAGATTCCCATCGCACTGCCTTTGGCTCCGGCCGGTGCGATCTTGCTGAGCCAGGATGGCAAGCTGGCTTCCATAAGGTTGAAGCCCCAGAAGTACAACAACAGCAATACGATCCAGTGCCAGAGTGAGGAAGCTGCGCCCATGAGCAGAAGTGCGGCAGCAATGATCAGTGCGCCTGTAATAACGACACCCTTCATGCGTTGGCGTTTCTCGGCAATGATGATGAGTGGCACCATCAAGACAAAGGCGACCAGCAGTACGGGCAGGTATAGCCAGCTGTGGTGATCCGCCGTCAGACCTGCTTCAACCAATTGAGCAGGGATAGCGACGAAAATAGCGACCATCAGAGCATGGAGTAAGAAAATCCCCAGGTTCAGGGGCCACATGCGGCGATTTTTAAGTTGTTCGATAATGACAGGGAGTGCCGCGCTGGCGTCTCTGTGCTGTTTGGCCGGGGGAGCAGGAATAACCCAAAGAGTAACCAGAACGCCGCCGATGGCCAGTACTGCGGTGACAGCAAAAATCAGGTGAAGGCCACCGAAGGAAGCCAGCCAGGGCCCGAGTATGAGAGCGACGGAGAAGGATAGGCCGATACTGGCACCAATGGAAGCCATGGCTTTCATCCGGTGCTCTTCGCGAGTCAGGTCAGTGACCAGGGCCATAATCGCACTGGCGATAGCGCCACCGCCTTGCAATGCGCGCCCTATGATCACTCCCCAGACACTGTCTGAGGTGGCCGCGATAACGCTGCCCAGGGCAAAGATCAGCAAACCGCCGATGATGACAGGCTTGCGGCCAATCCTATCGGAGAGTGCGCCGGCAGGGATCTGTAACAGCGCCTGGGTCAGGCCGTATACGCCCATAGCCAGCCCCAGCAACTGAGGTGTTGCACCTTCCAGTTGCTCGCCTTCGAGCATCATGACGGGCAGAACCATGAACAGGCCCAACATACGAAGAGCGTATAGTGAGGCGAGGGAGATCACGGCGCGTTGTTCGGTTTTATCTGGGGTCACTGTGCGGCCAATCGATAACTGTGAAACAGGGCGGCTAGTCTACCAGATTGTCGGCGCTGGAGGGGGAGTCTTGATGACGCCAAATCCCATTACCATCTTAGTCTGATTGCGGTAAACTCCTTTAGGGGTATAAGGGATATACCAAGACGGAAGCGACTAGCTTGGGCGAAAGTACATGGAGAGACTTTATGGACCAGAGATCACCTGCCATCGAACGAAGAATACTTCTTTTTGGTCAGACAAACCTTGAGAACTCGATACTGATCGGCAATGTTCATCAGAACACAGGTATTGAGTGTCAGCTGATAGATGTTCGTCACTGGCGGGCAGAGTGGGAATTCGAAGCAGACAGAGTGATTGCTTTGATTGATTCCGGGAGCGCAGCTCCAGAACGTATCCGCGAGCTGGTGGATTGTCTTCATGACCTGCAAGCCGATGTTGGTATTGCCGTATTTAATGTGGCGAAACGACACCCCTCCGAACAGCTGATAAGTTGGCCTAAACTGAATGGTCTATTCTACATCGGTACGACCCACAGCCAGTTGTGTCGAGGCATTGAAAGTCTGTTTCTCGGCGAGCTCTGGCTACCACGCCATCTCATGGCGGCTTTTCTTGAGAGAACCCGCGAGCGCCCTAAAAACGCCACCGGCTTTGCCGGTATTCTCACTCGTCGTGAAAAGCAGATACTGCGCCTGACGGCAACAGGGGCGACAAACGCTGAAGTGGCTGATGAACTCAACGTCAGCATGCATACGGTAAAAACTCACGTTTATAACCTGTTCCGGAAAATCGGCGTGACCAACCGAATTCAGGCGGTGAACTGGGCAAAAGAAAATATGCACGAGCTGCATGACAAGGAAGAAGCAGAAGCAACAGGATAATTCACAGTAAAAGCGGCTGAACCCGTCTTCGCCTTGCTTTACAATGGGGGTTTTGACTCAGGTAGTGAAAGCTCCACATGGATAAAATTCTCGTTCGCGGCGCACGTACACACAACCTCAAAAACGTCGATATTGATATTCCACGGGATAAGCTCGTGGTAATCACGGGTCTCAGTGGCTCGGGCAAATCCTCTCTGGCGTTTGACACTCTGTACGCTGAAGGGCAGCGGCGCTACGTTGAGTCACTATCTACTTATGCTCGCCAGTTCCTGTCGATGATGGAAAAGCCCGACGTCGATCTGATTGAAGGCTTATCTCCGGCGATTTCTATTGAACAGAAATCGACCTCTCATAATCCTCGCTCGACCGTTGGTACTGTCACCGAAATCTACGATTACCTACGTCTGCTGTTTGCGCGTGTCGGAACGCCGCGCTGCCCGGATCATGATGTGCCTCTGGAAGCTCAGACTGTGAGCCAGATGGTTGATGAAATTATGCTGCTACCCGCAGACAGTAAATGCATGATTCTCGGGCCTGTAATCCGGGATCGAAAAGGTGAGCACCTGCATGTATTTGAAAGCCTGCGTGCACAGGGTTTTATTCGTGTTCGTGTAGACGGCACTGTGTGTGACCTCGATGATACTCCCGACCTTGATAAGCGCAAAAAGCACACGATCGAGGTCGTGGTAGATCGTTTTAAAGTCAAAGAAGGTATTGAGCAGCGCCTGTCAGAATCCATCGAGACCTGTCTCGAACTCAGTGGTGGTCTGGTGCTGGTCGCTGATATGGATGCGCCCGAGAAAGAACCCATGATGTTCTCTTCTCAGTTTTCCTGTCCGCACTGTGGTTACAGCCTTTCAGAGCTGGAGCCTCGTCTCTTTTCATTTAACAACCCGGCCGGTGCCTGTCAGACGTGTGATGGTCTGGGTGTGAAACAGTATTTCGACCCTGACCGCGTCGTACACGATGATTCTCTGAGTGTGGGCGAAGGCGCGATTCGCGGCTGGGACCGTCGTAGCGTTTATTACTATCAGATGTTGTGTTCAGTGGCGGATCATTATGGCTTTGATATTGATACGGCTCTGGCAGACCTGAAGCCTGAACATCGCGATGCAATACTGCGTGGCTCTGGTGATGAAAAAATCGAATTTATTTACGTGAATTCCCGTGGTGATCGCGTCAGCAAATCTCACCCGTTTGAAGGGGTGCTGCCAAACCTTGAGCGGCGTTACCGCGAAACCGACTCTCAGATGGTGCTTGAGGAATTGTCTAAGTACCTGAGCATTCAGCCGTGCCCTGCGTGTGATGGTTCACGTCTGCGACGTGAGGCCCGTAACGTTTTTGTGGGCGATAAAACCATTCATGCCTGCACCAGCATGCCGGTCGAAGATGCTCATAACTATTTTTCAGAATTTCAGATGGATGGCCATAAAGGTGAAATTGCTGAAAAAATTCTGAAAGAAATTCGTGATCGTCTGCAATTTCTGGTCAATGTCGGTCTTGAATATCTGACACTTAACCGTAGCTCTGACACGCTCTCGGGTGGTGAAGCTCAGCGGATTCGCCTGGCTTCTCAGATCGGTGCTGGTCTTGTTGGGGTGATGTATATTCTTGATGAACCATCGATTGGTCTGCATCAACGTGACAATGACCGCCTGCTTAAAACCCTGTTCCACCTTCGTGATCTTGGTAATACCGTACTCGTTGTCGAACACGATGAAGACGCAATTCGTAGTGCCGATCATCTGATCGATATTGGCCCGGGTGCTGGTGTGCATGGCGGTGAAGTGATTGCGCAAGGCACACCCGCTCAGGTGATGAAGAATAAAAACTCTGTCACGGGGGAATACCTCAGCGGCAAACGGGCTATCGCTCTTCCGGAAAAGCGTACGCCATATGACAAGAAAAAAGTCATGACGTTAAAAGGCGCTAACGGTAACAACCTGGACAGTGTTGATCTGACCATTCCTTTGGGGCTGATGACCTGTATCACCGGGGTTTCCGGTTCGGGTAAATCAACCCTGATTAACCGCACTTTATACCCGCTGGCTGCGACAGCACTGAACGGTGCAACCACGCTTAAGCCTTCGGAGCATAAAAGTATCACGGGGCTGAATCAGCTCGATAAAGTCGTGGATATTGATCAGTCTCCGATTGGTCGTACTCCGCGCTCCAACCCTGCGACTTACACCGGGATATTCACTCCGGTTCGTGAAATATTCGCTGGAACACAGGAAGCGCGCTCACGCGGTTATAAAGCCGGTCGTTTTTCTTTCAATGTGAAAGGCGGACGTTGTGAGGCCTGTCAGGGCGATGGTGTGATCAAAGTCGAAATGCACTTCCTGGCTGATATCTATGTGCCGTGCGATGTCTGTAAAGGTAAGCGTTACAACCGTGAAACTCTGGATATCCGCTACAAGGGTAAGAATATCCATGAGGTGCTGGATATGACGGTCGAAGATGCGCGTGAGTTCTTTGATGCTATCCCGGCAGTGGCACGTAAGCTTCAGACACTGATGGACGTCGGTCTCAGTTATATTCGCCTTGGTCAGGCAGCGACCACGTTGTCCGGTGGTGAAGCGCAGCGTATTAAGTTAGCGAAAGAACTGTCTAAGCGGGATACCGGTAAGACACTCTACATTCTTGATGAGCCGACCACGGGCCTTCACTTTCATGACATCGAACAGCTGTTAGTTGTTCTGCATCGTCTTCGTGATCATGGTAATACCGTGGTGGTGATCGAGCATAACCTTGATGTCATCAAAACCGCCGACTGGATTGTTGATCTGGGCCCAGAAGGTGGTTCGAAGGGCGGCTTGATTATCGGTGAAGGTACTCCTGAAGACATCGGTGCGATGGAGCACTCGCATACCGGGCGCTTCCTGCAGCCTCTTCTCGAACGTGGGTAAAGCTTTGATGAGGCTGCGATGAGCAGGTCGGTCTGTGATGGCTGCGGGAGGCCAGAGAAGGTCTGCCTCTGCAGCCATCTGATTCATTATGAGCTGCCGTTTCGTTTGGTGATCTGGCAGGATCCGGACGAAGCTAAGCATCCATTGTCCACAGCGCCCTTACTCGAACGCAGTATCAAGGGGTGCGAACTGAAAGTTGGCGATCAATTTACCTTTGAAGAAGTATTCGCGGTGCCAGCAGACGCTGGTGTTGCGCTCCTCTACCCATCGGACGAATGCTCAATCGAAGCAGATGTGCAAGCCATTCATACGGTGTTGGTACTCGACGGCACCTGGCGCAAAGTCCGGCGCTTAACGTTACTTAATCCCTGGTTATTATCGCTTCCCAGATTATCGCTCAGCCCGGACGGACCGTCTGAATATCTCCGTACCAGTCAGGTGGAAGGCGGCGTCAGTACGCTGGAGGCTGTGTTGATGATGGCGCATCAGTGCGCGCCTGAAGGTAACTACCTTGAGGGGATTGGTGTCCTGCAACGTATGGCAGAGTTGCAGGAGCAGATGCGTCGTCGGTAAGTGAGGTGCTGGTGGTCAGGCGCTTTCAGTCATACTGGTGATGTGTTTCATCTGGCGCTGAATCAGAGATTCTGTTTTCTCTGGTAGCTGGTTAAGCCAGTAGGTTGGCTGCACGCCACCATGCAGGTCACGAATATTCGGACCCTCGCTCCAGATGATATCGTGGCCGTCTTCAAGCATTTCTATCAAGGTCTGGCTGGCAATGATCCGGCGTTCTTCACTTTGCGCCGCCAGGTGGTATGCCCAGTGCACAGCATCACCAATCAGGCTGTATTGAGTCGACACGCCATCCTGAAGAGGCGCCATAAGTACCGGGCCCCAGTGAGCTGCAACGTTAAACTCAAGCGGAAGTACCCCAGAGCTCGTTTCGTGCAGGTGATTAACCAGGCTGGTAAACAGGCGCGCCGCATACAGACAGTGCATGGCGGCGTTGCGGTCACGGCCGGGTACGCCAAACAGCATAACGACACCGTCGCCCAGGTAGCGGTCAACTTTACCGTTGTAGAGCTTAGCGGCTTGAGAGAGCAGGCGATGATATTGATTCAGCGTGGTGGTCAGCTCTTCAGCGCTGAGACGTTGCTGAAGTAGTTCAAGGTCCTGAATCTCAATAAAAAGCATGGCGCAGTCGTAGTACTTCATCGGGTCAGGGAATGGGGTGTCTTCATTGCCCATGAACTGCCCGAGAGCAACCTCAACCGCGCGACGTTGTTGCTCACGTTTGGATATGTCGCCCAGAACGGAGTGCAGTGACTGCAGGTCTGGGTCTCCCGGCCCCATCGGTAGGGTCAGCTCTTCACCATCGCGCCAGCCGCTGAGTTTCGTTCGCAGCTGGCGTAGGTAGCGTGCGTACTTCTCACTTAGCATCCAGCCCGCCAGGCCCGCAATCAGACTCAGGGCTGCAGTGACCAGCAGACTTTGCGAAGCCACTCGTGTCGCTGCTGTCTGCGCCGGAGCATCTGTTGTATAACCTTCCAGTGAGCCATAAAGAGTACCGTCCTGGCGGATCTCGACGGGCATCATGGTCAGTTCTGCGTTAATACGCCCGGCACTGGCTGCTGGCTTGCCTTCGCGGTCAAGCACGCGAATGGCAGGCATAGCATTACCGGCGTCCCATTCACTCAAGGTCAGGTTCAGGGTAATCCGGTCGTCCCGCACTAATGCTGGAGTCAGTAATGCACCGAGATGTTGCAGCTGACGCGTGTTTTCTGAAGTGAGTTGCTGGTGGGCGTAACTGCGTACCTCGGTATAGGCGAGAGCGCTCAGTACGATGCCCGCAATCAGGACCATGACCGCTGCCAGTAGACCAGCGCGCTGGCTGGTGTTGAGTGTTTCGCTGAATGTGCGGAGATTGGGCATCGGCTGTCCTGATAATTCTAAATTTCCATAACTTTAATGGTATTATATGCCGCGCTTGTCGCAACGCCAGCACCGAACACGACTTCTGTGATGGATGACAGCTAGTAAATTACAGTTTAGATATAGTTTAGATGAGGAATGACCATGAGTGATGTGAAACAGTCTCTGCAGGACAAACTGGCACAACTTGAGAAAGGTCTGTTTCTGATGAGTGTTGACCGCGTGCGTGCTCTGTCTGTACACGAGACCGTTGAACTGATCGAAGAACTGCGTGCCGTGGTTGCCGCAGCGAAATCAGACACCGACAAACTCTGATCTGCAGATTAAGCGAGACCTCCGTGACGGAATTAGTGCTCATTCGTATCACCGGTGCTGACAAGCCCGGTGTTACTGCGACCATCAGTAGTATCCTTGCACAGTATGAAGTGACAGTACTGGATATCGGTCAGGCCGAAATCCACGACTCGCTTTCGTTAGGGATACTGGCAGCCATCCCGTCAACGGCGGAAGCAGCTCCGGTTCTGAAAGACGTACTTTTCAGAATCCACGAAATGGGGCTGTCAGTCTCGTTCACTCCGGTGACGCCTGAAAGCTACGAGCACTGGGTCGCTGGTCAGGGGAAACCCCGTCATATCATCACGCTGTTAGCGCGGACCATTCAGGCCGACGCTATCGCACGCGTGACTTCTATTGCTGCCGAGCACAACCTCAATATTGACCAGATCAGTCGCCTTTCTGGCCGTGTCCCGCTGGATAAGCAAAGCGAGACAACCCGCGCCTGTGTCGAGTTTTCTGTTCGCGGTGAAGCAAATCAGACTGCCATGCGAGCGCAGTTTCTGGAAGCCGCCAACGATCTGAACGTTGATATCGCCTTCCAGGAAGATGATGTGTACCGACGTACCCGTCGCCTTGTCTGCTTCGATATGGATTCGACCCTGATCGAAACCGAAGTGATCGACGAACTTGCTCACGCCGCCGGCGTAGGTGAGCAGGTGGCTGAAATCACCGAGCGGGCAATGCAGGGAGAACTCGACTTCACACAGAGTTTTGAACAGCGGGTTGCGCTATTGAAAGGTCTGAGTGGGGACGTGTTGCAGGGCATTGCTGAGCGCCTGCCTGTTACAGAGGGTGCTGAGCGTCTGATCCGTAACCTGAAAGCGCTGGGCTACAAAACCGCGATTCTGTCAGGTGGCTTTACCTATTTCGGGCGTTATCTCCAGTCTCAGCTGGGCATTGATTACGTCTACGCGAATGAGCTTGAGATGGAAGGCAACGTCGTGACGGGGCGCGTGACCGGGCGTGTTGTTGATGGTCAGCGTAAAGCTGAGCTACTACGTGAACTCGCCGAGCGTGAGGGCATCCGCCTCGAGCAGACCATCGCCGTGGGTGATGGTGCGAATGATCTGCCGATGTTATCGGTGGCTGGTCTTGGCATCGCGTTCCGTGCGAAGCCACTGGTACGTGAAAACGCCAAACATGCGATCTCAACACTGGGGTTGGATGGGCTACTTTATCTTCTTGGTTACCACGACCGCGATATTCATTAAGCGCGGGTGCTGCTCAGCCAGTTCCCAGGTCCTTTTATCGAGCTCGCATTATAGAGAGCAGAGCTTCTACTGATGTAGAAGCTCTGGCTTATTCTTCTGAGAAGTTATACGTCATATCCGCCTGTGGCGCCTGAACGTAATAGCCCTGAATAAAGTGAACACTGTAGTGCCAGATATTGGCCACGGTGGATGAATTTTCGATGAATGGGGCGATACTGATTTTCCCTGCCTCGTGTACCTCGCTGAGCAGCTCTTTCAACGCTTTGTTGCCGTTAGCGTTATCGCCACCAATCTCGCGGATATATGAACCGTCGACTTTTACGTAATCAATATCTACCTGTTGCAGTAGGCGCATCGGCTCCAGCTCGCAGCCAAAACGACTGACAGCGGTGCTGATGCCAAGCGCGCGTACCAGATAACAGAAGCGCTTGGCAGGCGCTGCATGGCGTACGGCATCTTCTTCAGAAAACTGAAAAATGATCGCGTTGTGATTGAGTCCGGCGGCTTTCAGTGCGACCTGAACCCAGGCGGGTAGCTTCTCATCGCGCAGAGACGCCCCAGTAATATTGATAAAGAGCTTGGTGTCTTTACCTTGTTTCTGACGCTCAGAAAGAAGCTTGGTAGCATGCAGGATGACCCAGCGATCCAGTTTCCGTTTGAGCGTATCACTTACCTCGGCGCTGTTAATAAATGCCCCGGCCTGAGAGTCTGAGGCATCTCCTCCGGGTAATCGAAGCAGCACTTCGTAATGCTCGGCATCATCCCCCCGCATACTGATCAGAGGCTGAAACAGTAAACGTAACTGATTACGTGACAGTGCCGTCGTGATCTGCTTTTCCATCGAGCGCGTTTGTCGTGCCTCCGATTTGTCTTCCGGCATAAACAGGTGAGCGCTGCTGCTCGCCTGTTTGTTTTCTTCGGCAGCTGCATCGCAGGCAAGGTGAGCCTGCTGCAGGATCTCGGTCGGTACTGGGCTGGCGTCTGTGATCAATGTTATGCCAAGGCTGAGTGTTGGCTGTACGGTACGCTGTTCCAGATCAATGAGGAGATTATTGACCGTGCTGATCAGTTTCTGGGCTTGCTGACGTGCCTTGGCTGGGTCACCACCTGGCATCATCCAGATAAAAGTATCGTCTGATATGCGTGCGGTGACATCGTATTCATGCGCGATGCTGCTCAGGCACTGACTGATTTCGCGGATCACCGTATCGCTGGATTCAATACCAACATCGCGGCGTATAGTATCGAAGCCATTAATTTCCGCGTAAACCAGAGTGCTGTACTGTTTTTCGAGAACGGCGTGATCGACAGCGCGTGTCAGGCGTTCCAGGAAATATTCCTTGTTGTGTAACTGCGTGACCACATCGCGGTGTCGCAGTTCTGTCAACTCAGCAGCCAATTCGCTCTCTGTATCACGACGACTGATCTGAATCTGATTACATGGCTCGTCGCTGTAGGTGGCGTCACTGAAGCTCATGGTCATCGGAAATTGCTCACCATCCGGCAGAACGCCCGTGGTTTCGAGCTCAAAGCTATCAGGTATGCCGGTGCGGTATTGCTTCAGGAAATCCTTAAAACTCGCCTGGCTGTCCGAGGCAATCATGTCCATGATCGGCATACCCTCGAGGTCTTCAACTGATTCATAACCGAACATTTCAAGATAGGCAGAATTTGCATGGACATGCATACCATCGTGAATGTAGGCGATCGGGTCGCGTGAACTTTCCAGCAGCATGCGCGAGCGCTTCTCTGCGTCTCGTAGTTTAACCTTTAACAGCCGGACTTCCTGGCGGTTGCGCAAGTGCTCGACTTCGCGTCGGATGGTCTGCATCAGGATGTTGCTTTCATCAAAAGCAACTACAGCACTGGCGCCTTTGGTCAGAGCACTTTCGAGAAGAGCGTTGCTGGAATTTGCCGGTATGAGGATCAAAGGAATATCGTAGTTCAGTCGATGAATCTGACTCAGCAACTCAGTGAACTCAATGTTCTCCAGATCCGGGTCAGCCACAACGACGTCCCACTGGGCGGACTTCAGGGCTTCCTCAAACTGCTCATGAGTAATCACTGTCCGCGCACGTGTACTGAACCCGGAATTACGCATCAGACTGACGAGCTGTTCTGCGTCGTTCTGAGTCTGCGTCAGTAACAGGAGTTGCAATGTGTCACGGGATAGCGACATGAGTGGACATACCTCGGTTGAAGAAAACCCGGAATTATAGGTGCTGTCGAATCAAAGAAAAACGGCACAGGTGACAAATTTTGTCACCTGTTGGCCCGATCAGAGTTTATTCCAGAGAGAATCAAAATCATCTTCAATCAGAGCATCACTAACACTGGTGGCCACCTGGCGTTTTTGCTCGGATGAGACTCCGGAAGCTCTGAACTGGAATTGCCCAAAGCTATTAGTAGACGCCAGGCTTTTGCTTAACTGATAGCGTCCGCTGAGTTTCTCATGCATCAACTCAATCTTATTTCCGGTACGGAAGGGCACCCGCGGCAGTATGACGCTGGCAGGCTGAGCGATCGCTTTAATCGCAGGCAGAACCAGAGCGCGCATTTGCGGACCGTTGCTGCCGGTTTTTTGCAGCAGGCGGGCGATAGCGACTTCGGCACGCGGTGCCAGAAGTTCAACGCCCAGCTGAGTCCCCTGACCTCGCAGGTGACGAATCCAGCGGATTGCTCCGACAGACCAGTGGCGTACGCCACGCTCCTGAATGCCGATCAGCTCGCCGGCCTGAATGGCGCTGGGTAGCTCACCTTTCCATTGCAGGCAATAGCCACCCGGGCTGGTGTTAATCAGAATTACGCCATAGCTGCTGTAGCGGGTTTTGGGCTCGCTGTTTTCTTCTTCTTCGACCTGATGGCGGTTGATAAACTCAATAGCATCAAGATTCATCGCTTTGTTATCGGGCATGCGTGAACCGCCAGCATCAAACGCATCGGCCCAGACATCGTCAGACACAGTGGCGCCGGTATCAACAGATTTACCGGCAGGGCCCTGATCAACAGGTTTCATCTTCAGGGAAACCTGATCAAAGTCGCGTTTCCCTGCCGTGTAGTAGTGCAATGCAGACAGACCGACGCAGACACTTAGTTGACCATCGGTAGGCACGCGACGGAATGAACGCTGCCAGTGGATTCCCCAGGATTGAATCGCATGGGCAATCAGCGTTTCGCTGGTCTTATCTGGCACGGTAATCCGGCCATCGCTGCCCGCAGACGCATATAGCTTCAGCGCCTGAACCAGTTTTTGCGTGTTCAGGCTGCGGAAATTTATCTTTTGGTTATCGCGCAGATGCTGGCGATACTGGCCTGGGCGGTCGCGATGAAGGTTGATGATAAACAGAGCGCTTTCATCGTCAGCCGGCGTCAGTTCAGCGTGAGGTGCCCAGTATTCACATACTTCATACAGTTGTGCCAGATCCTGCTGGCGCAGGTTGCTGGGTTTCGCTGTCCCCAAAAGGTGTATGCGTGCGAAGGCGTCACGGATTGTAGATTTGTAAACGTACCGTGCTTGTTGATCTTCAATAGTGATGTTTTCCAGACGGCGCGCTTCTGCCATCAGGTAGATCTGGTTCACGTCCAGCCAGGTTCTGTCTGGCGGCTGAAAATACAGCTGGTAGGCCCGCAGAATAATCTGACTGCTGTCGACAATTGCTCGGTGAATAGCCGGTGCAAAGTGCTTGGGCGGACGATCTCCGGCGCCAAGCAGATCAACACTGTGTGCGACCACCATTTTGTAACCAGTCGCGAGATGCCCTTGCAACGCCTGGCTCAGATTAGCGATCTTAAGTTGCTTATCATTCAGGGATACAGAGGACTGCAAAAAGTGCTTATTCAGGACTTTGCAGACCGAGTGTATATAAGGACGGATAACTTCGAGGAGTTCAAATCGCTGTGCCGCAGGGCAGCTTAATGCGTTTAACTCGCGGATGGCCTGATAGAGGCGTCGGGAAGCTTCCCCGGTATTTGCCATTGGCAGGCTTTTGGCCCACTGTGAGAACGCCGGAAGTCCCGAACCACAGAACGACAACTCGCCTTGAGTTGCATTCGGGATATGCAATGTTATCGGTGTGCTCTGGCTGTCCATGCGATCCTGCTGTTAACTTTCGGGGTTAGCGATTTATATAGCCTCTATGGCGTGTATTTTCCAGCAACTACACGACATTTAACCGTTTCAAAAGAGAAATGTGAATTTCTTTTACACGAACTGGCTACGCTATCACAAAATACCGGTGCGATCAGGCCAGAACGGGGTGGGGACGCTTGTAGGGGTCTCCGGGCACTTCTCTCACAAGTTGTGGGACAAGGTAGCCCGGCAATTGTTCTCTTATACCGAGATAGAGCGCGGTGGCGTCCTTGTCGTCGACGAAATAATGCTGCGTCCCTTCAACTTTATCTGGAAGGTGAAGGTAATAGGGCAGTACCCCCATTGTAAAGAGCTTCTCGCTTAATTCGGCCAAAATAACAATGTCATCATTAACGCCCTTCAGGAGCACGCTCTGGTTGAGAAGCGTTACGCCACTGCTTCTGAGTTCACGCAGACGTTCCGCATGGAGAGCGGTCAGCTCGTTCGGGTGATTCACATGGAGCACCATGGCGTTATCTGTACGGGTATGACTGAGCGCTGTCTGCAGTTCCGGTGTCAGGCGCTGAGGAATGACCACCGGCAGGCGGGTGTGTATACGGATTCGTCTTACGTGGCTTATTTCATCAATGGCTTCAATCAGCTCTGCGAGGGCTGTGTCCTGAAGCATCAGTGGGTCGCCACCGCTGAGTATGACTTCAGAGATGCTGGCGTCGGCACGGATATAGTCCAGAGCCGATTTTCTTTCCTCCCGACTCAAGCGGTTGTCGGCATAGTCGAAGTGTCTGCGGAAGCAGTAGCGGCAGTTAACGGCGCAGCCGGTTGCTGCCAGCATCAGCACCCGCCCCTGGTATTTGTGAATAATCCCAGGGCGTATGTTCGTCTGACGCTCACCAAGGGGGTCGATACTGTAGCCTGGTAGGTCTGATGCATAGGTTTCGCTGGCGATGGGCAGAACCTGTCGCAACAGAGGGTCATTCAGATCACTACGAACCATCTGATCAGCAAAGGGTCGGGGTACCAGTAACGGGAACGTCAGGGCCGGGTGGCCGGCCTTAAGAGCTTTATCTACCGGAATATCCAGATAGCTGAGCAGGCGCTCTCCATTGCGGAAAGAGTCAGCGAGAATCTGTCGCCAATCCTGCATCTCTACAGGCGGCTCTGTTCGCGTTATGATACGCACCTTAATTTATTACCTGACAGTAAGCGGAAGTCAAAATGGCTAACTATTCTACCAACGAATTTAAATCGGGTCTCAAAGTGATGCTCGACAATGAGCCGTGCTCTATTGTGGAAAACGAGTACGTTAAGCCGGGCAAAGGCCAGGCATTCAATCGCGTGAAGCTCCGTAACCTGCGTAACGGTCGCGTTCTTGAGAAAACCTTCAAGTCAGGCGACAGCCTGGAAGGCGCTGACGTGATGGAAGTGGACATGGAATACCTCTACACCGACGGTGAATTCTGGCACTTCATGGCTACCGACGGTTCTTTCGAGCAGCACGGCGCTTCTCAGGAAGCCGTAGGCGACACCGTTAAGTGGCTGAAAGAGCAGGACGTGTACACCGTTATCCTGTTTAATGGCGCTGTTCTTACCGTTGCACCGCCTAACTTTGTAGAGCTTGAAGTAGTTGAGACTGATCCGGGTGTAAAAGGTGATACCGCGAACGGTGGCAGTAAGCCTGCAACTCTGTCGACCGGTGCGGTTGTTAAAGTCCCACTGTTTATCAATATCGGTGAAGTGCTGAAGATTGATACCCGTTCGGGCGAATACGTCGGCCGTGCCTGATACGCGCTGGCAACCCTCTTGCGATCGGGCAGCTCTGGCTGCCCGATCTGCGTTTTACCGCACTATTCGTGAGTTCTTTTACGCACGCGACGTGCTTGAGGTCGACACTCCTCTGTTAGGAAACGCGCCTGTTTCTGATCCCAATATTGAACCGATGCAGACCCGGGAAGGACGGTGGTTACACACCTCGCCTGAGTACGCAATGAAGCGTCTGCTGTGTGCAGGAAGCGGAGATATCTGGCAGTTATGTAAGGTGTTTCGTGCGGGGGAAGCAGGGCGTCGTCATAACCCTGAGTTTTCCATGCTCGAATGGTACCGGGTCAGTTGGTCGCTGGATCGTCTGATGGACGAAGTCCGGGACCTCGTGCGGGCGCTGTTTCAAACCCGCTGGGCCGAGCTGCCCGAAGTGCGTATGAGCTACGCCAGTGCGCTGAAGCAGTTTGCTGGTATCGATGTCCATAAGGCATCGGATGACGACATCGCTGCGGTCGGTATTTCTGCCGCAGGGCAGGATCTGCAACTGGGCCGTGACGGCTGGTTAGATATCATTATGAGTCATAGGGTCGAACCAGCTTTGTCCGAAGAAACTCTGGTGTTTATTTATGACTTCCCCGCGAGTCAGGCAGCGCTTGCGAAGGTGAGTTGCGATGCCGATGGCAACCCGGTGGCAGAACGTTTCGAATTGTTCTTTAACGGCACTGAATTAGCTAATGGATATCACGAACTGACCGATGCAGAGGAACAGCGTCGTCGCTTTGAAAAAGAAGCCGACGGGCGCCCTCTGGATGAGCAGTTATTGTCGGCGATTGAACAAGGCTTGCCGGAATGCTCCGGCGTAGCCATGGGCGTAGATCGCTTATTGATGCATTTACTACAGGCTGAGCACATCAGTGATGTACTCAGTTTCGACTGGCCGAGAGCCTGATCACGACTGGATCAGGCCAAGGCCAGAGGTAAGTCGGGTTTGAGTCAGATCACGAAAGGTCCGCGATGGCCTCGCCCATTCTTACCGGTGAGCCCGCTTCAAAGGCATCCTTCCAGTCCACAACGCCTTTCGGGTGACACAGAATGACGGTCGAACCGAGTTTGAAACGCCCCATTTCTGCGCCCTTGTCCAGTGATACGTCAACAGGTGCGCCATACTCACTGACTTTGAGTTCGCGGCGCGGTGGAGCAATATGGCCAGCCCAGACGGTTTCAACGGCAGCGACGATCATAGCGCCGACCAGCACCATAGCCATCGGTCCTTTGTCGGTATCAAAAATACAGACAACCCGTTCGTTGCGAGCGAACAGGCGAGGTACATTCTCGGCGGTTACCTGATTTACAGAGAACAGGTCGCCGGGAACATAAATCATGTCACGCAGTTTGCCGGCCATCGGCATGTGTACCCGGTGGTAATCCTTCGGTGACAGATAGATGGTCGCGAATTCACCGCCCATAAAAGGCGCTGCCCGTTTGGCATCTCCACCGAGTAGCTCAGTCAGGCAGTAATCCTGACCTTTCGCCTGAAAAATACGGCCATCAACGATTTCACCGCGCTGTGATACGGCACCGTCAGCAGGTGAGCACAGGACAGAGGCATCACCTTCGATCGGGCGTGCACCATCAATTAATTCGCGTGTAAAAAAGTCGTTAAAACAGGAGAACTCAGAGGCCGTCTGACGCTGAGCTTCGCTCATGTTGACGCCAAACTTTTTGATGAACAGATTAATGAGCGGATTTTTTACCCATTCCATTTCTGTCTCAGCCAGAGCACCCACAGCACGAGAGAGCAGGTGCTGCGGAACAACGTATTGGCTGGCGATAAACAGATTGTCTTTAAAACTCATTGGGTCATCTCTTAGTTAGGTTCAGTGCCGGTCACAACCGGTGTGTTTTCGTCATTGCCCCACTCAGACCACGAGCCAGCATAACCCCTGATATCGAATCCCAGAATTTTACCAACCAGGTAGGTATATCCGGAACGATGGTGGGTCTGGCAGTGCGTAGCGATACGCTTAGTCTCATCGATACCCAGGCCTGACAGTAAGGTGCGGAAAGCATCCAGATCGTTAATACGTAAACCGCGGTCTTTGTCCATTCCACGGGTCCACTCATAATTCACGGCTCCCGGAATGTGGCCACCGCGGGCTGAAATCACTTTTTCACCCGTGTATTCGGCGGCTGAGCGAGCGTCCCAGATGGCAAAGTCCGGTTTTCCGAGGTTATCCAGTACCTGGGCTTTGGTGAAGGTGGCATCCGGGTTAATCGCAGTGATTTTATAGTCAGACGCCTGCGGGGTAACGGTGCCGGTTTCCTGTGGTAAGCCCGCCTGACGCCAGGCGACGATACCGCCATTAATATAGGAATATTTTGTATGGCCTATGCAGTCGAGTACCCAGATCAGACGCCCGGCCCAGCCACCGCCTTCGTCGTCAGAGCAGATAACGTGAGTGTCAGGCGTCAGTCCCAGCTCGCTGAATACGGCTTCAAGATCTGAGACTTCTGGTAACAGACCAGGGACGGGTGTACCCGGACGTTGTAAACGTTTGAAGTCGAGGTGAACTGCACCCGGAATATGACCTTCAACGAAGGTCTCTGCCTTACTCTGGTCGATGACCAGGACATTATCGAGCGGTAACAGGTCAGCCAGTTGTTCTGGCTCCAGCAACAAAGGGAGGTCAGCCATGGGGGGTCACTCAGCTAATTATTTCGTTGGCACGAAGTGTATCTGAGAGACCACCCTGTGTCAGGTCACGACGTCTGTCGCGCGGCCTTATGGGCCTTACCCGCGGGTTTATTTTTCTGGGCACTGAGCTGTCGGAGAGAAGCCAGCCCCTGACTGGTGGTTGTGCAAAGTTGGCGGAATCGCTGATATTGCGCCTTCGTGATTTCTTTATTGTCAGAGTTCGCCGCAATGACAATCCCGATAGGGTCGCGACCAGCATGAACGGACATAAGCATCAGCTCTTTTGGAAGTGCATCCGCAAGCTCCGGCGCCATGCCTTTGAAATATCGTTCACAGGTGGCTGGCGTGATATGAACAGCTGCTGACTGTTTCATCAACTGACGGAGTAAAGGAGCAACCTGTAACGGGATGCTGGTACTCGACAGAGGCATCAGGCCCTCAGGATTCTCCGAGTAAACTGTGCGCAAGGATGAGCGGTTCTTTCCTGGCAGCATAACTATTGCATGATCGATTCCTATGCCCAGATGGATACCTTTTAATACGCCCTGCATCAGGTAGTGCCAGTCACCGAAGCTGGCAGGAGACTCAGATAACTGCCCCATCAACTTAGAAAGGTATGCGCTGCCGTGATGAGCAGGCTTGGCTGTTGATTGGGTTTCGGGCGCTGACACTTCAGCGGCATCGGCCTCTGAGCGTACTTCAGGTCCTGTCTGCACGACCTCAGCTGGCATGTCCGCGCGCGAAGCTGCAGCTGCAGGCGCAGCTTCTGGCACGGGCGTCCATTTAGGGTAAGACAGCGCCTCAGGTTTCGGTGTAGTCAGCAACGCGATACCAGAGGCCAGAGCTGATTTCCTCAGGCGCGCTTCATCGAGCTGTATTTTCCGGCTCTCGCTGACCAGTGTTGGGTACTGCCGGCCCTGCGCATGACTACTCAAAGCGAGCCAGCGGTGGCTTCGCTCTCCCTCCGGGTTCATATGCAGGTGCCATGCGGTGCCAGCGGCGGTAAGTGCGAGCATAGAAGCGCTCTGGCTTTTGTGAATCAGCTGCCGCCCGGTGTCCAGGTCTCTCGGGTCCTGTTTGCGCAGACGTCGCCAGTCTTTGCGTTCTGGCAACTTATCGCGCTGGAACATATCGGCAACGGGCTCAGGCAGATTATGCCGCCGTACAAGGCGCTTCCAGTTCTCGGGCGAGTTGCCGAATACCTTGCGAGAGGCCGTTCCCAGATCATCTCCTTCGCTCAGGTAATGAAACCAGTTATGGCTGGATTTATCGAGTAACAGCCATGGCCATAGAATCGAGTTTGCCAGCATGGCTGACCAGTACGCTGTGCTGGTAGGGGTGCCTTTCGCACTGGCCCACTGTGCAGCCAGACAACCGGCCATGTGCGCAGTGTATAGCGCCTGTCGATAGACCTTTTGCGAGGCATCCTTTGGATGATCTTCAATGACCGGGAGCTTTTTCACCAGAATAATAAGCTCCTGCATACCAAGCAGTGCCAGGCAGTTGTAGACGCCGTGAATCTGTTCGCGGCAACCGGGATTGTGGTTGACTGCCTTCTGTAGCAGGTGCCAGCAGAGTGCCGGGTCTCTTTCCGCAACAGGCACCAGCGATTCAAAGCTGACCTGCGGATTTCTAAGTTCGACCCTTAACGCATCCCGCGTTTCTTTCAGGATCGGTAAGTCACGGAACGCCAGTACGGCCTCCCATTGGGCGGCGCTGGGCGTCTGGAGCGCAGAATTCTGCATGGAGAGAGTGTTCCCGGTTTGTTAAACGGTCATTTGTATCCTTTACTTACTATAGTCGTGATGCGTATTTCGTCCCGTGTAATCTGTGTGTCTTTTTTGTCACGGAAGGGTTTCGGTTCGCATTCTGAGTTAAGTGCGGAGTACCGCTGAGGAAATTGGCTGGATGCTATTTGTAGCAGGTGTCGTGATTGTTTTTGGCAGTGTCCTGTATGGCTATGTGATGTCGCATGGTCAACTGCTGGCATTGTGGCAACCATTCGAGATACTGATTATTGTCGGCGCCGCCTTCGGTGCCTTCCTTCTATCGAATCCATGGCATGTTGTATGGTCATCATTTCGTCTGATTCCGAAGGTGATCATGGGCGGCAGTGTTCCTAAAACCATGTATATGGATGTCCTGGGCCTGCTTTATGACATCCTTAACAAAGCACGGCGTGAGGGCATAATGGCCATTGAAGGCGATGTCGAAAACCCTGATACCAGTGCTCTGTTTGCCCGTTATCCGGCCATTCAGGCGAATCATGAGCTGGCTGTCTTTATTGCCGATTACTTCCGTATTATCGCTGCGGGAAACCTGACATCGTTCGAACTTGAGTCTCTGATGGATCAGGAGATCGAAGCGCGCATGCACGAGCTTGAACAACCCGGGATGGCTGTCAGTAAGGTGTCTGATGCTCTGCCGGGCTTTGGTATCGTGGCGGCTGTACTCGGTATTGTGATTACCATGGGCGCGATAGGCGGTGACATTAACGAGATTGGTGCCCACGTCGCCGCCGCACTTGTCGGTACCTTCAGTGGTGTGCTTCTGGCGTACGGTCTGGTCGGACCTATTTCGTCGGTGATGCGTCATATCGCTGAAGAAGAAATCAAACTGTACGAAGCTGCCAAGGCCTGCATTATTGCGTCACTGAATGGCTTGCCACCTCAGTTGGCCGTGGAGTTTGGTCGTAAGTCATTGTTTACCCATAAGCGTCCGACCTTTAACGAAGTCGAAAGCAAAGTGCGTAGCCGCTGATGAGTGATGACTGATGGAGAAGCTGAGCCCACATCAGAATATCGTTGTCCGTCGCTATAAAAAGGGCAAACACGAAGAGCACGGCGGCGCCTGGAAAGTCGCGATGGCCGATTTCGCGCTGGCGATGATGGCCCTGTTTCTGGTGTTGTGGGTGATTAACTCCTCGAACGAGCAGGAGCGTGAAGCCATTTCCGGCTACTTTCAGGACCCGAAAGCGTTTGAGGAAGGCAAGCTAGTGCCATCCAAGTATGTGATTGACCTCGGTGGCTCGCCAACGACCTCAGATAATATTGCCGTTTCAGAGAGTATTGACCCTGAGAAAATTCTCCAGGCTGACGAGATCGAGAGCCTTGCTGACGCGATTGAACAGCGGCGCATGGAGGAAATGAAGGCCAAAATTCAGGCCATGATTACCGCCAGTCCGACGCTCAGCCCGTTCAAAAATCAACTTCTGCTGGATCTGACGACAGAAGGTCTGCGTTTGCAGATTGTGGATCAGACCAATCGGCCAATGTTTGATCAGGGCAGCGCTCATTTACGCTACTACTCTGAGGATATTTTATGGGAGCTGGCGCCCATGTTGTCCGGGCTCGATCATCGTTTACAGATCACGGGTCATACCGATTCGTCCGGGATAGCCAATCAACGTGATGAAGATGACGTAAATTGGGGGCTTTCCTCTCTACGGGCAGACTCTGCGCGGCGGGCCTTGATGGAAGCCGGCGTACCTAAGTCACAGATTGCTCAGGTGATCGGTATGGGTGATACCGCACCACTTAAACCAGATGACCCGGCAGCGACAGTCAATCGACGCATTTCAATTACCCTGCTTAATAAATCGCTCGATGAGGGGATCAAGGGCCGCAGTGGCAGTGATGCTGATATTGAATTTATAAATGGTGACGGCGGAGCAGAAGACCCGAGAACTCCGACGATTAATCGCACTGGAACCATGCTCGAAGAGCTGCAGGAAAGACGTAACCGGGCAGACAATCCTTACGATAACCCGCCCAATAAAGAAGAAGTTTTCTGGTAGTACGCTGACTTACAGTTCGGTCAGCGTACTCAGAATCCGTTTGTAGCTGAAGAAGCGTTCGTCACTGATCTCACCGTTTTCCAGTGCTTCAATGATGGCGCAGCCAGGTTCAGATTCATGTGCGCAGTCGCGGAAGCGACAATGACCAGCAATGCCTCTCAACTCGCGGAAACCATACATCACTTCCTCTGGTGACATATGCCAGAGCCCGAATTCACGAATCCCTGGAGAGTCAATCAGATCACCGCCGGCAGGAAAGTGATAGAGGCGTGCAGTCGTGGTTGTATGTTTGCCCTTACGGGTATTTTCAGACAAGGCACCAATGCGCAGGTCTTCCCCCGGAAGCAGAGTCGCAATCAGGGACGACTTGCCCACCCCGGATTGACCCACAAAGACACTGACCCGGTCATTCAGGAAGGTTTTCAGATCAGCCAGGCTGTCTTCGTCTTTGCTGCATACCCGCAGCGAGCGGTAACCGAGTACTTCGTAGTCGCCGAGCAACTCGTCGAAGTACGGCTGAATCTCTTCGTCAATCAGATCGATTTTATTGAGAAGCAGAATCGGTTCGATACCACAGTTCTCAGCAGCGACCAGATAGCGGTCAATCAGATTGCGGTGGGCGTGAGGTTCGGGAGCAATGGTCAGCAGAATGTTGTCGATATTCGCTGCGACGGGTTTGATCTCGTTGTAAGGGTTTGGGCGTGATAACTCAGATTCACGTTCCTGCACCATCTCGACGACGCCGGTCAGTACACCGTTATTCTCAGGCCCCGGGCGGAACACGACATGATCGCCCGTGACCAGAGAGCCGAGGTTAGCGCGGAGAAAGCAGCGGTAGCGGGTGCGGTGCTCGTCTTCAACCTCAACCTGAGATCCGAAGTGAGCGATAATCAGCCCATGCGTCTCTTCACCCAGTTCGCCTGCGCTCAGCTGATCTGAAATATCACGCTCTTTGCGTTTAGCTCGTGAAGCCTTTTCCTGCTGGATTTTTTCAATCCGCCAGGCCTGACGCCGGTTTAGTTTGCGCTTTGCCATATCCGCTCTGATTTGTGAGATGGCGCTATTGTCGCGGTTGGCTGGGTTTGGTGCAACTTGCTAGACTGATATCACCAACATACTTACTGAGAATGCGACATGAGTCAGAAAGATAATCTGGTCTGGATGGACCTGGAGATGACAGGTCTTGAGCCAGAGCAGGATGTCATTATTGAAATCGCGACGATCGTGACCGACAGTGACCTCAACGTTATTGCCGAGGGGCCTGTAATTGCGGTGCATCAGCCAGACGTTTTGCTGGATGCGATGGACGAATGGAACACCCGTACCCATGGTAACTCAGGTCTTACTCAGCGCGTCAAAGACAGTACGCAGGATGCCCGTGCTGCAGAGCTGGCGACCATCGCCTTTCTGAAAGAGCACGTTAAAGAGGGTGCATCGCCACTGTGCGGCAACAGTATTCACCAGGATCGACGTTTTCTGGTGAAGTACATGCCTGAGCTTGAGCGCTATTTCCACTACCGCAATATCGATGTATCCACGCTGAAAGAGTTAGCCCGTCGCTGGAAGCCCGAAGCTGTCTCTTCATTCGAGAAGAAAGGGGCGCATCAGGCGCTGGATGATATTCGTGAGTCCATCGCTGAAATGCAGCACTATCGTAAGCACTTTTTAGCCGTGTAAGAAAAAAGCGCCGCCAGCAAAAATGCTGGGGCGCTTTTTTATTTCTTTCCGTTGAAAGTTGATTCAGAGAAGCATCAAATCAACGAAACAGAAGCATCCAGAGCGCCATTCCTACCATCATCAGGTTTTCCGTCATGGATATCGCGCCAAGGGGAACATTACTGTTGCCACCGACACAGGCGCATTTCAGCTCCCGTTTCTGAATATAAACGGCTTTATAGACGGATGCTGCGCCGATACTACCGATGAATAAGGCGACAAGCGCAACCAGTGGTGTCCACACCATAGCGATCATACCTATGCCGGCGAATGCCTCTGCGAACGGGTAGATCTTTGAATAGGGGACGTACTTCTGGGCCAGCAGGTCATACCCGAGGAACTGCAAAGAGAATGCTTCGAGATCCTGCAATTTCTGAATCGCCAGCACACACATGCTGAAGGCGATAAACAATTCAAACCATCGGGCACCAAAGAAACTTCCACTTAACATGTGAGAAGCGCCCAGAGCCATCAGAAGCGTGACAGAAAAAATCGCAATGATCGGGGTGTAGCTTGTTGTCTTCTCTTTCTTACCTGACTTACCAAAGTGATCTTTCAGGGCGTCGTAACCACCGATGCGCTTTCCATCGATAAATGTTTGCGGAGTCGTTTCGACCTCATGTTCTTTTTTAAACGCGTCGGTTTCTTCGCGGGTCGTTAACCAGTGGTCTTCGACCTGAAATCCTTCGCGTTTTAGCAGGTCGAGAGACTTTAAACCGAAAGGGCAGATGTGTTTTTCCATCACCATACGGTATATAACGGCTTGTTTACTCATGATTCACCTCCTGTGAAAGTCGACCTGCTTTCTGTTCACAAGTTCATTCACGGAGGAATCAGGTTAACGCCATTTTCCGAACCATCTTATAAATCACGCTCGGGAAAAGTCGCTTAATGATGGGGCCCATACCTTCTTTGCCTTTGGCGATAACGACCTGTTCTTTTTCATTGGCTACGGCATTTAAGACTTCGGCTACTGCCTCATCGACGGCCATGCCGTTTTTGATGACGGTGTCCTCAACCTTCTCCTGAGCCGTGCCTTCACGGCGGGCGGTATCGATAATATTGGTGCGTACGAAGCCCGGACAAAGCGTTGTAACCCGCAATCCTTTGTCGTGTACTTCAGAGCGCAAAGAATCCATAAAACCAATAATGGCGTGCTTCGATGAGCAGTAAGCCGAGCGGTAAGGAATGCCGATCAGTCCGGCGATACTTGAGGTGGTCACGATATGCCCTGAGCCTCGAGCAAGCATGCCGGGAAGGACTTTACGGGTAATTGTCACCTGCGAGAAATAATTCAGTTCCATCACCTTGCGATAAATATCGGCATCGGTTTCATTGATCAGCGAGCGCTGTGTGATACCTGCGTTATTGAACAGGTAATCTACGGTGCCGAGTTCGTTGGCCGCCTTGTCAGCGGCGTTGATCACGTCGGCTTCATTCAACATGTCGAGCGGCAGAACAGTATGTGTTTCTGGACTCTGACAGGCGTTTCTTACCCGCTCAAGCTCGTCTGTTCGGCGGGCGGACAGGATCAGGCGAGCGCCCAGCTTGCTCAGGTCATAACAGAGTTGTTCTCCAATGCCGGAAGACGCTCCGGTAATCCAGATAAGTTTGTTATTGAAGACAGACGTCAGATTCGTGTTCGCCATATGCTGCACTCTTGTTCAGGCAATATTGAGGAAATATTAGTAACGGAAGAGCATCGACATTGGCAGAGCTCCGGAAAAGCGTCAAATGTTTCCAGTACATATTTTTGGAACATATTTGGGGAGCATATTTGGGGAACAAAGCCAAACAGGCCCTGTCATTAAAAGGGAGTGATTCATTTTCAGAAGGAGTACACGTATGACTTCGATCGACATTGGTATCAATGAAGAAAGCCGCAAACAGATTGCAGAAGGTCTGAGCAAAGTTCTGGCAGACTCTTACACCCTGTACCTGCAGACCCACAACTTCCACTGGAACGTCACTGGCCCTCAGTTCCGTGAATTACACCTGATGTTTGAAGAACACTACACCGAGCTGGCCGAGGCCGTGGATGATATCGCCGAGCGAATCCGTACTCTGGGGTTCACCGCGCCGGGTACTTACAAAGAGTTTGCGCGTCTGAGTTCTGTTGAAGAAGTGGACGGTGTACCTGAAGCTAACGAGATGGTCGATATCCTCACGAAAGGACACGAGCAGGTTGTACGCACCTGTCGTAGCGTTATCAAAATGACTGATGAAGTCTTCGATGAAGGTACAGCTGACCTGCTGACGGCTCGTATGAGCCTGCACGAGAAGACTGCCTGGATGCTGCGTGCACTGCGCCAGTGATAGGTAATCGTTAAGATGACCACTGGAAAGGATGGTCTTCAATGGCCCTGCTGTTGCAGGGCCCAGTTGATGTGTTCATCAACCAAGCCTGAAATTTTTCCTTTCTGATTTTTCAACGCTTCCTGCACTTCAATACTCTGTGGGGCATTTCCTAAAGCTACCGATATATTCCGCATCCAGTTCTCGTAGCCGGTTCGCCGGATCGGCATACCTTCGGTTTTTTTCAGAAAGGTTGCTTCATCCCACTGAAACAGTTCAAGCAATGTTGCTTTGTCCAGCTGGTGGCGAGGGGTGAAGTCGGGTTCTTCGCTACTTTTACTGAAGCGATTCCAGGGGCAGCCAATCTGGCAGTCGTCGCAACCAAAAATACGGTTGCCGATGCCGCTGCGAAGTTCTTGCGGGATAGGCCCATCGAGTTCGATGGTCAGGTAAGAAATACACTTTCTCGCGTCGAGAACATAAGGGCCGACAAAGGCCTGAGTCGGGCAGATATCCAGACACGAGGTACAGCGGCCGCAATGATTCTTCAGTGGAGTGTTATTTGGCTCGAGCGGCAGATCTGTGAGAATTTCACCCAGAAAAAAATACGAGCCCGCCTTGCGGTTCAGAACCATCGTATTTTTACCAATCCAGCCGATTCCCGCCTGTTCTGCGAGAGCCCGCTCGAGAATGGGCGCGCTGTCGACAAAGGCACGGAAACCAAGGTCGCCAATCTCAGACTGAATGCGTTTTCCGAGTTGCGTCAGGCGTTTGCGGATTAACTTGTGATAATCGCGCCCCAGCGCATAACGAGAAATATAAGCATTGTTTTTATCCTGCAGATGCTTAGCTACCTCAACACCGGGCGCCAGATAATCCATGCGCAGGCTGATCACACTGAGCGTGCCGGGAAGCAGCTCATCGGGCAGAGCACGCATCGGTCCCCGTTCCGTCACGTGATCGGCCATATAGCTCATTTCACCGTGATAACCGGCATCCAGCCACTGTTGTAAACGATCGCCGTGCTCACCTGTATCGACGCTACTGAACCCACACTGCTGAAAGCCAGCCTCGAGCGACCATTGCGTAATATCATCACGCAACTTCTGTAGTTGTTCTGGGGTAAGTACTGTCCTGGAGGATGTCATTCTGGCCGGGCTGCCCTGGGACTTATATAATCCCGGCAATGTATCACAAGCGCAGGCCCAACCGCGATGAAGCGACCTTACACAGGCTATGACCATCTTCCCGGAAACATCGACAGCGTTGCTGGCGTACGGGAGCTCGACCGGCTGATTATTCAGCGCATGGGAGACAATGGCTACAGTCTGATGCGACAGGCTGGCGAAGCGGCATTTGAATGCCTGCGTGAGCGTTGGCCCGAAGCGCAGCACCTGTGCATTCTTGCCGGTGCTGGCAATAACGGTGGTGACGGCTGGGTAATCGCTGCATTAGCAGTCGAGCAGGGCCTGTCGGTAACTGTTCTGATGCTTGGCGATGTTACCCGACAAAGCCCATCGGCGACCGATGCCCGGCACATGGCCGAGAGCGCCGGTGTCGTTGCCCGTGAATTCGATGGCAATCTGCCCGCAGATGCTGACCTTCTGGTTGATGGCTTATTAGGTACAGGCCTGAATGCGGTCGTACGGGGTGAGTTTGCCGAAGCGATTAAGGCGATGAACGAACACCAGGCGCCGGTATTCGCTCTTGATATTCCTTCTGGCCTGAACGCCAGTACCGGCATGATTATGGGCCATGTGGTTCAGGCAGATGCGACGATGACCTTTATCGGTATGAAGCCAGGTCTGTTGACCTGCGACGGCCCGGACTGCTGTGGTGAACTTCACTACGCGGCTCTCGGGTTAACCGATGCAGAGCGGCAAGCGGTTTCTGTACTGGCGCAACGAGTGAGTTATCACACGCTTACTCAGGATGCCCCCTTACTGCCTTCCCGACGCGGTAACTCCAACAAAGGAAACCATGGCCATGCGTTGCTGATTGGCGGCGAAACCGGCTTCGGCGGTGCTATTGCTATGGCCGTGGACGCCTGCTGTCGTACTGGCGCAGGCCTGATCTCCTGTGCGACGCGCCCGGCCAATGTCTCCGTGGTGCTTGGTCGGCGCCCGGAGTGTATGGCGGCGGCGATTAATGCCGGGCTTGAAATGCAGCCCCTGATGGAAAAAGCGTCAGTGTTGGCCTGTGGCCCCGGACTCGGGCGCAGCAGTTGGGCAGAGTTGCTTCTGCAGCAGGTTCTTCAGAGTGACTATCCGGTCGTGCTGGATGCCGATGCATTGAATATTATTGCCTCTCCGGGCTGGCAGACGGAATTTCCCGAGCGTGACGTCGTGATGACTCCGCACCCGGGCGAAGCTGCACGGTTGCTGGACAAGTCCGTAGCGGATATTCAGTCCGATCGCCTCGGTGCGGCGCAGGCAATTGCTGAGAAATACCATGCGGTTGTTATTCTCAAGGGGCAGGGCAGTATCATTGCTTCTCCCGAAGGCGAGCTGGCGATCTGCACGGATGGCAACCCGGGCATGGCGACCGGCGGAATGGGTGATGTTCTTACGGGTGTGATAGCCGGGCTTCTGGCTCAGGGGTTAACGCCATGGCAGGCGGCTGTTCGTGGCGCCTGCCTGCATAGTGCCGCTGCTGATCTCGCGGCCGCAGAGTCCGGGACGCGCGGACTCCTTGCGACAGACCTGATGCCATTTATCCGACAATTGGTGAACTGATGACTGAGAGCAATCCACAGACTACTGACCAGATACGCCTGACCGGCGAAGATGAAATGGTCAATTTTGCAGGCCGTATGTCATCAATACTGATGGGCGGTGGCTTGGTATTTCTCGAAGGTACTCTGGGCGCTGGCAAAACTACCCTGAGTCGCGGGCTGATTCAGGCGCTCGGTCATACTGGCCCGGTGAAGTCCCCGACCTATACACTCGTTGAAGAGTATGATCTGCCGGAAGGCCGGGTTTGTCATTTTGACCTCTATCGTCTGGGAGACCCGGAAGAGCTTGAGTACATGGGGATTCGCGAATATCTGACGGATGGAACTTTGTGCCTGATCGAGTGGCCTGAGCGTGGGCGCGGTGTATTGCCCGAGGCCGATCTTGCGATTCATATTGACGATGTAGGTGAGGCACGTATCCTCAACTGGCAGGCAGAGACAGATAAAGGGGCACAGTGGAGCAGGCAACTGCAGCAGCTGGTAAAAGAATGGCAGGAATAATTAAGCGGCTGATCGCGTTTTTCGTCGTGACACTCTGTGTGCTGCCAGTATGGGCAGACGTCAGCGACGTACGCATCTGGCAGTCTCCCGATAAAGTCCGTCTGGTGCTCGACCTCAGCGGACCGCACGAACATAAAATCTTCCAGCTGACCGGGCCGGACCGCATCGTCGTTGACCTTAAAAATGCGTCGCTGAAAATGTCGTCGTTAGAAAAGGTAGCCGACGATTCCAGCGAAGTGATTCGTGTGCGCAGTGGACGCCGCAACAAGACCGACCTGCGTCTTGTGGTAGAAACCCGCGCGACGATGAAATATCGCAGCTTCCCGTTACCCCCTTCTGAAGGGGTGTCTCACCATCGACTGGTCGTAGATCTTGAACGTCCTCAGTCAGAAGCGTCTATGAGTGCGCCTGATATCGTTAAGAAAGCAGAAACCTACGAAACCGACCAGCGTGACATTATTATTGCCATCGATGCCGGGCACGGCGGCGAAGACCCCGGAGCCCTTGGCCCTGGCCGCGTGATGGAAAAACATGTGGTTCTGGCGATATCCAAAGAACTGCAACGCCTGCTGGATCAGGAAACTGGCTTTGCCCCCTTTATGGTCCGCACCGGCGATTACTACATCGGCTTACGTGAGCGCTCAGAAAAAGCCCGTAAAGCGAATGCCGATTTCTTTGTCTCTATTCATGCCGATGCGTTTAAGCACCCCAGTGCCAGCGGTAGCTCGGTATTTGTGTTGTCAGACCGGGGAGCGACCAGTGAGACGGCACGCTTTCTTGCCGACAAAGAAAATTCGTCCGACTTAATTGGTGGTGTCAGCATTGGTGATCGTGAGGATCACCTGGCGATGACGTTACTGGATCTGTCGATGACGCATAAGCGCACCGCCAGTGTTTCGATTGGCGATGAAATTCTGCAGGAAATGGGCAAGATCAGTAAACTGCACAAGAAGAACGTCGAAGAAGCCGCATTTGTCGTACTGAAATCACCGGACATGCCGGCGCTACTGGTAGAAACAGGATTTATTTCAAACCCTGGCGAAGCCCGGCAGCTGAAAACCAGCGCTTACCAGAAGAAAATGGCGCGTGCGATTTTCAACGGCATTAAAGATTATTTTCAGAATAATCCTCCGGCCGGAACCTTGATGGCGGCGCGTAAGAAAGCAGCACAACAATACATCGAATACACAGTCCGTAGTGGCGACACTCTTTCTGAGCTGGCAGTTCGCAGCGGCATGGGAATGTCTGAGCTGCGCAAACTGAATGGCCTGAGCAGTAACTCGCTGAGAGTCGGCCAGAAACTGCGTATTCCAAATTCCTGAACTTTCAGTCTGAGCTATGAGCCGAATACACCTGTTATCGCCACGTCTTGCGAACCAGATTGCTGCGGGCGAAGTTGTAGAACGTCCAGCCAATATCATTAAAGAGTTGGTCGAAAATTCGCTGGATGCTGGTGCTCAGCATATTGATGTTGATGCCGAGCAGGGTGGCATTAAGCTGCTTCGCGTTCGTGATGACGGGCACGGCATCGGCAAAGACGACCTGCCTTTGTCTCTCAGTCGCCACGCCACCAGTAAAATTACTACGCTGGATGATCTCGAAGCCGTGGGCACAATGGGTTTCCGTGGTGAAGCCTTGGCGAGTATCTCGTCGGTATCGCGTCTGACTCTGACCTCCAGAGAGAAAGGCTCAGATGAAGCCTGGCAGGTGAAAGCGGAAGGGCGTGATATGCAGGCGGAAGTCAGCCCGGCAGCCCACCCAACAGGCACCACGGTTGAAGCGCGTGACCTGTTTTTTAATACGCCAGCACGACGTAAGTTTCTGCGTACAGAAAAGACAGAATTCTCTCACCTTGAAGACACACTGAAAAAGCTCGCACTCAGTCGCTATGACGTTGCTTTTACGCTGCGTCATAACAACCGCGTCATTCATTCGTTGCGCCCTGCGGCCCGGACGATTGATCGTGAGAAACGGGTGGCAACACTGCTTAATCCGCAATTTATGGATAACGCAGTGCACATTGAAACCGAAGGTGCGGGCCTGACAATTGAAGGTTGGGTGGGTTTACCGACGTTTTCGCGTTCGCAGGGGGATATGCAGTATTTCTTTGTGAACGGCCGGGCGGTGCGTGACAAACTGGTCGTGCACGCGATTAAACAAGCCTACCGTGATGTGCTTTATCATGGTCGTCATCCGGCGTTTGTACTTTATCTCTGGTTGGACCCGAAGCTGGTGGACGTTAACGTTCACCCGACCAAGCACGAAGTGCGCTTCCGCGATGGTCGTCTGGTGCATGATTTTATTTTCCGTTCTCTGCACCGCGCTCTGGCGGACATACGCCCGGAGCAGCCGACCGCGAATCTGCAGCCAAGTGCAGCTCCGGCGGCAACAGGTACAGAGGCGGGAGAGTTTCAGGGACAGAATCGGCTTGACTGGCAACAGCCTGCTAACGAACGAGTTCCCTTCTCTGCAACCGCTGACGGCGCCGCGACCTCAACAGCTCAGAATTTTTCTGGCGGTTCTTTTGGTCAGAGTTTTTCTGACAGTCGTCCGGGGCAGGGCGCAGTGGCTGAACAATTACGCAGTTACGAACAGCTGAATCAGGGAGCGCCACAACCACTTCCTGAATCCAGTGCAGAAGACCTGCCGCCACTCGGGTTTGCCGTCGCTCAACTGCATGGCATTTATATACTCGCGCAGAATGCTCACGGTCTGGTGGTCGTGGATATGCACGCTGCACACGAGCGAATTACCTACGAGCGTTTAAAAGTCGCGGTGGATGAGCAGGGCGTTCAGAGTCAGCCTTTGCTCGTGCCCGAAACTCTGCACGTCAGTGAGCGTGAGGCCGATGCGGCAGAGCAGTTCTCCGATGAATTCCGTCAGTTCGGCGTTGAGCTGGCGAGAGTGTCGCCAGAGAGTCTGATGATCCGCCAGATTCCGGTATTGTTGCAGCAAGCAAATGTCGGGCAACTGATCACTGATATGCTGAGTGATCTGATGGAGCATGGCGCCTCGGACCGGATTCTTGCCCATCGCAACGAACTGCTGTCGACCATGGCGTGCCATGGTTCTGTACGGGCAAACCGGAAACTGACCCTACCTGAAATGAATGCTTTGTTACGGGATATGGAAGCCACCGAGCGCTCCGGACAGTGCAACCACGGGCGACCGACCTGGACTCAGATGACGATGTCAGAGTTGGATAAGCTCTTTCTGCGGGGCCGCTGATGTCAGAATCCTTACCTCCTGTGAGTTTACCGCCCGCGATTTTTCTGATGGGGCCGACGGCCTCAGGTAAGACGGCACTCGCACTGGAGTTGGTTAAGAACCACGATTGCGAAATTATCAGTGTCGATTCAGCGCTGGTCTACAAAGGCATGGACATCGGTACCGCCAAGCCGGACGCCAGTATGCAAGCGCAGGCACCGCATCGTCTGATTGATCTGATTGATCCGGCCGAGGCATACTCCGCCGCTAATTTCCGTGAAGACGCTTTACGCGAAATGGCAGACATTACCGCCGCAGGCAAAGTGCCATTGCTGGTAGGTGGCACCATGATGTATTTCAAATTTCTCCGCGACGGTGCTGCAGATCTGCCAAAAGCCGATGAAGCAATCCGGCAGCAGCTACTCGAAGAAGGCCTTGAGAAAGGTTGGCCGGCGATGCATGCGCGGCTGGCAGATATCGATCCTGAGTCCGCACGTCGCCTGAAGCCTATGGATTCTCAGCGTATTCAGCGTGCGCTTGAGGTGTATCTGATCTCTGGCAAAACACTGACGGAGTACTGGGCCGAGCAACAGACCGAACCGCTGCCCTACCATGTCGTGAACCTCGCGGTATGCCCGGCAGAGCGCAAGCGTTTACACGAACGCATCGCTGAGCGTTTCCGTATTATGGTGGCCGATGGTTTTCTCGACGAGGTAAAAGCGCTGCGTGCCCGTGGTGATCTTGATAAGAATATGCCGTCCATCCGTTGCGTTGGATATCGTCAGGCGTGGGACTATCTGGATGGTGAATACGACTACGACGAGATGATAGAACGGGGCATTATTGCGACGCGCCAACTGGCCAAACGTCAGATCACCTGGCTGCGTAGCTGGCCCGATCTTCACTGGCTGGATACCGATGATCCGGATATTGTCAGAAATACCTTGAAAATACTCAGCACCAGCGCCATATTTAGCTGTGAGAACGGCTGCTGACCGTATTGAATTACCATAACAATGCGGAATTCGGCATTCTCGGGCTGAACCCGACGACCAAATATGTGTCTGTACAGATGATCCGGTTTAGGTGTACCGGTTTATTTCATGGCCTCCATGTTAGTTTTGGGGCAGGTTCTGGCCACCAATGGGGCAATCTACTATTACTTCGCCGACCGCAGATTGGAAGGCACTCTCTCATTTAGGAGAACGACTATGTCAAAAGGGCACTCTTTACAAGACCCTTATCTGAACCAGCTTCGTAAGGAGCGTATCCAGGTTTCCATCTTTCTGGTTAACGGCATTAAGCTGCAGGGGCAGATCGAATCATTCGATCAGTTCGTTATCCTGCTGAAGAACACCGTGTCTCAGATGGTTTATAAGCACGCAATTTCTACTGTTGTTCCTAGCCGCAATGTGCGTCTGGCACCAGCAGCAGAACAGGGTGAAGGCGAGGAATAATCGCCCGGCCTGATCAGGGGCTTTGCCGTAAAGAGGGCGGGCCCGCTGATATTCCCACCATCCGACTGAAACAGCCGCAGTGTTGTGATTGAGCGTCTGAGGCATCATTGTGTCTCGCATCTGCTATTTTTTATCGGAAGCATCCGGTACGACCAGATTTCCAAATTCTGAATAATCGCCGACAAAGGTACATCTATCTGTGTTTTTTGAGCGTCCTGACAGTGGTGGTGAAGAAGCCATCCTCGTACACGTCGACTTCCCCGAAGGAGCGAACCGGGAGGACCTGAGTGAATTCCGTGAACTCGTTATCTCTGCGGGGGCTGACCCGGTAGATCTGGTAACGACCAAGCGGGATGTACCTCATGTAAAAACGTTCGTTGGTAAGGGCAAGGTTGAAGAAATCGCTGAAGCGGTGCGTATGCACGATGTGAGCCTGGTGATTTTTAACCATGCACTGACACCCAGTCAGGAGCGCAACGTTGAACGTGAAATTAAGTGCCGGGTGCTCGACCGTACCGGCCTGATTCTCGATATCTTTGCCCAACGCGCTCGTACCCACGAGGGTAAGTTACAGGTTGAGCTGGCACAGCTGCAGCATCAGTCGACCCGTCTTGTCCGTGGCTGGACTCACCTTGAACGTCAGAAAGGTGGTATCGGTATGCGCGGGCCGGGTGAAACTCAGCTTGAGACTGACCGACGTCTTCTGCGGGAGCGGGTGAAAAGTATTCATGCCCGTCTTGAGAAAGTAAGGGCACAGCGTAACCAGAGTCGCCGTGCGCGTAAGCGCTCAGATGTACCGACCGTTGCTATTGTCGGATACACCAATGCGGGTAAATCGACTCTGTTCAATGCACTGACGCAGGCTGAGGTCTATGCTGCAGATCAGTTGTTTGCAACGCTTGATCCGACCTTGCGACGTCTCGAAATTGATGACGTGGGTGAAATCGTTCTGGCGGATACGGTTGGATTTATCCGACACCTGCCCCATAAACTGGTAGAGGCATTCCGTGCCACTCTTCAGGAAGCGGCAGAAGCTGACCTGTTGATGCACGTGATCGACTGTGCCTCGGATGAACGGGAAGGCAATATCGAGCAGGTTGAGCTGGTACTTGGAGAAATTCAGGCGGATGAACTGCCTGAATTACGTGTGTACAACAAGATCGACCTGTTGGAATCTGGTGAGCCGCGCATCGACCGGAACGAGGATGGTGTCCCCGTTGCGGTCTGGGTGTCGGCACAGGAACGACTTGGTTTTGACCTGCTGTGTCAGGCGATGTCTGAGTTGTTGGGCGAAGAGATCTTCGAAGATCGACTCACGCTGGCGCCTGCGGATGCACGTCTTCGTGCAATTCTTTACGAAAGCGGTGGCGTTCAGGGCGAGGATTTTGCCGATAATGGTGACATCCATCTGCAGATTCGCATGCAGTTGCAAGACTTTAAACGAGCGTTATCTAAAGCTGAGGTTCCTGAGTCGCGCTTTATCGCGCAACCTGCAGATCCCTGGTTATAGCGAAAGTCGGCGGTTAGTTGCCCGATTCAATGCCTGATGGGCTGGCCGCTGCGCTCAAATCCGTTATCATGACGGACGTACTATTCATTTATGACAAAACAGCCACACTGACTGGAGTGATCTATGGCCTGGAATGAGCCTGGCGGTAATGGCAACAAGCCCAAAGACCCTTGGGGTAACAATAACAGGGGCAACGGCGGTGGTGGTGGTAATCAGCCACCCGATCTGGACGAAGTGATCCGCAAGCTGACTGATAAACTGAACGGTTTATTCGGCGGCAAGAAAAGCGGCGGAAATAACAACAACGGCGGTGATGGCAGCATCACAGGCTTTCTTGTTGTAGCCGCAGTCATCGCGGCAATTCTGCTAGCGATGAATTCTGTATACATCCTCGACACTCAGGAACGCGGCGTCGTATTACGTACTGGTAAGTTTGACCGCATCGAAGGTGAAGGTCTGAACTGGAAACTGCCAGTGATTGAAGACGTAATCATCGTTAACGCGACCCGTGTTCGTGAAACTGAAATCCGTGAAAGCATGCTGACCGAAGACGAAAACATCGTCGACGTAAAACTGAACGTTCAGTACCGCGTCACCGATCCTGTGTCTTATGCGCTGCGTGTTGAAGACCCTGAACTGACTCTGCGTGATGCCGCCGAAAGTGCGCTGCGTCATGAGGTGGGTTCCACCGAAATGGACCCTATCCTGACGACAGGTCGTGTGGTTCTGGCAGAAGCGGTTAAACAGCGTCTGCAGTTCTACATGGATGAGTACAACACAGGTATCACTCTGCAGAACGTGAACATTAAAGACGCAACCCCGCCAGCGGCGGTGAAAGAAGCGTTCGATGATGTTCAGCGTGCTAAGCAGGATAAAGAACGCACCATCAACGACGCAGAAGCCTACGCGAACTCGGTTGTTCCGGAAGCCCGTGGTCGCGCTCAGCGTCAGCTCGAAGAAGCCCGCGCCTACCGTGAGCGTGTTGTGGCACGTGCAGAAGGTGAAGCCGATCGCTTTACCAAGCTGTTAAGCGAGTACAACAAGGCACCAGCCGTTACCCGTGAACGTCTCTACATTGATGCCGTGACTCAGGTGTACAACAAGAGCAGTAAAGTTCTGGTGGACGTCGAAGGCGGTAACAACATGATGTACCTGCCACTCGATAAACTGACCCAGCAGGCTCAGGGTGTGGCTCGTCAGTCTGATCTCAGTGATGAAGACATCAAGCGCCTGACTGATGAAGTGATCCGTGAGGCTAACTCGCGTCGTACTTCAGGCAGTTCATCTACTATTCGTCGGGAGGGTCGATAATGTCACCTAAAGCATTTACTTCGCTGATCGTTATCGCGCTGGTGGTCCTGATTGGTAGCCAGAGCTTCTACATCATCAAAGAAACCGAGCGTGCGATTAAGCTGCGCTTCGGTGAGATGATTGACGACGATGTTCAGCCGGGCATCGGGTTTAAAATGCCACTGGCCGATGTCATCAAGCGTTTCGATGCGCGTGTACTGACGCTGGATACTCAGCCATCACGCTTCCTGACGTCAGGTAAGAAATACGTCATCGTTGATTCGTTCGCGAAATGGCGCATCAAAGACGTGCGTAATTACTACCAGGCGACATCGGGTGACCGCACTCGTGCAACGCTTCTTCTGGAAAACCAGGTGAACAAGGGTCTGCGTGACGAAATCGCAGCGCGCAGCCTGTACGAAGTTGTTTCTGGTGAGCGTGATCAGCTGATGACCAAACTGACCGCAATGCTCAACGAGCAGACGCAGGACGAGCTGGGTATCGAAGTACTGGATGTTCGCGTTAAAGCGATCGACCTGCCAGATGAGCTGAGCAATAACGTGTATCAGCGTATGTCGGCAGAACGTGGTCGTGAATCCCGTGAGATCCGCTCTGAAGGTAACGAGCTGGCTGAAGGTATTCAGGCAGACGCAGATCGTCAGAAAACGGTGATCGAGGCAGAAGCCTACCGGGAAGCCGAGCAGATCCGAGGTGAGGGCGATGCTGAAGCATCGCGCATCTATGCGCAGGCGTTCAATAAAGACCCTGAGTTCTACTCATTTACCCGCAGTCTGAAGGCTTACACTGAGACCTTCGAAGGCAACGACGTTCTGTTGCTCGATCCTAAGAGCGACTTCTTCCGTTACCTGAACGACTCCAAAGGGAACTAATGGCAGCCGGGCCTGAACATGTTTGCATGTTCAAGCCCGGTCAGCTCTGGTAGAATCCCGCAACCGGGCTGGTAGCCCGGTTTTTTTGTGCAATTCTGTTTTACATCAAGGTAGAGAAAGTGTCCGCAGAAGCCTGGCATACACTGGCGGTGGCCGTCAGTCTGGTGCTGATTATTGAGGGCGTTATTCCCTTTCTTTACCCCGCACGATGGCGCCAGCTGGTGATCCGGATGGCCGAGACAGATGACCGCACCATGAGAATGATCGGGCTCTTCAGCATGTCGCTGGGGCTCATCCTGCTTTACCTGTTTAACAATTGAAGGCTGGACAATGACTGGAGCTGACCGTTGGCTGCTGCCTGATGGCATTGACGAAATCCTACCGCCACAGGCGCGTCGTATCGAACAGTTACGCCGCCATCTGCTCGATTATCTCGATAACTGCGGTTATGACTTCGTTATCCCGCCGGCGCTGGAGTATCTTGATTCACTGCTGACTGGCACAGGTAAAGACCTGGACCTGCGCACTTTCAAAGTGACCGACCAGTTGTCAGGTCGCCTGATGGGATTGAGCGCTGATACGACACCACAGGTTGCCCGTATCGATGCACACAGCCTTGCTCCGGAAGGCACCAGCCGTCTGAGTTACTGCCGTACTGTGTTTCACACGCGTCCGGCATCACTGCTGGCCAGCCGCACGCCAACTCAGATTGGTGCAGAGCTGTATGGCGTAGCTGGCACCAGTGCCGATGTCGAAATCATCAGCGTGATGCTCAGCCTGTTGTCTGAAGCCGGTATCGAAGGTGTTCACCTTGATCTGGGTAATGTCGGTGTATTCCGCGCGTTAGCCGACAGTGCTGGACTTAGTGATGAGCAGCAGAGTGAACTGTTTGACCTGCTCAAGCTTAAGTGTCAGACGGATACACTGGCGTGGGTTGAGCGTGAGCTGAGTGACAGCCGTTTAACCGAAGCATTCAGCCTGGTGGCTTCAATGCAGGGCAGTGCCAGTGCACTGACCGACAAATTTGCACGTTTAGCTGAACTGGTGCCGGTAGCGGCGCAGCAGCTGAGCGATATGACACAGGCAATTGAAGCGCTGATGCAGCGTTTCCCTCAGGTATCAATCACCTGTGATCTGACAGAATTACGTGGTTATGATTACCACACAGGTCTGGTATTTGCGGCCTATGTGCCGGGTTACGGTGATGCTGTAGCTCAGGGCGGTCGTTATGATGAAACCGGTGCTGATTTCGGGCGAGCACGTCCGGCAACCGGTTTCAGTGCAGACCTTAAAGTACTGGCGGCTCTCGGTCAGCGTCAGTTTGAAGCAAAGGAAACCGTGGCCGCTCCTGCGTCGGATGATCCGTCGTTATGGCAGGCAATCACGGACTTACGGACCAAAGGATACCGTGTAGTGACCGAAGCGAATGGTGATGTTGCAGGGGCGTCTCAGCGACTGCAGCAAAACGATGGCCAGTGGACACTGGTCAGCGCCTGAATTTTTAAATTTAACGACTGAGTGAAAGATTCTGCCATGGGCAAAAGCGTTGTTGTTCTGGGCACCCAGTGGGGTGACGAAGGTAAGGGTAAAATTGTTGACCTGCTGACTGAAAAAGCAGCGGCCGTCGTCCGTTTTCAGGGTGGCCACAATGCAGGTCATACCCTGGTAATTAACGGTGAGAAAACTGCACTCCACCTGATCCCGTCCGGCATCCTGCGTGATGGCGTTCGTTGTGTCATCGGTAATGGTGTGGTTCTGGCGCCAGATGCTCTGTTGAAAGAGATCCGCGCGCTTGAAGAGCGCGGCGTACCTGTGATGGATCGTCTGCGTATCTCTCACGCTTGTCCTCTGATTCTGCCATACCATGTCGCTCTGGATCAGGCGCGCGAAATTAAGCGTGGTAATGCGAAAATCGGCACGACAGGCCGCGGTATTGGCCCGGCGTACGAAGACAAAGTTTCTCGCCGTGGACTACGTGTTGATGACATGTATCAGCCAGAGTTTGCTGACAAACTGAAAGAAGTCATGGAATACCATAACTTCTCTCTCGTGAACTACTATGGCGTTGATCCGGTCAGCTACGAAGAGACACTGGCTGCCTGCATGGACTGGGCTGCTCAGATTAAAGACATCGTTGTTGATGCTGTTGATCTGGTGCACACAGTGCGTGAAGACGGTGGCGACATCATGTTTGAAGGTGCTCAGGGCACTCTTCTGGACATCGACCACGGTACATACCCGTTCGTAACCTCGTCTAACACCACTGCCGGTGGTGTGGCGACAGGCTCTGGCGTTGGTCCTCTGTATCTGGATCAGATTCTGGGTATCACTAAGGCTTATACGACCCGTGTTGGTTCTGGCCCATTCCCGACGGAACTGTTTGATGACGTCGGTAAGCACCTGGCAGATGTCGGTAAAGAGAAGGGCACGACCACTGGCCGTGACCGTCGTTGTGGTTGGTTCGATGCTATGCTGGTTAAGCATGCAATCCGCGTTAACTCTATCAACACCATCTGCCTGACCAAGCTGGACGTTCTGGATGGTCTGGACACCATCAAAGTGTGTATCGGTTACCAGGACGAGAATGGCAATGCGTTGAAAGTACCAGCGTCTGCTGACCAGTTCGAGAAAGTGACTCCGGTCTATAAAGAGCTGCCGGGTTGGACTGAAACGACCTTCGGTGCCAAAAGCATTGACGATCTGCCAGAGAATGCACGCGCTTACATCCGCTTCGTAGAAGAAGCGATTGGTGCGCCGATCGATATTATCTCTACCGGCCCGGACCGCGTTGAGACTATTGTTCTTCGTCACAGCTTCGAGCTCTGATTACGACGTTCGCTCGTAATGCTCCTAAGACCCGCCTCGGCGGGTTTTTTATTGCCTGACGAAAAGCTGACGATTTGGCAGTAACCAATCAAAACCGACGTGTGGCTTATCTGTTTTCTGACGTTTCTTTAATTCCCGTTTCCAAGGAGCCGGTTCAAGTTTCTCAGGACGTGTTCGTGGCCGGATAAGTCTTGCCGTTATGACTAATGAAAAAGTACTAGTCCGTGTTTATAAAGTTCTCCCTTGCCAACTTTGACTGGTACTTTCTTCGTATATTTGATTAATTTTCACCCTTTCTTTTTCAGCGGGCATAGTCGTTGCTCTAGTACTTCTGTCGGCGCTGACTGACACCTTTTCTTATCGCTGGCCACGATGGCGAGCACCAATGAAGTATTAATGGGGCGATTATCATGCTGGATTTATACGATTATCCGATTGTTGTTGAGATACCCGTAGCGTGGGGCGAAATGGATTATTTCCACCATGTGAATAACACGGTGTACTTCCGTTATTTTGAAAGCGCGCGCGTTAAATACGTCGAAGCGATCAAAATTGAAGAATATATGGCTAAGACGGGCATGGGCCCGATTCTTGGTAGCACGAGTGCTAAGTTCCTGGCACCGCTTAAGTACCCGGATACCATTAGTGTTGGTATAAAAAGTGTGAAACTGGATTCCGGCCGCATCGTTCAGGAATACGGCGTGTGGAGCCATGAGACGTCACGCCTGGTCGCTAAAGGTGAAAGCACCATGGTCTTTTTTGATTATAAAAAAGGCCGCCCGTGTGACATCCCGGAAGGCCTTCGTGAGAACATTCTGAAGTTAGAGCCATATCTGGCCGAGACCAATAAAACGACGGAATCTGCCTGAGCGTAGTCTCAGAATTGCCGGGATGCCTGTTCATCAGCATCCCGGCTTTTCCTCTCTGTCTTACTTCTTGATAAGGACGTCGTACAGGTCTTTGCGACGGTCTTTCAGGTTTCTGACCGACCCTTCGTTATGCAGAATACGTAACTTATCCATATCCAGATCCGAAAACAGCAGCATCTCTGTATTTGCTGTCGCCTCAGACAAAGTCGCATCATGCGGGAATGGGAAGTCCGACGGTGTCAGTACCGCGGACTGACCATACTGTACGTCGAGGCTCTCCACTTCTGGAAGGTTGCCAACGCTGCCTGCGATGACGACATAGCATTCGTTTTCAATGGCTCGGGCCTGGGCGCAGTGGCGTACACGCAGATAGCTATTCTTGGTGTCTGTCCAGAAAGGCACAAACAGAATTTCCAGGCCTTGCTCCGACATGATCCGGGACAGCTCCGGAAACTCAACGTCATAGCAGATCTGAATACCCACTCGGCCTGCGTCAGTTTCAAATACCTGTAGTTTGTCGCCGCCTTTAATGACCCAGTCATTTTTCTCGTGCGGCGTGATATGAATTTTGCGTTGCTCATCCACCTGTCCGCTGCGGTGGCACAGGTACGAGACGTTATAAATCGCTCCGTCGTCCATGATCGGCATCGAGCCGGTAACAATATTCGCGTTGTATTCTACTGCCATGCGCGACATGGCATCGCGGATCGGATCGGTAAAATCGGCGAGAAAACGGATGGCTTCTGTCTGAGATGTCTGCGGACCAAGCCCCATCAGCGGTGCGTTAAAAAATTCCGGGAACACAATAAAGTCGCACTGATAGTCCGATACCGTATCGACAAAGTACTCGACCTGCTTCAGCAGCTCCTCCAGTGACTGAACGGTACGCATTTGCCACTGAACCGCGCCCACGCGTACTGTCGTTTTGCGGAACTCAAGAACAGTATCGGTCGGCTCATACAGAATATTATTCCATTCCAGTAGCGTCGCGTAGCCAACAGACTCAGAGTCTTCCGGCAGATACTTTTTCAGCAGGCGCTTTACCTGAAAATCATTAGACAGCTGGAAGGAGAGAATCGGGTCGTAAATCTCTTTCGTGTCGACCTTGTGGATAAACTCCATAGGCGACATTTCTTTGCGATAGGTGTGATAACTCGGGATACGGCCACCCGCAAGAATTGCCTGAAAGTTGTACTGGCGGCAAAGCTCTTTCCGGGCGTCATAGAGGCGTCGGCCAATCCGCATGCCACGGTGAGATTTTTTAATAACGACATCAAGGCCGTACAGCGCATCACCATCAGGATTGCTGCGGATAACGTCGTTAGCGCCAACAATATCCTCGTAGGTGTGGGGGTTGGAGAAGCGTTTGTAGTCTACCTGTACGGACAGGGCGATACCGACCAGAGTATCGCCATCAATGACGCCAATCTGTCCCTCTGGAAACTCTTCGATCAGGCGCTTAATCGTGTGCTTTGGCCAGGAGCCGCCCAGCTCCGGATAAGCTTCATCCATGAGTACTTTAATATCGGGATACTGCTTCAGTGTCAGGTTGCACAACTCAAGATGAAGACGTTCTGATGCCATGTATGTACTTCTCTTTTAAGAACGGGGAAATTTTTCTCTAATCTAGCAGGAATGCGGTTCTATTCAAAAAAATGCTGCCGACAACACAAGGTCGATAGCAGAGGACAACCACAGTCAGTGAGACCCGTTGCGGTAAAAAGGATTCAATATTTTCTGAAAAGAGTAATCCGCAATTGGGATAGTGCTGGCTAGTAAATGTAAGAGATACGCCCTGCGCGCGCGAGTACGCTTTAACTGTGTCGCTTAAATGACAGCAACAGCCTGTTGTCAGTAAAGACGAATCAGTGATGACATTGCATCAGCGCCTAAGTGCAGTACGGCAACGGAAATCTGGCCCGTATGGATTTTAGCGTCTGTCGGCCTGTCACAGAAACGACATTGCCTGTGGGCTTACTGAGTCCTCCAGAAATTTGGGGGACAATCCATGAATAATTCTAAAGTAATGGCTCACCTTGGCCTGTTGGCTGCCGCTGTGGCACTGACAGCCTGTGGTGGCGATAGCAACAACAGCAGTAACAGCAGTAACAGCAGTAACAGCAGCAACACTGAAACACCTGATACCAGTCTCGATACGCCAGTCGTTGAAGCGCCTCAGGCTGAAGCTCCACAGACAGAGGAGCCTCAGAATGAAGGCGTCAACGAAGAAGCGCGTTTCGGTGCTTTCACGGTAGGCGTACTGCCAGATACTCAGGGCGGCTCGGATGAAACCGGGCAGGCCCATGTGGCGATGCACCCGATGGACGAGGTGCTCAAACATCAGCTGGTAGCGGGTGTGGATCTGGTGATACCCGTAGGTGACCTGACAGACAAAGGCTCTGCGGTTGAATGGGAAGAGTGGACCAGCGTCGCGCGTCCCTACAAAACGCAGGGCATGGAATTTCTGCCAGTAATGGGTAACCACGAACTCAATTACTCGTACACCACCGGCTGGATTAACGCCATGCGTGAATTCATTCCGGAAGATGCGGTGCACATGCCGGGCTACGAATGGGTGAACTACTACGTTATCCGCGAAAACGTTCTGATCATCGGCCTCGCTTATTACAACCTGCCGCTGGCGATTAAGTGGATCGAAAATGTGGTCGAAGAAAACCGGGAAAACGTCGATCACATTGTTGTCGCGAGCCACGACGGCCTGATCGGTGCGAAATACGGTCTGACGCGTGAACAGATTGTCGAAGGCACGAAAGATGACGACTGGGTATACAGTGTCGCTGACGAAATTCGCGCGTTCTTCTCTGAACACGATGTGATTTACGTTCAGGGCCATGAGCACCAGTACCAGCGCTCACTGATTGCACGTGATACTGCCAGCCACAGCCACTGAATCCTGGGACATCTCTGACGCTGTGTCTGACCCTTACGCCGTTGCCTTTACCGCATCAGCAGGTGTGTCGGGTGGCAGTGTGATTCTGGCGCAACACAATGGCGAAGACTGGCAGCCTCTGGCTGATGCCAGTTGCATCATCGATGGTATGTGGCTGGAAAGCTATGTCGACACGCCGCCAGCGCGTGACGGTGCCTGTGCTGAACAGCCGCTGCTCGGTTATGACAGCGACGACAACATCTGGTGGACGGTATTGAACGAAGACGCCGAGCTGGCTCTGATCAGCCGTTAATAGCCGGTATACGTTGCTAAAGAGAGAGCCCTGGTACGCCGGGGCTTTTTTATTTTCGTTAGAGGTTATTGCCCCAGATGCTCGGTCAGATACGTCAGTAACACCCGTACTTTCGGTGATAGCTGACGACCCGGCGGATATAACGCCGAGATGCTTTCTTTCTCTGGGCGGAAAGGGGTCAGTACCTCAACCAGCTCACCTCGTTTTAATGCGTCACCCACGTAATGGTTCGGTAGCTGCACAATGCCTAAGCCGCGTCTTGCAGCATCGCACAGGGCTTCGCCACTGTTGCATCTCAGGCGTCCATTCACCCGCAGAATGCGCTCTCCCTGTTCATCGCGGAACCTCCAATAGTCCAGTGTGCCGACAAGGCAGTTATGATTGCGAAGCGCGTCGAGGGTCTCAGGAATGCCAGCATCATCCAGATACGCCTGCGACGCACAGGTAAACAACTGACGACTGCCCAGCCGTCGCGCGACCAGATCCGGTGTATCAATTTTGCCAAGACGGATCGCAATATCGTAGTCGTCGGCGATCAGGTCCATCTTCTGGTTGGTCAGCTCACAGTGCAGGCGTATATCCGGATACTGCTCCAGAAAAGCATTCAACACTGGCGCCAGCTGGCGCTCGCCGTAGGTCACTGGCGCTGTCATACGGATTAACCCCTGAGGTACACTCTGAAGCTGCTGCACCGCATGCTCCGCGCCCTGCAAAGCTTCTATTAACGGGCGACAGGATTGATAGTAGAGCTGTCCGGCTTCGGTCAGGTGCACACGTCTTGTCGTTCGGTACAGCAGCTTGATGCCCAATCGCTCTTCCAGCATGCGGACCTGACGGCTCACCTGTGCGGTTGAGATCGAAAGCTCAGCCCCGGCCTTGGTGAAGTTCTGCGATTCAGCGACCGCGACAAATTCGTTCACGCCTTGCCAAAGATTCATTGTTACCAATATGTAATAGTGATTTTATAAAAAGCTAGATTATCTCTATCTGGTAACGAACTACAATGGCCTCCTAATTAAAATTCAGATTTAAACAACAGTGAGGAGATCACTCATGTCCGAGACTATTACCTGCCGTGCTGCCATCGCGTGGAAAGCCGGCGAGCCGCTGTCTATTGAAGAAGTTCAGGTTGCACCGCCCAAAGCGGGTGAAGTCCGTGTGAAGATCGTCGCGACTGGCGTGTGCCACACTGATGCGTTCACACTGTCTGGTGATGACCCTGAAGGTATTTTCCCTGCGATTCTGGGCCACGAAGGCGGTGGTATCGTTGAATCCGTAGGCGAAGGCGTGACCAGTGTAAAAGTAGGCGATCACGTGATTCCGCTGTACACCGCCGAATGCCGCGAGTGCAAATTCTGTAAATCCGGTAAAACCAATCTTTGTCAGGCGGTACGCGAAACTCAGGGCAAAGGTCTGATGCCAGATGGTACCAGCCGCTTCAGCCAGAACGGCAAGCCGATCTTCCACTACATGGGTTGCTCAACCTTCTCTGAGTACACGGTACTGCCGGAAATCTCACTGGCCAAAGTAAATCCAGAAGCTCCTCTGGAAGAAGTCTGCCTCCTCGGTTGTGGTGTCACGACTGGTATGGGCGCCGTGATGAATACTGCCAAAGTAGAAGAGGGTGCGACTGTCGCTATTTTCGGTCTGGGTGGTATTGGTCTGTCGGCGGTTATCGGTGCGACCATGGCAAAAGCATCACGCATCATTGCCATCGATATTAATGAAAGCAAATTCGACCTGGCGAAACAATTGGGCGCGACTGATTGTATTAACCCGAAAGACTACGACAAACCGATTCAGGAAGTCATTGTTGAACTGACCGATGGTGGCGTCGACTACTCGTTTGAATGTATTGGTAATGTCGACGTTATGCGCTCTGCGCTTGAGTGCTGCCACAAAGGCTGGGGCGAGTCTGTGATCATCGGTGTTGCAGGTGCCGGTCAGGAAATCTCTACCCGTCCGTTCCAGCTGGTGACCGGGCGCGTCTGGAAAGGCTCCGCTTTTGGTGGTGTAAAAGGCCGTTCTGAGCTGCCGGATTACGTCGAACGCTATCTCGCTGGCGAATTTAAGTTGAGTGATTTTATTACGCATACCATGCCACTGGATGACGTTAATGAAGCCTTCCACCTGATGCACGAAGGCAAGAGTATCCGTACCGTAATTCACTACTGAACACCGGGTATTAAGTAATGGAAAAAGTCAGCGAAAACCGTTGTTTTGACGGTCGTCAGCTGCAGTTTACGCACCGCTCTGCGGTGCTTAACTGTGAGATGCGCTTCGGTATTTATCTGCCACCGCAGGCTGAAGTCAGAAATGTACCTGTGCTCTACTGGTTATCTGGCCTCACCTGTACCGATGAGAACTTCACTCACAAAGCCGGTGCACAGCGCGTGGCGGCCGAATTAGGTATGGCGATTGTGATGCCGGATACATCACCTCGCGGTGAAGGCGTACCCGACGACCCTGACGGCGCTTACGATTTTGGACTGGGCGCAGGTTTCTACGTGAATGCGACCGAAACGCCATGGTCTGAGCATTACAAAATGTACGATTATGTCGTTAAAGAATTACCTGAACTGATTGAAGCCGAATTTCCGGTGACGGATAAACGCGCTATCAGCGGTCATTCGATGGGTGGTCATGGTGCGATTACATTGGCTCTGAATAATCCGGATAGCTATACCAGTATCTCTGCCTTCAGCCCGATCTGTAATCCAATGGATTGCCCTTGGGGCGAAAAAGCGCTGGGTAACTACCTTGGCGCTGACAAGGCTGCCTGGGCGAAGCACGACGCCAGTTATCTGGTTCGTCATGCTGATAAGCAATTACCTTTGCTGGTGGATCAGGGGCTTGCGGATAACTTCCTCGTCGAGCAGTTGAAGCCTGAAGCGCTGGAAGCAGCCGCTGCAGAATCTGGCTACGCACTGAAACTCCGTCGTCATGACGGGTATGACCACAGCTACTTTTTCATCTCCAGTTTTATAGAAGAGCATCTCCGCTTTCATGCGAAATACCTCGGTTGAGAATTTCGCATGAACCTTCTCTGGGTGTTTTCTCAGAGCTTCTCTTGCCCGGCATTGCCGGGCTTTTTTATGCGTCGTTCTGGCTCTGCTTCCTATGACCATTGAAAGGAAAGACAAAGTGAGTCAGGCATGCGGCTTTTGCAGTTTCAGTCCTTGTGGCGGGGGTCGCCATTGATTATGTTTCTGGCGTTTTTACTCCAATCCCCCCAAAAAATACAAGGAATGTTGATATGCGCAAACACTTGCTTACCGCGTGTTTACTGCTCGGTACCTCACTAGCCTCCGTTGCTGGCCCTCACCATCATGGTGGGAATGTTGGAAACCCTCACGCTGAGGAAGCACCTGAGACACTTCCTGTGCTGATCGTTGGCGCTTCGTTTGCTAATGGCAAGGCCCCTTTCGATGGTGACCTGTCATCGCCCTTACTGGGCTTATCGGTTGGTACCGGACAGTACATTTCGTTAGGGGATGCGCTGATCAGAAATCGCACTCACAGCGGCTATGTCATTAACGAAGCTCAGGCTTCAGCCACGACTTTTGCACGTGAAAGTTGCCGTACCGCACTCTATGGTGGCGGTTGTAGTACCGCCCAGTCTGACAGCTACCAGACTCAGGTGTTGCGTGCCAGCTCTCGTGTTTATTCTCTAGCCGACGGCAGCTACAACGCAGAATACGTCGTTGTAACGGCCCCCAACGACTGCCTGCACTCAGATGCCTTTGGACTCCCTGAAAGCGATGCGCAACAATGTGACGAAGAAGATATGCAGGACGCTGCCGACCGTATGGTCGAAGTCGGGCAGTTGATACTTGGTTTGGGTATGACCCCCATATTCGCGCCTTATCCGGACGTGAGCAATATCGATCTGGAGCTCTTCCGTCAGAGTTCATTGTTGGAATGGACGATCTCTCCCACCGATTACCAGATGCTAAATAACATCGTTATGACGACCATTGCATCTGATCTTCCCGAAGCGCTGATAGTTGATTACTGGGCGGAATATTCTCACCTTGGTGACGGTATCCATCCAGACCTGGCGACAGTTGAAAATGCGGCCAATATTATTCTGGAAAGCATCGGTTACAACGTGATTTCTGAAGCTCCGGGCAATAGTGCCTGGGGACATAAACGCGGACACCGCCACCATGGCTTACGTGGTAACTCCCGTGGTAGTCGCCGCTGAAGGCTGTTGTTTTCTCATGCGCAACTCTTCGATCGTCTGTGAGCGCATGAACCTTTTTTGAACTTTCTGATTTTTATCGCAACTGAATTAAGGTAACCGCGATAAATTTCAGGAAGCATCAATTCAGGAGAACACCATGAGCACGATTTTTGAAAAACTACGTGAAGACCATGAAGTACAACGTGAACTGATGGATAACATTGTTTCCACCTCAGGTGACGAGTCGGCCAGAAGAGAGCAGATGAAGTTACTTAAAGAAGAATTGACCGAACATGCTGCCGCAGAGGAACGCCATTTTTATTCAAAGTTAATGGCGCACGATAATAGTCAGGATAAAGCACGTCACAGTGTCGCAGAGCACAAAGACATCGATGATCTGGTAGAAGAGCTGGAAACTATCGACATGAGTAGCCCACAGTGGCTGCAAAAGTTTAAAGATCTGAAGCATCTTGTTGAGCACCATCTCGAGGAAGAAGAGCAGGAAGTTTTTCAGGTGGCAGGTAAAGAACTGACCGATAACCAGAAAGAAGTTCTGGCTGAAAAATACGACAACGATATGGAGCGTCGTCGCAGCGCCTGATATCAGGTACTGAGTGTCTTAACTGAGCTAGCTATCTGAACCAGCTAGCTGAGTAGTTTACCAAGCGCCGACAGAGCTTTCTGTCGGCGGCTATTCCAGGGGTGTGCGAAACTCAGACGCATGTAATTTCTGAATTTATGCTTTGTTGAAAATAGTGTACCCGGTGCAATAAAAACGCCCTCATTTTTAAGCTCTGGGAACAGTGCTGAAGTATCGCAATCTCCGTGCAATTCGACCCAGAGAGTTAAACCTCCTTCCGGAATTCCAACATTCTTAACAGCAGGCCAGCCCCGAACTCGATCTGAGAGTTCATCCCTTTGCTGGCGTAACCATTTTTGTTGTCGTTTCAGATGCGAATCGTAGTCCCCATTGGAGATAAATTCCGCAAGCCCGTTCTGTACGCTTAAAGGGCTGGCTAATTGAGTAACCAGTTTTAATTGCAGTAAGGCCTGTTGCCAGCGGCAACCACTGATCCAGCCGATGCGCAGGTCTCGGGATAAAGACTTTGAGAATGAGCTACATAGAATGACACGCCCAGTCTGATCCAGTTTCTTAAGTGGATCAGGCGTATACGAAAGCGCCGTATCGGCATAGATATCATCTTCAATCACCGCAAAGTCACGCTGCTCTGCAAGTTGTAATAAGTGCTGGCGTTCGGGCTCTGGCATGACAGCCCCGGCGGGCGTCGAAAAGCAGGGAGAAACGATGCAGGCTTTGATTGGCCACTTCTTTGATGCCTGCTGCAAAGCATCGACTGACATCCCCGTCAGTGGTGAGGACGGTATTTCTATTACCTTCAGCTGCAGTTGTTCTAACAACTGCAGAGCGCCATAAAATCCGGGGGATTCTACTGCAACGACATCACCGGCTTTGCAGGTGGCCATTAGTGCAAGAAACAATGCATTCTGGCATCCGGCAGTAATCATCAGATCGTCAGAGCTAAGCTGACAGCCCCTGCGTTGTAGCCTGATTGAGAGTTGTTCACGCAGCACGAGTGCCCCGGCAGGATCATCATAATAAAGATGGCTCTGGCCACGCTGGCGGCGCATTACCCGGTTAATAGAACGATTGAGTATTTCCAGCCCCTGAGTGTTCTCTCCGCCGGCGCCGGGCACTAAATCAAAAGCCGCACCATGCTGCATTAAGTCCATCAGTAGCGGACTGACCCGGGCGGCGACCGGCGCAGTGGGGCGCGTAATCGCGGGAGCCTGAGCTTCCCGGGGCAGTACGTAATAACCAGAGCGGGGTTTCGCCAGAATCAGTCCGCGGGCTTCCAGGCGGCTCAGCGCGTGAAGAACTGTCCCTTTGGCAAGATTATGTTTCTCGCATAACACTCGTACAGAAGGCAGCCTGTCGCCGGCATTCAATCTGCCTTCGACTATCTGCTCAGCCAGTAAGTCTTCGAGAATCTGATATTGATGAATCTTCATAAGGTTAACTGTACCACTTAAATTTTATAAAAGTGTGCCTTTTGTGGTACAGATGGGGCGCGTACCCTCACCTCAGCATAGAGAGAAAGCTGTAATCTGAGGAGGTAACAGGTATGCAAAGAATTCCAGCACTGGATATTACTCCCGCTCAGTCCGGAGAGAAGATACACGTAAGGTTATTCTCCGGCCGCTTTCAGACACTGCGCCGCCTGATCAGCTGGCCGTTGCTGCTCGCATACTTTGGCCTTGCCTGGGTCAACATCAATGGGCAGCAGGCGTTACTGTTCTCGATTGAAGACCGCAGGCTATATTTCTTTGGCACCCAGTGGGGCTGGCACGACTTCCCGGTACTTGCGGGTGTACTCATTATCGCTGCCATTGCGTTATTTGCGGCATCGGCTGTGGTGGGCAGAATCTGGTGTGGTACAGCGTGCCTGCAGAGTGTCTGGACCTGGCTGTTCCTGCGCGTCGAAGAAGTGACCGAAGGCCCAGCCTGGACGCGTAAGCGCATGGATGAAAAAGGCCTCACCACAGAGCAACGCCTGCGCAGGGTCAGTAAGCATGCGCTTTGGTTACTGCTTGCCGCCGCGACTGCCATCACCTTCACCGGCTACTTTGTACCTGTTCGTGAATTAGTGCCTGAAACCCTACTGGGTGAGGTGAGCCTCGCAACAGGCATCTGGCTCACCACCATGACAGCACTCACTTACCTGAATGCTGGGCTGGTGCGTGAAAAAATATGCCTGCACGCCTGCCCGTACTCGCGCTTTCAGAGCGTTATGTTCGATGACAATACCCGGACAGTTACCTACGACAAAACACGAAGCAGCGACTGTATTGATTGCAGCCTCTGCGTACAGGTATGCCCAACGGGGATCGACATTCGCGATGGCCTGCAGGCTGCCTGCATCGACTGTGGTGCCTGTATTGATGCCTGCGATAGCGTTATGGATAAAATTAAAAAGCCGCGAGGATTAATTACCTACAACTCGGTAGAAAAAATTCGCACAGGTAACAGCCCTATCCTGCGAACACGCACTCTGGCCTACGGCGTAGTGATTAGTGTGGCTGTCGCTGTTCTGGGTAGCTTTATAGCCCAGCGCAATAGCATCGTCGTCGACATTCAGCGCGACCGCCAACAGCTTTACTATCAGACAGTGAACGACCAGACCTGCAACAGCTACCAGCTCGAAATTGAATACTTTGCACCGGGCAGCCACCGTGTCGCTGTCGCGATACAAGGCCTGAAACAGGCTCAACTGTTGGGGCCTGCAACACTACTGGTGCCTGAGAACGGCGTCGCAACGCAGCAGTATCAGGTATGTGTAGACACAGCGACGCTGAGTCGCGGTGCGTATCGCAGTGATATTGAGTTTGCAATTACGGCAGGCGATGAAAAGGTGATGCGAGGAACGACGTTTATTGTGGGGCGGTAAATATCCGATACACCAATCTCGAATGGAACAGATTGTCATCTCCCTTTGCCTAGATGATTAGCGCCAACATCGGTATGCTTGTAGGCCTTGTACTTCCGTGCTTTCACCTTAAGTGCGTTACGTTAGGCCTACGAGAATCGGTGGATATGGATTTCAAAACACTGCTTGATACCTTGGCGCGCTCGTCAGCCGAGGCAGTCTCTACGCTCTCAAAGTCATCCGATGAAGTAGAAGAGCTTCGCTCCTACCTTTACGTTGAAACTGAGATCGAACGTCGCTTCGTTGAAGCCCTGAAGACGACAAACTCTGCACAATCAATCATCTTCCTTTGTGGTTCCAGTGGTGACGGCAAGTCAGAGATCCTGCGCAGGCATCACGACTTATACAAAGACGACTTTCTGTTTCATCTGGATGCGACTCATAGCTTTAAGCCAGATCAGAACGCAGTCGAGGCGCTGAACGAGTTGTTTGATCGACACAGAGAGAGCAATAAGCCCCTAATCGTCGGTATCAACATCGGGATGTTGTTTAACTTCCAGAACACCGGTGATGTACGTCATGAGGGTGTTAAGGAAGCGATAAGCCGATTTATCAACGGTGAACGTGTTTTTGACCAATACCAGTTCCTTAGCTTTGAAGATTACCCTAAGTTTTCGCTTGAGAAAGGCGCGGTTGGCTCTGAATTTATCTCAGAATTACTTGGAAAAGTGACTGCGGCTGACGAAAAAAATCCCCTTTACAGAGCTTATTCAGAAGATGAGGCGCACCATCAACAACTGATCTATGAGAACTATCGTATCCTTCAAGAGCCTGAAGTTCAGGCTTTGATTGTGCAGACCTTGTTGCATGCGCGCCTGAAATACGATCAGTTTCTTTCAGCACGGGCGTTATTAGATTTTATCTATAACCTGATTGCTGGTGACTCGGTACTGTTTGATAATCTGTTTCTAGCTCCGGGTGATGGCCTGGCAGGTAGTATGGCCAGTCTTGATCCGTGCTTACTCCGTTCACAGCGCATCGACGAGTTTGTCGTGCAGCGTTCTCTAGAGGTCGAGGATGCTGAGTTTAATGAATTTAAGCTCACATTCATGGCGAAGTATGGATACTTCAACATGGAGCCAACAACCTGGATTCGTGCGTTCTATGTAATGAAAGACGTATGTATTGGTAATAATTACCATAAAACCTTTATTGCAGATTTTCGCCGTAAATTATTCGAAGACTACATACATGTGTGGCAGCTTCACCAGGCGCTGGACGACAAGAAGCAGCTACGTGAATTCTACGATAAGACGTTGATTGCGAGTCTGGTAAAATTTGCCAACCGCCTTCTTACCGGCCTTGGTAACGATTCAATATACCTGGCAGAACGCAATGGTGTGACCATCACTACTAAAGTTCGGATTTTGATGGATACCAAAGGGCTCACTAGCCCGATGTCCAGCCAGATTCATAGCTTTAATGCAGCTATTAAGGTTGGCGAGGAGGCAATCAAACCGTTCCCTGTGACGATTTCATTCCTCGAGTTGGCCGAACGCATAATGTCTGGCTACCGGCCAAACAGACACGATAAAAATACAATTGTGATTCTCGAAGAGGTCATCGACGAAGTGACTCGAGTTGCTTCAAAGAATGGCGCGTTAAACTTCATCCGGAATAATAGTGAGTGGTCGCTGCTTCTGGAAGATGATGAATTTGTCGTGGAGGCCTGCTGATGAGCCTGAAGGAAAACCTGCAGGCAGTGGCATCTGCAGAAATTAAAGACCGGAATTTTGTAAACCATTTCCTCACGTTTCGTCAGCAACGTGGGGAAAAAATCAGTGATCCCGATGTTATGGCGGTCGCTGGTGAGTTGCTCTCTATCGCATGGCGAAAAGCGCTGAAGAAAGGGGCTACGCTAGATAAGTTTACCGAAGCCTGCATGGCCCGCTTATCGGCAAAAATTGCTGATGATGAGTTCGAAAGCCTTTTGCAGCAAATGTACTTCGACAACGATGCCAAAGGTCTCTTTCAGGTATCACCTGAATTCATGCTATTCAAATCGGGTAGTGCATCTTCTGGCAATACCCGCCATGTCGGGACTGTACTGGGTAATATGCTGCTTTCCAGACCGGAAGTAGCTCAGGGAAGCCCTGATAATCTCAATTTTCTAGAAGCCGAGCTATTAGCTGAGCTTCAGTCGAGCATCACGCCGTACTCACCGCCTGACGCAACAGAAGACTATCTGCCATTTATGGGCGAGGTATTCGCCGAAGACCTTGCATTGCTGTGTTCCTATCCTGGATACATGATGCAGAACCTGAAAGCCTTCGTCTCGTTATACAACTTTCTATACAGTGCTCAGTTGGCGATGAATCTTCGCAGTTGGCGCACAGACCCCAGCAGCAAACCGCTCTATTTCATCATGGATACGGAGCGTGCCAGTAGCGAACGTACCTATGTGCGGGAGGCTTTAAGTTCACTTCTGGATTATGTAGAAGACCTATTCCCTGTCTTGTCGGCCCTTGAGTACTTGAACCAGCCGGAGAGTAAAGAGGCGACCCGGTATCCATTATGGAAGCACTATCAACATATCCAAACACTGCCTGTTGAAGAGGTTCGCGAAATCAACTCGGGCTTAAAGCGATTTCTTGAACGCTATCGTGAGACCCGTGGGCGTGAGCCATGGAGTGATGAATTAAGTACATCTGAAGATATCTTCAAAGCCATCGTGGCTACGTCGAAAGAAATTTTCAGTCAGGCCCGCTCCAGCCAGTTAACGGTTAATCGCAAAGTGGTTGCTTCATTCGAGACTGAAGTGGCCCGTCATTTTATTCAGAACCGTAAGCGCGGTGGGCGAGTGCTGATTATGAATCAGGATTACCTGTTACTGCTTACGAACCTGGCAGTAGGTAGCAGAGAAAAGCTTCAGTATCAGCAGTTGATTGAAGAGTTTAAGCGCCGGGGCGTATGGTTTGATCAACAATCACAGCAAGCATTAATCGAATTTTACGAGCGAGTAGGAAATCTCGAGCGGATGAGTGACAGCGGGGATGCGGTATATGTCCGAAAAACAATTTGAAAGTTTTCTCGTAAGCCATTTGAAAGGCTGGTTAGCACAACGGCTTAAGTCAGGCGACCGCTTTCAGTTCCGGTCTACTGACCCAGAAAACACCGTACGCCTACTTGTAGCATTACATGATGCTTCCGACGGGACATTTCAGGATGAAGGTACCAGTCTCAGCTATCTGGACGTAAATGGCATTCAGGTACTGATTGCCGGACATGCCGATGAAAAATCAGTAGCAGAGGGCTGCTACACCGATAACTACCTGGCCAAGCTTCGAGATCGTGTTGTAGAAGATAAGCGCGCTTTGATCATGGTGCACAATAGCTCACTCGATACTATTACCAACAGTACGTTCGATCTTGCCCACTCTGGTGCTATCTGGTCTGTTTCAAGTATCCGGAATCTGCTCGAAGGTCTGATTGATAACAGTATGACCAATCGGGAGACCTCTAAGTGTCTTCTCGATCTACAAACTAAGATTGTTGCATCGGATGGTGCGAGTATTTTTGGCTATCGTAGTCTCTACGAGTCGATGATCGACGGAGATCTTCGCTTCGATGAGCTGGGTTTATTTAATGACCCGCACCTCACAGACACCTGGGGTGGTAGCACAACCGCTCCAAATCAGCGTCAGATTGAACGCAGACTCGAAGAGAATCGTAAACTCCGGGCAGAGATTGAATTTGAATTAGAGCACCACCCAGCCGAACTGGAAGATCGCTTAAGTCAGTTTGGTGGGATGTTTGTAAAAGATAACTTCATAGACAGCGATGACTGGAAGAATCGTACCTATGACGAATTCGTGACAGAAATTCAGAAGCAGAAGAAACAAGCGCTGGAATTTCTCGACGTTGAAGCCTTAACAGGAAACCTTCAGCGACGCAGTAAGAAAGAAACGACAGCAGGACAGAGAGAGCAGAATGTCCTTCTTCAGGTTCCTGAAGACCAAAGCACCTTTCAAATTGATCTGAGATTTTCTGGCGCTCGAACAGAAAAAAGCGAGTTCGAGATTCAGCCAAAGAGGGTGGCTAAGTTACTGGAGTTGAGCCATAAGCCTAGAGGTAACAACACGACGTTTACTATCTCAGGTGAGCTAACTTCTGAACCGTTGTTTTTCTCCGTGCGTACTAAGCGTGAGCTGTCCAGCGAGCAATTCAAGTTTCAATGCCTGGTGTTGCCAGAGGGCAAGTTCTGCTTTGACGATATCATCAACAAATACCTGATCAAGGCGACTGGCAATCGTGCGCCATCTCTAATCATTCAGTCAGACGTTCAGGTACTGGTGACAAACCCAGCAATGGAATCGTCAGTCACACTGAAAGAAAACGACGAAGTCATCGACGTTAATGAAGTGGGCATGCTCGACTATCAGCAGATTTATGATGAATCGGATGAAGTCCGCTTCATTCTGAAAAACGGTAATACCGAGCTCCCGGTTCAGGTAGAAGGAGAGTCTGCTAAGGAGTCGCTCACCCTGCCACTTCTGATGGATACGTCACGTACCCGCAACATGCTCAACGACGACTATTACGGCGTTTACAAAGAGTCTAAGGGAACTGTCGTTGTTGAAAACCAGGAAGTCATGCAGCTGTTCCTGCGTAAGCAGCTACTAGACGCTGAATGGGAAATTATCGCGTCAGAGCTGGTGTATTGGGATGCTTCTAAAGAGAAAGGCTTACCCGCTTCTGGCTTAACTGCATTCCCTGAACTTCAGAATCTGCACCAAAGCTATATCGCGTTTCTCCAGTACTTCAAAACAGGTAGTCGCCGTACCTTACCTTCTCTTGAGGGATGGGGGCCGGCACTGGTTAAACTGGCGAAGAAGTATGTTGCTGAATACCTCGCTTATCTTGAATCGGTCGAACGTGGTAAGACGTTATCGTCTGGTACTAAGTTTGTGATGAAGCTTGGCACTGCCAGCATTCGCGATACCGAAGATAACCGGGTTAAGAACTACCTGACACCGTTCCATCCATTGATTCTCTCTTACTACCTGTATCTCATTGAGAGCATTCAGGTGGACGGTGACGACCTGAGCTTCCGCAATCTGCCGGAGGTAACGTTAAAGCGCTTAACTGCACGCGGCCTGATTCCGCATCTGTTTGATGAAGAACAAAAATACAGTTACACCCAAACCGTCGATGAGAATGCCTTCTGGCTTGAAATAGTACCTCGTGAAGACAGCAGTTTTGACTACATCAGCAAACTGGTACGCCACAAAATTGAAGAATTCACCGAGACATTTTCGCGTCTGTTTGATTCGGTTTCCTCAGCCCCGGTGTTGATTAACTCAGTCAATAATGCCGAGAACCGCGAACTCTTTAGGGGCTTGCTTGCATACTATATGGAGCATCTCGAAGAAGGGCGTTATATCCACGTAAATCTGTATGACGACGAAGAGCTGGAAACCGAGTTCGACCTCTTCGCTGAGATGGCTACCTACGACGACATCAAAGACCGATACGATCTCGACAAAGGTAAGGCCAAGCGCAATACGGATACTATTGTCGATGTACTACGCACCCGTCTTACCTTCAGTAAGTTCCTCAATAGCAAGACAGAGCAGCAGACATACGCGCATCTGACGTTCTTTAAGAATAATCAGGTGGTCGACGCCCGCGATAACAACATCGACGAGCATCTCTCGGGTGTTGCTTGTGGTGGCTTATTGAATGGCGAATCATCCCGCAGCGAGAACGACGCTTACTTCACCGCGTTTGGCCTGAAGGGCGTCGATTACTCCGATAAGCCGCACCTTAAGATTGCACGTTTATTCGGTGCCATGTGGCGGCCTTCAAAGCTGAATAGCGATTCCTATCACGAACACTCCGCGATCAGTCTGGCAGTCAGTGATTCAGTGAAGCAATTGCTGGATAAGTCTTACGACAGCTCCGTGTGGGTAACGATTGTTGATCCGAAAGTGACGCTGGATTTCTTCTCGAAGTCAGACGACGTCATTCTGATTCACTATTCAGATCAATACACCAGCTCCGCGGGCTACGATGCGATTACCGTTACCAAACAGTCGCAGTTGTATCGCAGTGTTCTTGGTGCCTCCGGTGAGAGCCTGATTCGCGAGTTCAACGCGTTCAACGGCGAGTGGCTTCTGCAGATGGTCAATGATCCAACCAAAGAGAAGCTAGGCAAAGAGGGCGTCATTGCTTCGTATAAAGCTGTCGCAGCTATGTTATCCAAATCCGATATCTGCTGGGTGCCATTATCCGTCGCCGAGATGATTCGGGTTGCAGGTAATATCGGCCTGGCAATGAGCGATTCGGACTTCTCCCGTCATAACCTTGGAATCAAGCAAGGTGCGATATCCGACGATGTACTGTTCGCTGGCTTCAAAGACGGCAAGCTATACCTGTTACCCGTTGAGTCGAAAGCGGGCGCTCGCCCTAACTTTGAAAAGGCGCGTAAACAGGCTCGTGAATTGAAAATTTATATGGAAGGTCTGCTTGGTCAGGATAATCTCGCTGGCAGATTGTATCGCGGCTTGTTCGTTCGCCAGGTACTGTTACAGGTAGAGAAATATCAGCTCTACAAAGTATTCAGTGATGACTATTTCGACGAAATACTGTCAGCACGTGAAGCGTGGCTCGAAGGAAGCTACGCACTGGCACAATTGCAAAACTACCCGGCGGGTATCGTCGTTGCACATCTGAATACAGACTCGTGCGTAACAGAGCGCTACGAAGAAATTGAAGGCATCCTCGAAATCGACATTCCAATGACTAAGCTCGCAGGGCTTGTGCATCAGCCATACGAGGCATTAAAAGACGAGCTGCGTGCTGGTCGACTGTTGGCCGTACCTGAGCAGTATATTCTTGGTGATTCAGTCGCTGATGCGCCTGTGACTCAGCTGCCGATGAAAGATGATGAATCGCAATCATCTGATGATGGAATGACTACTCCATATCCGGAATCAGAGCCTGAATATCCGAAAGCGGCAGAACCTGAGGCAACCCATGATGTCTCTGTGCCGCTTGCCTCGCCTGAACCAACCAGGCCTCTGGTGATTAAGTTTGGTACTGACGTTGCCAATAATCAGGACGTACTCTGGGAGCCGACGAATACCGAGAAACTTTTCAACACCAATACCGGCATCATAGGCACGATGGGCACGGGTAAAACTCAGTTCACCAAATCTGTAATCACTCAGTTGGTACGTAATCAGCACAACAACGTGGGTGGTACGCCTATTGGCATACTGATCTTTGACTACAAAGCAGATTACATCAAAGATGATTTTGTCAAAGCGACCGGTGCGAAAGTATTTGACCTGTATCGACTGCCGTTTAACCCGTTGGCAATCTTCGGTAACAGGCCGATGCAACCGATGCATACTGCGAACCTGTTTAAGACAACTGCGGCTAAAGCGTTTAACCTCGGCATGAAGCAGCAGAACAAAGTACGAACGCTGGTAATAGATGCGTACGAAGCAGCAGGCATTACACCGCAGGATAAGAGCACATGGGGGCGTCTGCCGCCAACTTTGGCAGACGTATGGGCGGAATTCCAGGCACAGGACAAGATTGAGCAAGACTCGCTCTATGCTGCACTTGATGATTTGATAGGTTTTCAGATCTTTGAGCCCGATAGCAGCAAAACTAAGTCACTGTATGATCTGGTCGACGGTGTAACCGTCATCAACCTGTCAGGGTACGACCCAAGCATACAGAACCTGGTGGTTGCGCTGACGTTAGACCTCTTCTATACGCAGATGCACCAGCAGGGTAGCTCGAAGCTCGATGGCGACTTCCGCCAGATCTCGAAAATGATCCTCGTAGATGAAGCGGACAACTTCATGTCCCAAGACTTCGAGAGCTTGAAGAAGATTCTCAAAGAAGGGCGAGAGTTTGGTGTAGGTACGATTTTGTCGACTCAAGAACTGACGCACTTCAAAACTGGGGATAACGACTACTCGACTCTGATCCTTTCCTGGGTGATTCATCAGGTGGCGAATATCAGGTCCCAGGAGATCAAGGCGATCTTCAATACCCAGAAGAAAGACGACGAAGAATATTTTATGGGACAAATCCGTAAGCTAGAGAAGCATCATAGCTTATGTGTGGACGGTAAAAAGAAAGTAGCTAAGATCAAAGATTTGGCGTTTTGGGAAATAATTGAGCAAGTGTTATGAAAAGTAATCAAAAACTTCAATGGATTCATGTCGACGATCTGAGGTTGGATGTAGAGAATCCTAGGCTTCCAGACTCATTATCTAGAAAATCTAGAGATGAATCCAAAATCATAAACTGGATGTTACAGGATGCTTCCCTATTAGAGTTGATGACTGCAATATCTGAAAATGGTTTCTTTGTGGGTGAATCTTTACTAGTTGTGAAAGAAAATGGTCAAAACGTTGTTATCGAAGGTAATAGACGTTTAGCAAGTGTTAAGCTTCTTAATGATCCTGAAATAGCAATTGTTCATTCAAGAAAAGTAAAAGAGGTAGTGTCGAATTCGAAAAATGATCCGGATGAAAGCCTTCCTTGTATTATTTTTGAATCACGTGAAAGTATTGAGCAATACCTTGGGTATAGGCATGTCACAGGCGTAAAGTCTTGGGGGGTCTTGGCAAAAGCCAGGTATCTTAAGACCTTGGCGAGACATTCTGAAGGTGAAGATATATCAGAGTTATCAAAAGATCTGGCACGAAAAATAGGTAGTAGGTCAGATTACGTTAGACATCTATTAGTTGCTTATGATGTATACGAAGTGGTCGTTGAAAATGGTTATTTCCGAGTGCCCGGATTGAATGAAACCACTATTCATTTTAACTATTTTGTTGATTCTATTCGTCGAGAAAATGTTCGCGAGTTTCTTTGTGTAGACTTAAATTCAGATTTTCCTGTTAAGAACTTGAATATTGATAACTTGAATGAGTTAGTGCATTGGTTCTTTGAAAAAAATAGAGATCTAAAGACCAAAGTTAAAGGTGATAGTAGTAGTTTATCTGATTTAGATGATGTTCTTGGTAGCGAGGTAGCACTAGAGGAATTTAGAAAGACAGGGTCGATAAATGAAGCGATAAAGTATATTTCTCAAAGTCCAGAAACGTTTACAGAAGAACTTGAAATCGCTCTTGATTGTTTGAAACGTGCGAATAGCTATATTCATAGAATTGACTCTCATGGCAAATACGATATGGACCTCCTTCGTGAAATTAGAGATTTGTTGTCGACCATGCGTGGGGCTATGTTGAACAAGGAAGAAGACTGGTAATGTTGAGAAGCGGATTAATTCAGTTTCCTGGTGAGTCGAAGATTAATGCACATTACTTCTGTGATTTCATAGAAATACTCGCTTTGGACGCCAGTGGTGATGTTGTTAGTGTCACTGATGTTGTAAATAAAATACTTGAAGATGATGACTTAGCAATTGATAGCGATATTGAGCAGGGCACCAGTGAGTATTCAAGTAAGATTGATAGATTGAGTTCTGAGGTGGAATCTTGGTTTTCTTTATTGGCGGAAAGATCGTTATTGTTTGGTAAGAATTACCCTTACACAATTAGTGATCAGTCAATAAGATTGAGATGCACATTATCAAGAGATAAATTGATCTATTTGTTTTTCTTATTAGCATCGAATCTCAATTTTATTGAGTCGGGTAAGCGAAAATTCTTAACAACAGGGTTCGAGAATCTTTGTTGTATAGCTTTTAAGAGATACCTGCCAGTGATATCTCAGGTTTTTGTTTTTGGTAAGTCTTCTGCGACAGATTCAAGATATACAGGATCCAAGAACGAGAAAATAAAGAAACTGGCAAGTGACCTCGGCCTTGATTATGTTGAGGGTAAAGGAGAGTTTTCACCAAAAGATCACGGTGATCATGGTGCCGATATTGTTGCTTGGACCCCATTTCACTCGGATGTGAGTAAAGATCGCATGGATATATATTTGGGGCAGTGTGCTACAGGAAAAAAGTGGCTTGCAAAACAAAGTGAGGTTAATAAGTTAAATAATAAAATACACGGTATCGATAGGGCTAGGAGTGTACTTTTCATTCCATATGATATTCGCAATTACTCTGGGTTTTTATTTCATGGACACGAACTCACGGTTGACTTGCTGGTTGACCGATATAGGTTATGCAAGCTTCTAACGCATCTGAATACAAATTGGATCGATGCATACCGAGAAATAAAGATGATCTTAGAGGAAATCCGATCGTTGCCTGCCTATTTGTCATCGAGATACTAAGTTATGGCTGTTAACTTTGATGGTTCCACAATTAATGCCCCATCATCCACATGACACCCCCAAGCCTTGTAGTAATCCTTCGCTTCAAGGTTTGGGTACTTCTGTTTTAACATCATCTCGACCACATCCCCGTAGTCACCCAGCCAGGTGTACTTATCCAGTTCGCGTTGAGTGAGCTGGATGTCTTCGCCTTCCCAGGTGAAACCACGTTCAATGGAAGCAAAAAACGCCAGGCGAGCGCCTATGTTTACCGTCAGGCCAGTGTTGTTTTGCAGGCGACGCAGTGAGGTGAAGGCTTTTTCTGAGATTTTCATTTTCTGTGGCAGCATGGTTTTCTCGTTTTTCTTCTTTCTCAGTTCTTAAGTGATTCTGGCACATTTGGCTTTGGTTAGCTTAGTGACGCCAGAAGTAGCCTTCGTAGTATGCAGAGCTTCCTGCTTCGGGGTCGTATGCGACTTCAAACGCGTGCGATATCTCAGGGGACAGCTCTTTGTAGAAGTCTTCATCGACTTCGGTATCCGTAGATAAAATCAGTACCTGATGGCTCGCCGTCGGGAAGTAGTTTTTCACCAGATTTTCGCGGTGACGTGAATCCAGTCGGCCCAGTGGTGTATCAATAATGATCGGCAGGTTGCGGCCAGAGGTACGGCCAAGCGCTTCGAGCATGGCGATGGCGTAGATCTGCTTTTCACCGGCGGATAGCTTCTTCTTGTCGATGATATTGCCTTTACCATCAACCAGAGACACGTTAAATGTATCCGGGTTGATCTTAGCGGTGATCATCAGGTCGTCTTTGCGAGCGAGCTTGGCGAAAGACTTGATGAATTCCTGTTCGAGCGTCTGCAAGCGATTGGCCCGGGTCTTCTCTGCAAAGCTTTCGAGCATTGCGCGAGTGCGGTCTGCCAGTGTCACGGCTTGGTTCAGGTTGCTGACGCTGCTGAATTCTTTCTCTTTGTCTCGCAGTTTGCGCAGGTTATCCATCGCATCGCGAAGAATTGCTTTCGCTTCTTCAGTCTTCTGCTTAACCTCTACCTGACGTTGGCCAAGGGTATTTTCGATATCCCCCAGCTCGGTAACAAAGGTAGAGATCCGACGCTCATCAGGCGCACGTGACAGGTTGATACCGACATTCGCCAGTTCTTCTTCAACCGATTCCAGCTCGCTAGACAGTGTCTTAACTCGCGCTTGCTGCTCGGGCACTACCTTAGTGATCAGGTGATTCAGGCGGTTGAATTTACTGTCTGAGATATCGTGAATGATCTCTGTGTCTGCGGCGTTATTTGAAGCAGAGCTGTCTGCGATAGAGGCAGTAATAGACGTCTCAATAGTCTTCTGGTGTTCTTTACCCAGTGCCTTCAACAGCGCTTGCTGCACTTTATTGAGTTGCTTACGCAGTTCAACCTGAACGACGAGTTGGCGCTTGGTTTGTTGCTCTGCGGAGAGTTGCTTCAGTAATGCCTCAAGCTGAGTCTTCGCTAACGCCAGAGGCGCTGCATCAGCAATCAGGTTTCTGATTTGAGTCTGCAGTTCATTGCGCTTGGCGCGCAGCGCTTGTTCTTTGGCTTCTGCTTCTTGTTTATTGCTTGCCCACGCACCGCCGAGTTCGTTGATGTTCTGAGTCAGGCGCTCTTTAGTGGCCTCAAGTTCGGTCGATTCAATCTTGAGTATTTCAATGTCAGACAGCTGTGACTGATACTTCGCATACAGCGATTGGTAATTGGCTTCGAGAGACTCCATCTCTTTACGGATGTCAGACGGTAGTTTGTCGCGCTTCTTGTCGCGCAGGTAAACACCAAGGTCAGCTTTCAAGCGATCAATGATATCGAGACCGAGCAGGCGGTTAATCGCGTCGGCTAGAGCGGCGTTATTATTGTCTTCGGCCAGTTCTGCGATTTTTTCGCCATCGAAGAAGAACAGGTCGGCAACACCAATAGGAATCAGTTCATTCAGAAAGGCTTGTTTCTGCTGATCCGTCAGGTTCTGCAGGTATTCACCGTTCTGATAGATCTCGACGTTTTCAAAAACGCTGTTACCACGAACTGTCCATACTCGCTTTACCGTATAGTCGATTACTTCACCCTGACGGCCGAAGTTAAAATCGAGTTTCACACCGGAGGTATTCGGGGTCAGCACTTCGCCTTTCGGCTTATGAATCGAATCGATCAGGAACTGATGGTAAGCCTGAACAGACACGGCGCGACCAAGGCTCTGCTTGCCATAAAGGGCAAGGCGCACTGCGGTAAGTGTGGTGGTTTTGCCGGCACCGTTTAAACCACCGAACAGAATAATAGGGCGCTTACGGTTGTATTTAACCCGCGGCTCAAGATCGACGTAGTTTTCGTCGAAGCTGCCCTGGAATACACCAAAGTCCTGAAGGTAGAGGCTTTTTAAAATCATTACTTCAGCGCCTCGTATTCTTTCGTCAGTGCTTTCAGTTGTTCGTCATAAACCGACTTCAGGTGCAGGTCGGTGCTTTCGCCTTTCAGTTCGTTCTTCAGTTTATCTTTGAAGTCGGAGCTATGAGTCGCTTCGGCTTTTGCTGCCTGAATGTCTTCCAGTGTGCCCCAGTCGTTTTTAAGCAGACTTTCAATTTTGCTGAATAAGCCCTGGCGACGGCTGAGGCCATCCATAGAGAGCTCGAGTTCCAGCAACTTCATTACGAGTTCTGCCGGTACGCCATTTTGAGCGGACAGTTCGTTAATCAGGTCTGCATCTGCTTGCGAGAATGCGCCGCCATCATGCTCAACCCAATCAAGGTCGTTGCCGTATACACTGCGATAGATTTTCGGCAGTTCGTCAGACCAGTCCGGCTCGTTCGGATCGAACATCCACTCGCGGCGAATCGTGTGCAATTCCTCTGGGCGGATCAGCTGAATTTTCCGACCTTCTTCGATCAGGTTCTTCTCAATCGTTAAGAGTTCTTTAAGCCACTTCTTTCGATATTCGAGAAGATACGGTCCCGGAATCGTCTTAATTTCTGTGATGTTATCGTTGTCGACAGCCCCGCGCGCGTAAGACACTCGGCCTGTGCGACGCTTGAAGTTACGTACTTCATTTTTGTTTTCTGGCAGTGTTGTCTTGTAGAGCTTATTACGGAAGCTCTTCAGCTTTTTCAGCCAGACTTCGCCTGAGTCAATCAGGCCTTCGATTGCGCGGTCTTTGGTAACAACGGTACAGGTCCAGCAACCAAAACGTGAGTTACCACAGGATGGGGTGTTGGTGTCGATAACGAGAGGGCACTCACCAGCACTGGAATCTTTGTATAGCTCGAACAGCTCGAAGTGATCACCGCCCCACGGTGCGGGTGCGCCTAGCAGGTACATCCAGACTTCGTCAAAGGTCCAGTCTTCAATCGGCATGTAGGTAAATGCGCCGGGCAGAGAAGAGTGACGAGCCAGCGATGAGCCTTCGATCTTGTGTTTAGCAATGACCTGAGCACGGGAAGCGCTTTCCTGGCTACGCGCACCCAGTACAACAATCACCTCACCGAAGCGGGCGATTTTGTCCTTGATGAATTCGCTCACTGGGTCAATCTTCATGCGCTCGGTACACCAGCGGAAGCTTTGGGTCGGTGCGGGGTAGCCTTTACCCAGCAGGTTTACCCAGAAGGTTTCTCCCCACGCAGGATATACAACATGGGCCGACATCGGCAGGCCCAGTTTCTGAGCGTTTTCATTGATCGCTTCGATAGAGCTGCTGATCATATCGACGACCATCGGCGTTTCGACCAGTGTGTCTGACGAGATAACGTAGATGTGCTTGTGACGCTGTTTTTCAGGCAGACGGGTTAAAGCAACATAGATCAGTGACAAAACAGTCGTGCTGTCTTTACCGCCGCTAAAGCCGATCACCCATGGTTTGTCGTTCTCGAGGTACAGGTTCTGGATTTCCTGTATCAGGTCGAGTGCGGGGCGTCCGGCAAATTCGGAGGCCTCGAGCATCTCATCCATGCTTGGGAACAGTGTTTCTTTTTGGCTCATGAGTTCAGCTGATCTTCGATTTGTTGCTCTTCTGCACCCAGTGATACTCCGAGTGCGCGACGTACGACGTTCGCGGTCAGTACGGTGTTACTTCGTGTCTTGCTTAGCTTTCCGTGGTTATCCATAGCGCGCCCGCGCCAGAGCTTCACGTTGGAACGGCTCCAGTCGATGTCCTGCAAGCCTGACAATTTGGTCTTCCAGTCGTTAGGAAATTGACGGATTAAGTCAGAGCCCGCAGCCCCGAGAGCGGCTAAGCCAATACCGTGTGCGTGTATGGACTGCTCACGTAATTCGGAGGTCGAAACCTTGCGGGCCATGGCATCTTGCCAGTCGCGCATGTTACTACAAACGGCATCCCAGTACTCGGCAGCAACGTCCATTTCGTCCTTGGATATTCGGTCTCTTGCCGTTTTGCCTAGTAGTGCTCTGGATGCCTGCTTTATGCTGCTGAGAGTGAAAAGTTTGCTGCTACGTTTTGAGAGGCTGTTACTCTCAAGATCCGTTAACGCGGTGAAGCAGGGTACAGAATCAAAGACGTAACGAGCAAGGGCTGATCCTCCATCACGCTGATCATATAGCGTACTTAATGAGTCGGATGGACGCACAGCATGTTTGTTCAGGTCGGCGAACATCTGCTGGCTTCGAGCCAGACCATCGTCAACGAAGAACAATACAGGGATATTGTCGTGCCCGAGCTCATGGGCCTCTTTGACTGCTTGTTCGATTGCTGCCCGGCGATGCTGGCCATCATTCACCAGAATCTGAGTATCCATAGCAATGGATAACATGCCTAGGTTGATCGCCGGGCCGGTGTCAGCCATAGGTTCGAAATTAACTGCACCATCCACAGAAGCTGTGATTGCCGAAAGGGTATAAGAGTCAGGATTTTCGACCAGGTACTGTGCAATATCCGGTACCCGACTCTCATTCAGGCGACGTTGCGCTCGCAGTTCTGGCGGAACGACTTCTTCATCGAATACGAATAGCTTTGGCACCAGGCGCATCGGGCACATAGCAATGTAGCAAGGTCGACCGGCCTGCATACCTCGCACTGCGGGGAATTTGTGTGTGTATTCGTTGAGTAGAGACGTTGCCATGTGAAAACTCCCTGTTTGTTGTAATTTTCGAGCGGCGGGGAGTATTGCACGTAAAAAACCACGAACACAAGTTTTTCTTTTGAGAAGGTCTCGGGTCTCTTCTGGTTAGAGGAAAAGCATCGTAGACCCTGCACTTCGACTTGATTTATTTTAAGTTGGGGTCAAACGTGAAATAAGGGCATGTCTTGTTATAGGAACTAGAGATATGTCAGTTGTCGGGGATATGATCCCCTTATATGGACCCGTCCCGTTGTTGCAAG